>Ga0222707_1000200_pt1 | contig 22873 bp, 21 predicted proteins | sample AntAcemetage1574_FD_179831 | JGI IMG/M metagenome (GOLD analysis project Ga0222707, IMG submission 179831) | Saline water microbial communities from Ace Lake, Antarctica - #1574 | ecosystem: Environmental > Aquatic > Non-marine Saline and Alkaline > Saline | place: Antarctica: Ace Lake...
GGCATAATCAGCACGGATGCTGCCTCCCAGCCATCGGCACCGATTGACCTGCACAGCGCCGCGTTCGGCACCGCCACGCTCGACAGCGACTCGTCGGCTTCTGGGGCCAGCGGCATAGCCAGTAGCGCAGCGAGCAGCCTCGCCGGTTTTGCTCGAGCCCGACTGCGCGGCCGCCGTGCATCACAGCCCGCGACACACGATGCCGCCCCCGCCATCTTGCCGGTGCCGCCAGTGTCGGATCACACCGGCAATGTGTTAGCCGTGGTCACGGCTGATGAAAACAAGATTCGCCAGGTGGTGACTAATTTGGTGGGCAACGCCCTGCGTTTTTCACCTGCGGGCTCACCGATCGAGATCACCGTGGGTGTCGATCGAGCTGCCAGCATGGGCACTATTTCAGTCGTGGATCACGGTGAGGGCATTGCCCCCCAGCTGCGCGAGAAGATCTTTGAGCGGTTCTTTCGCGCTGACTCTTCGCGCGCTCGAGACACTGGCGGGTCAGGCCTCGGCCTGGCTATCGTGGCCTCGATCGTCGGGTTACACGCGGGCCACGTTGACGTACTCGAGACTCCGGGGGGCGGGGCAACCTTCAGAGTGGCACTGCCGCTGGCCATACCCACGCACGGTCTGCCCACGCCTGCCATCACCACGCCGATCCTCCCCATGCCGGCGCCAGGGCCAGGCTCCCCGGGCTCGATGCCCACTGGCACTCGCACACCGCCAACTAACTAACCTGCACTCAGAACGGGCAGGGCGCCCGTAGACGGGCACGGTGCACGATGACCAGATTTCAGGTCGATAGTGAAGTGGTTATCGCCTCAACTACCGCAACGCGAGGCACAATCGGTCGGTTTCAAGCCGAAGCTTCGGCTTTGCAAGCTCAACTCACTAATCTGCAGGCCACCTGGAGCGGGTCGGCCGCAACCGCCTTCCAGAGTGCCGTCAGCGAGTGGTCGGCGGCGTATCAGCGCGTCGAGCAGGCGCTGTCGGGCTTGAACGAGGCGCTCGGTCACGTGGCACACGGCTACGCCGACGTCGAACAGCAGGCCGCACGCATGTTTATGCGCTGACGGCCTCGCGCTCTCGCGAGGCCGTCAGCCTCACCACGCCATCCCATGCAAAACGGGGCGGTTTCCGTGAAGAAACCGCCCCGTTTTGACCGCGCAAAAGGTTCAGACTTAGAAGTCCATTCCACCGCTCGGGTCACCCATGGGTGCCGCGTGCCGTTCGGGCTTCTCGGCGACAACTGCCTCAGTGGTGAGGAAGAGGCCGGCGATCGATGCCGCGTTGAGCAGTGCTGAACGCGTCACCTTGACCGGGTCGGCAATGCCGGCGCGGAGCATGTCAACGTACTCACCGGTTGCGGCGTTGAGGCCGTGACCGACGGGCAGGTTGCGCACCTTGTCGGCGACCACTCCAGGCTCGAGACCGGCGTTGAGCGCGATCTGCTTGAGCGGAGCGTCGATGGCCACGCGCACGATGTTCGCACCCGTTGCCTCGTCACCGACGAGGTCAAGCATCGCCTGTGATTCGAACGCCATCTTGCCGGCCTGGATGAGCGCGACGCCACCACCGGCGACGATGCCCTCTTCGACGGCCGCCTTAGCGTTGCGCACAGCGTCTTCGATGCGGTGCTTGCGCTCTTTGAGCTCGACCTCAGTGGCCGCGCCAGCCTTGATGACGGCGACGCCACCAGCGAGCTTGGCGAGGCGCTCTTGCAGCTTCTCACGGTCGTAGTCAGAGTCAGTGTTCTCGATCTCTGCACGAATCTGCTTGACACGACCGGCAATGGCGTCAGCCTCGCCGGCGCCTTCAACGATCGTGGTCTCATCTTTGGTGATGACAATCTTGCGGGCGCGGCCCAGCAGGTCGAGGGTAGCGTTCTCGAGCTTGAGACCCACCTCTTCGCTGATGACCTGACCACCGGTAAGAATGGCGATGTCTTGCAACATGGCCTTGCGGCGGTCACCGAAGCCCGGAGCCTTCACGGCAACCGACTTGAAGATGCCACGAATCTTGTTGACCACGAGGGTCGCGAGTGCTTCGCCGTCGACGTCTTCAGCGATGATGAGCAGCTGCTTGCCACTCTGAATCACCTTGTCGACGATCGGAAGCAGGTCTTTGATGGCCGAGATCTTGCCGTTGACGATGAGCACGTAAGGGTCTTCGAAGACCACTTCTTGACGCTCAGGGTCGGTGACGAAGTATGCCGACAGGTAACCCTTGTCGAAGCGCATGCCCTCGGTCAGCTCAAGCTCGGTGCCGAAGGTGTTCGACTCCTCAACGGTGACGACACCCTCTTTGCCGACCTTGTCGATGGCCTCGGCAATGAGTGCGCCGATTTCGGGGTCAGCCGCCGAGATGCTCGCGGTGGCCGCGATCTCTTCTTTGGTTTCAACCTCTTTGGCGTTCTTCAACAGCTGAGCTGAGACGGCCTGCGTGGCCTTCTCGATGCCGCGCTTGAGGCTGATCGGGTCGGCTCCGGCTGCGACGTTACGCAGGCCTTCGCGAACCAGCGCCTGGGCGAGTACGACCGAAGTGGTCGTTCCGTCGCCGGCGACGTCGTCAGTCTTCTTGGCGACCTCTTTGACCAGCTCAGCGCCGATCTTCTCGAACGGGTCATCGAGTTCGATCTCTTTAGCGATGGAGACGCCATCGTTGGTGATGGTGGGGGCGCCCCACTTCTTTTCGAGTACCACGTTGCGGCCGCGGGGGCCGAGCGTGACCTTTACGGCGTCAGCCAGAATGTTGAGGCCACGCTCGAGGCCACGACGGGCCTCTTCGTCAAAAGCAATGATCTTAGCCATGTGTGTGTTGTCCCTCTCGGACGCTGTACGTACGGTAGCTATTGGCACTCACAGAGCGCGAGTGCTAACTGATTCTGGCACTCGGCAGGGTCGAGTGCAAGCCGCGAAGCCGAGTGTGAGCCGTGGCGCCGCGTGTGAGCCGGCGGCTGCTACAAGAATGCGAGCTCGCCGGCCAGGGGCAGCAGCTCTACCCAGGTGTTGCCGGGGCCGAGCCGCACGGCAACACCATTCTCATCGAGTAGACGAATCGGCTCTGTCATCGAGCCCTTCGACCAGGTGGCCCGAATCGTGGCACCCCCGGTTGACACCCAGGCTTCGCCCGAACCGATCATCTGTGTGGTCGGGATGTTCTGAATTACGTCAACCGGAACCCGAAGTACGACCACGTTGACGCTTGAGAGCTGGGCACCCGAGGAGTCAGTATCAGCAGCGCCGCCGGTCTGGAATCGGAGCCAACGCTCTGTCGCAGCATCCCACGACCACGCTGGCGCGCTCAGCGCACCGAACCGCATGGTGATGCCCGCGGCGGGCGCACCCTGTTTGCTGGCGGTTGCCGCAGCGATGCTCGCGGCGAAAGCAAACTGCTGAACGGGGGCGCCGCGATCGAGATGTTGCGCGATGACTTCAGGTGCCCTCACCATCACATTGTGCGGGGCAGGCGCGTTGGTGCCGCGAAAAAAGGTGCTGGCGGTGTCGCTCTGGCCGTGAATCGCGTTGTAGACCGGAGCGGCTTGCATCATCTGCACGAAGCGCTCTTGCCCGCCCGAATACGCGATGATGCCGCCGAAGGGCGACACGATGTCAGGGTCCATCGGCCGAATCGAGCGCACCGGCCCGATGATGGCGGGTACCTCTGAGTGCCACACTGCCACGTACCGCGTCAGGCCACCCTCGACGAGTTCCTCGAACACGATGTCAGAACTCTCAAGGCCCACCTGTGGGCGCGCGCTGGGGTGATTATCGACCTTCGCGGCGATGGAGGGTGCGGTCAAGCCGTCAACCTCGATCTGCTCGCCGGTCAGCGGAGCGATCCCGTATTCCGGTGGGGCGACGTAGCCCGAGTCGAAGCGCGGCTCGGTACTCGGATCTGGCGTCGGAGTCGGGGCCTGTCCAGTACAGCCGGTGATCACCAGTGCGCTGAACACGAGTGCGGCGACGGTGGAGCGTCGAATAGGTGCCCAGTTCATGTCGGTAACCCTAGCGCGCAGAACGCCTGCTCTCGTCGTGGCCACGCGCAGGAAGGCGGGCGGCTAGGAGGCCGTCGCCGCGAAGTCAGCACCCAGGGCAATCGTGATTGGGGCTCCCGGAAAATCGTCACTGAGTGCAATGGAGCCCACGCCCAGCAACGCCACCATGCCGGCGGCTACGCCCTCCAGTGCGGGGTCAGAAAAATACACGACAGTCTCGGCCAGGTCACTTTGCGCGGCGGCCGTGACAGTGCCGACAGGCCACCCGGGGTCGACCAACGCGTCGCTGGCCAGCGCGCCCAGGCCCGACACCTCGGTGCCGTTCAGAATCGTGATGGTGAAACCGTCGGGCAAGGCGGCCAGGGCAGGGTCGGTGATGGGCTCGATCGAACCGGTGGGGGCAGGTGCCTGCGGTGAGTTTTCATCGGGGGCAGGTGCCACCCCACTGACGCCAGGAATATCGAAGGTCACTCGATCGCTGATGAGCGACAGGCTGTACAGCCCCACGACGACGAGCACGCCACTGGTCAAAGCAGCCCACGCCACCGGCACGAGGGCTTGGGCCCGCGATCGACCTGCGCGATGCGCACCTACCCGCGCCACCGGGGTGGGAATCTCATCGAAACGATCAGAGAGAAACTTGGCCATCGTGGTCGTACCTTCCGCGGGTGGAGAAATCGGGCTCACGCATTACCGTCGACGCCCGGCCGCAGTGTGCGCCGACGCTCGGCACGCGATTCGCGCACGTCACGCAGTCGGCCCACCAAGACGGGGTCGTAGCGCAGAGCGCCCTCCGTATCGATGACAGCGTTGAGGATTTGATAGTACCGGGCCGGTGTCCAGCCGAATTCGTGGCGGATGCTGAGCTCTTTAGCCCCGCTGTGGCCCCACCACGCGCGCTCGAACTCGAGCACGCTGTGCGCGCGCTCGGCCGGTGCGTCAAGGGGAGCATCCATGTGTCTGACCAGGCTAGAGCCACCGCGCTGGACGCTTCTGCTGACGCGCCCGCGATCTCGACGCATCACCCGTCAGCGCGCTCGGGCGATTAGTACGCCACCCAGCGATCGATGCGGTCACCGTGCGGTGATACCAGGGCGAGCGGATGGCCGTCAAAACTCAATACGAAGTCGTCGTCTGGGCCCGGTAGCGCCTCGTCGGCGCGGGCCCCTACGGCGGGCAGCACGCGTCGCCCGTCAAGAGAGATCCAGTGGCCACGCAGTGTGCCGACAGTGTTAACGAAACGGGCCCGCTCGGCTGGTGCGAGATAGACCAGCACCGCGGGGCTCCAGATGACAAGCGTCGCTTCACGGGGGGCCTGCGCGGCGAGAGCGGCGAGCCCATCGACAGCGTCGCCCGTGACGAGGTGCGGCGGATGCTCGCGGGCAATGGCAATAGCCGCATCCAGCTGCAGAGCGCGCTCATGTTCTTCAGGCCAGACCAGTGCGCGTAGCCAGCGTTCGTCGTCAGCGTGCTCGAGCTGCACAGGGTGGCGGTCAAGCCCTGCACGCCACACAATGCTCGGCATCGCCACCGGCACGGGCACCGTCGACCCCAACACGCAGGTCAATTCCAGTGCTGAGGGGCCGCTCGCCGGGTCGATGCGGTGGTTTTGCCCGGCCGCATCGGCAAACACGTGGCTGTAGTGATCGCCGAGCAAACCCAATCCGGCCGACGCCCCCACCTCAAGCAGCGCGATGGGGCCGGGCACACTCTGCAACGCCGCCAGCAACGGCATTGTGCGGCGCGGATCATTGGTTTGTGTGAAGCGGCCTCTCGCGATCTGCGCGACGGAATCCCACTCGCCCTCAAGCCACGCGCAGATGTCACCGTGCACTGACAAGCCCGACACCCGGGCTGCGGTGAGCACTAGGACGGGTTGCCGACTCGGAAGCGGCAACGTGTCGATCAGGGCAAGACAGTCGGCATCATCTGCGATGGCCTGGGCCCACGCCGCGTAGGTGGACGATCGCAGCGCGGCCTCGCGTGCAAACCGGCGGTACCGATCAGCAGTGAGATCCACTCCCGAATTGTGTCACGCGCTACAACGGCGCCCGATACATCGACACGTGCGGGATGCCCGCCTCGACATACTCTGCACCGAACGCCACAAAACCCGCGAGGGCGTACAACGGCTGAACGTAACTCTGCGAGTGCAACGCCAGCGGCTCGTCGCCGTGCTGAGCAATGACGTGCGCAAGCAAGCGGCCGGCGAGACCCTCACCCCGACGGTCGGCGCGGGTAACGACGCGGCCGATCAGTCGATGAGCATCCTGATTGCCGGGCTGTAGCACCGCGTCAACGACAACCCGCAGGTAGGCAACTGGGCCGGAGTCGTCCGCGATCCAGACGTGCTCTGTGGTCTCGTCGCGGTCACGCTCATCAAGCTCAGGTTCGTCGATGCGCTGTTCGAGAAAGAACACTTCGGTGCGCAACCGTGCCAGCTCGAAGACGTTATCGCGAGTCAACTGGCTCCACGTGCGCTGGATCGGAGCAGAGTCGGTCACGAATGCGAGTTTAATGGGAAGAGATCAACCGCCTGCGGGCGAGGAACGAGGAGTCATGAGCCAGAACCCGGTAACCGATGGCAGCCAGTATTCGGTAGAGAAGACTGAACAGCAGTGGCTCGCCGAATTGGGCGAGGAGCGCTACCAAGTGCTGCGCGGGGCCGGAACCGAGCGCGCCTGGACGGGTGAGTTGCTCGATGAAAGCCGCGCCGGCACCTACACCTGCGGCGCGTGCAACGCTGAACTGTTCGTCGCCGGTACCAAATTCGATTCGGGTTGCGGCTGGCCGAGTTTCTACGAGTCAGTGCGCCCCGAAGCGGTACAGCTCATTGACGATACGACACTCGGCATGGTGCGCACCGAGGTGCGCTGTGCCACCTGCGGCTCACACCTGGGCCACGTTTTTCCTGACGGATTCGGCACCCCCACGGGCGACCGGTACTGCATGAACTCGCTCGCGCTCGACTTCACCCCCACCACCACCGGCGAATAGGTCAGGCGGCGTCACGGGCGGCTGGCCGCAGACGGGGCACTGACGCGATCGTCACCCCGAGCAGGGTGAGCGCGACAGCGGTGGCCGTGGCGGCCGTGGTCGGCACGCCGATCGGAGCCACCACGTCGTACAGCAGCGCGCCCGCAAGCTGCCCCGCGACCAGGCACAAGCCCAGCACGAGGACGCCCAGGCGCGTGACGGTCACCACCTGCACGGCGATGAAGACCGCCCCCGCGACCCCGCCCAGGTACAGCCACGGATTCGTCGGCGGGGTGTCGGGCAGCCCCGCGACGGCAAGATGTACTGCCGTCACGATGGCGAGAGCGGCTGTACCGACGGTGAAGTTGAGGGTGGTCGCCGCCAGCGCCGAATGAGACGCCGTGCGTACGCGGCCATTGACGGCCTGCTGAACTCCGATGGCGAGACCCGCCAGTAGGGGCAGGATGATCGCCAGAACCGGCACGTCAGTGCCCAGCCGCGGCGCCGCCGCCACCACGACGGCGGCGAGCGTCAGCAGTGCGCCGATAACGCGCTGCGGCGTGATCGCGGTTCGGCGAACACCGGCGAATCCGGTCGCGTCGGCGAGCATGCCGCTGATTGTTTGCCCTGTGACCGTCGCAATCGTGAAAATAGCGACACCGAGAACACCCGCGACCAACCCCTGCGAGAGCACCAGGAGGGCGCCGCCGAGCCCGCCCAGCAGCATCCACGGCGCCACGTGACCGGCGCGCACCTCGCGACGCAACCGGCGAAGGCCATCCCGACCGCGCGGCGAGAGGGCCACAATGGACATCAAGATCAGCCAGCCACTGCCGAACGACATCAAAGCGGCGGTAAAGCCGTCGTCGAGTTCTTGCCCCAACTGCCCATTGATGCGGTGCTGCGTCGCGACCAAAACCCCGGCCGCAACGGTGACGACGATGGCAACCGGGCCAGAGGCTCGCTCGGTAAGTCGAGTATTCATGTGGAGCCGCCTGTCAGAATCGAACTGACGACCTTCTCATTACGAGTGAGATGCTCTGCCAACTGAGCTAAGGCGGCGCTCACGGGCAAGCCCGTGGCACGAAGCAAAAGCTTAGCCGATGGAGTCAGCCCTGGCAGACGAGACCGTCGGCGGGCACGGCACCCGTGATGAAGTACTCATCGACCACGTCGTTGACGCACGGATCGCCCTCGTCGTAGGCAATGTGGCCCTCGCCGACCCAGGTGAGGAGCACCCCACTCTCAAGCTGAGCCGCCAGTGCTTCAGCCCACTGGAAGGGCGTCGCGGGGTCGCCCGTGGTGCCGACAACGAGGATCGGTGCGGCCCCCGTGCCGCTCACCGGGCCAAGGTCGCCCTCGAACTGAAAAGGCCAATTGGCGCACAGCACATCGCCCAGGGCGGAGGGGTCTGCAGTGGTCGGCGCGACCGCGCGAATTTGTTCGTTTTGCGCGGCGATGACAGCACGATCGGTTTCAACCGGGTAGTCGAGGCAGTTGATGGCGATGAAGGCTTCGAGGGAGTTGTCGGTGTAGGCACCCTCTTCGCGGCCGTAATAAAAATCGGCAAGCATGAAGCCGGTCTCTACGACACCCGTTCGCAGCTCGGTGAACATTTGGCTGAGAACCGGCCACGAGCCTTCGTCATACAGCGCGGTGGCGATCGCAATGTCAAGCACGGCGCCATCAAAGAATCGGCCGTCGTCGGCTTGAATGGGGTCAGCATCGAGGCGGTCATACAGGTCGCGAATGAGGGCAAGGCTGTCGTCGCGGCTACCCGGAAATGGGCAACTACCCAGGTCGCCACACCCCGCAAGATACGCCTGCAACGCCAGCTCGAAACCCTCTGACTGAGCAAGCACCACCTCGAAAGTGGTCGTGGTCGGGTCAGTAGCGCCGTCAAGAACGAGCCGCCCAACGTTGTGCGGAAACTTTTCGGCGTAGCGAGCACCGATATCGGTGCCGTAGGAGTACCCAAAAAAGTTCAGCTGAGCATCGCCCACCACTGCCCGCATCATGTCGAGATCACGCACAGTGCTCCCCGTGTCAACGAACTGCAGCAGGGGACCAGTATTGGCCGCGCACGCCTCGGCGAACGCGATGGAACTGGCAATGATCTCCGCCTCCCACTCGGGCGTGCCGGCCGTCGCCTCGGGCATCCCGAAAATGAAGGCGTCGAGGTCAGCGGCATCGGTGTAGCAAGTCACGGCGCTGGATCGGCCGACGCCGCGGGGATCCCATCCGACAATGTCGAATTCGCGCTGCAGTTCGGCACTCACGGCAAAGTCGACGCTGTCGCGCACAAAGTCGAAGCCCGAGGCGCCGGGGCCGCCGGGGTTAATAAACAGCGAACCCTGCGCTTCGCCCGACGCCGGGTGCCGCACCATGGCGAGCTCAATGTCGTCACCCTCACCCGGGTTATCCCAGTCGAGCGGTGCGATTGCCGTCGCGCACTGTGCCCCTTCGCCGCAGCCTGCCCACGACAGCACCTGCGAATAGTAGGGCCGCAGATTCTCGGGCACCGATTCGCCCGTGGGTGTTGACGCGTCACCACCCAAGAGGCCTGACAGCCCGCCGGGCACGCACCCGCTCAGCAGGAGTGCGGGGGCAAGAACCAGGCTGGCGAGGAAGGCAGAGCGTCGGGTCACAGGAGCGAGCTTATTGCCGGCACCCGCCCGCTGGCCGTGATGAGCATGGCCTCAAGCGCCAGCCCCGGGGGCGTATTGCCTTCGATCCGGCGCCGAGCCACGGCAATGGCGTCGAGGGCTCCGAGTGATTGCTCAGCACTGCCGGCCCGCGACGTGACCTCAAGATCACCACGAATCGCTTCATTGACGAGGTCGACGCCGGCGCCCAGTTGCAGCATCAGTTGATCGCGGTACAGGGACATCAGATCAACCAATACGCGGTCGATACCGTCGCGCACGGAGCGCGTCGCTCGCCTCTTCTGGTCTTCTTCGAGTGCCTTCAGACTGGCTCGCATGCCCGCCGGCACGCTGGCACCCGGTTCGATACCGAGCGAGCGCAGCGCAGCGAACCGCTCTTCTTCTTCACGCTCGGCAGTGAGAGCCTTTGCGTCGTCAGTGGCGACTGCCACAAGCTTTTCGGCAGCCAAGACGGCCCCGCTGACGCTCTGCACCGACAGTGCAATATCCAGCGTGCGCGCCCGACGAGCGCGCGCATCGTCATCCGTCGCCAGACGCACCGCCATACCGATGTGCGACTGCGATTCGCGTGCCGCGCTTTCAGCGCGAGCAGGGTCAACACCGTTGCGTGACACCAACAGCTGCGCCACCTCGGCCACACTCGGCACTCGCAGCCGCACAACGCGCACGCGTGAGCGAATGGTGGGAATAAGGTCGGCAGCGCTCGGCGCACACAAAATCCACACGGTGCGCGGCGGCGGCTCTTCTAAGGCCTTCAACAGCACATTCGACGTGCGCTCGGTCATACGGTCGGCATCTTCAATGACAATGACGCGATAGGGCGCAATGCTCGGTGAGAACTGACTCTGCGAGACCAGTTGCCGCACCTCATCGATCGAAATAATCACCCGATCGGTGGCAAGAACAGCCAAGTCGGGGTGCGTGCGCGCTGCCACCTGCTTCGCCGTGCGCGCCGCCTCCGCTTCGGTCTGCGAGCCCTGCAGCAGAGCCGTCGCGAACGCAAACGCGAGGTTCGAACGCCCCGAACCCGGGGGGCCCGTGATGAGCCACGAGTGCGTCATCGACCCGGCATCGGCGACGGCGTCTTGCAGTGCCGCGATGGCCGCATCTTGGCCCGTCAACTCGTCCCAGGCGCTCATGCGCTCACCCTAGTCGAGCAGCTCTGACACTCGGTGCCGGATGCTCTGCTGCAGCTCATCGACCGGCAGGGTCGCATCGAGCACGAGAAACCGCTGCGGCTCAGCCACGGCCAGCGCCACATAGGCGGCTCGCACGCGCTCATGAAAGTCAGCTTCTTCGGCCTCAAGGCGGTCGTAGCGGGTGCGGCTCGAATCGAGGCGCTCGCGGCCGACAGCCGGGTCGAGGTCGAGCAACACGGTGAGATGGGGCAACAGGTTCTCGGCCGCCCACAGCGAGAGGTCGCGCACCTCGGTCGCATCCAGCACCCGCCCTGCGCCCTGATAGGCAACCGATGAATCGAGGTACCGGTCTTGCAACACCACCTCGCCGCGGTCCAATGCCGGGCGCACAACGGTGGCGATATGGTGCGCGCGATCGGCTGCATAGAGCAGCGCTTCAGCGCGTGGAGCGATATACCCGCGGCGGTGCAAAATGATCTCGCGCAGCTCAAGACCCAGCTCGGTTCCGCCCGGCTCGCGGGCGTGCACCACGGTGCGGCCCCGCTGCTGCAGCCACTCGGCGAGTGCCCCCATTTGGGTGCTCTTACCGCTGCCGTCGCCGCCCTCGAGGGTGATGAAAACCCCGGTCACGACACCTTCTCGGGCGTAGCTTTCACAGCTGCCGTCTTGACGGGCGCCCCTTTAACCGGCGCTTTTTTCACGGGCGCCTTTTTCACCACCGCTTTTTTGGCCGGGGCTTTTTTGGCCGGGGCTTTTTTGACAGGCTTCTTTGCCGGGCCCTTTGCGCGCTTATCGGCGATGAGCTCAACCGCCCGCTCAAAGTCAACCTGCATGGCATCTTCGCCACGCGGCACCGTGGCGTTGGTTTCGCCGTCGGTGACGTAAGGCCCGAATCGGCCGTCTTTGAGCTTGATCGGCTTCCCACTGACCGGGTCAGCGTCGAACTCTTTCAAAGCGCTGGAGGCTTTACGCGCGCCGTATTTTGCCTCAGCAAACTTCGCCAGTGCGCCGTCAAGGTCGAGGTCGAAAATCTGCGCTTCACTGTCGAGCGACCGCGTGTCGGTGCCCTTCTTCAGGTATGCGCCGTACCGGCCGTTTTGCGCGGTGATTTGCTCGCCACTCTCGGGGTCATCCCCCACCACGCGGGGCAAGCTCAGCAACTTCAACGCCGTCTCGAAGTCGACGGTCATCGGATCCATGTCTTTGAAAAGGGATGCCGTGCGCTCCTTGAGCGCCGGCGCCTTCTTTTTCGCGGCGGGCTTGCGCTTGGGCTTAGCCTCGGTCACCTCGCCCGTTAAGGGGTCGACTAGAGGGTTGGCGGCAGCCATCTCGAGAGCGGCGCGGGCTGCCTCAGCCTCGGTAGCCGCTGCGGCCGCAGCTTCGGCGACCTGCGCAGCGGTCAGCACTGGCTCGAGGTCACGCTCGGTCACGTATGGCCCAAAGCGACCATCTTTCGCGATGACCTCTTTGCCATTTTCGGGATTGATGCCGAGTACGCGGTCGCTCACCACTGGCGCGTCGACCAGCTCTTGCGCTCGCGCCGGCGTGAGTTCATCTGGGGCTAAGTCTTGAGGCAGATTAACGCGTCGCGGAGTTTCCGCCGTCTCGCCCGCCACCTCGAGGTAGGGTCCGTACTTGCCAATGCGCAGAGTGATCTCATCGGTGATGACCATCGAGTTCAGGGCTTTTGCGTCGATTTCTACCAGGTTGTCGATGACGGGGCGCAGGCCCGGCTGGTGCGCGTCACCGAAGTAGAAGCCGGTCAGCCACTCGGTACGGTCGGCCTCACCGTTGGCAATTCGGTCAAGATCTGCCTCCATTTCAGCGGTGAAGTCGTATTCGACCAGGTCGGCGAAGTTCTCTTCGAGTAGCCGTACCACCGAAAAGGCGATCCAGTTGGGAACGAGGGCGGTGCCACGTACGGTCACGTAGCCGCGATCGACAATGGTCGAGATGATGGCCGCGTACGTGCTGGGGCGCCCAATGCCGCGCTCTTCGAGCGCCTTCACCAGGCTTGCTTCGGTGTAGCGCGGAGGCGGGCTGGTTTCGTGGCCCTTGGCTTCGACGTCGACGACGCTCAAGGCTTGCCCGACGGTCAGTGCGGGTAGTTTCGCGTCGGCGGGCTCGGCCTTATCGTCGGCTTCACGCTGCTCGTCTTGCCCCTCTTCGTAGGCCGCAAGAAAACCGCGAAAGGTGATGACGGTGCCACTGGCTGCAAACTCGGCAATCGCCGACGCGGGAGTGGCTGATGCGGAGGTGGGCCCCGCCTGAATCGCCACTGAGGCGGTTTGGCCGCGGGCGTCTGCCATCTGGCTGGCAACGGTGCGCTTCCAGATCAGGTCGTAGAGCTTCCAGTCGTTGCCGCGCAGAACTCCTTGCAGCGCACTGGGCGTGCGAAACACATCACCGGCGGGCCGAACCGCCTCGTGGGCCTCTTGCGCATTCTTCGATTTGCTCGCGTAAACACGGGGGCTTTCGGGAACACTGTCGGCTCCATAGAGCGAGGCCGCCTGCGTGCGCGCGGCAGTGACAGCCTGCTGCGACAGAGTCGTCGAGTCGGTGCGCATGTAGGTGATGTAACCGTTTTCGTACAGCGACTGAGCCACTGACATGGTTTGGCGCGCGGTGAACCGCAGCTTGCGGCCGGCCTCTTGCTGCAGGGTCGAGGTCGTGAAGGGGGCGGCGGGTCGACGCGTGTAGGGCTTCGATTCCACACCCGTCACCGTGACGGCGAGGGCCGGATCACGCAGCGCATCGGCCAGCGAGGTAGTGAGTGACTCGCTGAGGGCGACCGCGCCGGAGCCTTTCAGCTCACCACGGTCAGTAAAGTCGCGGCCGCTGGCCACCTTTTTGCCGTCGAGGCGAGCCAGTCGGGCCGTGAACGGAGTACTGGTACCCAGCGGGGTGAGAGTGGTGTCGAGGTCCCAATAGCTCGCCGTGACAAACGCCAGTCGCTCTCGCTCGCGGTCGACCACCAGACGGGTCGCTGCCGACTGCACGCGCCCAGCGCTCAGGCCCGGCCCCACCTTGCGCCACAGCACTGGGCTGACCTCATAGCCGTACAACCGGTCGAGAATGCGGCGCGTCTCTTGCGCGTCGACGAGAGCGGTATCGAGCTCACGCGTGTTGTCAACCGCACGCTGAATGGCTTCAGAGGTGATCTCGTGAAAGACCATGCGCTTGACCGGAACCTTCGGCTTCAAAACCTCAAGCAGGTGCCACGCGATGGCCTCACCCTCGCGGTCTTCATCAGTGGCGAGCCACAGTTCGTCGGCGTTTTTTAGCGCCCGCTTCAAGTCGGCGACCGTTTTCTTCTTCGAGTCAGAGACCACGTAGTACGGCTCGAAACCGTTATCAACGTCGATCGAAAACTTGCCCAGTGGCCCCTTTTTCAGTTCGGGTGGCAGGTTCTTCGGCTCCACCAGATCGCGAATGTGGCCGACCGAGGCTTGCACCTCGTAGTCGTCACCGAGGTACTTGCCGATCGTCTTCGCCTTCGCCGGCGACTCAACGATGACAAGTTTCTTGGTTCTTGACACGGTGCTCCTCTTAAAGGTGTTCTCGTCGGTGTGGCGGGGGGATCACTCCGCACCCCGGCCGATGCCGCGGCCTGATGCCGCATTCAGCCACACGATACACAGGATTCCGCTGAGTGTTACCGCTCGCCGCCGGAAACACCCGCCCGCGCCGACCGACTGACCGTCAACCCGAGGATGCTCGCCTCGACCCGAACCCGCACCGTCAACCCCGTACTGACGCACTCAACGAGCCGTGCGGAGTGGGCCTCAGCCACCTGCTGCGCGACCACGCAGGGCTCACCCGCAACCCACCCGAGCAGCACGTCTGCAGCGGCGAGCGCCGCAGAGTCTGCGCCCGCGCTGACCTGTTGGCCGCGCACGAGCGCCTGAGCAGCACCGATAAGGGTCAGCCCCGCAAGCGCGACCACGGCAATCAAGGCGATGACAAGCACCGAGCCCGCACCCGACTCAGCTTCCGCTGCCTGCGCCACCGTCTCGGTCGGCGCCGTCTTAGTCAGCACTGTCTCAACCGCCGCTATCCAGGGCACAGGATGCCCCGTGCACCTGCACCGGCAGTGTGAGTAGGCGCTGTGTGACCGCCAAGCGCACACAGATCAGCCCTGCTGCCCGCGATACGGAGAGCTGGGCTCCCGGAACGGTGCGGTCGATGAGACTCTGCGCAGTGTCGACCGGCTCACCCCGGCCGAGCACTCGCGCGACATCAGCCGCCGTGTCTGTTGCCCGCAATTGCGCGGTCGCCAGGCTGAGCCCACCCAGGCAGGCTGCGAGCACGAGCACCACTATGGGCAGTCCGACCGCGAGCTCTGCCGTGACTGAGCCTCGGTCGTTTGATCGTGCCGCAGTGCGGGTCTGAGTCACCCACCCACCGTGAGCGCGTTACGCACCAGGTCGGTCAGTATTCCGCGCACTTCGTCACTTTGCATGATGACCACCAGCAGGCTGGCAAAACCAACTGCCGCCATCGTGGCAATCGCATATTCAGCGGTGGCGGCACCGCGCTCATCAGTGCGTATGCGACGAGCAAAGACACTCAGAAAGGGGATGCGAGTCATGACCGGGATCCGTTCGATAGTGCCCGCCGGGGCGAGCAGTGACGCGGCACGAATACGCCGAGTGTGACGGGCTATCGGCCGGGCAAACCTGTCGTCGACCAGATCGTGCCCCGGCACACTAAAAGTCGAGCGCTGTGGAGGACAACAGCCCGATCAGCATCGGCACTACCCCCAGCAGCAGAAACGAAGGCAAAATGCAGGCCCCCAGAGGCATCATGAGCCGCACCGCCAATCGTTCGGCCGTGTACTGCGCTGCCGCACGCGCAGTTGCCCGCGCCTCAACGGCGTCTGAGCGAGCGAGTTCACCCAGCGGTGCCCCCGCCTCCCGCGACAGCAACACCAGGCCCGCCATCGTTTCGGCGTCGTCGCCCCTCGCCGTGCTTGCACCCGTCACCGTCAGCCCTACGCGGTCAAGTTCTGCTGAAACAAGAGCTGCAGCGGCCTCGGGCGAGCCTCCCCCGCCCGCGGCAACGGCCAGCAGGTCTAGCGCCAAACCCACCGTCGGAGCCGGTGGCGCTGCAGCGCGTAACAGCCGTCGCATCCAGACCCGCGCAATGGCGATGAGAGCCACCCCCGCCGCGATGGAAGCGGCGCCCACCGGGGTCGTGAGGGTCGCGAACAGGTCGACGCCGATGACCAGCGCAAGGCACACCGCAACCGCGGGCAACACCATGACAATGCGCGCTGTAGCACGCGGACCGGCGAGGGCCACCTCGATATCGCGGCACGCAGCCTCGCGATCGCGCAACCCGTCAGCAAACCCGCGCAGGGCTGGCGCAAGCGGAGCCCCGCTCGTTGTCGCAACACGCCACGCCGCCGCAAGAGAACACCACGCCGGCCCAGCCGCACCCTCGCCTGCCTGCTGCAACGCGTCACCGATGTCGACGCCGAGTGCAATCATTTGCGCCACGCCGTGCAGAACCGGATCAGATGAGGCTTTCGCGACATGACCCCACGCTGCGCGCGGGCTGAGACCGGCGGAGACGAGCACGGCAAGGCGTTGAACATGAGCCGCCAGAGCCGCGTCGCCCAACGGCGGTGAGCTACTGCTCACGGCCGAGCGCCCCGGCCACGGGCACTGACACAGGCACAGGCACAGGCACAGGCGTGATCGCTAACCGCTCTCGAGCATCCAGTGCGAATCGACCGAGGCTCGCCCATCGACCGCCCGAACGGTCGCGCTCAAGGTGCACGACCAGGTCGATGCCACTCATGGCCTGGCGTGCTAAAGCGGTGGGCGTCAGACCAGCAATCATTCCAATCGCCTCCAGTCGGCTGGGTACGTCGGCCAGCGAGTTTGCGTGCAGAGTGCCTGAGCCACCCCGATGCCCCGTGTTGAGAGCAGCCAAAAACTCGCGAACCTCTGCCCCCCGGCACTCGCCCACGACGAGGCGGTCGGGGCGCATACGCAGGGCCTCTCGCACCAGGCGCGCGAGGTCGACACCGCCCGCACCCTCCGCATTGGGCTGCCGGCACTCCAAAGGAACACAGTGTGGGTGGCTAACCGGTGCCTCCGCAACGTCTTCGATCATGACAATGCGATCAGAGGCGGCCGCATCGCTGAGCCAGGCCGCCATAAGCGTGGTTTTACCGCTGCCGGTGGCTCCGGTGAACAGCACCGTGTGACGGTCGTGCAATGCCTGCCGCAAGACGGCTATCGACCCCGCCTCAAGGCCCGACTGAGCAAGGGTGACTCGGTGCACTCGCGGAAGCCGAAGTGAAATGGCCGTGCCCGACCACGCGATGGGAGGCAGGGCTACGTGCGCTCGAATACCGTCGCCGAGACGCACATCGGCGCACGGGGTGGCCTCGTCTACGTGCCTCCCTCCGGCGGCGATGAGCCCGATGGCGAGAGCGCGGGCGGAGGTGGCATCGAATCGCAAGCCAGAAACTCGCTGAGCGCCAGCGCCCGTGTCGACCCACACGCTGCCGTCGGCCGTCAGGAAAACGTCGGTTGCCTCCGGATCAGCGACCACTGCCGCGAGCGGGCCGAGAGCCGCCCGCGCGTCGGCAGGAATGTGCCGTTCGATGGATGGTTGCCGCCGCTCCTGTCGCCGGGGCGCGGCGGCTCCGGCTCCGGCTCCGGCTCCGGCTTCGGGTTCGCGGCCAAGATTGCGGGTGAGCTCACTGTCGCGCGGGGAAGCCGGCAGGGCGGGATTTTCCTCGGCACTGTTACCCGTCAAGCGAGCTGACGCATGCCGCGACGATGTGCCGAGGCCCAACTCGAGGGAGGGCTGTTGCCGACGTGGATCTCGAGGCACAAAAGGTTGCACGGCGAGAGCGTGCCAGAGCGACACCGGGAGGGCGGTCGGTCGGCGCATACCAGGGGAATGAATACCGCGGCCATACTCGTTAGGAGGAGCCGACGCGCATCTGCCCCACCTACGGCACACACATACTTTGTCCACTCGCGGCCGTAGGCTGACGATTGCTGTACTGAGCTGTTTTCTATAATGTGACGTTTCGTGTATTGACCTGCTTTCGTGCACTCGTCCGCTCTGTGTGCCCATCCGCTTTTTGTGACCGCGCGAAGAAAGACAACGATGTCGACTCCTCCCATTGACAGCCTTCTGCTGGAGACTCGACGCTTTGCACCGAGCGCCGAGTTCGCTGCGGCCGCCGAAGCGAAGCCGGAACTGTATGACGAGGCGCGCGCTGATCGTCTCGGCTTTTGGGCTGATCGTGCGCGCGAATTGCACTGGCACCGCCCGTTCACCCAGACACTCGACTGGTCACAGCCACCTGTCGCCCGTTGGTTTGCTGACGGTCAGATCAACGTGGCCTACAACTGCCTCGACCGCCATGTGCTGGCCGGTCACGGTGACCGTGTTGCCCTGCACTGGGAGGGCGAACCGGGCGACACTCGCTCGTTCACCTATGCCGAGCTGACTCGCGAGGTCAAGCTCGCGGCCAACATGCTTGCCGGGCTGGGCATCGGGCAGGGTGACCGCGTAGCGATTTACCTGCCCCTGATTCCTGAAGCCGTCATTGCAATGCTCGCAATCGCACGGTTAGGGGCGATTCACTCGGTCATCTTCGGCGGGTTCAGCGCCGAAAGCATCCGAGCCCGGGTGAAGGATGCTGACGCAAAGCTCGTCATCACTGCCGACGGCGGCTGGCGCAAGGGCGCAGTGTTTGCGCTCAAGCCGGTGGTTGATGCCGGGCTCGCCCTCGAAGAGACAAACGTGGAGCACGTACTGGTCGTGCGCCGCGGCCACAACGACGTTGACTGGGTCGAGGGTCGCGACCTCTGGTGGCACGAGCAGATCGCCGGGGTCGAGGCCGAGCATGAAGCGCAGGGTTTCGACGCCGAGAACCCACTGTTTATCTTGTACACCTCAGGCACGACGGGTAAGCCCAAGGGCATTCTGCACACCAGTGGCGGCTACCTCACGCAGGTTGCCTTCACTCACCGCGCAGTGTTCGATCTCAAACCTGAAACCGATGTGTACTGGTGCACTGCCGACGTGGGCTGGATCACCGGCCACAGCTATGTCGTCTACGGCCCCCTGGCCAACGGCGCCACACAACTGATGTACGAGGGCACCCCTGACACGCCCAACGCTGGTCGGTGGTGGGACCTCATCGAGAAGTACCGGGTCAGTATTTTCTACACAGCGCCGACTGCGATTCGCTCGTTCATGAAACTTGGGCGCGAGATTCCGCTTTCTCGCGATCTGTCGAGCCTGCGCGTACTGGGCTCTGTGGGTGAGCCCATCAACCCGGAGGCGTGGGTCTGGTACCGCGAGATCATCGGCGGCGGCACGACGCCGATCGTTGACACCTGGTGGCAGACCGAAACCGGCGGCATCATGATCAGCGCCCTTCCCGGCATCACGATCACCAAGCCGGGCTCTGCGCAGGTACCCATTCCCGGCATCAGTGTCGACGTGCTCAACGAGGCCGGGGAACACGTGGGTAAAGAGGCCGGCGGTCTGCTCGTGATCACGGAACCCTGGCCGAGCATGCTGCGTGGCATTTGGGGCGACCCCGAAAGATTTCGCGACACCTACTGGTCGAAGTTTGCCGACTCACCAACCGGCCCTCTGTATTTTGCCGGCGACGGCGCCCACCTCGACGCTGACGGCGATGTGCAACTGCTTGGCCGTGTCGACGATGTCATGAACGTTTCTGGCCACCGACTGTCGACGATGGAAATTGAATCAGCCCTGGTGTCACACCCCATCGTGGCTGAGGCCGCCGTCGTGGGCGCCAGCGACGAGATCACCGGTCAAGCCGTGGTGGCGTTCGTCATCTTGCGTGCCAAAAAGGCGGCGTCGGTGACCACAGACGAAGCGAACCGCCTATTGCGTGCCCACGTGACCGAACAGATCGGGGCCATAGCGAGGCCCCGGCAGGTTTTCGTCGTGCAAGAGCTGCCCAAGACTCGCTCGGGCAAAATCATGCGCCGTCTGCTGCAAGACCTCGCCGAGGGCCGCGATGTGGGTGACACCACCACGCTGACCGACGCGACAGTCATGTCAGTAATCGGCGACACGCTCAAATAGAACGGCTCAACGCGCGGGCCTGAGTCAGGCGAATTCGAGAATGAGCTCGACCTCGACGGGGGCATCCAGCGGTAAGACTGCCACGCCCACCGCACTGCGCGCGTGCGTGCCCGCCTCGCCAAAAATGTCGCCGACGACCATAGACGCACCGTTGAGAACGGCCGGCTGGCCGGTGAAATCGGGTGCTGACGCGACGAAGCCGGTCACTTTCACCACGCGTGTGACGCGGTCAAGCGACCCGATGACGCTCTGCGCGGCGGCGAGCGCATTGAGTACGCACGTGCGCGCATACCCGGCAGCGTCAGCAGCGCTGACCTCAGCGCCGACCTTGCCGGTGGCCGGCAACACGCCGTCAACGAAAGGCAACTGACCCGACGTGAACACCAGGTTGCCGCTAATGGCTGCCGGCGAATAGGCGCCAACGGGGGCGGCCAAAGTCGGAAGACTAATGCCCAGTTCGGCTAAGCGCGCGTCGATCGCGCTCACGCCGACGCCGCCGCGATGGGGCGCTTAAAGTAGGCCACCAGTCCACCCTCGGGGCCGTTGACGACCTGCACGAGTTCCCAACCGTCAGACCCCCAGTTGTTCAAGATCGCCTGCGTGGTGTGGATCATCAGCGGTGTGGTGAGGTACTCCCATTGCGTCATCAAAGCATCCGTTCAGGGTCGATTTTTATCAGAGGGCGTACCCTTGAGCATATGTCTGCCCAGAATCAGAAGGTTTCCCGACGCTCAGCCTCCGGTGCGATGGGTGCTTTCGGGGGGATGCTCGGCCTCAGCGCCCTCGCCGGAGTACTCGTAACCGTGATGGTGACCCCAGCGCTTGCCGTGACCGGCATGGCCGCCAGCAACACCATCGGTATCTTCGAGGGCTTACCGGAATACATCAAGATTAATGAGCAATCACAGCGCAACGTGTTGTACGCGCAAAACACGATCAACCTCGAAGACGGCTACACCCCCATCGCCACCGTGTACGCGGAGAACCGCGAAGAGGTTGCGTGGGACGACGTGTCTCAGTACTTGAAAGACGCAACGATCGCCAGCGAAGACCGTCGCTTTTACGAGCACGGCGGCGTCGACATTCAGTCGATCGTGCGCACAGCACTCGGCAATGTCAGCGCCGGTGGCATTGAAGGTGGGGCGTCAACGCTCACCATGCAGCTGGTCAAGAACATCTTCATTACGGAGGGCCTCAAGGCTGACACGGCTGAAGAGCGCGACGACCTCATTGCGCAGGCTCAAGAACAGAGCCTGCAGCGCAAGCTCAAAGAAGCCAAATTCGCGATTGGCCTCGAAAAGGAATACGCCAAAGATGAAATTCTGCTTGCCTACCTCAACATCGCCGGCTTCGGCGGCAACACCTACGGCATTCAGGCCGCAGCCCAACAGTACTTTGGAGTTTCAGCCGCTGATGTGACGCTCGCCCAAGCCGCCAGCCTCATAGCGATCGTGCAACAGCCGGGCGCTCGTTCGCTTCGGAGCCCTGATAACTACGCAGCCAATGAAGACCGCCGCGATGTCGTGTTGGGCGCGATGCGCGCTGAAGACTTCATCACCGAAACCGAATATCGAGACGCGCTTGCGATCCCCGTCGACGACGCTTTCGTCTCCATCAACTCGCCATCAAACGGCTGCTACGCCGCCAACCCTTATGCCAAGTATTTTTGCGATTACGTTCTGAAAAGCGTGCCCGAATTCGAGGCACTCGGAGATACCCCGGAAGAGCGTCGGGCAGCCTGGAAGCTGGGCGGCTTCGAGGTGTACACCACACTCAACCTGTCGCTGCAGACGGCGACTCAAGACCAGATGTGGGCGTCAGTGCCCTCAAGCTCACCCGCTCTCGTGGTGGGCAGCGTCGCGACGTCGATCGAAGCGAACACGGGGCGAGTGATCACGATGGCGCAAAACACCGTTTTTGACGATCGCAGTGTTGAGGCGGGGGGCGGAGCCGTCGGAACAACTGCCGTTAACTACGCCACTGACCAGCCCTACGGCGGCTCGAACGGCTTCCAGGTCGGCTCAACCTACAAGATTTTCGCCCTCGTCGAGTGGCTCAATGAGGGTCGCGGGCTCAACGAAGTTGTCGACGCGAGTCGCTTTCGCCTCAGCCAAAACACTTTCGTCGACACCTGCGATGACGGGGGTGGCCCCTGGGGTGGCGAATGGCCGATCAGAAACTTTGGCGGCGCGCCAGCAGCGTTGAGTGTGTTCGACGCCACGGTGCAATCGATCAACACGGCCTTCGGGTCGATGGGTGAACAGATGGACCAGTGCGCAATCCGTGAGGCTGCTGAGTCAATGGGTGTGCACCGAGCTAACGGTGAGCCACTACGCACCAACCCGTCGGCCATTCTCGGCACCAATGAAATTGCACCGCTGACAATGGCGGCCGCCTTCGCCACCGTGGCCAGCGGCGGAATCTTCTGCGAACCGATCATCGTCGACCGTTTTGTTGATCGCGACGGCAACGACCTCAACGGCCAGCAGGTGGAGTGCTCTCGGGCAATCTCCGCTGAGGTGGCCGCTGCCGCTGCCGCTCCCATGAGAGATGTGATCACCCGCGGCACGGGAACCGCCTCACGCGTCGGCGACGGCGTGCCACTGATTGGCAAGACCGGTACCTCTGACGAGGCTGTCGACACCTGGATCATCGGCTCCAGCACCGCTGTGACCACCGCTGTGTGGGTTGGCAACTCTGTGGGCAAAGTCAACATGAACCGCATTCCCGGCGGCAGCCAGCTCCGCCACGCTGTCTTTCGTACCGCACAGCGCGCTATCAACGCTCAGTACGGTGGTGGCGACTTTGGCTCACCCCCCGCGCGCCTGCTGACCGGCTCAGGAGTGATACTGCCCGACGTCACAGGCCGGACTCCGGCACAGGCCGAAGCGCTGCTGAAGGGTCTCGGTTTCCGCTTTGCGGTGGGCGACGCGGTCGACTCTGACCTCGCGGCGGGCCTCATTGTTTCGGCTTCACCAGAACCAGGAACTCTGCTCGCA
>Ga0222707_1000203_pt1 | contig 22693 bp, 23 predicted proteins | sample AntAcemetage1574_FD_179831 | JGI IMG/M metagenome (GOLD analysis project Ga0222707, IMG submission 179831) | Saline water microbial communities from Ace Lake, Antarctica - #1574 | ecosystem: Environmental > Aquatic > Non-marine Saline and Alkaline > Saline | place: Antarctica: Ace Lake...
CATTGGGATGTCGGTTTCTTGCATCTGGGCCACGTTGCACAGTTGGATCGCAGCGCTAATCTTCGCGGCAACCTGTATCAATTCTTCACCAATCTTTTTGCGATAGGTCGCCTCTAAGCGGCGGACAGGACCCACCGCGCCGACACTGAACGCTGCCCCGATATGTCCGATCAGCACCGGGGCAGCGACGCTTGAGACACCCATAAATCCTTGCGAATTCGGCCTTGAGAAGTGCTTTTGTGTATTTCGTGTAGGCGCTGAGCGTGCCGTTGAGGATCTCCTCTTGGAAGCTCTCGGCAGCAGCCGGTAGCAGGTGGGGCGCGGCAATCCAGTTGCCTTCTGCACCTCTGCCGCGATCAGCCCGCGACCGGCAATGGCAATGATCTCCAGAATTGCAATGAGGCGGTCCAAATGCACGGCAAGTCTCGCGATTAGGGTAACTGTCTTGAATGATGGTCCCTTGAATGGCGTTGACGCAAGGGAAATCTTGGGGCGCGTCCGATCTCTGCCGCCCCTTCCAGATGTTCAAGGAGACGGCGTCTGGCTAAAAGGATGCCCTCGGACCCGTGAGCGCGCTCAAATCCTTGATATCCTCGGCGTTAGAATACCTTCCGCAAAGTATGAGTTGGACCTGCCGGTGTATTTACGCCCGCAGCGAACGGTTGGATTGACGGGCGGCGTCGCAGCAACCCAGTGGAACTACGGGCGGCACCTATTGGCCGCCTTTTCACGGAAAATTTTCCTGCATCTGCCGGGGCCTGCAACTGCTTGCTCTGCAACAATCGGCTCGAAGTTGCCTCTCGCGGCGTTTGAATCCCAAAGAATTCTCGGGCGCGGCCCTGAGCGTCCGCTTTCTTTGGGTTGCCCATTTTTGTTTGCAGGCGCGGCGAACGGCGGCTCTCCGCCCTACGTGTTGATGTCTTCATTGTATCGGGGGAATATATTAACATGTTCGCTACAGCTCGGACACCTTCTGACAACCGAGGGAACGACAACCTACATTGTGGCCTTCAATCCGTCCCTGATCGATCAACGTCCGGAAACAGTCCGCCGCATATATGTCAAATTGCTGTTGTCGAAGAGGCTGTTTAGGATTTGTAATATGATAACTTCGCTGCCCCTACGACCAGTCCTTCATGCCCGAGAAACGGCTCAGTCATTCTTCTCACGGATGGCAGCGATGAACGGCCTTCCACCGACTGAATTCGCTTTGGACATGGGCCTCACTTTTAGACGCGTCGTCGAATCAGATGATCATGCCATGGATACACTTGCGTCGTTGGGGGGGCTGACCAGTTCTTCAAAACGTGAGATGATCTCTTGGTCTGGAAAGCGCCTTGGTGGCGTCAAGATGAATTTCAGGGGTGAAACTTTCGGATCCCGATCACTTCGCAATCCAATTGTCAGAGGTTGCCCGATTTGTTTACGAGGCGACGTCGCGGCATCTGAAAGATCAAACATTCAAGCCATGGTCATGCGAGGTGATTGGCTTTTAAGAAACGTTAATCTTTGCATTCAGCATGAGCATCCTCTTGTTGATCTGTGGAAATTTGAATCGCCAACAAATCGGTATGATGTCGGGGCTCGCCTCACTGAAATAGCAGACGATATTCTGTGCGGTAAATTCGACAAGACTCGTCTCGATCCTACATCATATGATCGCTGGCTTGATCGACGGCTGGAAGGCGGTAGCGATCCAACTTGGCTATCTGATCATTCCCTTTATGCCGCTGTAGAGTGCTCCGAACTTCTTGGTGTCGAGTTAGTGCAATCCACTTCAAATCCGGATGCCCATCTTACAGTCGACCCATCGACCGCTCGCGCATCAGGTTTCGAAGTTCTAAGTCGGGGGCCACAAGCTTTTCGACAAGCTTTGGACCAGCTTGCTATTCTAGCTGACGGTCACTTGGCTGAACCGAAGAAGGCTTTCGGGCAACTTTACGCAAATCTATCCAGAGCCTACAAGAACGACAAAGCGTTTTCACCATTCAAAGATATCCTTCGAGAGTGTATTCTAGATACTTGGCCTGTCGCACGGGGAACAGACTTGCTTGGGCAGCGCATAGCCACGCGAAGGCTCCATTCGTTGCTGTCGGCATCGCGAGAAGCGAGGGTGGGAGTTCAATTACTTTCTCGAATTTTGATAAGGGCCGGCGCCATTTCCATCTGCGATGAGCGACCGAATGCGCGCCTAACCTTCGATGCGCCAAAATATGCTCCCCTTTTAGCAGAGATACCTACGCTGATCGGATCCACGACAATGCGTAAGGCAATGGGAGCAACTGCCAGCCAATTCCACTCGCTCGTCGAGGATGGCATTCTTGTGCCAGCCATTGATATACCGAACATCCAGTCTCCTTGGCGACGCGCTGATGGAACGGCCTTGGTGGCGAGTCTGACCGCACACGCGGTAGCGATCGCACCTTACGATCCTGCTTGGATAAATATTCAGCAAGCCAAACTGCACTCTGGGCTTTCTGTCGGCGAAATCGTTAATGCAATAAGGCATACTCATCTCTCAGTCGGGCAATATGTCGGCCAAAGCGGGTATTCGGCGATTTGCGTATCTGCGACAGAAGTCGACCAACGAGCTCAGCGTGCCGGGGAGAAGAAATTCACCGCAGACATCACCGCCGCTGCCTTCGGCCGGCAAGTCGGAATGAGGAATAGCGGCTTATTCCTTGCTTTCGTCGCTGCCGGACATACTCCCGCCACGCGCCGCATGAACTTTAAAACTCACAAAGAACATTGTTTTATGACGGAATCCGACATCGTAGCGTTTCACACCAAGTTCATGACCTTGCCAACGATGGCCACGGAATTTGGTGAGCATCGTAGGACTCTGCTTAAACGAATGCGCGACGCAGGCGTGCAGCCATACGTTCCGAACGGCGAATACTATGGGTTCATCTACCTACGGCGAGACGTTGAAGCAGCGCTGCTTTCAAGGCGGTCATCCATCAGAAGTAGCACCAACTTGTTGCCTAAGTAGCCGTAATTTAACATATTAATCCTAACTTTCTGTCTCATACTTACTGAAGACAGAAAGTTTTTCCTGTGATTGCAGGAAAAGTTTTGATGTAATCAACAAACAATTTGGAACTGGCGATCCCGGAAGGAATCGAACCCTCAACCTGCCGATTAGAAGTCGGCTGCTCTATCCAGTTGAGCTACGGGACCGCACAGGGTGTGTTTTGCGGCGTCGGGGGGCGGTTGGCAAGCCGGTTGCGCGTCAAAGAGTAGAAAAACTTGAATTTCCCTGCTTGATCCCAGCTTTCTTAGGGCACGCCCCGTGACACTTGATCGCAAGACGCTCTATGACGGCGCAACAATAGTTAAAGGTGCCACCATGCGACACATCCTTCTCAGCTTGCTTGCTTTATTCGCGCAGCCACTTGCGGCGCAGACGCTTTACTTTTCAGCGATTCCTGATGATGATGAAGAGCGTCTGGTTGAACGATTTGGCGCTGTTGCGAGGTATCTGTCAGACACGCTGGGCGTCGATGTGCAGTATGTACCGGTCAAAAGCTACGCCGCCGCGGTCACCACATTTGCCAACAATCAAATTCAGCTGGGCTGGTTTGGCGGGTTGTCCGGCGTGCAGGCGCGCATTGCGGTGCCCGACTCTCACGCCATCGCCCAAGGGGCAGAGGACGAGACCTTTGTTACCTATTTCATAGCAAACACCGCGGCGGGGCTGTCGCTGGATCCAAAGTTTCCCGATCTGGCAGGCCGCAGCTTTACCTTTGGGGCCGAAACCTCGACCTCGGGCCGGTTGATGCCGGAATATTGGATCCGCGAAGAGACCGGTCAGGCACCCGAAGAGCTGTTCTCGACCGTTGGGTTTTCCGGCGACCACGGCCAGACGTTGCGTCTCGTGGCTTCGGGTGCCTATGACGTGGGCGCGCTGAACTATTCAGTCTATAATGCCGCCGTCGCCGATATGACGCCAGAGGCGGCCGCCACAACGATCATTTGGGAAACGCCGCCCTATCCTGATTACAACTGGACGATCCGCGGCGACGTGGATGCAACCTTTGGCGCTGGCTTCGCAAATCAAGTGCAGGCGGCCTTGATCGGCATGGACGATCCGGCGCTGCTGGAATCCTTTCCGCGCAGCGCATTCATTGCGTCCGACAATGCACTGTATCAGCCGATCGTCGATACGGCACGCGCGCTGGACCTGATCGACTGATGACGCAGCCGCTGGTCACGCTGACAGGCGAAAGCTTGGGCTGGGATGGCCGAGTGGCGCTGCGCGATGTGTCACTGCGGATTGCGACTGGCGAACGGATCGCAATCTTGGGGCGCAGCGGTGCAGGCAAAAGTACGCTGCTGACGGCGCTGCATGACCGCGCGCAGGTGCGGCTGGCGCTGGTGCCGCAGGACAACGGCCTCATAGGCGCTTTGTCCGTATTTCATAACGTCTGGATGGGCGTGCTGGACGATCATGGCACGGCCCGCAATCTGCGTACCCTGATTTGGCCCAGCGCGGCAGAGCGTGCGGCTGTGGCGCGGGTGCTGCAAACGGTCGGTCTTGATGAGTTGGGGCGGCGCAGCGTTTCACAGCTGTCTGGCGGGCAGCGGCAGCGTGTCGCGCTCGCCCGGGCCAAGATGCGGGGCGGCGCGCTGTTGCTGGGGGACGAGCCTGTGACGGCGCTCGACCCCGAGCAAGGGGCGGCCCTACTAGATCATTTGCTTGCGGCATTTCCCACAAGCGTGTTGGTTTTGCATGACGTGGATCAGGCGCTGCGGGTGGCAACGCGTATCATCGGCTTGCGGCAAGGCGCGGTTGCCGTTGATGCCCCAGCGGCGGATCTGACCGCAGACGACCTGTTGCAGCTCTACCGATGATCCTGCGGCGGCGTCATGTGCTGGCGGGGTTTGCCGCGCTGACGCTTGTGGCCATCAGCTCTGCTGAGCTTGGGGCCATACGCCCCGATCCTTGGATGACGCTGGCCGCCATCGGGCGCGGCATCCTGCATCCCGATTTCAGCGATATCGCGGGCTTGCTGCGGGCGACGGGGCTGACTGTTGCCTTTGCCTTTTGCGGGGTCGGCCTTGGCGCGGTGCTGGGCCTGCTCCTTGCGCCTTTTTATGGCACCGCAGTTGTGCGCCTGACCTGCATTGCTGTCCGTTCGGTGCACGAGCTATTTTGGGCGCTTCTGCTGTTGGGCCTGACCGGCCTGTCGCCCCTGACCGGCGTTCTCGCCATCGGGCTGCCCTATGCTGGCATCTTCGCCAAGGTCTTTGCCGAGTATCTGGAAGACGCCCCCGGTGCCGCGCCGCTGGGCCGCAGGTTGCCCAGCTTGACCGCGCTGCTGTGGGTGCGGTTTCCGCAGTCCCTGCCACAGATGCGGACCTATACGCTGTACCGGCTGGAATGTGGGTTGCGATCCTCTGCCGTGCTGGGGTTCATCGGGTTGCCGACCTTGGGCTTTCAGTTAGAGACAGCGTTCAAGCAAGCGCAATACGGGCAAGCCGCAGCAGTATTGGCGCTGTTTCTGGCGCTGATCTTGCCTCTGCGGTTTTGGGTGATTTGGCGGTTGGTACCCTTGATGCTAGCAGCGGCGGCAACGGCGCTGATCATGCTGCCGACACCGCCAATGGGGCAGGGAGCGCTGATGCGCTTCCTGACTGGCATCGTGCCAAGCCCGCTGCGCACCGGTGGCGATTGGGGCAGCTGGCTGGACAAGGTGCTCGTCCAGCAGGCGCTGCCCGGCAGTATGGACACGCTGATCTTGTCGCAGATCGCGCTGGCGGCGGCGGCGCTGATTGCGGCGGTTGCCTTTCCTGCCATCGTGCCCGGTGTCGTGGGTCGCGTTGGCGCTGTGATCGGGCATGGCGTGCTGGTCGTGCTACGCTCGATCCCGGATTATATGCTGGCCTTTGTGCTGCTTCAGGTGCTGGGCCCGTCTATGCTGCCCGCCATTCTGGCGCTGGGGCTGCACAACGGGGCGATCATCGCACATCTGCTGGGCCGTCAGGCGGCGAGCCTGCCGCAGCACACCGGCGCACCGCGCGGTGTGACGCTTTGGGCGTGGGACCTGTTCCCGCGCTTGTCGCCCGCCTTTTGGGCCCTGTGCCTGTATCGGTGGGAGATTATTCTGCGCGACAGCGCCATCATGGGCCTGCTGGGGATCGGCACGCTGGGCTTTTACATTCAAAGCAATGTGCAGACCCTGCGGATGGACCGGGTTGTCGCGCTGCTTGTCGTCTCGGGCCTGCTGACGCTGCTAATCGACACGGTGTCGCGCCGCTTGCGCCGCGCTATGAGAGATGGCCCGCCCCTGCGGATCGAGGCGTCACGCCGCCTTGCAACGTAAGCGCTCGGCGATGCAGGGCCGTCCTCGTCTTTGATGGAGAAGCCCCCTGTCGGGGGTGATCTGCGCCGCGCTAAGTTGGGTAGTTTGCCGCGCTGCGCTCGCTTGGTGGAACCCGGAAGGGTGCATGCGTGTTTCATGACCATAGCGCCGTATCAAATTTTGCGGCTGCCACACTTGCGCAGCATCAAAGATTACGGCGAGAATCGGGGCAAAATTCCCGGTCGACCGAAATCTGGATCAGGAAGACACGCAATGAAAGATCATGCAGCAACTCAGGGCACTTGCCCGTTTCGTGGTACCCGCATCGGTGGCGCACTTGGATCAGAGCCGCAACTGGATCACTGGTGGCCGAACCGGCTAAAGGTCGAACTGCTGCATCAGGATCCTCCCTTTGCCAACCCGCTCTGCGATCAAGATTACGCCGAGGCATTTTCTAAGCTGGACCTTGATGCGGTCAAGGCTGACATCAAGAAATTCCTTACGACGTCGGTCGACTGGTGGCCGTCCGATTACCACAACTATGGCCCGCAGATGGTGCGGATGGCGTGGCACAGCGCTGGTACCTACCGCATCGCGGACGGGCGCGGCGGCGCGGCGCAGGCGATGCAGCGCTTTGCCCCGATCAACAGTTGGTGGGACAACGGCAATACCGACAAATCCCGCCGCCTTCTGGCCCCGATCAAGCAAAAATACGGGGCCTCGATTAGTTGGGCCGACCTGATCGTTCTGACCGGCAACTGTGCGTTAGAGATCATGAACTTTCCAACCTTCGGTTTCGGCGGCGGACGCATCGACGCGTGGGAGGCCGACAAGGCGACCTATTGGGGCCCTGAGGGCTGGAACGGCAAACGCGTGAACGAGGTTCCCGCGGGGCCGCTGGAAGGCCACCCCAACCAAATGGTGACCCGTGACATCCGCTGGGAAGGCGACGTCAAAGAAGATTACTACGATCTTGAAAACCCGCTGGCCGCGACCAATCAGGCGCTGATTTATGTCGATCCCGAAGGCCCGAACGGCAACGGCGTGCCGATGGACAGCGCCCGCGATATCCGTGAAACCTTTGCCCGAATGGCGATGAACGACGAAGAAACTGTCGCCCTGATCGCGGGCGGTCACGCCTTTGGCAAATCTCACGGCATGACGAGCCCTGATGAAGTTGGCCCCGCACCTGAAGGTGCCCCGATGAAGGCGATGGGGCTTGGCTGGCAGAATCCCAAAGGCACGGGCTTTGGCCAATATACCATGACCAACGGGATCGAAGGATCGTGGACTCCGAACCCGACGATGTGGGACAACGACTATTTGACCAACCTGTTCAAGTTCGAATGGAAGCAGACCAAATCCCCCGCTGGCGCGACGCAGTGGATTCCGGTTGACCCGGACGCCCCCAAGACGCCAGACGCTCACGTGCCCGGTCAAATGAACGATCTGATGATGATGACGTCGGACATCGCGCTGAAAGTGGACCCGGCGTACCGCGATGTCTGCCTGAAGTTCCTGAACGATTTCGACGCCTTCACCGAAGCGTTCAGCAAGGCGTGGTACAAGCTGGTTCACCGCGACATGGGGCCGAAGGTCCGCTACCTCGGCAAGGAAGTCCCGGCTGAGGAATTCCTGTGGCAGGATCCGATCCCGCGCAACGACGGCTATGCGCTTTCGGACACCGACGTCGCTACGCTGAAGGAAAAGATCGCCGCCACGGGGCTGAGCGTGCAGGAACTGGTCTCAACCGCCTTCGCCTCTGCCGCGACCTATCGCAAGTCGGACAACCGGGGCGGGGCCAATGGCGCGCGCATCCGGCTGGAACCGCAGCGCAGTTGGCCGGTGAACAACCCGCCACGTTTGGTCCGTGTGCTGGACGTGCTACAGGGAGTAAAGGCTGACTTCGGCAATGTCTCTATGGCGGACCTGATTGTGCTGGCGGGCTGCGCCGGTGTCGAAAAGGCCGCGCGGGATGCGGGCGTGCCTGTCGATGTGCCCTTTGTCGGGGGCCGCATGGACACCACGGCAGAGCTGACGGACGAAGAGCAGGTGAACTGGCTGCAACCCGTCGTCGACGGCTTTCGCAACTATCGCAACGACGCGGTGGGCTATCACGTCGCGCCAGAGCATCTGTTTCTGGATAAGGCCAACCTGCTCAGCCTGACCGTGCCCGAATGGACGGCCCTGACCGGCGGTTTGAAGGTTCTTGCAGGCGATTATGACAGCGATGGTGCTGCGGTTTTCACCGATCGGCCCGGCGTGCTGACCAACGATTTCTTCAAGGTGCTGACTAGCATGGAGTTTGAGTGGAAGGCTCAGGGCGAGGACGAGATGGGTTTTGACCTGATCCGCCGGAGCGGCGGGCAAAACGCCTACACCGCGACGCGCTGCGATCTGGTGTTCGGGGCTAATGCCCAGCTGCGCCAAGTGGCAGAAGTCTATGCCGCGGACGACGGCCACACGCGTCTGGTCAAGGACTTCGTCAAGGTTTGGCACAAGGTAATGATGCTGGACCGCTTCGACGTGCCGGCAGAGCGCGAGGCTGCCGTCGCCGTCTGTTAATCGGCCTGAAATATTGGAAACCGGCCCTGCGGGGCCGGTTTTTTTATGTCTGGGTGGCAGCTTAGCCCGTGATGGACGCCCGGATCGCGCGCATGTTCTCGCCGTAAACAGCTGCCTTATCGACAGATCCACCGCGGAACACGGCAGAGCCAGCAACCAGCACGTCGGCACCTGCATCGATCACCAGCGGCGCGGTTTTGGGATCGACGCCTCCGTCGACCTGGATATGAATTTCCCGGTCGCCGATCAGCTCGCGCACGCGGCGAATTTTGGCGGTCATGTCGATGAACTTTTGCCCGCCAAAGCCGGGGTTCACGGTCATCACCAGCACCATGTCGGCCACATCCATTAGGTCAGCCACCGCGTCCGCAGGGGTGCCAGGGTTCAGCGCGACGCCCGCTTTCATCCCTGCCGCGCGGATCGCCTGCAGAGTGCGGTGGATATGCGGCCCCGCCTCGATATGGGCGGTCAGGATATCGGCACCGGCGTCGGCATAGGCGTCGATATAAGCATCAACCGGCGAAATCATCAGATGGACGTCCATGACGGTTTTGACATGGGGGCGGAAGGCTTTCACAGCGGGCGGGCCGAAGGTAAGGTTCGGGACAAAGTGCCCATCCATCACGTCGACATGGACCCAGTCGGCGCCCTGATCCTCGATCGCGCGGATTTCGCGGCCGAAATCGGCAAAGTCGGCGGACAGGATGGAGGGGGCAATCTTCAGGATGCGATCAAAGGGCATGGGGCGGATTTCCTGCGGTCAAAGGGTGCGGGCGTACCATCGTTCAAACAGGGCGGCTTTACAACGGGCAGCTGGGCGCGGAATGGTGAAGTATCGCATAAGGGGATGATGCCATGAAGATTACCGCTGCCGCCGATTTGGCCCAGAAAACCGCCAGCGCCGACTGGTTCACGGGTGATGTGACCATGTCGCCGCTGTTCCACGACGAGGCCCCGTCGAAAGCTGCAGGCGCGAGCGTAACGTTCCAGCCGGGCGCACGGACGAACTGGCACACGCATCCGCTGGGGCAGATCCTGATCGTAACCGAAGGGACGGGCCGCGTGCAGCGCACGGGCGGTGCGGTGCAGGTGATCCGCGCGGGTGACGTGGTGCGTTTCGATCCGGACGAGCGCCATTGGCACGGGGCCGCGCCGGACAGTGCTATGACCCATATCGCCATTCACGAGGCGGTGGATGGCAGTGCGGTGACGTGGGCAGAGTCTGTGGCGGAGGCTGATTACCTCGGCTGACGGGGCGGACTCTTGCAGGGGCGGGGTGCCTTCGGCGGGAGTATTTGTGGCAAGATGATGGACGTCAGTCCGTGGCGGGTGCGCCGCCTGCGAAGGTATTGGGGGCGTGATAGCCGGGCGGGTCCTGCTGCATTTCAAGGTGCAGATCGGTTCCGGTATAAGGATGGGCGCGGGCAAGATCCTCGTCCACGTCGATACCAAGACCGGGCGCGGTGGGGACGGGAATGTAGCCGTTGTCGACCTGCAGGGTGTGCTTGATCAGATCGAAGTGGAACGGGGTTTCGATCGTTTCCGCCATCAGGATGTTCGGGATCGCGGCTGCTAGTTGGATGTTAGCGGCCCATTCGATGGGACCGGCATAAAGGTGTGGGGCGATTTGCGCGTTGTAGGCTTCGGCGAGGACGGCGATCTTGTGCGCCTCCCAGATACCTCCGCAGCGACCAAGCGCTGGTTGCAGGATGCTTGCAGCACCGGCGCGCAGTACAGGCGCAAATTCGGCACGTGTGGTCAGACGCTCGCCGGTGGCGATCGGGATGCCTGTTTTGGCCGCGACCTTTGACATCTCATGCGTGTTGTCTGGCGGGATCGGTTCTTCGTACCAGAGCGGATCGTAGTGGGCGATGGCCTGCCCCATGCGGATCGCACCAGCGGTGGAAAACTGGCCGTGAGTGCCAAACAGCAGGTCAGCGCGGTCGCCGACGGCGTCGCGGATCGCTTTGCAGAACGCAACCGAGGTAGCAATGTCGTGGCGTGACGGCATGTGCCCGCCGCGGATTGTATAGGGGCCAGCGGGGTCGAATTTCACTGCTGTATAGCCTTGGTCGACCAGCACGATCGCGCTTTCGGCTGCTAGATCGGCGTTCCCCCAAAAGGCAGGCAATGCGTGGTGGGCCTGCGGATAAAGGTATGTATAGGCGCGGATGCGGTCGTTGGTTCGTCCGCCGATTAAGGCATGGACCGGGCGATCCCTGTCCTTGCCAAGGATATCCCAGCAAGCGATTTCAAGCCCGCTCCAGGCACCCATGACGGTCAGGTCGGGGCGCTGCGTGAAACCGGCGGAATAGACGCGGCGGAACATGAGGTCGATATTCTCTGGGTTCTCGCCGGCCATATGGCGGGAGAAGACGTCGGTGATGACGGCGCGCATAGCGTCTGGGCCGACCGTGCTGGCGTAGCATTCCCCCCAGCCGGTGACGCCAGTATCGGTCGTGACCTTTACAAGGATCCAATAGCGCCCTCCCCAGCCGGGGGCTGGGGGCGCGGTGACGATGATATCGAGGTCTGCGAGCTTCATCAGACGTCCCGTCTTGAGTATTTCAGAAAAAGCGAGGAGAGCGGCGTCAGTCGAAGACGATGACGTTGCGTTTGGCGGCACCGGATTTAGTATCGGCAATGGCGTCGTTGATCTGGTCAAGGGGCCATGTGCGGCTGACCAGCTCGTCCAGTTTCAAGCGGTCCTGTTGGTAGAGGTCCACAAGCCAAGGAATGTCGCGGGCGATGACGACGTCGCCCATCTTGGATCCGATCATGGACTGGCCGGACGCTGCGATCATCACAGGCTCGAAGCTGCTGGTGGCCCCGGAATGGGGCATGCCGACCATGATGACCTTGCCACCGGCGGCAAGGTATTGCGGGGCGGTGTCATAGGCGGGGATGGCACCGACGGTGACGACGACGACGTCAGCGCCTTTGCCCATCGCCTTTTTTGCAGCGCGCCACGGTTTGACATCGGTGGCGAGTACGCCATCCGTCGCCCCGAAGTCGCGCGCGATGGCGAGCTTTTCCTCCGTCATGTCGACGGCGATGATGCGGCGGGCCCCGGCAATGCGGGCCCCTTGGATGGCGTTGAGGCCAACACCGCCTGCGCCAATCACGACAACGTCTTGCCCGGCGCGGAGGCCTGCCGCGTTGACTACGGCACCGACGCCAGTAATGACGCCGCAGGCCAGTAGAGATGCGGCGACAAGGTCCATGTCAGCGGGCAGTTTTACGATCTGGCTTTGGTCCACGACCACCTTTTCAGCAAAAGCACCGCTGTTCATGGCTTGTTGTACTGGGGCACCGTCCAGTGTGGTTAGCGGGCCATCATGGGCGGAGGGCGCGGCGCAGAGCACCGGCATACCGCCGCCGCAGGTAGCGCAGGTGCCGCAGGCGCGGATTAGGGTGACGACGACCGGATCGCCGATATTTAAGCCGCGCGTGCCTTCGCCGATGGCGGTGACATGGCCTGCGGCCTCGTGCCCATAAACGGCGGGCAGCTGGCCGCCCCATGCGCCTTCGGCAAAGTGGATGTCAGAATGACATATGGCGCAGGCTTTTAGCGTGACCTCGACCTCGCCCATTAGGGGCGCGCGCAGGTTCAGGGTTTCGATCTGCAGGGGATCGCCATGGGCGTGGCTGACGGCGGCTTTGATCTGGGGCATGGGGGCCTCGTGCTAGATTTCGGGGTCACTCTGGGCTGGGTGGACTTGGCCTGCAAGGGGGGAATGCCCCTTTGTCAGGCGGCGGTGCGTGCCCGCATGAACGTCGCAATGGCGATGACGACCAGTAAGCCCGCAAGTAGAAACGGCACCCGGCAGGTAGACAGGCGCAAAGGCAGCGGTGAACAGCCAGGACGTCTACCTCATCAACAGCGGCCCGATGATCGTCGCGATGGCGTTGACGCAGGTAAGCACGCCCTCCAATTCGCCCTGCTGGTTTTCCGCAGCGCGGCGCGACATGATCCCCTGCAGTGCGACAGAATCAAGCTCTGTCAGCGGCGTCAGGGCCAACGCCCCCCAGCCGCTGGTGACGACCCCTAGAAAGATGAAGACTCCGACGTCCACGGAAAGGCCTGCGATGACGGTGTTCCGCTCGCCCATCCAGCGCAGGATGGGCTTCATCAGCAGGCGTTGCACGATGGCGATGCCGATGCCGAAGAAGCCAAGCGAGATGCCGATCATACCCGGCCCCCAGCCAAAGCGAGCCTGACCGTAATAGGTTCAGATTGCGGGGTAGACGAAAAACGCCATCGTATAGATAAAGTTGACGGTCAGCAGCGTGCCAAGACCGGGCAGTGCCGCGATATGGCGCAGCGCGCTCAGTGGATTGGCCCTGCGCAATGCAAAGGGGCGGCGGATGCGTTGGGTCACGGTTTCGGGCAGGATCAACCAGCCGAAGCCCATGATCATGGCAGCCATTATGTTGGTGGCATAGAATGGCGAGCGCACGCCCCAGACCGCCAGAAACCCGCCTAGCAGCGGGCCGATGACAAAGCCGACACCAGAGGTGGCCCCGATCAGGCCAAAGTTTTTGGCTTTTTCGTGGGGTTTCGAGATGTCGGCTATATATGCGGCTGCGGTGGACTGCGTGGCGGCTGTGATCCCGCCGATCATACGCCCTAGGATCGGCAACCAGATGGTGTGAGCCACCGGCATCAGCAGGTGATTCAGCGCCATGACACCAAACGCCAGCAGCAGGACAGGCCGCGGTCCATAAGCGTCAGAGAGCGCGCCGATCATCGGGCCGAACATGAAATGCATCGCCGCAAAAATCGTGGCCAGCAGCCCGCCCACAGGGCGGCGCTGGCCAGTCCCGGGCCTTCGACGTTTTGAAACAGGTCGGGCATGACCAGCATGATTTAACCGATCCCAATCGCGTCGATGACGACTGTGATCAGGATGAAGAAAACGGCAGGGGCATAGGTTACGCGGCGTTCGGAACAGTGCCTGTGCGGACAAAGAAATCCGTCAGGATCTGCGCGTATTCTTCCGGCTTTTCGCCGCAGGGCAGGTGGCCCGTGCGGCGGATCAGCTGAAAGCTGCTGCCGGGGATCAGGTCGACAGTTTCGCGCACCAGATCGGGGGGCGTGGCCTTGTCATCGCTGCCCGCTATGCCCAGCGTTGGCAAGCGCAAGCCACTGGTGGGGGTGAAGAAATCAGTGCCAGAGATCGCGGCGCACACGCCGGTGTAGCCTTCGATCGGCGTATCAATCAGCATCTGCTGCCAAGGCTGCATCGCAGGCGTGCCGTAAAATTCGGGCCCGAACCACCGCTGCATGACGCCGTCGGCCATCGCCTCTAGCCCCTGCGCCTTGACCGCGGCGATCCGGTCGGCCCAAATCGCGGGGGTGCCGATCTTGGCACCCGTGTTCGACAGCACTAGGGCGCGCACGATATCCATGCGTTTGACCGCCAGACCCTGCGCGATCATGCCGCCCACCGACAGGCCGACAAAGACACAATCGCGCACGTTCAGCGCATCGCAGACCGCCTCGGCGTCGCCGACAAGCTGGCCCATGGTATAGGGGCCAGCTGGCACGCTGCTTTGGCCATGGCCCCGCTTGTCCCAGCGTATATAGCGGATGCCCTTGGGCAGCATGTCCATCACCGGGTCCCACAGGTGAAGGTTCGTGCCAAGCGAGTTGGCAAACACGACGGTGGGCGCGGCGGGATCGTCCACGCCGTCGATGCGAACGTGGAGGACGATATCGCCGCGGGTGACGGTGGTTTCTCTCATGCCGGTGCCTTTGTGTTGATGCGATCAAACAGACCCGCAATCGCTTGGAGCGTCAAGCCGTCAGGTGTCTATCGCGATCGCCCGGGCAAAGGTTGCCGGATCGACATTGCCCCCTGTGGCGATGACGATCACCGCGTCGCCTTGCAGGCTATCGCCGTGAAACAGGGCTGCCGCCAGCGCTGCTGCGCCGCCCGGCTCTATCACGATGCGCAGGCGGCCAAAGGCCAGCGCCACCGCGCGCAGGCAGTCGTCGTCGCTGACGACAAGGCCGGGGCCGCACAGCCGCTGCATGATCGGAAAGGTAAGATCGCCCGGCTGCGGCGTGATGATGGCGTCGCAGATCGACCCTTCGGCCGCCGCATTGCGCAGGATATGCCCTGCCGCCAGACTACGGGTAGTGTCGTCAAACCCAATTGGCTCGCACGGGCGCACGCGCAGGGCGGGGGCCGCCCCTTCGAGCGCCAAGGCCACGCCAGAGGTCAGGCCGCCGCCACCGCAGCAGATCAGCACATCGGCATTCGTGACGCCCTCATCGGCGGCTTGCGCGGCGATCTCTAGCCCCACTGTGCCTTGGCCCGCCATGACCTGCGCGTTGTCATAGGGTTTGATCAGCGTCAGGCCCCGCTCGTTGGACAGGCGCTGGCCAATGGCATCGCGGTCCTCGGTGACGCGGTCATACAAGACGACCTCTGCCCCCAAGGCGCGAGTATTGGCGATTTTGATCGCGGGGGCATTCGCGGGCATGATGATCACGCAGGGGCTGCCATGGGCGCGGGCGGCGCGGGCGACGCCCTGAGCATGGTTGCCCGACGAATACGCGATGACACCGGCTGTGCGCTGGGCATCGGTCAAAGCCGACAGCGCAGACCAGCCGCCGCGCGCCTTAAAGCTGCCGGTATGCTGCAGGCACTCTGCCTTCACCAGAACGCGGCGGCCTGCGATATCGTCCAGAAACGGGGATGACAGCAGCGGTGTGCGGCGAACATGACCGTCCAGCCGCGCAGCGGCGGCGTTGATCATCTCGATGTTCATGCCATGGACCTTATCCAGGATTGCAAAGCGGCCAGGGCAGGTGCCTCGTCCAGAAAGGGAACGTGACCACGGTTCGGCACTTCGGAAAAGATGCCGTCTGGGCGGCGGCGCTGCATTTCGGCCCATGTGGCCGCGGTCAGCAGATCGCTATTGGCCCCGCGAATGGCGGCCAGCGGCAGACCCGCGGTCGCATCGAACAGCGGCCACAGATCCGGCATCGCTGTCTTGCCGTCACCCAGCGACTGCGCCAGCGCCGGGTCATAGCGGATCACAAGGCCGCTTTCGGTCTGCTCATAGTGTTGCGCGACCTCTGCCAGCCAGCGCTCCATCGGCACGCCGCGAAATGTCGTCCAAGCTTTGTCGCGAAAGGCTGCCGCGTCGGCGTAGGTCTTTTGCGCCGGGTTTTTGCCAACATATCCGGCAATCACCGACAGGCCTGCCGGGTCGATTTCGGGGCCAATATCGTTCAACGCCACGCCCAGCAAACGGTCGTGCGCCGTGGCCGCCAGTATCATTGCAATCAGCCCGCCCCGCGATGTGCCAAGGATTGCAGCCTGCGCCAACCCCAGATGGTCCAACAGGGCCAGCGCGTCAGCTGCCTCTACCGGGACAGTATAGGTCTCTGGCGCGGCCCAGTCCGATTGCCCGCGGCCGCGATAATCCAGCCGGATCAGCCGCGCATCCAAATGCGGCGCGATGTGGTCGAAGTCGGTACCGTTGCGCGTCAAGCCTGCCAGCGCAAGCACGGGCAACCCGGTGCCGCTGTCAGTGTAGTGCAGACGGGTTCCGTCGGGTGCGATAAAGTCAGGCATCAGACGAAATCCGGCAAGGTGGACAGGTCCGTCAGCACATGCTCTGGCCTAGCATACAACCGGTCGATCGGCGCGCCCAACCGGTTGGCCCAGACGGTGTGAAACCCGTAATCCGCAGCCCCCGCCGCGTCCCAGCCGTTCGAGGACACGAACATGACCTGATCGCGCCGGCAGCCAAAGCGGTTGCCAACCATATCATAGACCTTTTCGTGCGGTTTGAAGACACTGACATCCTCGACCGAAAGGGCATCGTCCAGCAGATCGTTCAACCCGGCCCGCGTGATTGCGGCGCGCAGCATGTCCGGCGTGCCATTCGACAAGATGGCAGTGGTCAATCCGCGATCTTTGAGCGTACGCAGCATGGCGGGTACTTCGGGGTAGGCCTCCAGCTTCCAATACAGGGCCAATAGACGTTCCCGCAGGACCGGATCATCCAAATTGGCGGCCTCCATCGCCCAATCTAGGCCGTCCTGCGTGACCTGCCAAAAATCACAGTGCCGGTCAGCGACCGCGCGCAGCCAGCTATACTCCAACTGCTTTTGCCGCCAGTCCTTGGCCAGTTGCGGCCAGACCGCCGCCAATCGTTCCTGCCCCGGCTCTGTCGCCGCGCGCCGGGCGGATGAATTGACGTCAAACAATGTGCCATAGGCGTCGAAAATACATGTCGTAATTGTCATGGGAAGCTCCTGTCGCTTGGGCGAAGACTTGCACGATGCGGCGGCAGGGGCAAAGCGGTTTGCATCTCGTGGCACGATTCGGTAGCGTCGGCTGGATTTTGAACTGAAAGGACGCAAAATGACGACTGCAAAACAGGGCGACACCGTCCGCATCCACTATACCGGTACGCTGAACGATGGGACCGTTTTCGACAGCTCTCAGGGGCGTGACCCGCTGGAATTCGAAGTCGGTTCTGGCACGATCATCCCGGGCCTTGATTTCGCGATCCCCGGTATGAACGTTGGCGATTCGAAGACCGTGAACGTGCCCGCCGATCAGGCCTATGGCCCGGTCAATGATCAGGCGCTTCAGGCCGTGCCGCGTGCTGACATCCCCGCTGACATTCCGCTGGAAGTCGGCGTGCAGCTGCAGATGCAAACACCTGATGGTCAGGTAGTGCCTGTCACGGTAGCAGACCTTAACGAGACCGAAGTCACGCTGGACGCAAACCACCCGCTGGCTGGCAAGGATCTGAACTTCGACATCGAGATCGTCGAGATCAAAGCAGCCTAACCAGGCTGGGCTACGGCGGCTGCGGGGTTGATCCACATGGGTTCCAACACGTGGCCGTCGGGGTCGCTGAAGCTGCGGCCATACATATGCTCCTCCATATCCTGAACGCTGCCATTGTCGCACCCTTCATGGCCACGGCCGCCCCGGGGCTTTCGCAGGACAGGCAGATAGAGCCGCGGCCGTCTTGTGGGTGTCTGCAATGGGGTGCGGCGCAAAATCCGCAAACTGCGTGTGGTTCAATACCATCAGATAAATCGTATCCGACACGACAACGCAGACTACCGTCTCGTCCGGAAACTGCGGGTTAATGGCAAAATACAGCCCCTCATAGAAGGTCCTGCTATGAGCGACATCACTGACAGCCAAATTGACGAAGATCATACCTATGGCGGATTCCCCTGAACCGTTGGTTCAAAATATCACACTCATATTTCTTCTGGTCAAAAATACCGTGGGGGACTCCCTCAGGGACGGGGGCTGGCCCCCGCCTCTGCCGATTTTTCGTCGAAAAATCGGCAGAGGTTAAAGATGCTCCGGTTGCGGCATGCCCAGAACGTGAAAGCCGCCGTCGACGCGGATGATCTCTCCGTTCGTATAGGCACCTGCGTCCGACGCCAGATAGACCGCCGTGCCGCCTACCGCTTCCAAAGTTGCGTTGGACCGGGCCGGGGTGTTCTGTTCGGTGTGCTTAAAGGTGCGGCGCGCGCCGGCGATGGCAGATCCGGCCAGCGTTTTCATCGGGCCGGGGCTGATAGCGTTGACGCGGATACCCTGCGGGCCCAGATCGTTGGCCAGATAGCGCACAGCAGACTCCAGTGCGGCCTTGGCGACGCCCATCACATTATAGAACGGTGTCACGCGGTTGCTGCCCTGATAGGTCAGCGTCAGGATCGTGCCGCCCTCTGGCATCAGTTCTGACGCGCGTTTGGCCACGTCGATCAACGAATAGCAGGAAATCGTCATCGAGTTTTTGAAGTTCGCACGCGTCGTGTTGATGAAGCGGCCCGCTAGTTCGGCTTTGTCCGAGTAAGCGATCGCGTGGACGACGAAATCAATGCTGCCCCAGCGATCCTTCAACGTCTGAAACGCGGCGTCCATGCTGTCGTCATCGGTCACATCGACGTCGATCATAATGTCCGACCCGATGCTGGCGGCCAGCGGTGCCAGCCGCTTGCCAAAGGCTTCGCCCTGATAGGTGAACGCCAGTTCTGCACCAGCGCCGGCCATCGCCTTGGCGATGCCCCATGCGATTGAACGCTCGTTCGCGACACCCATAATCAGGCCGCGTTTGCCCTTCAATTCAATCATACTCACTGCCCTTTGAACCGCGACAGCAACATCGAACCGTTGGTGCCGCCAAACCCGAACGAATTCGTCATAATCGTATCCAGTCCAGCGTTGTCCACGCGGGTCACGGCAATCTCTGCAGGGTCCAGTGCCGGATCCAGAGTCTCGACATTGATCGACGGCGCGATGAAATCGTCCTTCAGCATAAGTAGGCAATAGATCGCTTCTTGCGCGCCGGTCGCCCCTTGGCTGTGGCCTGTCATCGACTTTGTCGATGAGATTGGCGGGGTGGTTCCCTTACCAAATACGCGGCGCACGGCTTCGACTTCGCCCACGTCGCCGACGGGAGTGCTGGTGCCATGAGCGTTGATGTAGCTGACCTTGCGCCCTTCTGGCAGGGTCCTGAGTGCGAGCCGCATCGCACGCTCGCCGCCTTCGCCCGAAGGGGCGACCATGTCGGCACCATCGGATGTCGCGGAAAAGCCGGTCACTTCGGCATAGATCTTGGCACCTCGCGCCTGCGCTCCTTCAAGCGTTTCCAGCACCACCATGCCGCCGCCGCCTGCAATGACGAAGCCGTCGCGGCCGACGTCAAAGGCACGGGACGCCTTGGTTGGCGTGTCGTTGTACTTGCTGCTCATCGCGCCCATGGCGTCGAATAGGCAGGATAGGGTCCAGTCCAGCTCTTCGCCGCCGCCAGCGAACATGATGTCCTGCGTCCCAAGGGCGACCTGCTGCGCCGCCATCCCAATGCAATGTAGGGAGGTCGAGCAGGCAGAAGTGATGGAAAAGTTCATGCCCTTGATCTTGAACGCTGTCGCAAGGTTTGCGCTGACGGTCGAAGACATCGTCTTGGGGACGGCAAAAGGCCCGATCCGCTTGGTCGCGCCGGTGGCCAGCACAGTCTGGTGGGCGGCGAACATGGCGCTGGTGGACGGCCCTCCCGATCCGGCAATCACGCCGGTCATCGGATTGACGATCTGGTCATTGGTTAGGCCAGCGTCCGCAATCGCCTGCGACATAGAGATATAGGCATAGGCGGCACCGGGGCCCATGAACCGCAGGGTCCGCTTGTCGATGTGGTCAGCCACATCAATCTTAAGCGTTCCTGCGATCTGGCTGCGGAAACCGCGTTCTGCCATGTCGGAGCTGGCTTCGATGCCAGAGGTTCCCGCTTTCAAGCTGACGGTGACTTCTTCGGCATTATTCCCGATGGGGGATACAATTCCCAAACCGGTGATGACGACGCGACGCATGGCGCACTCCTTCATTGACGCTTTCTGTTTAGGTCACCGCGGTGCTGTTCCGCAACCAGATAGGTCGGCTAGCGCGTGCGTTGCCTTCGGATTGCATGAAATCTGCCGCAGGACAGGTCGGTCAAGTGCCAATGTTGACTGGATTTCATCAGGTCTTTATTGTCAATTTTTAAGCAAAGTCCATAATTTTTGTTTCCGACCGAACCTTGGTTGTTCTGCTGGTTTCGGGGAACGCGAAGTGCCTGTTGAGGACAATGGATCGGGCTTTAACTTTTAATATGCTCATATTCGACTCGACCGTTGTCCATCCAGCGTAGGAAGCTTGTGTACCTCACATAAAGTAAAACCCTTAAACATTCGATTTGTAGTCGAGGTCATCCGTTTGATCTGCATCTGTTACGAGAGCTGAATGCCGATGAGCGAAGAAATGGACTGGCGACAGGTTGGTGCCATCCCGGTTGATGCAGTCGCTGGAACCAAAGTTGCGGATGCCTTTCAACTGATGTTCGGTCCTCCATCAAAAGACCTGCTGCCCAGAGGTATGAAGATTTACAAACTCAATGGTTACCCCCACCCTCTCTTCGGAATTTGGGCCTGTTGCCGCTGATTTTCAAATAAGCCCGTGGTGGACAGCCTCGCTGCCCTTCAAGCACGATGGGGGGCTGGTTCAAAAACTAAAAATGGCCGAAGCAAACGGTGTTTCAGAGCGTGAATGGGGCCGCTTGACGTCGGCGGTCAAAGAAGACTGGAACTCACTGGCTTTCTTGCTTGAAATTGAATCGGCGGAACCGGTCTATGGCTGGTTCGGTGGTTTTAAGGGGATCGGGCGCAAGGGTGCCGGGGCAAGCCAGAGCGGTTCTGCTGTTGAAACGTCGGGCAAAGGCAATCTGTCCGGTGGCGGCACGCAATCTTATATTCCAAACCTGCCCTACAGCGCAGTTGCAACATACTCGATCAATCCTATCTAAAACGCTTTTTTTCGGATTGCGACGATTGGCGTTGTCCGACAATTCGGCCTGAGTAAGTTCGATGCTCAAGATTATAGGTCGAATTGGGCATCCTTAACAATTCAAAGCCTGTTATGTGAAGCATCACACAACAGGCTTTTTTATGGTAATTTTGCTGTATCGTCCGGCACAGAAATAGTCAGCTTTCTGACAGTGCGACCTTCATGTCCTTGACGATATAGATGACTTCGCCATCCGCCTCGACGATGCCGTCAGCGACGCCCATGGTCAGGCGGCGGGTCTGGATCGCCTTGGTGAAGTTGATCTTGTAGGTCAGGCGTTTGCGGTCGGGCCGGACCATGCCGGTCAACTTGACCTCGCCGACACCCAAGGCATAGCCGCGCCCTTGCCAGCCGCGCCAGCCCAGGTTGAAGCCGGTCAGCTGCCACAGGCCGTCAAGGCCAAGGCAGCCGGGCATGATTGGGTTGCCGGGAAAGTGGCAGTCAAAGAACCACAGGTCTGGAGTTATATCAAATTCAGCGATCACATGACCTTTGCCGTGGGCTCCGCCGTCGCCGGAAATATCGGTGATCCGGTCCATCATTAGCATCGGCGGCGCGGGCAGTTGCGCGTTGCCGGGGCCAAAGAGTTCGCCCCTTGAACAGGCCAGAAGGGCGTCTTTGTCGAAGTGGGTGGGATACTCGGCCATGGCGATCCTTAGTGTCCGGTCGGGGCGCTTTTTGCGCCGGGGGCGGGTTTGGGTGTTGGCTGTCACGTCTAGCATTGCGGCCTTTGCAAGGGCAAGCCTTGCGCCGATGCAGGAAAGACGTTGATCCGCAGGGCCTTGATCCGATATGTAGAAAGTCATGAGTGATTTTGCCAACATTTCGCCGGATACAACCGACACCGCAAGCCATTGGCTGGCGCGAGTTGGCCTGCGTCCGACCCGTCAGCGCGTGACGCTGGCCGCCTTGCTGGTAGGGGATGGCATGAATCGTCACGCCACGGCAGAGGGTCTGTTCGCTGCCGCCGCGATTTGTGATGAACGGGTGTCGCTGGCCACGGTCTACAACACCCTGCGTGCGTTCTGCGAGGCTGGCCTGCTGCGCGAAATCACGGTCGATGGCGCGAAAAGCTATTTCGACACTGACATGTGTGATCATCCGCATTTTTATTGGGAAGACACGGCAGAACTGACCGATGCCCCCCGCGAGGCGTTGGATATCCGCAGGCTGCCCCAGGCCCCCAGTGGCGCGCAGATTGTGGCTGTGGATGTTGTGATCCGGCTGCGCCGCAGCTAAACATAATCGGCAAAGTGTTAAGGGCCCGTTAACTTTTCGCGCGGCATTTGGAGGCATGGTCATTTCGGAACGCCGGGTGCTGCCGGGAGTTCGCACATTTTTCGTAACTGCCCAGCATGTTGTGTTGAGGAATATTGTTGACTGAACGGCTCAAGCGTGAATCAACGGATACATGTCTGAAGGTTCAAAATTCCCATTTCTACCCTTTGC
>Ga0222707_1000206_pt1 | contig 22426 bp, 23 predicted proteins | sample AntAcemetage1574_FD_179831 | JGI IMG/M metagenome (GOLD analysis project Ga0222707, IMG submission 179831) | Saline water microbial communities from Ace Lake, Antarctica - #1574 | ecosystem: Environmental > Aquatic > Non-marine Saline and Alkaline > Saline | place: Antarctica: Ace Lake...
GCAGGTCCAGCAATATGGCAAATACGCCGTCATTTGCTAGGTCGGTTGCTGCGGCCAACATGTCGCTGCCATCTGGCAAAATGTGTTCATCAAGAAAGATCTGCACGCCCATTGCCCGACCCAAGGCGCGCGCGCTTTTTACAGCTAGTCGTGCGCCGTCGATGGGGCGCTTGCGATCGCGAAGAGACAGCCCGGTATAGCCGGGCTGTGCATCGTAATAGGCGTCGTCAGCCAACCCCAGATATGCGATGTGCACGTCCTGCTGGGCGACAGCGGGGACGGGCCAAACGAACAGGGCAAGGGCAAGACATTTAATGATCATCGATCAAGATCCCATAAGGAACGAGGCCCACGGGGATCGACGTTATCGCCTCCAGCGATTGTGTGTTGATGACAGTCAGATCGTCTGACAGACCATTTGCAACGAAAAGGCGCGACTCGTCAGCCGAGAGTTGCAGTCCCCAGGCGCGCTTGCCAACCAGCACGTAGTCAATCACGGACCGCGTCGCCACATCCACCACCGCGACCCGGTTCGCACGTCCCAGCGCGACAAAGGCGCGTGTGCCGTCGGCGGTCATGACTATATCGACGGGCGTCACCTGTTCACGGCGCAGTCCGGTCGGAGTAAAAAGGATATCGCCCACCAGCTTCAACGTCGCAACGTCAATGATGTCGACGATGCCCGCCACCTCTGCCGAGACCCATAATTCGGTCTGGTCCGGGGTCAGGGCAAACCGGCGGGGACGGGTATCGACAAGGATATCTGCCACCACCTCGTCCGCCTCCAGATCAATGACATGCACAAGATTGGCCGCTTCTGACGCAACGAAAACCAACCGTCCATCGGCTGTGACCTGCACGCCTTCCGGCTCTTCCCCTGTCTCGTAATCGGTCAAAAATTCCCCGCTCTCGACATCATAGACTGAGGCGGTCGCGTCCTCTTCGTTCGATACGATCAGGCGACGGCCGTCGGGGTGCAGATCGAACGTCTCTGGCGCGGGCACGCTGCGGATGCGCCGCAATAGGGTCAATTCGGCTGTGCTGTAGATCGCGATCTGGTCGTCGTCGGCGCAGGCCACATAAAACTCTGACCGGTCAGCGCTGAAATGCATTCCGCGTGGACGAGAACAGGTTTCTATTGTGTCCAAAAGCTTTAGGTCAGAATCAAAAATTGAGAGCGTGTCATCACGTTCATTTGACACGATAATACGACCCGAAGGTTCTGCATTCGCTATGCTTGCACACCCAACCACTGTGGCTGCGATTCCCAAGCGGATCAATTGTTTAAACCCCATGACAGTGCACGACTTCCCCTAGGTAATCATAATGCTATCCTAGCGAGGATTTTTTACATATCATAGCATTTATGCTCAGCGTTGCGAGCGTCTTAAACCTGGGGAGGAGAAATCTATGACTATTCAAAAAATTTGGATCCCGCTTGCAATTGGGGCCGCGCTTTTGTCGACAACGGCCGTTGCGCAGGAAGAAGTATCGACAAGCACCCTTTATGGAGATCTCGCTAATGTAACGCAGGATATGCTTACACGCGCGGCGGGGGACGGGAATAACTTCCTGCATACCAACGGAAACTATGCGCAGACGCGCTATTATCCGTCGCGTCAGATCAATACCGACAACGTTAGCAATTTGCGGCCCGCATGGATCTTTCAGACTGAAATCGTCGACACCATGGAGACCACGCCGATCGTTGTCGATGGCGTGATGTATGTCACAACCGCCTTCAACCAAGTCTATGCGCTGGACGCAGAAACGGGCGAGCAGATATGGCACCACAAACACGACATGGGCCTAATCACGACCTATTGCTGTGGTCCCAATAACCGCGGCGTAGCGGTGGCGGGCGACCTAGTTTTCATGGGAACGCTTGATGCGCAACTAGTCGCGCTTGATTCTAAGACTGGTAAGCAGGTCTGGGCCACCCAGATTGCCGACGCCGAACTGGGTTATTCCGAGACAATGGCCCCGACGGTCGTTAACGGAATGGTGTTGATCGGAACAAACGGTGGCGAATACGGTATCCGTGGCTTCGTCAAAGCCTTCGACATGCTGACCGGAGAGCTGAAGTGGACCTTCAACACGACCGCCGAGGATTCCCAAGGTGTCTGGGCGACGACTGATGCGACGGGCCGCGACATGCACCGCGATATTGAGGCAGAAAAAGCTGCCTATGCGGCGAATGGTGACCCGTTCGAAACCCTGGGCGGCGGCGTCTGGCAGAACCCTGCGGTCGATCTGGAAACAAACCGAGTCTATTTCGTAGTCGGCAACCCTTCGCCCGACTTGGACGGTGCGGCGCGCCCCGGTGACAACCTTTATACGGACAGCCTTGTCGCGGTCGACCTCAACACTGGTGAATACATCTGTCATTTCCAATATATCGCCCATGACGTCTGGGATCTGGATGCCGTCTCGCCGCCCATCATCACCACGGTACAAGACGCGACTGGCAATGACGTCAAAGGCATCCTGCATGGCGGCAAGACCGGCCATGTGTATGTGAACAACGCTGACGATTGCTCTATGATCCGCTACTCCGAAGCGATGGTGCCACAAGAAGATATGTGGACGCTGCCAACCGCCGAGGGCGCGCGGATGTTGCCGGGTGCGAACGGTGGTGTGGAATGGTCGCCGATGGCAATCGATCCGACCTTGCACTACTCCTATGCGATCAACCTGCATCAACCGATGACTTATACCGTGTCGTCCAGCGCTTATCCCGAAGGCAAGCTGTGGCTAGGCGGCTCGTTCGACGTGATCGCGGAAGAAGAGCAATGGGGTAACGTCACCGCTGTCGACTACAATACCGGCAAGATCGCGTGGAAAGTCCGCACAGAACAGCCGATGATCGGTGGCGTTCTCGCCACGGCGGGCGGTCTGGTGTTCACTGGTGAGGGTAATGGCTTGTTCAAGGCGTATGATTCCGCCTCTGGCAGCGAGTTGTGGCGGTTCCAAGCTGGTGCAGGTGTCAACGCACCGCCATCCAGCTACACCGTTGGCGGCAAGCAGTACATTGTCGTGGCCGCGGGCGGCAATGCTCAGCTGAACTACAAGCGCGGCAACAACATCATTGCTTTCGCGCTGGCTGACTGACCGAAGTAGCCTTTAAGATCATGGCGGGGCAGCGGGTGCCCCGCCTCAACAAACTGTGCTAGGTCATGACATGTTCCGCTCTGTATTTATGATTGCTCTTTTATCGCTTGCGACGCCCGCACTGGCTCAAGACGCCTTTGACCTGGAAGGGACCGTGCAGTTGTGCACCTCCTGCCACGGAGAGGCCGGTATCCCTGTCGATGAGGCCTATCCTATCATCTACGGCCAACAGTACTTTTACATCTATACGCAGCTCAAAGATTACGCCGCCGGACGCCGCGAGAATGACATTATGACCGGCATCGCCGCTGAATTTTCACGGGATGAAATGAAAGAGATTGCGCAATATTTTGCAGATCAGCCGTGGCCCGTTATTCAGGCACACACGCAGGATGGCGATGAGGCTCTTGCTGAACGTGGCATAGCTGGCGGTCAATGCAGTGCCTGTCACGGCAAGTGGCAAGGCGATAGCCGCATCCCGCGTCTGGCCGGTCAGCAAGTTGCCTACCTCAACCAGACCATGCTGGATTTCAAGAACGAGGTCCGCATGAACGCCCCCGATAAGACGAGCACGATGAAACAGCTTGATGACGAAACCATCGCGGCCTTGTCCCGCTATCTGGGGGCGATGTAAAACCAATCAGGGCAGCAGCGCCGCAATGTCAGGGAAACTGGCAAGGTCTGCGGCGCGCAACCCTTTCAAATCACGCCGCGCCGCGTCTGCACCTCTGGACAGCAGCAAGTTAACCATTGTTTCATGGCCACGGCCCGCTGCGATCATCAAGGCATCGCGCCCCCGATCGTCGGGGTGCGTCACGGCGGCACCAGCGTCCAGCAGGATTGTCGCGGTCGCGATGCCATCCTCTGCTGGCGCGTCATTGGCGTGTCCAGCGACCCATGACAGTGGAGTCAGATTATGCGCGTCGGTTGCAGACACGTAAGCCCCCGCCGAAATAAGCCGCGATACAATGATCGGATAGGCGCGGCCCGCAGCATAGCTTAACGCGCTTTTGCCCATAACGTCTTGCGCGTTCACCTGCGCGCCTGCGTCGAGCAGCACATTGATAATCCGCAGATCACCGTTGAAGGATGCGGCGATCAGGGGCGTAATACCTTGCTTGTCATGGGCATCGACCATAGCACCGTTGCTCAAGAGCCAATCGACCATGCGCGTGCGTCCGCTCTTGGATGCACGCAGCAGCGGCGTTGCCTCTGACAGATCGCGTAGCGTTAAATCTGCACCGGCATCAAGCAACAGTTCGGCAACGTCCACGGACCCTTGAGATGCGGCTATGGCAAAGGCGCTGGCCCCCTGACCATTGCGGGCCTGCACCGATGCACCGCGCGCCAACAGATCCTGCGCCGATGTCGGGCAATCAAGCGCGGCAGCCCGAAACAGCGCCTCGTGCAAGCGCCGCCCTTCCAGCTGTCGGTCCTGCTCTGCCAACTCCTGCCGAAACCCATTGCAGGCCTGTGATCCGTCTCGTGCCGCTGCCCCCTCCGGGTGCAACGCAAACGTCATTGAAACGATCATTCCGGCTAATAGCTTCATTTTACCATCACTTCCCCTGTAAAACCTAGCGCCTCGAGGCCTTCGGCGGTGTAGGTGTAGATGCCAATACGGAGCGGCACGAACCACAAGTCGACTTCACTTTCATCTTCAAACGTCAGCGCATGAAGACCTGAAACGCGCATTTCCACGTCTTCCATCGTAACTTTGTCGATCCAACTATTGGCAAAAAGCTCCTGTGCCAAAATCGTATATGTGTCGCGCCCATCTGTAGCGATACGCCAGCGATAATAGGTTCCTGCCTTTAGCTCGTAGCGATCGACCGAAAACCCAGTTTCCGCATCTATAGCAAGCGTTTCCAGCCGCTCTGCACGCCTTATCGGATCTGCGCGCAGGATTTCGGGGCACATAGCCGAAGCGAATAGGGCCACGATCAATAATCCTGATGGTTTCATTTCCAAATCCTTCTGGAGCGCAACTTATTTTCACATCTCGTTATATAGCAGTGAAACGAAAATTGCCGTCAAATATTTGGAAATGGTTTGACGCGATAGAAGTAACAGCTCTGCTCTTCTGAATATTATCTGGATTTGGTATGTTCGCCCTGAGAGAACAGAGCCACGCGCAGGGCCTTAGGCCTTGCGCTGACAAGTTGGCCCGGCCGTGCGGCTCATTTTAGATTTGCCTACGGCTCCATCAGGAACATTGCCTCTGACCCCGCCCGGAGCACCGCTTTGCCCCGGGGCGAACAAGACACCTTCGAAACGCATATTTTATTCAGGCGAAATACTGCGCTGCTCTGGCCTCGCGCCCACGGGCACCATGAGGTGAGCGTAGGGTGTGCCCGACCACATGACATAAGGGCCATCAGTCTGAATAACGGTTGGAAGTCCCACGAATGCTGCTGGATCGGGGGTGACGACCATCATGTGTGGACCCTCGACTACCCATTCGTTGTCGGCGGTTGGTTTGGGCGCGGCGGGGTCTATGTTGCTGGCACCACCATCGGCCGCGTCACCCGCCAGCATGTAGGCGATCGCTATCCGCTCTGCGGTAAAGGGCGTGCCACCCATCCATGCAGCCATCCACCGTCGCCATTCGGAGTCCATGCACATTGGCCCGGCAACGCCGCCCGGTGCCGGAAAGCAAGTATAGTCACTTGTGCCTTCGCGCAGAATGTTTCCAGACAGATCGGATATCGTCGCGGTGTCCCTGATGCCTGCCGGGGCGGCGGTCAGGGCCTCTGCTATCATTTTATCGGCTTCGGGAGTTGACTGAGCCATGGCGGGACTAAGCAGACCCGAGCAAAGGATGGCCATTGCTGCCCTGCTGCAGATGGCTTTGCGAGTGATGTCGGCGGCAGGGGAGGCGTGGCCGTGGTGGCGTAATATTATGCAGGAACGCATATCAAAGCTCCTTTCAGAGATCTTCACCTGTCCAATGCGGTATGGTGAACTGACCCAAGGATGGGTCGACCGACGGGCCCCTGCATAGTCCGGGATCTGGACTGGCTCTGTCGATTGACGCTGCGGGTCAGTGAACCAGTTTTGGTTGCCGTGAAAATGTACTGAGGCCCAGCCAAGTCTGCATCGTCCTTGCCATCGCCGGATCGCCGTCAAGCTGGATCTTGTCGCGCACATCACCTAACTTGGCGATGCCCATCCAGATGGCCGTCATGGTGCGCAAATCGGTCGTCACCCACAGGTCAACCTCGTACCCCGGATCAGATGAGCAAAGATCAATGTCTGCCGTGGGGTCCACGACCAGCCACCAGTGACGCCTTGCCTCTGAGAGTTCGGGATAAGAGAAGCAGACCACGGTCCGATGCGCTGGCAAAGGCGTTGGGTCAAGGTTGCGTCGCATGTCCCACATCAGCAGGGACGGGTCGAGATTATTGAGCGTGGCCTGCGTTTCGACCCACTTTTGCCCCCAAAGCCCGAAGGCTTCGACGACGGACTGCAGGTCCCGGCCGGCTTCCGTCAGGCGATATTCCTGCACAGCTGGATCTTCGGGTGCCGGCGCACGGATGACGATACCGGCCGCCTCAAGTTCTTTCAGGCGTTGCGACAAAAGACTGGGTGACATGCGCGGCACGCCGCGGCGTAGGTCGTTGAACCGGGTCGAACCCGCCACCATCTCGCGCACCACAACCATGGTCCATCGCGTGCAAAGCGTCTCGGCCGCCATCGCAACCGGACAGAACTGTCCGTAACTTCCAAGTGTCATGGTGCAAATTCCGTTTGGTAAGGGAGTCTTTGCCTGTCTGAGTCCTATCACAAAATGACTGCCTCTGCGAGAAAACACTGATTCAGTTTCAGGACTGGTCGCATCGCCTAAGCGGCCGCACGCTTCGAAAAGAAAAAACCCAATCAGGAGCGAAGGCCGTGACCGGAACGATGATAAGGCTCAACGGCGGAACGACGAACGTGCCCGAGGTAAAGTCGATGGACCTCAAATCTTCTTTGCGCGGCAGGCTGATCTGCCAAGCTGATCCCGGCTATGACGACGCCCGCGCACTCTGAAACGGCATGATGGACCGCCGCCCTGCCGCGATCGTTCAGGCGCACGGCACGCGAGACATTCAGCTTGCCGTAAATTTTGCGCGGGGCAATGACCTGTTGCTGGCAATCAAAAGCGGCGGCCACCAGATTGCGGGCCATGCCGTTGCGGACGGTGCCCTTTTGCTGGACCTGTCACAGATGTGCGGGGTCCATGTTGATCCCGACAAGGCAACCGCCCGGGTAGAGCCGGGGTGTCTCTTTTTCGACGTCGATCAAGAGACGCAGCTTTACGGTCTTGCCTTGCCGCTCGGCATCAACTCGACGACGGGCGTGGCCGGTCTTACCCTTGGCGGTGGCTTCGGCTGGATCACGGGCAAGCACGGCCTGACCATCGACAACCTCAGATGTCTGTGCCGATGGCGTCGTGCGCATCGCCAGCGCCGAACAGAACGCAGGTCAGTTCTGGGCTATCCGCGGCGGGGGCGGAAATTTCGGTGTCATCTCATCCTTTGAATTTACGCTGCATCCAATCGGGCCAGAGGTGCTGTCCGGTCTGATCGTTCATCCCATCGCTGATGCAGCCAGCCTGTTGCAAAGCTATCGGGACATTTGTGCGAACGCACCGGACGAGCTGACCGTCTGGACCGTCATGCGGCAGGCCCCACCGCTCCCTTTCACCCCAGAGGACTGGCACGGCAAAGAGGTTCTGATCTTTGCCGCATGTTATGCTGGCGATATGAAAGAGGGGGAGCGGGCGCTGCGTCAGTTACGCAGCCTCGGCCGTCCGATCGCCGACGTCATCGGGCCGCATCCCTATACGGGCTGGCAGCAGGCATTTGATCCATTGCTGACGCCTGGTGCGCGAAATTATTGGAAAAGTAATGACTTCCTGCACCTGTCGGATCAGGTCATCGAGAGCATTCTTGCGGCCATAGCAACACTGCCCGACCCGCAATCAGAGGTGTTCATTGCCCACCTTGGCGGTGCCATGACCCGTGTCGATCCTGCGGCCACGCCGTTCCCCCAGCGCAATCGGCACTTCATTATGAACGTGCATCCGCGGTGGTCAGACCCCGCTCGCGATGAAATATGCATTGCGTGGGCCCGCGACTTGTTTGACCGGACGGCACAACAGGCGGCGGGGAGCGTCTACGTGAACTTCATGCCATCGGACGATGATAACCGAATAGCAGAAGTATACGGTCCCAACATCGAAAAGCTGCGCGTGATCAAGGCAAAATATGACCCAGAGAACCTCTTTCGCCTAGACTACAATATCGCCGTGAAGAGTCCGGTGGATAGGTCGAAATGATCATTATTGGTTTGAACTTTACGCTGCTGCCAGTTTCGTGGGCGGCAACTGAAGCTTTCATCGCTCTTTCGCGCGCGGCCGCTGCCACGCGTTGGACCGATCAGGCCGGGTGAGGCGCGCGCAAGGCGGGCAGGCCGACGCCGGTGGACTCAAAACCGCCATCCGCGGCCACGATCTGACCCGTGACATAGCTCGCCGTTTCACTGGCCAGAAAGCAGATGACCTTTGCGATCTCCTACTCGGTACCATAGCGGTTCAGGGGGATGGAGTCATGGTAAGCGGCGCGTATTTCGGGCGAATGCACGGCCAGCGCCAGCTCCGTGTTCACCGGGCCCGGGCAGACGCAGTTGGCGCGGATTCCGACCTCGCCCAGTTCGGCGGCCTGCTGCTTTGTCAGGTGGATTACGGCGGCCTTGGACGTGCCATATGCGATCCGCAGGGTCGACGCCCGCAGACCCGAGATCGAGGCGATGTTGACGATGGCACCGCCTCGGGCCGAGAGCAGGGGAAGGCAGGCCTGTTTCATCAGGAAGACGCCATCTAGGTTTGTGTCCATCACGCGCCGCCAGCGGGCGAAGTCGGTATCGGCCAATGGCCCGAAGTCCGCGACCCCCGCGTTGTTGACAAGGATATTGAGGCGCCCGCAGGTCTGTTCGATCTCTGCCACCGCTTTCGCGACCTGCTGCGGGATCGACACGTCGCAGGTGACGGCCAGTGCGCCGGGCAGGGTGCCTGCGGATTTTTCCAACTCTTCGGCGTCGCGGTCCAGCATGACGACGCGGCGTCCCTCGGCGTGGAACAGGGTCGCGGCGGCAAGGCCAATGCCACGCGCGGCACCGGTGATCAGGGCAACGTTATCGGTCATTTTATCATCTCCGGCAGGAACAGGGACAGGGCGGGGACCGCGGCCACGACGGCGAGGCCGACGATGCTGACCACGAGGAACGGCAGCGCGGCGCGGGCGATGGGTTCTAGCGGCATCCGGGTGATGTTGGCCGCGACATAGAGGTTAATTCCAACGGGTGGTGTGATCAGCCCGATCGCAAGGTTCACCATGACAAGCACGCCGAACCAGACCGGGTCCCAGCCGAGTTCGCGCACGACTGGCATGAAGATCGGCAAAGAGATGAACATGACCGTCACCGGGTCCATGAACATGCCTGCGATCAGAAGGATCAGCATGATCACCATCAGGATCACAGCGCCGTTGTCTGACAGTCCCAGCAGCTGGCCGGAATACTCGCCGACCAGATCTTCGACTGTGACGACCCAGCCGAAAAGGCTGGCGTATGCCACGACCAGCATCACGACGGCTGACGACGACGCGGCCTCTGTTAGGGCGTCGTAAAGCGCGCGAACGGTCAGCGTCCGATAGGCGAAGGCACCGACGGCGATGGCATAGACGGCGGCGACCAGCGCCGCTTCGGTCGGGGTGAAGATGCCAGAGTAGATGCCGCCGAGGATCACGACGGGGGTCATCAGGCCCCAGAACGACGCGCGGAAACTGCGGCCAAGGTCACGCCAGTACCCGTCGCTTACTGGGGCGGGAGCGATCTTGTCGAGGCCCACACGGCCCCGTGGCTTGATGAAGGGCAGGACGGCCAGCATCAGTAGGCCCATGAACAGGCCCGGTACGATGGCGGCGGTGAACAGGGCAGAGATCGAGGTTTCGGCGATCACGCCATAGATCACGAGGCCGATGGACGGCGGGATGACGATGGAAAAAGCTGCCCCGGTGCAGACTAGGGCGGCGGCGGCGGCGCGGGGGTAGCCGTCTTCTTGCATCCCCTTGATGATCATCGGGCCGATGGCAGCGACCGATGCGGGGCCAGAGCCGGAGACCGCGCCCCAGAACAGGCAGACCACGGTGCCGACGACGCCCATGCCACCGGGCAGGTCGCCGATTAGGATGCGGAAGAAGCGGATCATGCGTTCCGCGATGCCCAGTGTGCCCATCAGGGTGCCAGCAAGGATGAAGAACGGGATGGCTAGCAGCGCGTATTTCGCGATGCCCGTGGCGATCAGGTCGCCCGCAAGCTCGAACCCGAATCCAATCTGCCACATAGCATACATCGCCGACAGGCCGAGGGCGAAGGCCACGGGCACCCGCAGGGCCATCAGCAGGAAGAAGGCGACGATCATTTGGGTGCCGGCACCCATGCCAAGGAATTCAGACATTTGGCATCGCCTGCGGCTCAGTGCGGGGCGCGTGCCATATCTCGACCGCATGCTGCAGGTAGCGGATAATGATCAAGGCAAAGCCGAAGGGCAGCCCAATCTGATACCACCACGCGGGCAGGCCAAGGGCATAGCTGCGGATGCCGCTGTCGATCTGGTTCATCAGCGTGGCCCAGGAAAACCAGGCGGAGGCGGCTAGCAGCAGTACTGACAAGATTACCGACAGGATGAAGGCCGCCTGTGCCAGCCGCTTCGGCAGCGCGTCGTGCACCAGCGTGACGGCCAGATGCTCCCCTCGTCGCGCCGCGATAGCGGCACCGAACACGGTCAGCAGCAGAAAACCGTTGGTCAGCAACTCTTCGGAGGCGGCAAAGGAGTAGTGGGTGGCATAGCGCACCACGACGTTGACAAAACCCAGCAGCGTCATGTCGAGGAACAGCACGGCGCAGGCGATCTTCTCGAATTCTCTCAGCACGAAGCGCATAGCCGTCTCCTCCTCTAACCGACGCGGCACCCTCTCGAAGGCCGCGCCGGTGTCGTGTTCCGTCAGTTGGGCTCAGTTCGCCGGGGTCGCGGCGATGACGTCTTGAAATCTGCCGACGATCTCGGTGCCGACCTTGTCGGCCCATGTATCGAAGGCGGGCTGGGTCGCCGTGCGGAAGGCGGCCAGTTCATCTTCTGACGGCTCGTAGACCTCCATTCCCTTGTCACGCAGGAAGGCGACGCCGTCCTCGGTGCTCTTGCGGGTGATTGCGCGCTGGTATTCCATCGCTTCGGTCGCGGCGGCGCGCATTTTGTCCTGCGTGGCGGCGTCCAGACCGTCCCAGACCCTGCTCGATACGCCAAGGAAGATCGGGTCGTAGGAGTAGTGCCATGTGGTCAGGTACTTCTGCACCTCGAAGACCTGCTGCGGTATAATGACCGCGCCGATCGGGTTTTCTTGACCATCGACGACGCCCTGCTGCAGGGCGGTCATCGTCTCGCCCCATTGCATCTGCTGGGGGTTGGCACCGAGAGCGTTCATCACGTCGATATACATCGGACCGGCGACGCGCATGTTCAGACCCTTCATGTCGTCAGGCGACTTTATCGGGTGAACGTTGTTGGTGACTTCGCGGAAGCCGTTCTCGCCCCAGGCTAGGACCTCGATCCCCTTGTCGCGCAGGATATTTTCCAGCAGCTTGGCTGGTGCACCTTGGGTCGTGGCATCGACCTGCGCGTAGTTCTGATAGAGGTAGGGCAGCGAGAAGACGGCCATTTCTGGCACCAGCGGTGTCACGTTGATTGCCGAGGTCACGACGAGGTCAAGCGCGCCGCGGCCCACCATCTCGGCCTGGCGCATCTGGTCTCCGCCAGAGAGCTGGGCGTTTGGAAAGACGCGGACGTCATAGGCACCTTCTGTCTTTGCCTTCAAAAGCTCTGCGAATCTGTCCGCGCCCTTTTGCCAAGTCGTAGTGTCACCTGTGTTGTGCGACAGGCGCAGGGTTTCAGCGTGTGCGGTGCCGGACAGCGCAGTGGTGGCCAATATGCCGGCCAGAATGGCCTTCAAAATCATGTTCATATCAATTTCTCCCTCAATATATCATAATGTGGAATAGACATCATGTTGCAGGGCAAGATATTTCTTGTATTATAAGCAATAATGGGCAGATCCTAGGGTAAGGGCTGGTAGTGCCGGGCTAGTAGGGTAAATGATGGTCCGTATTGTGAAGAACTTGGAGGCCAATGCTGTCAGTGGCACGCAGTCAGTGGACCGGGCGCTTGCCCTGCTGCAGGCGGTGGGCCGTGGGGGAGAGCAGGGCTTGTCGCTGTCGGGCCTGATCACCCAGTCGGGTCTGGGCAAGCCCACGGTCCGGCGGCTGATGCTTGCCCTGATCCGGGGTGGGCTGGTTCAACAGGACCCCGCAACGCGCCTCTATCATCTGGGCGAAGAAAGCTATGTGCTTGGTACGCTTGCCACGCCGCGTCACGGCTTGTTGGAAATCGCAGCTGATGCGGTCGTGCGGCTGGCACGGGCAAGCGGCGATACGGCTTTCGTCAACATGCGCCGGGGGTCCGGGGCGGTCTGTCTGCACCGAGAGGAGGGAGCGTTCCCGATCCGCACCCACGCGCTGGTAACCGGTACGCAACATCCCCTTGGCGTCGGTGCCGGATCGTTGGCGATCCTCAGCGCGCTGCCGGATGCGGAGGTCGAGACCTTATTGGCCGACAACGCGGACCAGCTTTCCGCGGATTATCCGACCTATGATGCGGATCTGATTTGGCGCGACGTCGCCTTGACCCGGTTGCGGGGATTTGCGCTGAACCCCGGGCGGGTCGTGGCGGGTAGCTGGGGGGTCGGCGTGGCTTTGCGGCGGCCTGACGGCATGGTCGCAGGGGCGTTGTCGCTTGCCGCCATCGAGAGCCGGATGCAGCCACCCCGCGACGCCGAACTGGCCGCACTGCTGACGCACGAGGCCCGCGAGATCGAGACACGACTGGCGCGGCGCATGCCGCAGACCCTTGCACAGGAGGACACCCGATGACCGACCCCCATATCGTGGGCTGGGCCCACAGCACATTTGGCCGCAGCGACGCGCCGGACACCGAGGCGCTGATGGCGGAGGTTACAGGCCCCGCGCTGGATCACGCCGGAGTCGCGGCTGAGGACGTAGACGGCATCTTCGTGGGCGTTTTCAACAACGGATTTTCCGATCAGGATTTTCAGGGCGCGCTGGTCGGCATGGGGAACGATGCGCTGTCCCGCGTGCCGGCTACTCGGTACGAGAACGCCTGTGCCACCGGCTCTGCCGCGCTGCATGGCGCGATGGATTTTATTGCCAGTGGGCGAGGCAAGATTGCGCTGGTTGTGGGCGCGGAAAAGATGACCGCTACACCGGGAGTAGAGGTCAGTGACATCCTGCTGGGCGCGTCCTACCGCCGCGAGGAATCGGTCGTGGGCGGCGGGTTTGCAGGGTTGTTCGGGCAGATTGCAGGAAATTATTTTCAGCGCTACGGCGACCGGTCTGAGGAACTCGCCATGATCGCCGCCAAGAACCACTACAACGGGATGCAGAACCCATTTGCTCACATGCGTCGCGAATTCGACGTGAAGTTCTGCAACACCGTGTCGGACAAGAACCCCCTCGTCGCGGGCCCCCTGCGGCGCACGGACTGCTCACTGGTCTCGGACGGTGCGGCGGCACTGGTGCTTGCGGCCCCCGAAGTTGCGGCAGAGTTGCACCGTGCGATCCGCTTCCTGGCCCGGACCCATACGAACGAACCGCTGGCCCTGTCGCGCCGCGACATGACCCGCTTTGACGGGGCGCGGCGCGCGTGGGATCGGGCCTATGCCGCTGCGGGCGTGACGGTTGACGACCTGAGCTTTGTTGAGACCCACGACTGCTTTACCGTCGCCGAATTGCTGGAATACGAGGCAATGGGGTTGGCAGAACCGGGGCAGGGGGGCCGCGCGATCCGCGAGGGCTGGACAGCCAAGGACGGGTGCCTGCCGGTGAATCCTTCTGGCGGGCTGAAGTCCAAGGGTCACCCTATCGGCGCCACTGGCGTGTCGATGCACGTCATGGCCGCGATGCAGCTGATGGGCGAGGCGGGCGGCATGCAAATTCCGGACGCTCGTCTGGCGGGTGTGTTCAACATGGGCGGGGCAGCGGTGACCAGCTATGCCTCGATCCTCGAGCGGGTGTCGTGATGATGCCAGTCTCGACCCAAGTGATGAACCTGTCGCAGTTCCTGACGGACAGCGCACGGCGGCACCCGGACGATGTGAGCCTTGTCTGGGGCGAGGCGACATGGAAATGGGTCGAGGTTGAGGCGCGTTCGACGGCTTTTGCCGCCGCCTTGCGCGACCGATACGGCATGGAAAAGGGCGACCGTCTGCTGGTGCAATCCGCCAACTGTAACCAGATGTTCGAGGCCGCTTTCGCCTGCTGGAAACTCGGATGCATCTGGGTCCCCGCCAACTTTCGCCAGACCCCGGATGAGGTGGCGTGGCTGGCCGCGTCCTCGGGGGCCAAGGGGCTACTTGCGGGCGCGCAGTTCGCCGACCATATCGCCGCTTGCGACTCGGTCGCCTTCACTATCACGATCGGTGGCGAGAGTGAGAGCGCGGATGACTATGACACTCTCGTGGCCGCGCATGCCGATGTGGCAGTCATTCCCGCGGCCGTGGACCGGGACGATCCGGCATGGTTTTTCTTTACCTCTGGCACGACGGGCAAGCCGAAGGCCGCCGTGCTGACCCACGGGCAGATGGCCTTCGTCGTGACCAACCACCTTTGCGATCTGATGCCGGGGACGGGGCCGGACGATGTCTCTATCGTCGTGGCACCCCTGTCCCATGGCGCGGGGATCCATCAACTGACCCAGGTGGCGCACGGGGTGAAGACGATCCTGCCGGGTGGGACAAAGTTCGACGCGGACGAGGTCTGGCGACTGATCGCCAAGTGGCGCGTCACTAATGCCTTTACCGTACCCACCATCGTCAAGATGCTGGTCGAACACCCCTCGGTCGCGGTCCACGACCATTCCAGCCTGCGCTACATGATTTATGCCGGTGCGCCGATGTATCGCGCCGACCAGATCCGCGCGTTAAAGGTGCTGGGACCAGTCATGGTGCAGTATTTTGGGCTGGGCGAGGTCACCGGCAACATCACCGTCCTGCCGCCCGCGCATCACTCTGCCGACGATGCCAACATGCGAATCGGGACCTGCGGTTTTGCCCGAACGGGGATGCAGGTGCAGGTGCAGGATGCGACGGGCCGCGAGGTCGCGGCGGGCGAGACCGGAGAGGTCGCAGTCATCGGCCCCGCCGTCTTTGCCGGCTACTATAACAACCCAGAGGCCAACGCCAAAGCGTTCCGCGACGGTTGGTTCCTGACCGGAGATCTGGGGCACATGGATGCGCAGGGGTTCCTCTATCTGACCGACCGGGCGTCGGACATGTATATCTCGGGCGGGTCCAACATTTATCCGCGAGAGATCGAAGAGAAGATCCTGCAACATCCAGGCATCAGCGAATGCGCGGTGCTGGGAATGCCCGACACGACATGGGGAGAGGTTGGCGTGGCGGTATGCGTCGCGCGTGGGTCAGCACCAGATCACGCCGCGTTGCTGGAATGGCTGGGTGCCAAAGTCCCGCGTTACAAGATGCCGAAGACTGTCGTTTTCTGGGACGCGATGCCGAAGTCAGCCTACGGCAAGATCACAAAAAAGTTGATCCGCGCCGAATTGCTTGCAAGGGGTGAGGTTGCGGGTGACTGAGGGGCTGACCCTAGTCCACCCTGGCCCCGTGGCGGCAGAGCGGTTCACCGCCGTGCCTTGTAAGGCCACCTACCGGCGCGTCACGTTGAAGGCGGGATCGACCCTGCTTCAAGCGATGAGTGATGCTGCGGGCGACGCGGGAGCCTGGTTCGACCTGCTGGGCCTGCCCGTCGCTACGCTGAGTTTCGTGCGGCCTGCACCCGCGCCCGATGATACTCATGTCGCCTGGTACAGTATGACCACGACGTTGTCAGAGGCTATGATCCTGCGGGCCGGGGCCCACTTGGGGCGGCGGGACGGTGCTGCCTTCGCCCATGTGCACGGCCTCTGGTCCGATAGCGATGGCGACCAACACGCGGGCCACTTGCAGGCTGAAACGACGGTCCTCTCGGCCGATTGCGCCGTGGATGTCTGGCTGCTGGCGGGCGCGCGGATGGAAAGTGCCCCGGATGCAGAGACGGGTTTCACGCTCTTCTGCCCAACCTGCACCGAACCCGTCGACCTTCCCAATGCCGTGCTAGCCTGCATAAGACCCAACGAGGCGATCGAAGATGCACTTGAGGCAATCGCCACCGCCACGGGTCTGCCTGTGAGCGCGGTAAAGGGGCTGGGCAGCCTCGTCGGGACGAGGCTGGACGGGCAGCCGGGGCTGGACGACCACGCGACAGAGGTGCTGCTGACCGATAACGCTGAGCGGCACGTCGTCTCCGTGGGCTTTAACGGTCCTGCGGTGGTGGGCGTTCTTGCCAAGGGGGCGAACAGGGTCTGCGTGACATTCGAGGTGCTGACCCTGTCCGCCCCGGACTGATACCCGTTCGGCGGGGATTGGCGTCAGGTCATGAGCTGCCTGCGGCATAAGCCGTTCGACGGCCGCTCATGGCAGTATCGATAGTCCGACCAGCGGAGAGAACATCCCCGAGGCGATGGATATAACGTCCAGCACCCGCTGGATGCGTCCCAGACGACTACTCAAGATTCTTGTCAGGCTTGGTGTCGCAAATGCCGAATGCGACGACCTCGATTCTAACATTCTTGACCAACAGGTTGGTGGTACAGAAAAGCTATATTGAGGCATTGAGACGGCTGTCCCACTTTCGAGACGACCTCAGATACTCGGTTGCACCCGCACGCAGGCCAAGAGGCTCTGCCATGGAGGCCCGATAATCTGACCTGCGAGCCGGAAAGGTGCTTCGTCCGCAAACCGGGCCTTGATGGGGGCTAAGGGCTTTGTTGCAACAAAGCTATAATATTTACTCAAGAACGCGCTGCCGCAGTTCAACAGCATGTCTGGATGTGAATTGGCAAATCAAATCCCGGCAACGGGTATTTCATATAATCGGATGGCCCATAAGGGTAATTTACTCCGATGATGCGAAGCCCGGCACGCACCTGAGCGACCCACCATTTTTATGCGTTGGATTGGTCGTTGCCCGGCGTCAGTAGATCGGCGGGGCCACGATCCAGATTGCAATGGCCGGCATATTGCCCGGGTTTTCCCATTCATAGTCCTTGTCCTGGAACTGGAAACTGTCCCCTGAGGCTAGGTTGAACCGCACTTCATCAACGATTAGATCCAGTTCACCCGAGAGAAGGACGCCGCCATGCTCGGTCGGGCGTAGCGCTTTAATCGCTCCAGAACGCGCCCGCGGTGCGAAGGTCGATTTTATCATTTCAAAAGACCCGCTCAAAGTGGGTGACAGCAGTTCCTCTACCAGTCCGCTTTCGGGTGTTCCCAATGGACTTCGGTCTTGCGTGCGCACGACAAGCCCTCTTTCTTGATCATCCTGTCCTGACGACCGAAAGAAGAAAGAGATATTGACGTTGAACAGCGCCGCGATCTGCCTGAGATCATTGATCGCGGGCTGCGCCTGCCCACGTTCGATCAGGCTAAGCCACCCGGGGGACCGCCCGATTGCATCGGCCAGATTTTGCAAGGTCAGGCGGCGCGACCTGCGCATGGCGCGGATGTCCGAACCCACGTAACTGTCCAACGACGTCTCCTTGTTTTGCATTGCCTGCTAAACATACCGAAGAAGAAAGAATTTGAAACGAATATCGTATCTACTAAAAATAGGTGTTGATTTTTTAGTGCGGTGGCTCCTGATATAACGAAGCATCCTTTCGAAGAGTTCCTATCATGACCGTCCTCCCATCCTCTGCGCGTGTCGTCATCATTGGCGGCGGTATCTCTGGCTGCTCTGTCGCGTATCATCTGGCTAAATTGGGCTGGACAAACATCGTGCTGCTGGAACGCAAGAAACTAACCAGCGGAACCACGTGGCATGCGGCAGGCCTTGTTGGACAGTTGCGCGCAAGCCAAAATATGACGCGCTTGGCGAAATACTCTGCCGATCTTTACCGCACGCTGGAGGCAGAAACCGGGTTGGCTACAGGCTTGCGCCAATGTGGGTCGATCACAGTGGCGCTGACTGCCGAACGGCAAGAGGAGTTGCGCCGTCAGGCCGCGATGGCGCGTGTCTTCGGAGTCGAGGTGAACGAACTTTCCCCGTTAGACATCCTGTCGCTATATCCGCATCTGAATATGAAAGACGTTGTCTCGGGCGTGCACCTGCCGGGCGACGGGCAGGCCGATCCAGGCAATATCGCGTTGGCTTTGGCCAAGGGGGCGCGGATGCTGGGCGCACAGATCGTCGAGGGCGTGATCGTTAACGAGGTCACGCAGGCTGATGGTCGCGTCACCGGCGTGACTTGGCAGCAAGGCGAAGAGACGGGCACGATCGCGACCGAGCATGTGGTGAACTGCGGCGGCATGTGGGGCCGCGATCTGGCTGCGCGCAACGGCGTGACCCTGCCGCTTCATGCCTGCGAACATTTCTACATCGTGACAGAGAGCATCCCCGGGCTGGCCCAATTGCCGGTGCTACGCGTGCCGGACGAATGTGCCTACTATAAGGAAGATGCGGGCAAGATCCTGCTGGGTGCGTTCGAGCCGAAGGCCAAGCCTTGGGGCATGAATGGCATTCCAGCGGACTTCTGCTTTGACCAGCTGCCCGAGGACTTCGACCACTTTGAGCCAATACTGGAAGCGGCCGTCAACCGAATGCCAATCCTCGCAGAAGCCGGCATCCACACCTTCTTCAATGGCCCTGAAAGTTTTACCCCCGATGATCGCTACTATTTGGGCGAAGCACCAGAGTTGACGGGCTATTGGGTGGCGGCGGGCTACAACTCTATCGGAATCGTGTCGTCGGGCGGGGCCGGCATGGCGCTGGCGCAGTGGATGAACGATGGCGAGCCACCCTTCGATTTATGGGAAGTCGACATTCGCCGCGCCCAGCCATTCCAAAAGAACCGCCGTTATCTGCAAGAGCGCGTTACCGAAACGCTGGGTCTGCTGTATGCTGATCACTTTCCCTATCGGCAAATGGCAACCTCGCGGGGCATTCGCCGTTCGCCGCTGCACGAGCATCTGAAAGCGCGCGGTGCTGTCTTTGGTGAAGTCGCCGGTTGGGAGCGCGCCAATTGGTTTGCCGATGAAGGCCAGACAGCCGAATATGAATATACTTGGGGCCGACCGAACTGGTTCAAGAATTCCCGCTCCGAACACATGGCTTTGCGCGAAACCGTGGGGCTGCTGGACATGACGTCGTTCGGCAAAATCAGGGTAGAGGGGCGCGATGCGTTAGCCTTTTTGCAGCGGATGTGCGCCAACCAGATGGACGTGGCCATTGGCAGGATCGTCTATACCCAAATGCTCAACGAACGTGGCGGGATCGAATGCGATCTAACCGTCACGCGGCTATACGAAAACACTTTCTTTTTGGTGGTGCCGGGGGCGACCCTGCAACGCGATCTGGCATGGTTGCGGCGGCATCTTGGCGATGAATTCGTCGTCATCACCGACGTCACCGCAGCCGAGTCCGTGCTGCCGTTAATGGGCCCAAATGCACGAAACCTATTGAGCGCGATCTCGCCCGCGGATCTGTCCAATGATTTTCACCCCTTCGGCACTGCACACGAAATCGAGGTCGGCATGACCTTGGCCCGCGCCCACCGCGTGACTTACGTTGGAGAGCTGGGTTGGGAGCTTTATATCCCAACTGATCAGGCCGCGCACGTATTCGAGGCTTTGGTTGCAGCCGGTTCGGATCACGGGCTGAAGCTCTGCGGGTTGCATGCGATGGACAGCTGCCGGATCGAGAAGGGTTACCGCCACTTCGGCCACGACATTACCGACGAAGACCACGTGCTGGAGGCGGGCCTTGGCTTTGCAGTGAAGACCGACAAAGGTGCCTTCATTGGACGCGAGGCCGTTTTGCGTAAACGTGACGCCGGCCTTGCGCGCCGGATGCTTCAGTTCCGCCTGACCGATCCCGAACCGCTGCTTTTCCACAACGAGCCGATTTTGCGCGACGGCGTGATTGTGGGCTACCTTACTTCAGGCAACTACGGTCATGCGCTCGGCGGTGCCGTGGGCCTCGGCTATGTGCCCTGCCGCTACGCGGGCGAGACCGTGAAAGAGATGCTGACCTCGACTTATCAGATCGACGTGGCTGGCCGCATGGTCGGTGCTGAGGCCTCTACAGGACCGCTCTACGATCCGAAATCGCAACGCGTCCGTGTGTGAGCGGCAATTGGCATAACGCCGCTTCGTCCGCCCTCTGCCTGATCGCTCGGCTGCGGGTTAGTCTGAGGATTGAAGAGCAAAGTCGCTGGGGTATCTATTTTATTTCGCAAGTACCTTGCAGCGGACGTTTCCCGGTGATTCCCGCAATTCACGTATCGGCCATTCTCGGCCTCGAGATACCGGAGCGTGTTGCCTTAAGTTGCGACAGGTTTTGACATGAGCCAGACTTGCGCCTCGTCTGGCTATGGCAACCAACCTTGGAAGAATATCGGCGACTTAATGTCGTCGCTGCGACGGTCCGCAACGTCCGCTTGGCCGTCGAACGAGACAGCAAGATGTTGCTTCCTTCACGAACGTCCGTATTGCGAAAGCGGCAAAGTCGGTTTTTTGGTAATGCGGCCATCGGCTTTGGGCCGCTCGGTTCTGGGCTTGTTAAATCCAACACGAGGGGCGGGCAGTTGACCTTCGCTGCGATTTGAACGGACAAAGCTACCATGCGAGGTCAAACAAGGGATGACTGCTCCCAGTGCAAAATTTAAGTTCGTGCCATGCGCGAAAAAGCCCCTCATTAAGCATTTTGGCTGCCGGCGGCCTGGGGCAAACCAGCTCTTGCCGCTGTTGAGAGAACGCGGGTCGCAAAATCATTTACCACGCCGGAATTTGAGATGTAGCTTGGTCCTCAGAGCGAGCGGTGAGTAACCGCCGGGATCTTGATGCAGTGTGGGTAGTCGACAGATGAAAAGGATTGGCCTTGATGCGACCGACATTCGCATCCTTTGCGCGGTGCAGCAGCATGGGTTGCTGAGCAAGGCCAAGCTTGCCGAGATTGCCAACATTTCGGCCACCCCTTGCTGGGCGCGACTGGATCGGCTCAAGGCGGCAGGCCTTATACGGAGTTATCATGCGGACATTGCGATCCAGCGGATCTGCGATGTCACGCTGGTCATGGTCACTGTGTCGCTGACCCATCATCGCAAGACCGATTTCGACAGGTTCGAGGCCTTTGTCAAAGGGCGGGATGAAATCACGGAATGCATAGCCACGGGCGGTGGCATGGATTACGTTCTGAAGGCTGTCAGTTCCAATCTCACGTCGTTTCAAGCGCTGATGCAGGCGATGCTAGATGCCGAACTTGGAGTCGATCGTTACATGACCTACATCGCGACTCGCACCGTGAAGGCAAGCCGTCCCAACGTTGTCAAACTGGCCGCGAAGCAGGTCGGTTGATTTCAGGGGACTGAACGGTATGAAACATGCCGAAAAATGAGCTTGTCTGGGCTGAAGCTGCTCCTATTTCGGCCCTAAAGTGCACATCTATTGAACCTAAATTTGCTTCAGGTTCAATGGATCCCGGCCCGTCGGGCAGTGAAAGTATGTCCTTATTACAAACGCGGAAGGCTGCCTCCTTAACGATCCGATCCTGCTGCGTCTGGCTGAAAACCACTTCTGGATTTCTCTGGCGGACAGCGATATCCTGCTGTGGGCGCAGGGCGTGGCCGTGCATTCAGGGCTCGACGTCATGATTGGCGAGCCGGATGTGTCGCCTCTGCAGCTCCAAGGACCGAAGTCTGGCGAGATCATGCAGGCCCTGTTTGGCGACAGCATTTTGGACCTGAAGTATTATTGGCATCGCGAGCTTGAACTCGACGGCATCCCGCTGCTGGTGTCCCGCACCGGCTGGTCCAGCGAGCTGGGCTGCGAGATTTATCTGCGCGATAGCGCCTATGGCGATGCGCTTTGGGAACGGATCATGGTGGCGGGCATGGCGTTCGGTCTGAAGCCTGGCCACACATCCTAGATCCGCCGTATTGAGGGCGGGATGATGTCCTATCACGCGGACGCCGACATCAAGACAAATCCCTACGAGCTTGGGCTCGACCGCCTCGTGAACCTTGACATAGAGGCCGACTTTATCGGAAAGGCGGCACTGCGCCGCATCCGCGATCAGGGCGTCAGCCGTATCC
>Ga0222707_1000208_pt1 | contig 21405 bp, 25 predicted proteins | sample AntAcemetage1574_FD_179831 | JGI IMG/M metagenome (GOLD analysis project Ga0222707, IMG submission 179831) | Saline water microbial communities from Ace Lake, Antarctica - #1574 | ecosystem: Environmental > Aquatic > Non-marine Saline and Alkaline > Saline | place: Antarctica: Ace Lake...
TATCGTCAGACACAATATCGTCAGAAAGCGGTGTCTTCGAAGGCATAACCATGGGTACGTTCTCCTACACCCTCAAGTGTAAACTTCAGCCACTCAATTGTCTCACTCTTATTGGCACGGAGGGCCCTGTTGGAGCCGAACTGGCAACGTCAAACAGCGCAGGAGCGAGTCACTGAGAGCCATGCGGCCTGACCCAATTGACCCCACACCGTAGCAACAGATGCTACCTCAAAGCGACTCATATTGAGCCTGCGGCGGTGCTGATGTGCGATCATATAAACTTGGAAGTGGCTAGGTGTCGTGCGAGGGACCATCTTGCGTGTTCGCCAAGAGAATGGCCGATCAATCCCGTTTTGCTGCCGTTCCCCAAAATTAGAACCTCACCTGAGAAGTGGACCTAATGTTTTCCACCTGACACAAGATACACGGCCGACCGTGCCAAGCTGGTATCAACTGGTAACGAGAATCGCGCTCAGCGGCATACAGAATTGACCGGCGTGGCTAATACACTTCGCGCGACATTGCGACGTTATACAGCGCAGCGCCACCCCACCGCCCCGGCAGTTTTTGAGAGGGTAGCGGAGACCAACAAGCGGGTTGCCGAGCTGGCCGACCAAGTGTGGCTGCTGACGGAATTGCAGCAAAGACCGCTATGGCAGAAATTGCGGGGTGCTTTCCAATAAGATACAATCTCTGGTAGCTCACCACAACCCATGGGGCTTGTTTCTCTTGCGTCAACAAGAAGACAGACGCATACTGACAAGCGAAAACCCGCGACCTTTGGAGAGGTGCGGGCCTTCTGAATAGCAATCAGCCTTGGCGGGCTTTTAGGGGATGCAAAACCAAGCCTAGGCCAAGCTCTAGGCCACCGCAAGAAAAAAACCGCCCCGGCCCCGATCAGGAAGCGGACATTGAACGAAACTGGCGAACAGCAAAAACCGCTATCACTCCGGTTCGAGAGCAAGGAGCACTGGCCCGAGTTTCGCCGCGAATTGAAGGTCGATCAGACTGGCGCGGCCATCATCTTGGACATCTGCAGCACCCCGGAACAGGTGAGCTATAGCCGCGCCGCGCGTCATTATGACATGCCCGGTCGCTATCGAAATTCGCTCTACACATGGCGCAAGATAGGCGCGGCGGTGGACTATCTCGACGACCTGGGCCTTATCGAACATGACAAGCGCTCCCCTGGCCGGCGTGGCTGGCAAAGCGCGATCTGCGCAACCGACGAGCTACGCGCCATCTGCGCCGACATCATCGGCGGGCGGCAGCTCATCTTGGCAAGACCGCCTGAGCTGATCCTTTTGCGGGATGCCAAGGGAAAGCTGATAGACTACCGGGAGAACCGGAAACTTGACCGCATGAGGCGCAACATTGCGCGCTTCAATGAGGCCGTAATGGGCAGCGACCTAGCCCCCACCATCGTCGCCCCGATGGCCCGCATATTCAATATCGGGTGGGGCCGAGGTGGGAGATTCTACGCCATGGGTGCAAGCTGGCAAAACATCAAAGCCGAGGCCCGCCAAAGCCTCCAAATCAACGGCGAGCCTGTCGCTGAGCTGGATTACTGCACCCTGCATCCGGGGATCCTCTATGCCGAGGCCGGGGCGCAAATGCCGCGCGATTGTTACGCCCTGCCCGGATGGCCCCGCAAGCTGGTGAAGGTGGCAATGCTGACTCTCATCAACGCCCCGACAAAACAAAAGGCGCGCCTCGCGATTGCCCATGACGAGCATATGGCCGAAGTCGCCGAGCTGGGCAGTCAAGAGGCTCTGCGGGCAGCCGACACCCTGATTGACGCTATTAAGCGGATGCACCGGCCCATCGCTGACAGCTTCCATTCCGATGCCGGGGCGCGCCTGATGAGCATCGATGCGACGATGGCCGAAATGGTGATGAGCATCATGATAAACAAAGACATCGTCATATTGCCCGTTCACGATAGCTTTCTGGTGCAGGCGTCAAAGGCTGATGAGCTAGAAGCGGCCATGATGGAGGCGGCATATCGGGCAGGATACGAGGCTCTGCAGGTCGAGACCAAGTAACCGACATCGACGCTAGTTTAGACCAGTTTCAGAGGTGCCAATTTTGGCGCCTCTTTTCGTTTAGCTTCAATGCCTTAAACCCTGACTGTTCCACATATGGAGAGTGTGGTGGAGAGAAAGGTGGGTATGGGGGACTGCCCCGGTACGTGGGGAGGTTCTGGGAAGGGAAAGGAGACTATTAAAGGAGGACGTGACCTTGACCATCTGCATCAACGGGTCCGGTAGGGAATTTTGGCGATTGATTGAAAGGCATGAAGGAAAAGCGAGCGGGTTCGACGAGAGAAAAAGTTTCCCGATCTGGGAGTGACAGGCGCCAGTTGCCTTCGGTCCCATCGTGGCAGGGCACCGGCGGTCATGTGCAGGCTGAACCGCCTGCGACAGTCGCTGTCGTCTCGGAGCGCACTGGCGAGGTGCTTTACTACAACACGAAGCGGTAGTTCCATGGCCATCGGTTCTTATCCAATGTCTCAGCTTCGCCTGCTTGGTCAGGATGGGGATGTCTACATCACTTCGGCGAGCGGGACGAGGCTCTGGAAGGTTGAGTTGCGGGGCGTTTGCGTGACCGAGGACATTGATGATCTCGGCTTCGCGACGATTGCTTGCTTGCTGCTTCCCGTCAACGCACCTCCCCCGCCTTCTAAGTAGGTGTCCCATTCGGACGAGCCATCTTGGGGTGGCGTTCGAGGTTCTCGGCACGAGCGAGGGTATGGCTATCGCTGGACGAAGCTGAGGCTGCGCATCCTGAAGCGTGACGACTATCTCTGCCAAGCCTGCCTGCGCGATGGCGTTGTCACTCCGCTCGGCATTGTCCCTCACGATCATGCCGTCGACCACGTCAAGCCGAAGGCCAAAGGCGGATCCGATCATCCTTCCAATCTCGAAGCCCTATGCGCGACGTGTCACGATGTGAAGTCGGAGCGCGAGGCGAAGGACGGTCAGGGCGTTCGGCCTCGGCTGGAATTCGACGCCAAAGGGTTTCCGATCTGGGACTGATAGGCGCCAGTTGCCTTCGGTTCCTCTGAACCAGTCGCGCCACAAATTGTGGCACCACTGGACGCATCCCTCGCCTCATTCCAAACCGGATGCAAAGGAGGTACACGTCATGCGTCATGATCCTGCCGGTGCTGCCATCGTCATCATGCTGCGCAGCCTAAAGTTGCCTGGAATGGCGCAGGCCGTGGGCGACCTGCTCGAACAGGGGGCACCCGCATTTGATGCAGCCATCCCCATACTCTCACAGCTGCTCAAGGCGGAAATGGCCGAACGAGAGGTGCGTTCCATCGCCTATCACATGAAGGCCGCACGCTTCCCAGCCTACAAAGACCTTTCAGGCTTCACCTTCGCGGCCAGCGAGATCAATGAGGCTCTGGTCCGCCAATTGCATCGATGCGAGTTCATGGACGGGGCTGAGAATGTCGTCCTTATCGGCGGGCCAGGCACGGGGAAATCACATGTTGCGACCGCCCTGGGTGTTCAGGCCATCGAGCATCACCGCAAACGCGTCCGCTTCTTCTCGACGGTCGAACTGGTCAACGCGCTGGAGCAGGAGAAGGTCCTAGGCAAAGCCGGGAAAATCGCTGAGGCACTGGTCAAGACGGATCTCGTGATCCTGGATGAGCTGGGATACCAGGCATAGACAGCGGGGTTGCCGTCGTAGTGCACGTAGAGAGGCCGTTCCTCCTTGATGGCCTTGGCGCGTAACTCGCCGAGGTAACGCTCGGGGAGCGCATGCGTGCAATTTTGTACGTCAAACATAAAGTGGCGGCGGAAGTGGGTGAATTGATCTTAGAAGGACGTGATGCAGTGCTCATCGCAACCACCAGCGGTTTGGCAAGACCTCAAAACGGCATCAGATTTAGAGGTTGGGCTTTTGACGCTGAACAAGTGGCATAAGAAGCATCCATTGCCTGGCAGATATTGCGCAGCAATGTCCCGAGAGGGAGATATAGGTAAAAATTCAAACCAGCCGAACCACCTCTCCATATAAATTCATTGACAGCATAGCCCAGATCTTGTGCTAGTAGGTAACGACGTGCACTAGATAACGTCTAATCATAGCAGCGCAAGAAGTTCTGCCAAATCGAACCCTCTCATGAGGGAAGTTTTGGGGAACGCACGTTGCGGCCCTTTTGCTTCCCTAAAAGGAAAGCGAAATGGCCCAGATATCTCTCCTTAAAACTGATTTTATCTTACCTTATTCGGCTCATACGCCGTCCGTTTCATGTTGTGACACTCTTCTCTTACAAGAAGTCTCACAGACTGATCGCGTATCACAAAATAAAATAAGTCAGGCCATCAGCGGGGGGCGCCCGCCACACAGCGCCCCTTACCTGCAACAGAAGCATAGTAATCGGCATGCGGTGACCAGCCACGTCAAGGGTAAGGAACTACTGGATCACTCCAAAACGAGTGGGCGCGATTTTAGAAACCTCCCGAATATTGTAGACATCACCAATCCGCGGTCAGGTAGTTCGCCGCAATATTTCATCGCCTCCTACACTATTGCGTTGCAGTGGCCATGAGGTCGTCGAAGCAAAGCGGCTTGGGCAGCCAGGCGAACATCCTCGGCAGGCGCGTGGAATGGCTCGACAAGCACGGTCTGAGCAACCGGCAGCGCATATTTGTCCTGTCCTATCTTGAGACCTGCAATGCCACTACGTCCGCAGAAATAGCCCAATACGCAAATCCTAAAAGCCAAGGCTCCAGACTGTTGACAAATGTCAGTGTCCAAGCGGCCCTTCAGGAAGGTCGCGACGAAATCGAGGCCTCACTCATGATAAAGGCCGAGGACGTCGCCCACATGTGGTGTGCTATCGCCACTTGTGATGTGAACGAGTTGATCCAGAACGTCCATTGTGCCTGTCGTTACTGCTACGGCATCGGCTACGGCTATCAATGGAAAACACAGCGTGAATTCAAGCAGGCCTTCGTAGCGGCGTGCTATGACTTCTTTACTGATCCTGAACTGCGCGACATGGCCCTGTCTGGCGGCATTCAGGATGATCGCCTGCCTAGTGACGCAGGCGGTTATGGTTACAGCCTCAATCACAGGCCAGCTCCAGACTGCCCAGAGTGCTCCGGCTTCGGTGTGGAGCACGTCCGCATGGCCGACACCCGCAATCTAAGCCCGGCTGCGCGCATGCTCTATGATGGCGTCGAAGTCACCCAGAACGGCAAGAAAATCAAGATCGCCAGCCGCGAGGCTGCACTGGAGCGCCTCGCCAAGCATCTTGGCATGTTCGCAAACAAGGTTGAGGTTGAGACCACAAACCCACTCACACGCTTGGTCCAACGCCTCGCAGAGAGCGCTATGGCCGTGCCTGTGCGGGCAGACCCGCATGAACAGGTGCTATCGAACATAGCTGACAACACAGCGCCTCTAACCTTGAGGAGCAAGTAATGGGTCAATCTGACAAAAAATATAGCGCAGAGCAGGCTGGCGCTATGACAAACACAGCCCGCATTACAGTTTTCACCTCAGACAGCGCACCCCTTTGCAAGCGGTTCACTCTGAAAGGTGACACCATTGCCAAAGACACCTTGGCGCAATTCTACGCAGGCAAGGCAGAGACAGCACCCGCCGCGACCGCCGCAGAACTTAACGCGACCCTAGACCAGCTCGATCACCGCCAAGCGATTGCCACAGGCGTCCTAAAGACAGGGCGGGCCAGCTTAATCACGACCGCCGCAAAGGTATCGGGCGGGGCCGCAGCCCGTAGCCCGTAGCCTCAAATACTTCACATTCCCAAAAGGCCAAGGGTGGCTTTTGTGGGATTATGACGACAAGACCATGCCAGCCGATGTGCAGGCCCGTGTTGCCTCACTAGGCGGGCCGTTTGCCGCGTTGTTGCATATCTGGCCCGAAACCAAAGACGCCGCGCATGTTATCCGCCCTTCGCCTTCAGACGGGATCACAGCGCCTAATCAGGCAGAGCTGAAAAGCGCGGGCTTGCATGGTTTCTTTCTTGTGCAGGACGTGGCGCAATCACGGGCGATACTCGACACGCTACAGGCTCGCGCAAGAGCTGGACAGAGGCCCGCCGCGCGATTGTGCAGATGATGCAAGGCGCGACCCTTGCAGACGATCACCTATTACAGATGAAAGGCGGGGAATGGGTTAGCGTTGCGGCATTGCTGGACGCAGGCGAAATGCACGACCGCCTATCTATGCCGGACCCTATCGAGGGGATCGAGTACGGGCGCGACAAGGCAACGCTGATGATAAAGCCGCGCCCGAACTACCCACGCGAAAAGCCGCGCCTAATATCACACGCGCACGGCGTCACGACTGTTTACAAATTCGCCCGATATGAGCCTGCACCCGCCCCGCCGTTCTACCCCACACCCCAAGGCGACAGGGCCGCAAACATTGCCGCGCATGGTGACGCGGTGCGCTGCTTCATGCGGGCGCATATCGTGCCGCTCAGAGCGTCAAACGCAGTGCAGGCCCATTAGGGGTCTGATGCCGGACGGGGCAGAATAGTATCACAAGCTCCAACGCACCACGTTTCGTCAATTTACGTTGCCGATACTTCTCGGTTTAACCTCCCAAAGGGGCTTGGAAGCACTTTAGAACGCTGCACAACGCCGAATTTCAATGGAAGTGAAAGATCAACTCAACGAGATTGAGACTGTACTGTTTGAACAAGTGTCTGTTTGGGACGGACTCCACCTCAACAAAAACAAAGGCTTATGAGCAAGAAAATCCAATAGGTTCAAATGGTACACCGGTCTCAGGTTTTCTTATGATACGATCCTGCCCCGTCCGGCATCAGACCCCCATTATGAAGGCATAGACAAAGACGACCCTAACAAGCGGGCTTTGCAGATGGCCGCGCGGGCCGCGGTACAGCGCGAAATGGGGCTGGATTATCTGCCCTCTACCCGCCCCCTGTTTATGCCTGAGTGGTTGCGCGTTTTGCTATCCGGTGCGCAAGGCGTTGGGAAATCCGCCGCCCTTGTAGGCGATATGCACAAAGCCAAGCTGACAGGGCGCAAAGGCACGCGCGGCGTGCTGCATGAAACGTCCGGCATTGTGTCGCTGATCCTAGCGCCGGACAACGTAAAAACCGATGAACTGGAAAGCGATTATCAGGCAAATATCACAGCAGACAGCCCGCCCGCATTTAGGCTCAGAGGCCGCAGTCAAAAAGACCCCGTGCAAGGGGGCAGGGCTATGTGCTGGATACCCAAAGCGGCAGAGAAGGCCGCAAAAAAGGGTGCCAACGTAAAGAAAAGCATATGCGGGCAGTGCCCTTTTGCGGATCAATGCGGATCGCTGACCACTACGACAAGAAGTATGCCCCGAACACACGCGAAACGATCCGCCGTCAAACCATGCACCAGTTTTGTGATGCTGGACTTGCGCTTTACAATCCAGATCAACCTGATCGCCCGGTAAACAGCCCACGCGTGGTTTATCAGATCGAGCCAAGCGCATTGATCGTTATACAGGCCTTTGGAACTGAAGCTTGGGACGATCTGCTTGATGCGTATCTTGCGAACACGGAAACGCTGGTTGCGCAGTATGCCAAGGAACGTGATCATAACCTGATCCCAGTGCAAACATCGGATGGCTTATCGCTCAGCCCAAGCGGAGCAAACGCTGAAGCAGGACCCGTTCGCCGGGCATCTGTTTGTCTTCCGTGGGCGGCGCGGTGATCTGATCAAGATCATCTGGTGGGATGGTCAAGGCGCGTGCCTGTTCAGCAAGCGGCTTGAGAAAGGCCGGTTTGTCTGGCCGTCGGCCAAAGAGGGCAAAATCGCCTTGACCGCCGCGCAGTTGGCGATGCTGTTGGAAGGGATCGATTGGCGTCTGCCGCAACGCAGTTGGACGCCACTTAAAGCGGGATAAATCAGCAATACATGCACGTGCGGGATTCCCGTTGCGCTGTTGTTTTGCTATGCTTTGACCATGCTGAATGTCGACAAAACCCTGCCGAAAGACCCCGACTGCGTATTCCGGAGGATCCGGCCACCTATTCCGACAACATCCGGCCACCTGTTCCGGGGTATCCGGCCACCTGTGACGCGTTGCCGTGAGGCAGCGTATTTTGGTTATCAGTCTTGAGGGGTTTCGTCATCTATTTTAGTGATGGTCTTGCGCATGGATTGCCCCTCGAGTTCGAGGCGGTAGGCGTTGTGAACGATGCGGTCCAGGATGGCATCTGCAAAGGTTGGTTCGCCGATGACGTCGTGCCAGGTTTTGACGGGTAATTGGCTTGTGATCATCGTTGAGCCGCGGCCGTAACGCTCTTCGACGATCTCCATGAGATCGCGGCGTTGCGGTGATGTCAGCCTGTCTGGGCCCCAGTCGTCCAAGATCAACAATTGCGCCTTCGTGATGCTGCGGAACAAGCGGGGGAAGCGTCCGTCACCATGGGACAGCTCCAATTCTTCAAAGAGACGCGGCATCCGTTTGTAGACCACAGTTACGCCGTCACGACAGGCCGCCTGTGCCAGTGCGCACCCAAGCCAGGTTTTGCCGACGCCGCAGGGGCCAGTGATGATCAGATTACGCTTGTCGGTGATCCATTTGCCGGTGAGCAGGCTTTGGAACAGCGCCTTATCGAGGCCCCGGCGTGCGCGGTAATCGACATCTTCCGGGCTGGCGCCAACATGGCGCAGCCTGGCAGTCCGCATGCGGGCCTCAAACCGCTTTGTTTCTCGGCTTGCAACCTCGCGGTCAACGAGCAGGCCAAGCCATTCAGCGTGGCTGAGATCGGCAGCTCTATCCTGCATCTGCAGTTCGGCAAAAGCTTCGGCCATGCCGTCCAGCCTGAGGGCCTTGAGGTGATGAAGAGTTGGATGATCAAGCATTATGTTCCTTTCAATGGAAGTAATCAGCGCCACGGATGTTGGGGTGGTTGATGGCAGGCTCGTCCGTGGCGCGGGTGCGGGGCCTGTTCTCGAGCCCATTCTTGAGAATGGACAGGAGTGACGAATAGGATCTGGCATTGATCTCAAGCGCGCGGCTGCAGGCCGCATCAAGTCGGTCGCGGCCAAACTTGTCGGCCAGCCGGATCACCCCAAGACATGTCCGATATCCCTGTTCCGGGTGCTTGCGATCACGCATGACGACCTCGACGAAGGTGGCCACGTTTGGTCCAACGCGGGTCGCACGTGCTGTGATGCGTTCTGGCGTCCAGTCATCGCGGAATTGGTGATGCGCTGGCATGTGATCGCGCAGCGTCGAGTGCTTTCCGTTGCTGGAGGTACGCACATGAGAGGCGACACGCTGCCCGACATGGAAGACTTCGATGGTGCGGTCAGTGATCCGCGCCCATAGATCCTTCTTCAGCAGCTGATAGGGCACAGAGTAATAATGCTTGTCGATTGCGACGTGGTAATCGAGCCCGGCGCGGCACTTCTTCCATTCGGCATAAACATACGGGGCCACCGGCAGCGGCTTCAAGGCGGGTTTGTCCAGCTGATCAAAAAGCTGTCTGCGGCTGGCACCCAGGTGACGGGAAACCTTGTGGTTGAGCCTATCAAGCAGAGGTTGGATGGCCGTGTTTACCTCGGTGAGACTGAAGAACTGACGGTTGCGCAACCGTGCCAGTATCCAGCGCTCGGCCAGAAGCACCCCGGCTTCGGCCTTCGCCTTATCCTTTGGTTTGTACGGTCTGGCTGGCACAACGGCCGTGTCGTAATGCGCGGCCATATCTGCGTAGGTCCGGTTGATCTGTGGGTCATAAAAGCAGGCTTTGGTGACCCCTGCCTTCAGGTTATCCGAGACGATCTGGGCGGTCACACCGTCAAAGAAGTTCAAAGCGCGAACATGACTTGCGATCCAATCCGGCAGCGATTGCGTCCAGGTTGCCTCGACAAACGTGTAATTTGATGCCCCCAGAACGGCGACAAACACTTGTGTCGTGCGCACCTCCCCGGTCTCGGGGTCAATCACATCGATCGTGTGGCCGGCGTAATCAACAAACAGCCGCTCACCCGCAGGATGACGCTGGCGCATCACCGGCGACAGCTTGCCTTCCCAGCGTGTGTAAAGTTCGCAGAACCGGGAGTAGCCATACCCATCAGGATGATCTGCGCGGTACTCTTCCCACAGGAGCATCAACGTCACGCCCTTGCGGCGCAACTCACGGTGAATATACGCCCAATCAGGCTCGGTTGCGCGGTTCGCAATATCGCGCGCCGTGCGTGGGTAAATTAGGCGTTCAAGGTCGGTGTCAGACATCTCTGGCGGTAGTGGCCAGGACAGATTTACCTCGGCAGCGCGATCCAGATATGCCTGAACCGTTGTCCGCCCAATCGTCAGGCTGACACCAATTTTACGGGTCGAAAGACCCTCGGCAGACAGCCGCAAAACATCTCGTATCTTCCGCATCGGCAATCTCTTCATCGGGCTTCCCTCAAAGCTAAAAAGCCAGACGGTAGCCAGTTACAGATTGCCTCGCAGCATCACATCACAGGGTGGCCGGATGCTCCGGAATCAGTGGCCGGATAAAATCGGAATGGGTGGCCGGATACTTTCGGAATCACTGGCCGGATGACCCCGGAATACGCACCCCGACGAACTGCGACAGTTCACAGCTCTTTTGCTGGCCAAGGTGAGGTCACAGGCTGTCTTGATCGAGAAGCTGCGGCATCAATTGGCCGGTCAACGCCAGCACCGGTTTGGGTCGTCATCAGAAAGCATCGAACAGCTTCAGCTGGCCTTGGAAACGAGCGAGATAGCCGTCGCCAAGATGACAGCTAAGCTGCGTCTTCCCGACGAAGAACCAAAAGACAAACCCAAGCGCCGTCCGATCCCCGATCATATCCCGCGCATGGAAGTTGAGCTGACCACGGGCGATGATGATTGCGCCCATTGCGGTGGCGGCCTGCGCCGTCTGGGCGAAGATGTGACCGAAGAGCTTGAGTATGTTCCGGGCCGGTTCATCGTGAACCGCATCGTGCGTCCACGCTTTGCGTGTTCGGGCTGCGAGGCGTTTACACAAGCCGCACTACCATCACGCCCCATCGAGCGCGGCCGTCCTGGTCCGGGCCTGTTGGCGCATGTTCTGGTCAACAAATACGCTGATCACCTGCCGCAGTATCGCCAAAGCGGCATGTTCGAGCGCGACGGGATCGACATTGATCGTTCAACACTTGCTGATTGGGTCGGCAAGTCCACAGCGCTACTGGAACCGCTGGCGGATGCCATTGGCCGCCATGTTCTGGCAGGTCAGGCGATCTTTGCAGATGACACGCCCGTCAAGACGCTTGCCCCCGGCACCGGCAAGACCGCGACCGCGCGATTGTGGGCCTATGGTCGGGACGAGAGACCATGAACGCCGTACTTCTTCGACTCCGCCATCGTCATTTCTTCGCGGATCGCTTCAAGCGCAACCTTGGCCTTGAAATCAGGCGAGTGGTTCTTTCGTTTCGTCATTTTGGATCATCTCTTTCACAAGTCGATCCACCTTAACTACTGGTCCGAAATCCTGCGACCACCTCTCTCAAACCGCGACAGGTCCAAAGGAGAAACGCTCACTTTAGCTAACACGCAGCGCGGCTATTTTTAACTTTTCAACGAGTTCCGCTTCGTGGCTCTCAAGGTCGGCCAGCAGTCCAGCAATGCAGATGGCGAGCGGTCGGGTAGTGGTGTCAATCGAATGGGGTAGGGTGACGGCCAGTGCACCGGCTCCAGGTGTTACAAGACCGCGAGAAAAAGCATAGCCATCCTTGCGGGCCTGCTGGATCCTCTCCAGTGTCTTTTGCGGATCAATCTGGGTTGATTCAATCTCAGCATTTGTGCGCCGCACGATTGAGGCAATTTCTTTGTCCTCGAGGCGGCTCAAAAGTACATGCCCGGTTGCTGAATTAACGGCGAGGCGCCGCGATCCCATTGGTACATGGTAACGCAATTTACCCTTAGCTTGAAGTACATAGATGTAATGGCTGAAAATGCCTATCCGTGTCGCGACCACAACCGCTTCAAAGGTTTGGTCCGATAGCCAATTCAATGCATCGATCAAGCGTCCGTCTCGAATAGGACCCGTATCGAGCCAGGCACCCAAGAGCGTTACCCTCGGTGTCGGGAGATATGTTCGCTCTTTGTGATCATAGTCCAGATAGCCATGGTCGCGCAGACTGCGCAGCAGCATTGACGTGGAAGATTGGGGCATGCCGAGGCTTGTCGCGATCTCTTTTGCGGTCGCAGACTGGCGCACTTCAAGGAAGAATTCAAAGACTTGAACGGCGCGCAACGCTGACTTGACCGAGGTCTGTTTCTCCGGGGAGCCAGCGTTTGGCGCTGTTTGCAGGCCTTTTGGATTTGTTTCCATTATAGAAATTCCCCTTATTCACATATGTGATATCTTTGGTCACATATGTGATTTTAGTTGTCAATTCAATTGAGCAAGAGCTACCAATATCAGACAGTCTGCGATTTGGGAGGGTCCGAGATGTCAGTGTTTCAGTTTGATGCAGTCGTATTGCCGCAAGAGGCGGAGGAAGCGCGAAAAGAGATACGACTTTTTCTTGCGAAAGAGCTCGACGAGGACCGCTTTGCGCCGCACCGATGCACTTGGAGTTCGTTCGACGCGGAGTTTAGCCGCAGATTGGGCCAAGCAGGATTCATCGGAATGATGTTGCCAGCGAAATACGGCGGCAAGGAAGCCTCCACACTGACGCGTTTCGTGATAACAGAAGAACTTCTTGCAGCCGGTTCGCCTTGCGGCGCGCATTGGGTCGCCGACAGGCAATCCGGACCGCAAATTCTGCGCCACGGGTCAGACCGGGCGAAAACTGAAATCTTGCCGAAAATTGTTGCTGGCGAGTGCTTCTTTGGTATCGGCATGAGCGAGCCAGGCGCCGGATCAGATTTGGCTGCAGTGAAGACCTCGGCGAAAAAGGTCGATGGAGGGTGGTCCATCACCGGGCAGAAGATTTGGACGACAAACGCCCACAATGTTCAATACATGATTGTTCTCGCCCGCACGGGCGACGCAGGCCCAAGCCGCCATGAAGGGTTGACCCAATTTATTGTGGATATGACGACACCGGGCGTGACGCCGCGTGGTATCACGGATTTGGCGGGCAACCACGAGTTCAACGAGGTGTTTTTTGATGAATGTTTCGTACCCGACGACATGATGGTTGGCGAGGTTGGCGCGGGCTGGTCGCTCGTCACCGGCGAGCTGGCTTTCGAGCGTTCGACTCCAGACAGATTTTTGACAGATTTCCAATTGTTTCGTGGGCTGGTGGATGAGATTGGACCAGAACCCGATCGCGGTCAGGCGGTGCAGATTGGCGCAATGGTTGCCGAACTGGCCAGTCTACGGCGCATGTCTATCAGCGTAGCGGGGATGCTGGAACGGGGCGAGCAGCCCGTGGTGCAGGCAGCGATGGTCAAAGATTTGGGTACTGCGTTCGAACGTTCAGTACCTGAAATCGCGCGGAGCATGGTCGCGGTCGAGCCAACCAAGCAGACACAGAATGATTTTACCGAAGCAATGGCCGATACAATCCTGCGCGCACCGACATTCACACTGCGTGGCGGCACGCGTGAAATCCTGAAAAGCATGATCGCCCGCGGGCTTGGTCTGCGTTGAAAGAAGGAAAAACTTTCCCATGAATGACGATATTGGCGGCATCATCCACGACCAGTTTACCAAACTGCTTGAGCAAAACGTGGACCGCAAAACAATTCTTAGTGCTGAGGGACAAGAGTTTCCATCTGAATTATGGCAGGCAGTGGAGGACGCGGGCGTACCGCTGGCCTTGGTTGCAGAGGATAGCGGCGGTGTCGGTCTTTCTGGGGTTGAGGCGTTTCGGCTTATCAGTACGGCGGCATACCATGCGCTCCCACTGCCTGTGGCGGAAGCCATCGTTGTCGCGGGATTGATCAGGCGGCCGCTACGCGGGCCTACGAGTTTTGCCCGCGTTGCAGATCGTGCAGCAGGGCGGGTGCCCTATGCTGCGGATGCTAAGCAGATCCTGTGTGAGGTGGACGGCGGATGGTCACTTGTTTCCTCGTCCGGTGTGACTGCGCGTCCCGGCAAGAACCTTGCCGGGGAGGCACGCGACGACGTGGAAATCGATTTCGCACAGGCTGAGGGGATAGAGACGCCAGACTGGCTCGGATCGCATGGCCTCGATTCCGTCGGGGCGCTGATCCGAGCAGCACAGATGCGTGGAGCGATGCAGCGGGCGTTCGACATGTCGCTGACCCATGCGGGAGAGCGTGAGCAGTTTGGCCGCCCCATCGGAAAATTCCAAGCAGTACAGCACATGTTGGCCGATGCAGCAGGCCAGCTGGTCGCAGCGGGAGGACTCGTCGACAATGCTGCAGAGGCATGGGGCCAACCGGATTTCGGTTTTCGAGTCGCGCTCGCAAAGAGCCGGGCGGGCGCTGCGGCTGGAAAAGTGGCGGAGGTCGCTCATCAGGTTCACGCGGCCATGGGCATTACCCAAGACCACGACTTGAACTTCTACACCCGCAGGCTCTGGTCTTGGCGTGACGAATTTGGCAGCGAAGCCATCTGGCAGGAGCGCATAGGGCGCGCAATCTGTGCGGGCGGCGGGGCCGCGCTTTGGCCCTCGATTATCTCCGCAACGGCGGGAGACGCGGCATGACTGGCCAACTACCGCTGAGCGGCGTTCGGGTCATCGATCTGACAAACGTAATCATGGGTCCCTTCGCAACCCACATTCTTGCGGACATGGGGGCGGATGTCATCAAGATCGAGAGCCCCGAGGGTGATAGCATACGTGGCTACCAGCCTGCGCGATCCGCCAATATGTCGGGTGTCTTTCTGCACCTGAACCGTAATAAACGGTCTGTCGTTCTTGACCTCAAGACCACAGAGGGTCGTGCTGCGCTTGACGCGCTCATCGCAGGTGCCGATGTCTTTGTGCATGCGCTCCGCCCCAAGGCGGTGGCACGGCTTGGCTACCCGCCAGAGCGGGTTCGGGAACTGAACCCTGACATCATATTTTGTGGCGCCTACGGGTTTTCGACCGATGGACCTTACGCCGATAAGGCCGCTTACGATGACATCATTCAAGCTGGATCGGGCATGGCAGCGCTGGCGGCGCGTATCGGAGCCGATGCAGAGCCCGCGTTTGTGCCAACGGTCATGTGTGACAAACTTGGCGGGCAGGCGATCGCTTATTCAATTATTGCCGCGCTTTTTGCCCGCGAACGCGGTGCAGGGGGGCAGGACGTCGAAGTGCCAATGTTCGAAACGTCGATCGAGTTTGTGCTTCTTGAGCACTTAGGAGGTTTTGCGTTCGAGCCGAGCTTGGGGCGTCCGGGGTTCTCTCGGGTGTTGAGCAAGTTTCGCAAGCCTTTCAGAACTGCGGACGGGTATTGTTGCATCTTGCCTTACAGCACACGTAATTGGCAAAAGTTCTTCGAATTTATCGGGTTGCCTGAAATGGCGCAGGATGCGCGCTATGCCGAACTAAGTATGCGGGTACAGAATATAGATGACCTGTACGCGCTTATCGAACGCGAGGCGCCCAAGCGCAGCAATGCACAATGGGTCGAATTTTGCGATGATAACAGCGTGCCGTGTATGCCAGTCTTATCAATCGAGGATCTGCCAGACGATCCGCACGTTAAGGCAGTCGGCCTATTCTCTACTGCGGAGCACCCTACGGAAGGTGCCTATAAGGTAATTCGAAGCCCGGTTAGGTTCAGCGGATCACAATTCTCAGTTTACCGCCACGCACCGACCTTGGGTCAAGATACCGAAGATGTTATGGCCGAAATCGACGCAGCCGCGAGCGAACGCAAAAGTATCCAAGCGAAGGTGAAAAACCCATGACGAATAATCTCAAATTTAAGATCGATGACGACGGTATCGGTCGGATCACACTTGACAGGCCGGAGCGGTTAAACGCGTTCACCTTTGACATGATCGATGCTTGGCATGACGCGTTGAACCAGTGCCGGACCGACGACCGGGTTAAGGTGATCGTGGTAACGGGCGAGGGGGACGCATTCTGTTCGGGAGGAGACATCGTAGAGATGGAGGAGCGCTTGTCGCAAACACCCGCGCAGAGAAAAGCCGAGCTTTTTGAGCGGATCGAACGCATTCCCTTCTTGCTTGAAGATATTGATAAGCCGGTGATTGCTGCCATGAACGGTGCTGCCGCAGGTGCAGGGCTGGATCTGGCATTGATGTGTGACATCCGAATTGCGGCGCGTTCGGCCAAATTCGGAGAGACCTATACAAAGGTCGGTCTGGTACCGGGTGCGGGAGGCACCTGGTTCCTGCCGCGTTTGGTTGGGACTGCCAAGGCACTCGAGATGTTCTGGACGGCAGAGTTTCTGACCGCAGAGCAGGCCCAAGAAATCGGCATGGTAAACCGCGTCGTTGATGACGCTGACTTGATGGATGAAACCAACAAGATGGCGCGGAAAATTGCACGAGCGCCGCAGCAATCCGTTCGGATGATAAAGCGGGCTGTACTTGGCGGGATGAGAACTGATCTCAGAAGCCATCTCGATATGATTTCCTCTCATTATGCCGTGATCACGGCAGGAGAGGATCATAAGGAAGCTGTCCGGCGGTTCGTAGAGAGCCGTAAGTAGTAGCGTAATCAAGGGAGAGAGAAGATGAAAATGTTCAAAGTTGTTGCAGGGGTTGCTGCGATGGTGCTGCCTATCCTTGGCGGTGCCGCCTGGGCGCAGGAGTTCAATCTGCGTGTCGCGGACAGTTTTCCGACGACACACCAGTATTCGAAAAATACGCAGGAGTGGTTGGACCTCATTACCGAAAGAACAGATGGTCGCATAACTTTTGATTATTTCCCGGCAGAACAACTGGCAAAATCAGCTGATCTGCTGGACGCGGCGCAGAATGGTTTGGCGGATATGGTATATGCGCCGCCTTTGTACCTTTCTGACCGGCTTCCGCTCTCGACCGTGACTGCTCTGCCGCTTGTCGGGAATGTAACTGATCAATTGGCACTAAATCAGGCGTTCCAGTCGTTGGTGCTGAACGAGCTGAATGAAGTCGAAATTCTGCCTTTAGGTGTGCGGGCGGTGCGCGGTCTGGTTACCGCTCCCTATCAAATCATGAGCCGCAAAGGAAAAATCGAGACACTGGACCAAATATCCGGCGTCAAGCTTCGCTCCTCCGGTGGGGTTCAAGAGACGAGCGTCGACAACCTTGGTGCTGTCCCAGTCGCAATCCCGGCGCCGGATCTCTATCCAGCTTTGCAACGTGGGACCATAGACGGGACACTGTTTAACCTTCCGACAGCAGCTGGATACAAGTTACAGGAACAACTCGAGTATTCGACCGACAACCTAAACCTTGGTTTGTTTCCAGTGCTCTACGTGATGAACGAAGATGTATGGCAGACACTTCCCGAAGACATCAGAACCATCATTATCGACACGGCGATGGAAGTGTTGCCGACAGTTCTCGAAGCCGACAAAAAAGGTATGGAGGATTTTCGTGTGGGTCTCGAGGCAAATGGGGGCGGACTCTACCAGATTAGCGACGAGCAGCTTGCGCTGTGGAACGAGCGTCTCTTGCCTGTCCGTGAGGACTGGATCCAGCGGCTCGAAGCACAGGGCAAGCCGGCGCGCGCGATTATTGATCGGTGGACCGAGCTTGTAACAGAGTAGTTGCGTTAGAGCGCGGACAGCAATGTCCGCGCTTTTTTATTGCCTTGAGGGAGGAAAAGGTATGCAATTTTTCGAGCAGATACTGAAGCTATGCGAGAACGCAATAATGATAGTAGGAGGTATTTGCCTTTTTCTCCTGATGGCTGTCATCGTTTGCGACGCTGGTGGGCGCTACTTTTTCAACGCGCCAATCTCCGGGGTTTATGAGATCAGCGAATTCTACCTGATGATTGCGATTGTTTTTCTTGGTCTGGCGCGCACCCAACGGCTCAAAGCGCATGTGCGCGTAGAGCTTGTGCTGGAGCGTCTTCCTGTTTCTGTTGCGCGAATGCTCGAAGTTGTGTTCCTGCTGGCGACGATTGTGGTGTTTGCGTGCATCACATACGTAACGGCGCGCAACGGCTGGAACAACATCGTCCTGAACCGCTGGACAACCGGGGTGGTTGCCATTCCGACAGGGCCTTCATGGCTCATCGTGGCGCTTGGATCCGGCGTTTTTACTGTCAGATTGGTCTTTGACACTCTGTGTATTATCTTGGGCCGCCCGCCTTCGGACGGATTTTCCGCACTTACAAAAGGCTCGCATGCTTCGGAGGCGCGCCCATGATCGCTGCTCTTATTATGTGCCTGCTCATTGCGCTGATTGGGCTGGGAATGCCTATAGCCTTTACGCTTGCTGTTTGCGGCGCACTCGGTTTGTATCTCGAGGTCGGTTTGTCACCTATGCTGAGCGTTTTACAAACAACACCTTACAGAACCGCCGCCAGTTTTCTTCTCTCTACTGTTCCGCTCTTCATTCTTATGGCAGAGCTTCTGGCGCGCGGCTCTATCGTAAGAAACCTCTACCGCGCGTGCTATCTCTGGATGGGTCATATTCGGGGTGGTCTTGCTCTCGCTGCAATCGCTGCCAGCGTCGGTTTCGCAGTATTGTCTGGATCATCCACTGCGGCTGCAGCCGCGATGTCACGTATTTCAATGCCTGAGATGCGCCGTTACGGATATAGCGAAAGCTTCGCGCTCGGTGTTATTGCTGTCGGAGGGACCTTGTCGATCATGATCCCGCCAAGCTTGCCGTTGATCCTTTATGGAGTTTTGACGGAGACGTCGATCGGCAGGCTGTTTCTTGCGGGCATTCTACCTGGTGCACTGACCGCTGGCTTTTACGTCATCACCATCATCATTCAAGTTCGGCGCAATCCTGAAATAGCCCCGCCGACCGAGAAGTATTCATGGTCTGAGCGCTTCTCCAGTATCCCCGGGACATCTCCCGCGATCGTTCTTGTACTGCTTGTTTTAGGCGGTATCTACTCTGGTGCAATCACTGCAACCGAGGCTGCGGCGGTCGGCGCGGCAGGGGCGTTTGTGATATCAGTTCTTGTTGGGGGGCTAAGGTGGAGTGGTATTAAGGAAGCGTTCAGTGCAACGCTCACCACGACATCAATGATTTTTGCGATCATTATTGGTGCTATGATCTTCGGGTATTTCTTGGCCGTGACGCAGGTCCCCCAGCAACTTGTGGTCTGGGTTGGTGAATTACCCCTGCCAAGCTGGATGATCCTGCTTATCATTATTGCCCTATATCTCGTGCTGGGATTTTTCATTGACCAGATTGCAATCATCATCCTTACCCTTCCTTTGATATTTCCACTCGTGCTTTCGCTGGGATACGATCCAATTTGGTTCGGCATCATCCTGACAAAGACGGTTGAAATGGGATTGGTGACGCCGCCTCTTGGACTGAACGTGTTTGTCGCGTGCGGTGCAACAAACACCCGCGTCGAGGATGGATTTAGAGGCGTAACGCCGTTTCTCCTCGGTGATCTTGTTGTTCTTGCTCTGCTGATTTTCTTTCCCAGCATAGCAACCTTTCTACCCTCGTTGATGTGAGTTTCTTGAAATGATCAGATCATGATTGCATTCGGTCACTCTGGCCCGCGCGCGCTCTGCGAAGATAACGCCATTGTTGAATTTGAAACCGACGTTCCTGCGGTGCGGGAAACGGATCTCTTAGTACGGGTCTCATATGTCGGCATGAATGCATTGGATGCGAAACTTAGAGCAACTGCAAAGGCAACAACGGATCAACCGCGTATTCTCGGTTTTGAGGGCGTCGGGCAGATAGAAACAGTGGGTTCTTCGGTACGGGATTTTGCTCCGGGTGACCGCGTGGCATGGCTCGGCCAGATTGACAGGCCAGGCGCCACCGCGGAATTCACTTGCGTAGATCACCGGCTGGCAGCTTTGGTGCCTGACTCCGTTGCTTCTCAGGACGCCGCCGCGATGCCAATGGCATACGTCACCGCGTATGGTTTATTGATAAACCAGATGGGGCTGGGGCAGGATCAACGCGGCGTGCTTGTGATCGTGAACGGCGCAGGCGGCGTCGGATCAGCCGCGATCCAGATTGCCCGCCAGATGACGGGTATGACTGTCATTGCAACAGCAAGTCGTGACGAGACCCGCGAGTGGTGTCGTTCGCTGGGGGCGCATGAGGTCATTTCGCATAGGGGTAATATAGCAGATAATCTTAAAAATGCCGGCTATCGGAGCGTTACAGCCATCGCTTCTTTAACAAATACGCAAACCAATTTTCCTGATCTTCTAAAACGTCTTGTACCCAATGGTACTCTTGGAATCATAGATCAACCTGCGTCAATAAACGCTGCACTGCTGCGGCCTAAGGCGCAACGATTGGCTTTTGAAGGTGCATTTGTGCCGTCACTTATGCAACCAGAAGCAATGCGAGGACAGAGCGCTGCCTTAGAAAAGATGCTGGGGTGGATGTCGGATGGCACATTCCAGTCTATTCGATACAGTGCTGTTGACAACATTTCGACTGGTGTTCTCAAAGAGGCACACCGAAAGCTCGAAGCGCAATCCGGAGTAGGAAAAACAGTTCTGAAGGTCTCCAGAGCCCATATGCCTTAGATTCTGATTCATAATTATCTGAGCATCATTAGACCCTTACGAGATGGCGTGTGACGTGTCGTATGTGGGCGATGATGATCCAAGCCTCTGCGCTGGCGATGGATTCTCTCAATTTGTTGACAGGCAGCGGCATCGCCCCAGCCATGCAGGGGGGCGCTCGACTGATCACAGCACCGCCTTTCTCGAAAATCATGGGCTCCTTGCGCCCGACAAACATGTTCGACGGCAGCCTTACCCGCACGCCGCTGAAATTTTGGCCATACATCGACTACATCGGGATTTGCTCGGCCTCAGTACCTGACCAGCATGAAACGAATACAGAATTGGCTGCGAGCGCCACGTCTGATGCCATCGGCCCCATCGGAAGGTTTGTGCGTAGGATCCCGTTAAGGCGGAACAATGTGGGAACTTTTATGTTTCCGCTGTTTACTTAATCAATCTGTAAGCTGTTGATCTTGCGATACCCAGTTGTTTTGCGGCTTGCCCGGCGGTCATTCCAGCCTCAACTAGGTTTTGCAGAGCCAAGACTGTTTCTGGATCGAGAGGCGGTCTCCCCGGTTTTTTGCCCCTCATTCTAGCCGCTTGGATACCATCTTTTGTGCGCTCGGAAATCAACCGGCGTTCAAAATGCGCAATGGCACCGAAGACGTGGAAAATCAGTTCGCCTGCAGCGGATGTGGTATCGATACGCTCTTCAAGGCTGATAAGACCGATGTTGGGTTCGTCCCAACAAAGGTACCAAATCCACCACAGGGATTTTGGCATTGATTTGATCTGATGCGATTTTTTCCGTTTTTGAGCCTCCCGTTTTGATGTGTTGTTTATGCGGCCTTTTTCGGGGGG
>Ga0222707_1000214_pt1 | contig 21286 bp, 19 predicted proteins | sample AntAcemetage1574_FD_179831 | JGI IMG/M metagenome (GOLD analysis project Ga0222707, IMG submission 179831) | Saline water microbial communities from Ace Lake, Antarctica - #1574 | ecosystem: Environmental > Aquatic > Non-marine Saline and Alkaline > Saline | place: Antarctica: Ace Lake...
TTTGTTTGTTGGCAAATATGGCTCAGTTGGTAGAGTATTAAATTGTGATTTTGAAATTCCTGGGTTTAAAATCCGCTGTTTGTCCTTTTTTTGAAGGTTGATTAGTTTAACAGGTAATGCGTTAAATTGCAAATTTAATGATGATGGTTCAAATCCTTCTTTAACCCATTTTATAATTAAATTTTTTTATAAGCTTTCTCATCAAAACGCGTTTAATTGTTTTTTTGCTCACTTCTCAAAAAAAAAGAAAAAAAGTTTTTTTTCTTTTTTTTTCAATCTTTAAGATTAATGTTTTTGATGCTTTTAAATTCAGGCTTGTAGCTCAGTTGGTAAGAGCGTATGCTTGATAAGCGTAAGGGCAGCGGTTCAAGCCCGTTTCAGCCTTTAAAAAGCATGACAGAGGAAACCTTGATACCAAAAACAGAGACGTTAACAACGAAAAGTAATTTTTTTGTTTTTAGAAAGCAAAAAGAAATTACGTTCTTTAGGAGAAAACTTCTATTTTAAAAATTTGACATAAAAAAAGTGAACTGAAACATCTAATTAACTTTTGAAAAAAACAATCGTGATTTCGAGATTATTGGCGAAAGAAATCGAAAAAGATTTTTTATGACTCGTGAATTCTGTCGTAGAAGGTTTAATCCCTGTAAACGATTGTCGTAGAAATTTAAGAAGTAAAACAATTTTTTTGTTTGAATAATGGGAAACCACTCTCAATTCTAAAAATTTTTGGTAATCTATAGTAAAAAGTACCGTGAGGGAATGGTGAAAAAAATCTCTTTTGAGAGTGAAAAAAATTTGAAACTTAGTGTTATCAAACTGTTGAAGTTTTTTTTAACTACAGCGTACCTTTTGCATAATGTGCCAGTGACTTTATTTCAAAGGCGAGTTTAAGTGATAACATGGAGGCGCAGAGAAATCAAATACGAATACTGTTTTTTAAGTCTTTGAAGTAAAACCCGAAACTGCGTGATCTAATTATGGACAAGCTGAAGATATTACAGAAATGTAAATTAGAAGGCTGCACTCTTGTCTGTGGAAAAAGACTGAGACGAGCTGTGATTAGGGGTGAAAGGCCAATCAAACGCAGAAATAGCTGGTTTTTCGCGAAACCTATTTAAGTAGGACGTTTTTTTTTTGTTGCTGCGGTAGAGCTCTCGTTAAGCAAAAGGGATTTTTATCTTATTAACCTTAATGAAACTACGAATTCGGCAAACTAATTGAAAAGCAGTCAGAGATTGAACGCTAAGGTTTTTTCTCAAGAGGGAAACAGCCCTGATTGTTTGTTAAGGGCTTTAATAATATTTAAGTGATAAATACTGTGATTAAACAAAGACAATCATTAAGTAGGCTTGGAAGCAGCCATCTTTTAAAGAAAGCGTAACAGCCCGTTGATCAAGTTTTTTTGCGTTGAAGATGTAAGAGACTAAAATACTAACCGAAACAGCAAATCATAAGTGATGGTAGCGAAACGTTCTATGTTTTGACGAAAAGATATTGTAAAATATCTTGGAAAAATTAGAAGTGATTATACTGGCATGAGTAGCGATAAATCATGTTAAAAACATGATCGCCGAAAGCTCAAGGTTTTTGAAGCAAGGCTTTTCCTCTTCAAAAAAATCAAATGATTTTATAATAAAAGGCGGTCTCTAAATCAATAAACCAAAGTTTATGATGATGAGAAATTTAATTTGAAATGATATTCCTTTCTTTAAAGTGACGAAATTGATAAGTTAATCTACCTTTTACTGTGTGGTAAAGGTTTATTGCAATTTCCAGGAAATAGCTTTTTTTATAAACTTTGAAAGTAAGTCTTATCTGCTTTTCTTAGTTTGAAACCGTACTTAAAACCGACACAGGTGAGTGAGTTGAATATACTAAGGCGCTTGAGATAACTTTGTTGAAGGAACTCGGCAATTTAACCCTGTAACTTTGGAAAAAAGGGTGACATTTTAAAATTTTTTTTTTTAAATTGTTGGCACAAAAATGAGAATAGCAACTGTTTAATAAAAACACAAGTCTCTGCTAATTTGTAAAAAGATGTATAGGGACTGACATCTGCCCGGTGCTGTATAATGAAAAATTGTTGTTCTAGCTTCAATTATAAGTTCCAGTAAACGGCGGCCGTAACTCTGACGGTCCAAAGGTAGCGAAATTCCTTGTCGGGTAAGTTCCGACCTGCATGAATGATGTAATGACTTTTCTACTGTCTCCAGCAAAGACTTAGTGAAATTGAAATATCCGTGAAGATGCGGATTTCTTGCAGTTAGACGGAAAGACCCTGTGCACTTTTACTATAAGCATCTATTGTAAAAAATTTATTTTCGTGTAGTATAGGTGGGAATCGCATAACATTTTTGCGTAAGCAATTCATTTAGGTTTTCTTGAAATACCACCCCTTAATTGATTTTTTGCTCACTTCTCAAAAAGGACAGTGTGTGCTTGGTAGTTTAACTGGGGCGGTTACCTCCAAAAAAGTAACGGAGGTGTGCAAAGGTAAAACTCGAACAATTTTCATTGTTTTAGAGCATAATAGTACATGTTTGCCTGACTGTAAGATCGATAGGTCAAACAGGGACGTAATGTCGGCTATAGTGATCCGGTGGTTCTTTGTGGAAAGATCATCGCTCAACAAATAAAAAGTACGCCAGGGATAACAGGCTGATTTTCCCTTAGAGTTCTTATCGACGGGAATGTTTGGCACCTCGATGTCGATTCTTCATATCCTGAAGCTGAAGAAGGTTTCAAGGGTTAGGCTGTTCGCCTATTAAAATGGAACGTGAATTGGGTTTAGAACGTCGTGAGACAGTTTGGTCCCTATCTTCTGTAAGCCGTAGAAAATTGAGAAGATTTTCCTTTAGTACGAGAGGAGCGAGAAACGTAAATCACTGGTATTTCAATTGTTTTTCAAGCATAGTTGAATCGCTAAATTTATTTAAGATAATCATTGAAAGCATCTAAATGAGAAACTGACTTCAAGATATGTTTTCTAAAAACTGTAAAAGACTATTACATTAAAATAGGTTTTGTGTTTAACCTCAGCAATTTGTAAGCATAAAAATACTAAATGTTTTTCAAAAATGTAAAAAATTTCATTCATTCATTCATTCGTTTGGTATTCAAAAACCTCCAATTTCTAAAAAACATTGTTATTTCACTAAAGAACCTAAAAAAAATGCCAACGATTAATCAGTTGTGTAACAACATTCGTCAGACAAGAAAAAAATTAAGTCGCTCTTCTGCTTTAAAAAAAGCACCACAAAAAAAAGGTGTTTGTTTAAAGGTTTTTACAAAAACACCTAAAAAACCAAATTCCGCTTTGCGAAAAGTAGCTCGTCTTCGGTTATCAACAACAAAAAAAGTAACAGCATACATTCCTGGAGAAGGACACACTTTACAAGAATATTCTACTGTTTTAATTCGTGGAGGCAGAGTTAAAGATTTACCTGGTGTTAAGTATCATCTAATACGTGGTAAATATGACTTTTTGGGGTTGAAAAATAGAAAACAATCAAGGTCAAAATATGGGACAAAAAAACCAAAAACTTAAGACTCTTTTGTATGCGGAATAAAGCAGTTAGGTTAGCTTATCAGGCTCATAACCTGGATGACGTTGGTTCAAATCCTTCTTCCGCAAAAAAATGTTCTTAAAAACGAATCAAAATTTAAAAAATAACGACTCTACTCTGTTTTTTTCTTTTCTTTTTAAAAAAATTATTTCTCATCTAATGCAAGATGGTAAAAAGTTTAAAGCTGAAATTATTTTGAAAAAAGTTCTTATTCGTATTTCACTCCAAAATTATTCCCCTGTTAACGTCTTAATCTTGGCAACAAACAACACCAAACCTCTCCTCGAGGTTCGTAACGTGCGTATAAAAGGTAAAGCTTTTCAAGTTCCTTTTCCAATACTTCTTTCTAGACAAATCACTTCTTCTTTTAGAATTTTATTAAGCTCTTTTGATGGTAAAAAAAAATTTGAAGACTTTTTAGTTGAAGAGTGGATAAATTCTTCTGTAGGCAAAAGTCAAAGTGTGAAAGCAACTGTTAGTTTGCATAAACTTGCTTCTCAAAACAGACTTTTTGCTCGTTTTCGTTGGTTTTAATTAATAGAAAAGATGGCTGAGTGGTTTAAAGCTCCGGTTTGCTAAACCGGTATGTGTTTCTCACATCCTGGGTTCAAATCCCATTCTTTTCTAAAACTTTTTACGTTCTTTTTTTCTATAAATACTGCTTTGATTTATGAAAAAAATTATTCACTTTCTTTTGAATTTGGACATCTTAAATCTCACAATTAAAATTTTACTTGTTTCTTTGTTACTGATCTTCTATTTAAAAAAAAACCTAGATCTCTATCTCGTATTTTCTTCCTTTCTTTTTGCTGTAGCATCTGTTCAAGCTTCATTTTCACGCTTTTTGAAAATTAGCTATGTATTTTGTTTTTCTATCACGGATTACATTACATAGATTGTCTTAATATTTCGGAAGCTTTTATGTTTCTAACGGGATATATTTTCTTTAGAAATGTAGAAAATATTAACGACAAAACAAGAGAAATAAAAATTGATATATTCATTTTTTTTTATATCGCTTTATTTGGGTCTTCTTTAATCTGTGGGTTTTTGGTGGGCGTTGCAAAGTTTTTAACAGGTAATTCATTTTTTGATTAACGTTTGGTTCAAATTTTTTTGGTTTGAAAAATAGAAAACAATCGAGGTCAAAAAACGGAACAAAAAAATAAAAAACCTAAGACTTTCTTATGTGCGAAATAAAGCAGTTAGGTTATCAGGCACATAATCTGGGGGATGTTGGTTTAAATCCTCTTTTCGTAAAAAATGTTCTTAAAACCGAATCAAAATTTAAAAAATAACGACTCTACTCTGTTTTTTTCTTTTCTTTTTTAAAAAATTATTTCTCATCTAATGCAAGATGGTAAAAAGTTTAAATTTTAAAATTTTCTACGTTTTTTTCTTTCTTTCTTTGTGTATAGTAAAAAAACTGTTTTTATTTTAAAATATAAATTAACGTTTACTTTTTAACCGTAAGCCAAAAATTTGAGCTTGATCCTGGCTCAGAGTAAACGTTGGCGGTATGCTTTATACATGCGAGTTTAATTTGCAGAATAGCGAACGAGTGAGCAAGAAACGAGAAACTGCCTTTTAGTTTGGGATTCAAAAAACCGAATAATTTTGAAAAAGATTTATTATCGCTAAAAGATGTGCTTGTTAAAGATTAGGTTTGTTGGTAAGGTAATAGCTTACCAAGCCCATGATCTTTAGCTGATTTGAAAGAACGATCAGCCACGCTGGTACTGAGACAAGGACCAGGCTTCTCTATGGAGCCAGCAGTAAGGAATTTTGGGCAATGGACGAAAGTCTGACCCAGCAATACCGTGTGAGGGATGAGAGCTTATTTTGGTTGTAAACCTCTTTTGTTAAAGAAAATAATGATTTATTTTTTGAAAAAATACCGGCAAATTTGGTGCCAGCAGCCGCGGTAATACCATAGGTGTGAACGTTATTCGGTTTAACTTGGCGTAAAGGGTTCGTAGGCTGTAAAAAGGTTGTTTAAGATGAAATTAAAAGATTCAATCTTTTTTAAATGTTTTAAAAACACTTTCTCTTGAGTTTGAAAGAGGATTATAGAATTTTGAAAGGAGAAATAAAATTTGAAGAGTTTCAAAGGAATTTCAAAAGCGAAAGCAGTAATCTAATTCATTTACTGACGCTGAGGGACGAAAGAACAGGTAGCAAACGGGATTAGATACCCCGGTAGTCTGTTCTGTAAACGATGAATGTTCGAATTTAGATTTTTTTTAGGTATCTAGTTAACACGATAAACATTCCGCCGGAGGAGTACGATCGCAAGATTGGAACTCAAAGGAATTGACGGGGATTAATATAAGCGACGGAACATGTGATTTAATGCGATAATACGCGCGTAATCTTACCAACTTTTGAATTTTTAACAGAACTTGTTTAAGTTCTTTACTTACAGGTGTTGCATGGTTGTCGTCAGTTCGTGCTGTGAGGTTTTTGGTTTAGTCCTTTAACGAACGCAACTCTTGTTTTTAATTGCAACCGTTTGTAAGCGGGCACTTTAATAATACTTTTATGATGAATAAACGGAAGGAGAATCACGTCAAATCCTCATGGCCCTTATAAGTTGGGCTATACACGTGTTACAATGCTAAGAACAAACAGAAGCAAGAATGTAAATTGGAGCAGAACAGAAAAAACTTGGCCTAGTTCAGATTGATGTTTGAAACTCAACATTATGACGTTGGAGCCGCAAGTAATCGTGTATCATAACGCCACGGTGAATTTATACCTTAGTCTTGTACACACCGCCCGTCACATGCTGGAAGCTAATATTACTTTAAGAAAAATCAAAATAATTTGAAAAGAAATTTTACGAAATTTTTCTTTTTTTAAAATTTTCTTTCCAAAGAAAAATTAGTAACTAGGATGAAGTCGTAACAAGGTAGTCGTACGGGAACGTGCGGCTGGGATTTAAAAAAATACAATCAAGAAAGAAATTTTTTTGTTAATTCCCGAAACTTTATCAAATTCGTGATGAAAGATCAAAAAACTTCTAAATATTGCGTAATTCTACGTGAGAACCATGAAGTGTCTTTGGTTGTTGCTGTTTGTGACTTCACCTTAAAAATTTTTCACTTTAATGCTAAAATAAGAGTACGCCTTTGATCGCTTTTCAAAAAGAACGTCAAATTTCTTTACGTATTTAAGATAAAAGTGCAACCTTTTATTGAAAAAAATATAAGAATAAAATTTAATAAAGTAGCACGAACAAGATTTTTTAAGTTTTACAAACGATTAACCGACATTTACGACTGTCAAAACAGTGAAAATATAAAAATCAATCTTTTGCGTTTTTCTACTTTTATTTCTTTGAAGGCTTAGGTTAAAAAATCTTTTCGACATTTTTGAGTCAAGTTTTATGTTATTTTTTTTTTTCGATAAAAGCCTTTGTTTTAAGGACTTTTATTGTGTAAACTTTGATCAGAGTGGTGGAAATGGTAGACACGCCAGACTTAGGTTCTGGTTTTTTAAGAAAAATATGGGTTCAAATCCCTTTTCTGATAATTTTCTAAAACGGAATAGTTCAGTGGTTAGAACGTTGGAATCATAATCCAAATGCCAGGGGTTCAAATCTCCTTTTTGTTATCTTATAAATTTTTAAAACTCACTTGGTGGAATTGGTATACACGACAGACTTAAAATCTGTTTCTTTTAAAAGATTATCGGTTCAAGTCCGATAGTGAGTAAATTTTTCAAAAAATAAATTTCTAAAATATGTTTTTTTCTTTAAATACTCTAATAACTGCTTCAACAGTTATTTTTTTTTTAGGTGTGGTTGGTTTACTCTTGAATAAGCGTAATTTATTGATTATTTTAATGGCCGTTGAACTGATGCTGTTAGGTTTAAATTTAAACTTTATTTTTTTTTCAATTTATTTGGACGATATTCTAGGGCAGATTTTTGCTTTATACGTTTTGACTGTTGCAGCAGCAGAGTCAGCTATTGGTTTAGCAATTTTGACATTATATTACCGTGATAAACAAACAATATTACTTGAAGGTTTTATTCGAACTAAAGGATAAAAAAATTAAATGATACAGGTTCAAACGCTATTAAAAGTCTCCGATAATTCCGGTGGAAAAACAGTTCGTTGTTTGAGAATATTAAAAAAAGGTGGGAATTCTAAGCACGGAAAAATTGGAGATGTAGTTGTTGTTTCAGTTCAACAAATTCGTTCGAAAAAAAAAGTAACGTCTAAAGTTAAAAGAGGTGAAGTTTTGTACGGTGTTATTGTTAAAACTCGATCTTTTTTTAGACGTCGCTCAGGAATTTCGTTTTGTTTTGCTCAAAACTGTGTTGTTTTATTGAATAAACAGTTAAAACCTTTTGCAACAAGAGTTTTAGGTGTTATGCCTAAAGAATTAAGAAAAAATAAATTTTCAAAAATTATCTCTTTAGCTGTCGGCACGATTTAAAAACTTATAAATGTCAGTTTTTTTAAAAATTTATCAACAACAAAATAAAATAAATCGGTGTTTTTTTGTAAAAAATATTCATCAAACACCCTTTAATATTGAAAAATTAAATCTTTTTTATACCTTAAAAAAAGAGACTTCTTTGAAAGCTTTAATTCGTTTTTCGTCTCTTTTAGAAATTCTTACCCAACAAAAATCTTGTTTTATTCGTTCAAAAAAGTCATCTATTTTTTTAAAAGTTAGAAAAGGAGCTCCGTCAGGAGTGAAAGTTACTCTAAGAAAAAAGAAAAAAAAAGATTTTTTAACTTTGTTAATTTGGAAAGTTTTAACAAATATCAAAACTTTTCGACTAAACACAAAATTTTATACGTTGAAAGAAGAAAATTTAAATTCTCTGATGTTTGTTATAACAGAACCTTTAGTTTTTTCTGAATTAAAAAATTTTTATTTTTACTTTAAATCTTGCATCAATTTAAGAATTTTAATTTCATTTTCAAAAAATTTAAAAAAAAAAGAAATTTTTTTTAATAGTCGTTTTTCACAAATTCCTTTAATTTAATCTTTTTTTCAATATTTTTTATTACAGAAATAAGACCTCAGCTCAGAAATTATTTTTTATCAATAGTGTCAAGGTATCAAAATAATTTAGAAACATCCAATCTTTTTTTGTGGGTTTCTCGTTGGTTATTTTCGACCAATCATAAAGACATTGGTACTTTATATTTGATTTTTGGAGCTTTTGCTGGTGTCATGGGAACTGTTCTTTCTATTTTGATTCGCATGGAGTTGTCTCATCCGGGCAGTCAGATTTTAGCTGGGAACTATCAGCTGTATAACGTTATTGTAACCGGTCATGCTTTTATAATGATTTTTTTTATGGTTATGCCTGTTATGATCGGTGGTTTTGGGAATTGGTTTATTCCTTTAATGATAGGAGCACCAGATATGGCGTTTCCTAGGATGAATAACATTAGCTTTTGGTTATTACCTCCTTCAATCCTACTTTTGTTAGCTTCTACTTTAGTAGAAGCTGGTGCTGGTACGGGTTGGACTGTTTATCCTCCTTTAAGTAGTGTAGCAGCACATTCTGGTCCTTCGATAGATTTAGCAATCTTTAGCCTTCATTTAGCTGGTGCATCTTCTATTTTAGGGGCGATTAATTTTATTACCACTATTTTTAATATGAGGGCACCAGGAATTTCAATGCACCGCTTACCTTTGATGGTTTGGGCCGTTTTGATAACAGCTTTTCTTTTATTGTTATCTTTGCCGGTTTTAGCTGGAGCAATTACTATGTTGTTAACAGATCGAAATTTTAATACAACCTTCTTTGACCCAGCTGGAGGAGGTGATCCGGTTTTATACCAGCACCTTTTTTGGTTTTTCGGTCATCCTGAAGTTTACATTTTAATTTTACCTGGTTTCGGTATGATTTCTCACATTGTTTCTGTCTTTTCAAGAAAAACAGTATTTGGTTATTTAGGAATGGTTTACGCTATGCTTTCTATCGGAATTTTAGGTTTTATAGTTTGGGCGCACCACATGTATACTGTTGGAATGGACGTTGATACAAGAGCATACTTTACAGCAGCTACTATGATTATTGCAGTTCCTACTGGTATTAAGGTTTTTTCTTGGGTTGCTACCATGTGGGGCGGAAAAGTTACTTTTCAAACACCAATGTTATTTGCGCTTGGTTTCATTTTTCTATTTACTGTTGGGGGGTTAACTGGTGTTGTATTGGCAAATTCTGGTTTAGATATAGCGTTGCACGACACGTATTATGTTGTAGCTCATTTTCACTATGTATTGTCTATGGGTGCGGTTTTTGCTATTTTTGCTGGTTTCTACTTTTGGATTGCAAAAATGACAGGTTTACAATATTCTGAAGTTTTGGGTCAAATTCATTTCTTGATCTTTTTCGTTGGGGTGAATGTAACTTTTTTTCCAATGCACTTCTTGGGTTTAGCTGGTATGCCGCGTCGCATTCCTGATTACCCCACAGCGTACTCAAAATGGAATTTGATTGCTTCTTATGGTTCTTATCTATCAGCGATTTCGAGTGTATTTTTTTTTGTCGTTGTCTATCATACTTTAGTGTATGGAAAACCTATCGAGAAAAAAAATGTTTGGTCTTAATTTTTTGTCGTAAAAATCTTATAAAAAACAAGATGAATTTTTTATTTTGCAACGTGTTGTTTTGAAAAATATCAAATACTTTTTGCTTGACAGGTTGCTTGTTAAGCTTTTTTGCTTTTACTTTAATTTTTTTTAAGTAATCCTTAAGAAGTTTAGTTTTTTATCAGATTTTCCATTAATTCTTCAACAAGTAAACAATTTTTTTGGTTTGTAGTTCAGAGGTAGAATATGCCGCTCATAACGGTAAAATCACAGGTTCGAGTCCTGTCAAACCTATATTCTGTAAATACTAAATTTAATAAACTTTTTTGTAAAAACAAACATTTAGTATTTTGAGTTCATTTTCAATAATTAGTTCAAGCTTTTTTTATCGGCTGTTGAAGCGCTTTAAGTTATTATGGTTTTATTTATCTATATAATTCTATTTTTTTTATTTATTTTTTCTTTCTTTGTTATTAGTTCTCGAAATCCAGTTCACTCTGTTTTGTCTCTAATTTCTGTTTTTCTGTTATCCGCTGCTTTGCTTTTATGTTTAGAAGTCGAGTTTCTTGCTCTTTCTTTCGTGATTGTATACGTTGGTGCCATTGCTATCTTGTTTTTATTTGTCGTTATGATGTTAGACGTAAAGATTGGAGACAACTCCTTTGATTTTTTAAGGTACGGATCGTTAAGTTATTTTATAAGTTTTATTTTTCTTCTTGAAATTACTAAACCTTTGACTTATTTAACATTTTTTTCAAGCACATCTTTTTCAACAAATTATCTATGGATTCGCTGGTTTACTGAAATTGATTACATTTCCAATATTCAAACGATCGGTCAACTTTTATACACCTACTATTTTGTTTTTTTTTTAATTGCAGGTTTTATTCTATTTATTGCTGTTTTGGGTGCTTTAATGTTAACTTTGACATTAAACAAAAAAATCAAAATTTAAAACTCAAGTTTTTTTAATAGGCTTTTTTTAACATTGAGTCGTTTAATTCAAAAGATTCAAGTTTTTTTAGACGTGAAAAATTTAAAAAAGATTCATCAAAAAAAAGTAATTAAATATTTAAATCAAGTTTTACCTATTCTTTTGTCTTGTGCTTACGATAAGCAAACTTTGGTGATTCGCGTTAAGCCCAAGGATTTACTTTTTATTTTGGCTTTTTTAAAAAATCATTCAAGCTTACAATACAAATTATTGACTGCTATTTCAGGAGTTGATTTTCCTTATCGAAAAAAAAGATTCGAAGTTGTCTATGAGCTGCTTAGCATTAGATTTAATAGTCGTCTTCGAATAAAAACTTTTGTTGATGAAATTACGCCTTTGATAAGTTCTGTTGCTGTTTTTAATTGTGCGACTTGGTGGGAACGTGAAATCTGGGATTTTTTTGGGGTTTTTTTTGAGGAAAACGATGAAATCAGGCGTATTCTGACCGATTACGGTTTTGAGGGTCACCCTCTTCGAAAAGATTTCCCTTTAAGTGGTTATGTCGAATCACGTTATAACGATAAAATAAAAAGGGTTGTGTGTGAAGCTTTAGAACACGCACAAGAATTTCGTAGTTTTGATTTCACTTCCAGTTGGTCTAATCCACTTTCTTAAGTATCAAAAAATTGTTTTTCTTTTAAAATTACAAAACAATTAGAATTATTCTTTACCTATTTTGTGTTTTTTATTGTTATTATTTTTACTTATGAGCGGTCATTTTCGTTGGAATAAAGACTATGCTTTAGCTATTGTCAACAATCATCTTGTTGATTATCCAAGTCCAATCAATTTAAGTTATGCGTGGAGTTTTGGTGCATTAGCTGGAATCTGTTTAGTTATTCAAATTTTCACTGGGATTTTTTTGGCCATGCACTATACTCCTCATATTGATTTAGCTTTTTCGAGTGTTGAGCATATCATGCGTGACGTAAATAATGGTTGGTTACTTCGTTATATGCATTCCAATGGTGCTTCTATGTTCTTTATTGTCGTTTATTCTCACATCTTTAGAGGTTTGTACTATGGTTCTTATATTACTCCTCGTGAGCACTTGTGGTGTTCTGGAGTTGTGATTTTTTTGTTGATGATGGCGACAGCTTTTATGGGTTATGTTTTACCTTGGGGACAAATGAGTTTTTGGGGTGCTACAGTAATTACTAATCTTTTTTCGGCGATTCCTTTAATTGGGCCATCAATTGTTGACTGGTTGTGGGGGGGGTTTTGTGTGGATAACGCAACTTTAAACCGTTTTTTTAGTTTACATTTTGTAGTCCCTTTTCTTATTGCAGGTTTGGTTGTTATTCATATTGCTTTGCTCCATAAAGATGGCTCAAATAACCCTTTAGGTGTCGAAAGCAGTAGCGATAAAATTTCTTTTTACCCCTATTTTTATGTCAAAGATTTATTTTCTTTGTTAATTTTCGTTTCTTTTTTTTCAGTCATCCTTTTTTATTATCCAAATACGTTAGGTCATCCTGATAATTATATTCCTGCCGATCCAATGTCTACACCAGCACACATCGTTCCGGAGTGGTATTTTTTACCTTTTTATGCGGTTTTAAGATCAATTCCTGATAAGCTTGGAGGAGTCGCTGCTATGGGTGGTGCTATCGTTATTCTTCTATTTTTGCCATTTATAAACACATCTGTTGTAAGAAGTTCAACATTCAGACCATTTTACCGAAAACTTTTCTGGTTTTTGTTTGCTGATTTTTTATTGCTTGGTTGGATTGGGCAAGAAGTAGTCGAAGAGCCATTTGTTTTAATCGGGCAAATCGCTACTGCTTTTTATTTTGTTTATTTTTTAATCCTTATTCCTGTTGTCGGGCTTTTAGAAAATTTACTAATTCGAACGAAAATTTAATTTTCTTTATTTTTTGGGGGCATATCTCAAAGTAGAGTATTTGCTTTGCAAGTAAAAGGTTTTCGGTTCAAGTCCGAATGCTTCCATGAAACTAAAATCAATCTTCTTTAAAGTCTAACAATTTTTTCAAAATGTAATTAAAAAGTAAATAAAGAACTAAGCGTGAGTTTAAAAAAAAAATCTTTAAAAAAAACAATAAAAAACTTTACTCTTAATTTTGGCCCTCAACATCCTGCAGCGCACGGTGTTTTGCGTTTAATCCTCGAGCTTGATGGAGAAATTGTCGAACGTGCTGAGCCTCACATTGGACTGCTTCATCGTGGAACAGAAAAGCTTATTGAATATAAGACTTATTTACAAGCGTTACCTTATTTTGATCGATTAGACTACGTTTCAATGATGGCTCAAGAACACACTTATTCTCTTGCTGTAGAAGATTTGACGCAGATTTCTGTTCCTTTACGCGCCCGATATATTCGTGTTCTGTTTTTAGAAATTACCCGAATTTTAAATCATTTACTTGCCGTTGGCTGCCATGCAATGGATGTTGGCGCTATGACACCCTTTTTATGGGCTTTTGAAGAACGTGAAAAATTAATGGAATTTTATGAACGGGTTTCAGGTGCTCGTATGCATTCTGCTTATATTCGCCCAGGTGGTGTTTCCCAAGATATTCCAATTGGATTTTTGGACGATTTATACATTTTTGCAGAGCAGTTTAGTACACGAATTGACGAAATGGAAGAAATGTTAACAGGTAATCGAATATGGAAACAACGTTTAATCAATGTTGGGGTTGTTACTTCAAAAGAAGCTTTGGAATGGGGTTTTAGTGGAGTTTTGCTACGAGGTTCAGGTTTAGTTTGGGATTTACGAAAGCAACAACCGTACGAGATTTACGATAAAATAAAATTTGAAATTTTGACTGGTATCAACGGTGATTGTTATGATCGTTATATCATTCGTGTCGGAGAGATGCGTCAGTCTTTATTTATATTAATGCAGTGTTTAAATAACATACCAAATGGTGCTATTAAATCAGACGATAAAAAAATTACTTCACCACACCGTTATGATATTAAAAATTCGATGGAATCTCTGATTCACCATTTTAAGTTTTTTACTGAAGGCATTTCTGTTCCGAGAGGAGAAACTTATACTGCGACTGAAGCACCAAAAGGGGAGTTTGGTGTTTATTTGTTGTCAAACGGAACAAATCATCCTTATAGATGTAAAATAAAAGCCCCTGGCTTCGGTCATTTACAAGGGTTGGATATGATGAGTAAAGGACACATGATTGCTGACGTTGTGACAATTATTGGAACTCAAGATATCGTTTTTGGGGAAGTTGATCGCTAATATGATTAAAAATCAGATTCTTACCACAGAAGGTTCTTTGTTGTTCCCTTTGTCAAAAAATAAAGAATTTGTTTTTTTAAAAAATGATCCATTAAATAATTTTTTATGGAAACCTATTAAAAAAGCAACTTTAACAAACACAACAAAAAAATTAGAACTTTTTAAAACAAGGTTTTTATTTTAATAAAATTGTATTTTTTACTTTAGAGAAAATAGCTCAGCTGGTTAGAGTATTAACCTGTCACGTTAAAAGCCGCGGGTTCAATTCCCGTTTTTCTCGTGAACTGTTTTTGAAAACTTTTCTAATTTAACTTTTTCACCTAAAAAAACTCTTTTTTTGACACAAGAAATCTTGTTTTTTCCTATTTGAACAAAAATTAAAAAATTCTTAAATCCAGTTGTTTGAATCTGATTTTGAATAAAAAAATAATGAACTTGTTTTGTAACTTAACTTCCCAATTAAAAAATGCTATCAAATCAAATCAAAAATTTGTTTATTTTCCTAAAACTTCTTTAATTTATCATTTTTTAAAGGTTTTGTTTTTTGAAGGCTTTGTTTCTGGTGTTGTTGAAATTCGTTCAGGCAAAATTTTAAAAGTCATTTTAAAATATGATTCAAAAGGAACTACAAGTTTTAAAGAAATTAAAACTTTTTCTACTTCCAACAAAAAATTCAATTTATCTTATCCGCAAATAGTCAAAACAAGCACGGGTCTTGTAACTTTTGTTATTTCTACAAACAGAGGTATACTTACAAATAACACCTGTTTAAAACGTAAAATTGGGGGTTCGATAATTTGTTCCATTGGTTAAAAAATGAAAAATAAAAACATCTTTAAAACATCTCTGAAAATTCCCACCGTTGTAAAATTTCTAGTTAAAAAAAATTTACTTTTTTTAAAAGGTTCTGAAGGTTCTACTTGTTTGAATATCTCTTTTTTTGCAAGTAAAAAAGTAAACCTGATCAACAAAAGAATAAAATTTTCTTCGTTTTTTCGCTTATTTCAAAAATCAGTTGTCGGAGTATCTTTAAGTTTTGTTCTTCGCTTAACCTTTGTTGGTGTTGGTTTTCGAGTAGAATCTATTGAAAACAATTTTATAAAGCTTAAGCTAGGCTTTAGTCATTTTATTTTTATTAGAATTCCACTTTATGTTGAAGTTTTTGCTCCTCAGAAAACTTCATTAGTTTTAAAATCGTTTGACGAACAATTATTGAAAGAGTTTTGTTCAAAAATTTGCTTTTTTAGAGCTCCTGATGTTTACAAAGGTAAAGGAATCCTTTACAAAAACGAAATATTGATTTTAAAAGAAGGCAAAAAAAAATAAAGCGTATGAAAGTTATAAAAAAAACCCCCCCCAATTATTGCTTAGTTTTGTCAAAAATTTCTTTAGCTTCTTCTATTTCTCTCACTGATCCAAGCAATTTCAACTTTTTGTTAGGTTATAGAAAATCTTTTTTTTCTTTCCTTAACCCGTTTTTTGTGCAATACTCTTTAAAAATAGGATTTTCTTTTATTGAACTTTTTTTAAAAAGTAAATATAATATTTTATTCATTGTCAACTTAAAAGATTCTATACTTTTAAATAAGTTTCATAAAATCTGCAAAAAAAAAAATTACTCTTTATTAAAAGATTCGGAAGTTTCTTCTGGTTTTTTAACAAATAGAAAAACTTCTAGTCTTTTGCTGGTTGCGCTATTTCTAGATCACCGAAAAACTGAATTGATACAAAAAGAATCTTTACTGATGAATATTCCTTTAATTTCTTTTAACGATTCGTCCTCCAATAAATTTTCGAGTTCTGTTGCTATTGTTGGATCATATTCTTCGTTGTTATCTAAAAACTTGATATTATCCTTGTTATCCGTTTGTTTAAAACAGAAATTTAATCATAAAAATAATGCGACCTAAGTTAAAAAAATATTTGAAGGCAGGTATTGCTATAACTAAAAAAAATCAGGTTTTACTTTCTTTAAAAAACAACAAAATAAATTTTTTTTCACCTGATTTTATCTACTTAAATTCACGAGCCAGTGTCAAAATTAAAGAACTTTTTAAAACATTTATTTTGAATCGTCGAAAAATAAAATTATTTTTGTCCTTTCCACGAACTTTGCTCTTAAAAAAATATTTAAATAATGAAAGTAATGTTAGCAAAAATTCCTTACATTTTTTAAAAGAGTTGGAGTTTTGTTCGTTACTAGAAAAGCGATTAGATATTATACTATATCGATTAGGTTTTGTTGTTACCATTTGTGAAGCCAGACATTTAATATCACATAAAAAGGTTAGAATAAATAATCTTCCAAATACATCTTTTTCTCGTTTATTGATGAAAGGAGATTTAGTTAGTTTTTCACCGTTTGTCAAATTAGATATCAAAAAACGTTTGAATGAAGAGATTACGTCTAGGTATTTTTACTTTAACACCTTTGAAAATCTAGAAGTTAATGTAAAAACCTTAAAAATAATTGTGCTAACAGAAAACTTAAGAATACCACAACAAATACAACATTATTCTTTCTCTTTGAATTGGAATATTCTTTTAAGTAATTAACTAAAAATTTTGATTCTCAAGCGTCGCTTTCATTAGTTTAAAATATTTTTTAAAAAGGGTAATTGGCTCAATGGTAGAGTATTCCGCTTACAACGGAAAGGTTAATGGTTCGACTCCGTTATTACCCAAAAAGCAAATAGTTCAGCTGGTAGAACATTGATTTCCAAAATCAAAAGTCGGAGGTTCAAATCCTTCTTTGCTTGTTTTTTTGCAAAAAATTTGGATAGTTGATCGAGTGGTTTAAGTTGTTAGTTTTGAAAACTAGTATGTTAAAAAGCATCGTAGGTTCGAATCCTACTCTATCCGGCTTTTCAAAATCTTTATTAAAAAATGTATTTAAATATCGTTTTTCTACCATTAATAGGCGCTTTTCTAGCAGGATTTGGAGGACGTTTTTTTGGCCCTTTAGGTTCCGCTATTCTTACAACTTTTTGCGTAATTTCCAGTCTATTTTTTTCGTTTTTTGCTTTTTTTGAAGTCGGTTTTTCAAAATCACCTTGTTTTATTAAATTATTGACTTGGTTTAATAGCGAATTCTTATGTGCTAATTGGGGTTTTCAATTTGATAGCTTAACTGTTGTAATGTTGATCGTTGTAACTTTTATTTCTGGTTTAGTTCATTTATATTCGACAGAATATATGTCGCATGACCCACATTTACCAAGGTTTATGTCTTATTTGTCTTTATTTACATTTTTTATGCTAATTTTAGTTACTGCAGATAACTTCATCCAGCTTTTCGTTGGCTGGGAAGGCGTAGGATTATGTTCTTACTTGTTAATCAATTTTTGGTTTTCCCGAATACAGGCGAATAAAGCTGCTATCAAAGCAATGATAGTAAATCGAATAGGAGACTTTGGTTTAGCTCTAGGTATTTTTGCAATTTATATTACTTTCAATTCTGTTGAATATTCTGCTATTTTTGCCTTAGTTCCATTATTTGAAAATGATGTTTTAACTTTTTTTAGTGTTACTTTTCCTCTATTGCCTTTAATTGCCATTTTATTGTTTGTTGGGGCTATTGGAAAATCTGCCCAGTTAGGTTTACATTCTTGGTTACCTGATGCGATGGAAGGGCCAACGCCTGTTTCAGCTTTGATTCATGCAGCTACCATGGTTACTGCTGGAATTTTTTTACTGACTCGTTGTTCGCCTATCTTTGAATATGCGCCTTCTGCCTTGTTTATAGTTACTTTTGTTGGTTCTATTACTGCTTTTTTTGCAGCTACTGCTGGACTTTTACAAAATGATTTGAAGCGTGTGATTGCTTATTCAACATGCAGCCAGTTAGGTTATATGATCTTTGCCTGCGGAATCTCAAATTATGCTGTTGGTATATTTCATTTGACGAATCATGCTTTTTTTAAAGCGTTGTTATTTTTAGGCGCAGGTTCTGTTATTCATGCTGTAGCCGACGAACAAGATATGCGGCGAATGGGTGGTTTAAAGCGTTTAATCCCCTTTACTTTTGCTGTAATGAGTATTGGTTCTTTTGCTTTGATAGGGTTTCCTTTTTTAGCCGGTTTTTATTCAAAAGATGTCATTCTAGAAGTTGCTTTTGCAAAATACAATACTGCGAGTCATTTTTCTTACTGTTTAGGTACTTTTGCTGCTTTTTTCACTGCTTTTTATTCTATTCGTTTGGCTTTTTTAACTTTTTTGTCTGAATCAAACGGCTTTAAATCTGTTGTTTTTGGTGTTTCTGATTCTTCTTTTAAAATGGCTTTGCCTTTATTTATTCTAACTTTTCCAAGTATTTTTGTTGGTTATTTATTACGTGATCTTTTTATTGGTTTTGGAACAGGATTTTGGAATAACTCAATTTTTAATTTTCCTACGAATTTAAATCTTATTGACGCAGAATTTGCTTCTCCGTTTTTCAAGCTTTTACCTGTTTTTTTAAGTCTTTTTGGTGCTTCAATAGCTCTTTTTCTTTATGCTTTTTTCTTTAAGGATTTGTATTTGTTAAAAACATCGTTTATTGGCAAAAAACTTTATATTTTTTTGAGTCGAAAATGGTTTTTTGATCGATTTTACAATGAATTTATAAATCAAGTCTTTTTAAAGTTTGCGTATCATGTTACTTACAAAACGATTGACCGCGGATTTATTGAAATGATTGGTCCCTATGGCTTGTCTAAAACTGTTTTGATGAAATCTCGAACTTTGTCCAATCTTCAAACAGGCAGCGTTTACGATTATTCTTTGTGGATGTTTGTTGGTTTTATCTTCAGTCTTTTAACATTACAATTTGCAATTTTTTTTTCTTCTCTAATTGATTCAAGTTTAATTTTCCTTTTTTTTATAACATTTCTTAATCAAAAAAAAAGATTTCTGTCTTTCAGTGCATATACGATTAATCTATGTGATAAGTGTTTTTCCATCTTTAGTTCAAATCTCATTTTTTTCTGAAATATTCTTACTTTTTTCTTTTCTAAAAGCAAAAGATACTTTTTAAATGCAAGTAGCACAACAAATTTTGTCAAAAATTATGTTTTAACTTTTGTTGTACGCTTATTAGTTTTAATAGACTTAGTAATGAAAAATTATTTTTTAGTTTCAGGCATTTTAGTTTTAATAGACTCAGTAATGAAAAATTACTTTTTAGCTTCAGGCATTTTAGCAAAGTCTATTTTATTTTTTAAAGAAATCTTTGCAAGTTCTGTTTTTTCTTTTTCTTACAAGACTTTAGCTCTTATAGAAAAAAATTTCTCTTTACAAGAGTTTGAGGTTATTTCAGTTTTTCATCTTACAGATTTATTACCGATATTAGTTTTTTTACCTCTCTTTGGTTCTTTTATTCTCTTATTTGTACCTTCTCGAGATGTTAATTTTATTAGAAAATTTGGGTTATCTATCTCGTTTGTTACATTTTTTTTTTCTCTTTTTTTATGGTTGTTTTTTGACTGTACTTGTGCCAGATTTCAATTTGTTTATGATTTTATTTGGATTTCTCCAGCAAACTTAAATTTTTCATTCGGGATTGACGGTCTCTCTGTTTTTTTTATTTTGCTTACAACTTTGTTAATTCCCTTGTGTTTTTTGGCAAGTTGGAATACTGTCGTTAAGTTTTACAAAGAATATATTATCGCTTTTTTATTCATGGAAGCTTTTTTGATTTTGGTTTTTTCTGTTCGTGACTTGCTTTTATTCTATATTTTTTTTGAAAGTGTGCTTATTCCGATGTTTATTATTATTGGTGTTTGGGGTTCTCGTGAACGAAAAGTAAGAGCGTCTTATCTCTTTTTCCTCTATACTTTACTTGGTTCGGTTTTGATGTTATTATCAATTTTATACGTTTATTTTGAAGTAGGAACTACTGATTATGAAACGGTATTATCACACTCTTTTACTTTTTGCGAACAGCGTTTTATTTGGTTGGCATTTTTCGCTTCGTTCGCTTCTAAAGTTCCTTTGCTTCCTGCTCACATTTGGTTGCCAGAAGCCCATGTTGAAGCACCTACTGCTGGTTCAGTTGTATTAGCAGGGATTTTATTAAAATTAGGAAGTTATGGGTTTTTACGGTTTTCACTACCTTTACTTCCAGAGGCTTCTTTATTTTTTACTCCTTTTATTTTCACTTTAAGTATTTTAGGAGTAATTTATACGTCTTTAACTGCAATTCGTCAAACTGATTTAAAAAGAATTATTGCTTACACTTCTGTTGCCCATATGAACCTAGTTATGATTGGGATTTTTAGTTTCAACGTTGTAGGGCTAGAAGGTGCTATCTTACAAAGCTTAAGTCATGGTTTTGTTTCTAGCGCTCTTTTTTTGATAATTGGTGTTGTTTATGACAGGCATCATACTAGAATGGTAAAATATTATAGTGGTTTAGCTCACGTAATGCCAATTTTCACAACCATTTTTTTGTTTTTTACTATGGCAAATATTGCTTTACCCGGAACAAGTAGTTTTATAGGAGAGTTTTTGATTTTGTCAGGTACTTTCAAAGTCAGCACAAGTGCTGCTTTTTTTGGTGCTTCAGGAATGTTCTTAGGTGGCGGATATTCGTTATGGCTTTTTAATAGACTTGTTTATGGCAATCTAAAAATTCAGTACTTAACGAATTTTCAAGATTTAACTTTTAAAGAGCTTTTTGTTTTTCTGCCTCTTCTTGTTGGAACTCTTGTCATGGGAATCTATCCAGAAATTTTTTTAGGCTTGATTCACGAAAGTGTTCAAAATTTGATTTCACAAACAAATATTTAAAAAAAGTTTTGTTTTTTTTTTATAGTTAGAAGAAATGCTGTCTTTTTCGTCTAATGGTTAGGACTTTACTCTTTCACAGTAAAAATATGAGTTCAATTCTCATAAAAGATATTGTACTTACAAAAAAATTTAAACATAACAAATTCTATAATGCATTGCAAAATA
>Ga0222707_1000219_pt1 | contig 20973 bp, 20 predicted proteins | sample AntAcemetage1574_FD_179831 | JGI IMG/M metagenome (GOLD analysis project Ga0222707, IMG submission 179831) | Saline water microbial communities from Ace Lake, Antarctica - #1574 | ecosystem: Environmental > Aquatic > Non-marine Saline and Alkaline > Saline | place: Antarctica: Ace Lake...
CATGCGTCCCCGTCAGGTGCAAACCCTCACGCAGAAAATCAACCAACAAAGTACGACCCTCAATCTCTCCCGAAACCAAACGGCCGTTAACCTCCATCGATACCTTCATAAGAATATCCTCCCCTTATTCGTTTCGTTATTCTTTGCTGCCGATCAGGCGCTTGACCCAACCCTTTTTGACTTCGGCTGGCGCGTCGGCTGCGGGGGCATCTTCGCCGCCACCTTCGACCACTTTTTTGAAGTCATCGAAAAACTGGTCCGCCATTTTGGCCGCAAAGCTGTCGATGAGGCGGCTGCCAAGCTGAGCTATCTTGCCGCCGACCTTAACGTTCACGTCATAGGACAGCAGCGTGCCAGTCTCTGACGCGGTCAGCACCACATCCGCCCCGCCAGAGGCGAAGCCCGCGGGGCCACCCTTGCCCTGACCCGCGATGGTCAGGCTGCGCGGCGGCTTCATGTCGGTCAGCGTCACCTCGCCTTTAAAGGTGGCCTTCACCGGGCCGACCTTTTGCACGACGGTGGCGGTAAAGCCATCATCGGGGTTGCCGTCCATTTCGGTGCAGCCGGGCACGCATTGGCGCAGCACGTCGGCGTCTAGCAGGGCGGCCCAGACCGCTTCTGGCGGGGCGGCAATGTCGCGTTCGTCCTTGAGTTCCATGTCGTAAGCTCCGGTTTAGCGCTGAGGCGCGTCAAAGGTCAGGCCGTTGGCAGCGAAGATCGCTGCAATACGGCCATCGAGAAGGGCGGCGCGGATCGCATCATCGGCCGCATAGCCAAGGTAGCGGTAGCTGGTATGCACCGCCAGACCGATCGTCCATGTTCCACGCGTCGGGCAAGCTGGCTTTATCGACTTCGTTCATGCCAAGCGGCAGTCCGGCGGCAAAGGCGGTGCCGGTCAAAAGTGCAAAGGCTGCGGCCAGCGGGGCCAGCGCCATCGTCTGGCGCGGTGTGCGGGGGGTCATCGGCGTCTCCTCCCAGATGCGTTGACCCAAGTCATAAACCGGGTCGGCAGCTGACAGGTATTGGACCTTTGTGCCATGCCTTTGGGGAGGGCGACCTTGGTCGTATGCCGCTCGGTCCAAACTCGGTGCTAGGGTCAAGGCAAGAGGAGTCCACAATGGTGAAATGGTGTCTTGTGGCCGGCCTGATCAGCTGGGCCGGCATGGCTGCGGCGCAAGTCGACGTAGCAGTGACCTACTTGACGCTGGACGATCGCAAACCGCCGAGCCTCTCAGATATTGACCCTGGTCCGGCCGAACTTGGGCTGGCGGGCGCACGGCTGCGGCTGGTGGATAATGCAACGACGGGTCAGTTCATGGACCACAGCGATAGCATCGCCGAAGTCAGCGCGCCGACGCTGGATGCCTTGCTGGCCACGAGCGCAGGGGTGACCGGGCTGGTCGTTGTGCAAGCCCCAGCATCCGTCGTGCTGGCCGTGGCCGACGCCCTACCCGGCGCGCTGGCGGTCAACGCCGCCGCACCCGAAGATTCGCTGCGCGGTGACGATTGCCGTGCAAACTTGCTACACACCGCGCCAAGCTATGCGATGCGCACGGATGCTTTGGCGCAGTTTTTGGTCACCAAACGCTGGACGGATGTGGCGCTGGTGACCGGCCCCGCGCCGGCCGATTTGGGTTTTGCCGATGCACTCCGCGCCAGCGCCGAAAAGTTTGGCCTGCGCCTGCGGGGCGATGCGCCTTTGGCGCTTTACCGGCGACATCCGGCGTACAACGGGGGACGAAGTGCCCAGCTTTACCCTGTCACACAGCTTGACACGCTGGGCGGCGGCCGTCCTGAATCCACCTGCACCGCGTTCGGAGAATAACGATGAAATCTTTCGCCCTGCTGACCCTCTTGGCGACACCTGTCGCGGCCGACGAAATCTGGGTCACGAACGAGCGTGACAACACTAACAGCGCCATCGACGCCGATACCCTGCAGGTCACCCGCACAATCGTGGTCGGGGAGTGGCCCCTCGGAGTCACCTTTGCCCATGACTATTCCGTCGTCTATGTCTGGGCGTCGGCCAACAATGCGATGCAGGTTATCGACCCGGACAAGGGCGAGATTTTGCACGATCTGCCATCGGGAGAAGACCCCGAACAATTCATCCTGCATCCCGACGGCAAGCATCTGTATATCGCCAACGAAGATGACGCGATCACCACCGTTGTGGACGTCGAAAGCCGCACCGTCGTCGCCCAGATAAGCGTTGGCATAGAACCCGAAGGCATGGCCGTCAGCCCCGATGGCAAAACCGTGATCACCACGTCGGAGACGACGAATATGGCGCATTGGATCGATACAAAAACCCAGACGATCTATGCCAATACGCTGGTGGATAGCCGCCCAAGAGATGTGGACTTTGTCAAAAACGGCGCAGAGCTGTGGGTCAGCGCCGAGATTGGAGAAACGGTGACGGTGTTTAATACTGCTGTCCAGACAGAGCTGGCAAAGATCCGGTTTGAAATTCCCGGCGTGCTGCCAGAACTGATCCAGCCGGTCGGCTTTGCGCTGACGAAGGATGAAACGACCGCCTTTGTCGCGCTGGGACCGGCAAACCATGTCGCCGTCGTCAACGCCGAAACCTATGCGGTCGAACGCTATATCCTGACGGGCCACCGGGTCTGGCACATGGCGTTCAACGCGGACGAGACAAAGCTGTTCGCCACCAACGATGTCAGCAGCGACGTGACCGTGATCAACGTGGCGGATGAAGAGGCCAAAACCACGATTGCCGTGGGCCGCTTTCCCTGGGGCGCGGCCCTGCGGGTGACGGTGTGAACGGGCTGGACGTCAGCGCAGTCAGTTTCGCCTATGGCGAAAAGCAGACGCTGATAGACGTCAGTTTTACCGTGGAAACCGGAACGTTCTGTGCCCTTCTGGGCCCGAACGGGGCTGGAAAATCGACGCTGTTTGCGCTGCTGACGCGGCTGTTCACGACGCGGGACGGCACCATTCGCATTGCTGGGCATGATCTGGCGATGGACGCCCGCGCCGCGATGGCCAGGATTGGCGTCGTGTTCCAGCAAAGCACGCTGGATCTGGACCTGAGCGTGCGGCGCAACCTTTTGTATTTCGCAGCCCTGCACGGACTGGCAGGTACAGCTGCTGCAAAGCGCGCAGAGGAAGTGCTGGAGATCATGGACATGGGTGCGCGGGCCGGCGAACGGGCACGCGATCTGAATGGCGGCCACCGCCGCAGGCTAGAAATCGCCCGTGCCCTGATGCATGATCCGGCGGTGCTGCTGCTGGACGAGCCGACGGTGGGTCTTGATGCTGCATCGCGTGCCGGGATCGTCGATCATGTGCACAAGCTTTGCACGGATCGAGGGCTGACGGTGTTTTGGGCGACCCATCTGACGGACGAGGTATGGCCCAGCGATCAGGTGCTGATCCTTCACAAAGGCCGCATATTGGCAAATGAAACATGTTCGGATTTGACCGTCGACACAGACCTGCGCGATGTCTTTCTGATCTTGACGCAGGTGCCGGCATGATCTGGTGGATCGCCCTGCGCGCCATCATCGCACGAGAAGCGCTGCGCTTTGTCCAGCAACGCGCCCGGTTCATCGCGGCACTGGTGCGCCCGCTGATCTGGCTGCTGGTCTTTGCCGCCGGCTTTCGCGCCGCGCTGGGGCTGGCGATCACCCCGCCTTATACGACCTATATCAGCTACGAGACCTATATCGTGCCCGGGCTATGCGGCATGATTTTGCTGTTCAACGGGATGCAATCGTCGCTGAGCCTCGTTTATGACCGAGAGATGGGGTCGATGCGTCTGCTGCTGACCGCGCCCCTGCCCCGCTGGTTTATGCTGACGGCCAAATTGGTCGCGGGGGTCGCGATGTCGATCCTGCAAGTCTATGCATTTCTGGCCATCGCAGCGCTGTTTGGCATCACGGTCAAGCCGTGGGGCTATGTCGCGGCGTTGCCTGCGCTGGCGGTGACGGCATTGATGCTGGGCGCGCTGGGGCTGGCCTTATCTAGCCTGATCAAACAGTTAGAGAACTTCGCCGGTGTGATGAACTTTGTCATCTTCCCGATGTTTTTCCTGTCCAGCGCACTGTACCCGTTGTGGAAGATGGCAGAATCATCGCAATTTCTGTATCGTTTGTGCGCTGTAAACCCGTTCACCCACGGGGTCGAGCTGGTGCGTTTCGCGCTTTACGGACAGTTCAATGCCGCCGCGCTGGGATGGACGGTGCTGGCGTTGGCAGTCTTCATGGCGGCGGCCATTTGGGGCTATGACCCGGCGCGCGGGATGATCACACGAAAGGGATAAAGTATACGCCTGATGCTTGCGATTGCGATGCTGCCAGGGCTGGCCCTGGCCGATGAATTCGGCACGACCAACCCTAAGAGCTGACGATGAACACGGTGCTGGAGGATATAGCCAAAGGGCGCACCAGCATCACGAATTGCGCCGCCGGGTACCTGATGACGAAAGCGGGACGCCACGGCGCGGGGCAGCGCGGGAGACGTTCCAGACCTGCGCCGATCAGGGCTATACCGGGGCGATGACCTGGATGGCGTATCTGGACAATAATGGGTTCGGCGGGGCCTATAACCTGATGCCGCTGCCGATTGGGACCGCAAGGCCGCCGAGGCGGGCGATCCCGTGGGGCAGTTCAACTATGGCCTGTCGCTGCTGCGCGGGTACGGCGTGGCGCGCGATGAGGCGGCCGGGCGGGCGCTGGTTGATGAGCCTGCTGGTACAGGGTTGCCGATTGCGCAGCGGTTGCAGGCGGCCGGGTATGATCCAGAAGAGGTGACGCCGGATGCGGACAACTGGCGCTATGCGCCGATGAACTGACGCTTTGCAGGCGTCGCACCGGGGCCCATTCTCCGGACCCCCGAGGTAATTTTGACCAAAAGAATAAGGTCAGGCTGGCGCGTGGGTAAGCACATCTGCCGTGATCTGTGCGGGTGTGCCTGACAGGGTCAGGGTGCGGGTAGCGAGGCGGCGGGCCTCTTCTGGGGCGTGGGTGACGATAACGCTGGCCATGTCGTGGCGGCTGGCGAGGGCGGCGAAGAGGGTCATCATCTCGGACGCGGCGGCAGCGTCGAGGGAGACGAAGGGTTCGTCCAGCAGCATCAGGTCCGGATCGCAGGCGAAGGCACGGGCGAGCGCGAGGCGACGTTGCTGGCCGAGCGAGAGCTGGTCGGGGAAGCGGTCCGCGTAGGCCGCTAGGCCTACGTCATACAGGGTTGCAGCCGCCTTGGCCGGAGAGACTTTGGCGGCGATTTCAATGTTACGCTGGGCGCTGCGCCAGCGCAGCAGGGTCGGCTCCTGAAACACAAAAGCGACACGGCCGGTGACGCGGCGTGTTCCGGGTGCTTTGGTCAGCCCGGCAAGGATGCGCAGGAGCGTGGATTTGCCGATGCCTGACGGGCCGGTCAGGGCGAGAGTTTCGCCCTTGGCCACCCGCAAGGCGACCGGGCCCAGGACCGGGGTGCCCCCGTAGGAGAACCCCGGCAGATCAAGCTTGGCAACCGTGTCGGTCATTCAGCGGGGGGAGTATAGAACAGGCCCGTCGGCAAGGCGGTCACGTCGCCGACCAGTTCGGTCCCGCCCAGTTCGGCCATAAGGGTCAACATCTTGTCGGCGGCGACGGTATCGACAGCCCCCGGCGCGGGGGTGCCTGCGTTGAAGCCGTCCTGCAGGGCGAGAAATTGGGCGTCATCATCGACGCGCATCCGGTCGCGCAGGCGGTCCCATGCGGCGGGATCGCTGGCGAGTTTGGCTTTCGCTTCGGCGCTTGCCTTGGCCATGCCGGCGACCAGTTCGGGGTGATCGCGCAGCATGTCGCCGCGCATGACGTAGCCCAGCAGCGGCGTCGCGGGGTCAAGGCCAAGGGCGGCAGCAGCGGTATCGACAGAGATCAGCTCTCTCATGCCCGCGGCCTTCATCTTGGCGATAAAGTGCCAGAAGTTAATCGCGCCATCGACTTCTCCGGTGGTGCCTGCGTTCATGATCAGGGGCGGCGCGCCAAAGACCTGCTCTGTCTCTGCCGCCAGATCAAAGCCGTATTCCTGCTGCACATAAGCGCGCAGGATGATCCAGCTTTTGTCCAGCTGGCCGCCTGCGATGCCTATCTTTTTGCCCTTCATGTCTTCCAGCGTTTGCGCGGTGCTGTCTTGCGGCACCAGCATCCCGCCCACGGCGCGGGAATAGGGGATGAAGATAAAGTCTTCGCCTGCGGCGCGTTGGCGGGCGACCCAGATCCAATCGCTGACGATCATATCGACCGCGCCGCCCTGAAAGGCAATCTGCGCCGCGTCGCCGCCCGCCATGCCTTGCACGTCGAGGGTAAAGCCGTTGCTCTTGTCAAAGCCGTAGTGGCTGATCGTGTCGAGTTCCCAGTTCACGGTACCCGATTCCTGCACGGCGGCGCGGATTACGGCGTCCTGCGCGGATGCGATGCTGGCGGTTGCGGCCCAAGCGGCCATTGCGACTGCAGTATAAAATTTCATTCGTGTATCCCCCCTGTTTCAAGCAAGCTTATAGTGTCATGCGGCGCAGGGAATAAGACCAAAGGCGCGGTTTACGTTGTTCAATCCGTTCTCCCCTAAGCTGACTACGACCATGGCGTCATTTCGCCGAAGCTTGATCGTGCTGATAGTAAGCTCAAATCTTACCCCGCGTCACCGGCGCGGCAAGGACCGGGGAGCGACGCGACACATCAATAGGCGGGACAAGCGGATGAATAGCATCATAACCGCCACTACGGCCATGATCATGGCCGGCAACATGGCGCAAGCGCAAGTGACCTAAGAGGACATCGCCAACGACGCCACGATCACGACGCAGGTCGTGATCAACGGGATGGGGCGCACTTTGCAGCACTATTCTCCGTTGGAGATGCTGAACAAAGACAACGTAGCCAATCCGGTCCCTGCATGAGTGTTTTCTTTGGGCGGCGAAAAGCAGCGCGGGCAGGAAACGCAGCCCATCGTTTACGACGGCATGATGTACATCACTGGATCGTATTCGCGTATCTATGCTGTCGATCTGAAAACTGGCAAAGAAGTATGGCAGTACGATGCCCGCCTACCTGAAGGTATCCTGCCCTGCTGTGACGTGGTGAACCGCGGTGCGGCGATTTACGGCGACAACATCTATTTCGGCACGCTGGACGCGCGCATGGTCGCGTTGAACCGCAAGACTGGCGATGTGGTCTGGAACCAGAAGATCGCGGATTATAAGGCCGGATATTCTTATACCGCGGCCCCGATTATCGTGAACGGTCTGGTCATAACCGGCAATTCTGGCGGTGAATTTGGCATCGTCGGCGAAGTGCAGGCGCGCAACGCCGAGACCGGTGAAATCGTCTGGACCCGTCCGATGATCGAAGGTCACATGGGCACGCTGAACGGCGAAGAATCCACCATGACCGGTACGTTGAACGCGACATGGCCGGGCGATATGTGGAAGACTGGCGGCGGCGCGACGTGGCTTGGCGGATCGTATGACATCGAGACCGACACGCTTGCCTTTGGCGCAGGTAACCCGTCGCCTTGGAACAGCCATTTGCGCGGCGCGGGTGAACCGACCGAAGGCAACACCGGCGATAACCTTTATGCCGCATCCCGCGTCGGCATCGATCTTGCCACCGGAGAGATCAAGTGGCACTATCAGACCACGCCGCGCGAAGGCTGGGATTATGACGGCGTCAACGAGGTCGTGGCCTATACCAACCGCGAGGGGAACAAGCGCTTTGGCTCTGCTGACCGGAACGGTTTCTTTTATGTGCTGAACCGCGAAGATGGCGCTTTTGTATCCGCCAATCCGTTTGTGACGCAGATCAGTTGGGCATCGGGCATCGATGAGACGGGCCGCCCAATCTATAACGAAGAAAACCGACCGGGCGATCCTGCTGCGGCCGCAGACGGAGCCAAAGGCGAGACTGTCTTTGCGGTGCCGGGTTTTCTGGGCGGCAAGAACTGGAACCCGGTGTCCTATAGCCAACACACCGGCAACTTCTACATTCCGTCCAACGAATGGGGCATGGATATCTGGAACGAGCCTGTGACCTACAAACAGGGCGCAGCCTACCTAGGTTCCGGTTTCACCATCAAGCCGCTGTATGAAGACTACATCGGCTCGCTCAAAGCGATGGACCCCGATACCGGCGAGATCAAGTGGGAGTTCAAGAACCCCGCCCCGCTGTGGGGTGGCGTAATGTCGACCGCTGGCGGTCTGGTCTTTACTGGCACGCCAGAGGGCGAGTTCATCGCCTTTGACGACGAGACTGGAGAGCAGCTGTGGTCGTTCCAGACAGGCTCTGGCGTTTTCGGTCAGCCGATCACCTGGGAAGAAGACGGCGAGCAGTATATCGCGATCATGTCCGGCTGGGGCGGCGCTGTGCCGCTGTGGGGCGGCGAAGTCGCGCAGACTGTCAGCTACTTGAACCAGGGCGGTATGCTGTGGACGTTCAAGCTGCCGCGTCAGTTCGCGGAAGCTAACTAAGCCAATCTGGGGGCGCGCCGGATCGGTGCGCCCTCATTCCGTCTCAACGCACTTGCCGCGCTGCAGATGCTGCGTCACTCTGACGGCAAAGGAACTGCTATGAGCATTGATCCCAATCACCCCTTCGGCCCCGATGCGCGTGCGATGATCATCGACGATCATCCGCTGTTCTGTGACGCGCTGCGCCTGACCTTGCGGGCGGTCACAGGGATAGACAATATAAGCGCCTTTGAACGGTTGGACCCAGCGCTGACTGCCGTGCAGGACGGGCCAGTGCCTGACGTGATCGTGCTGGATCTGAACCTGCCAGACGTCACCGGCCTTGATGGGTTGATCCGGCTGCACCGCTCTGTGCCGCAGGTGCCGCTGGTGGTTGTATCGTCGATGGCCGATCACCGGATCATCTGCGCCGCGATCCGGGCGGGCGCGTCAGGATTTGTGCCCAAACATTCCCAGCGCGACACTTTTCGCACGGCGTTTCAGACCGTGGCGGCGGGCCAGACCTATCTGCCAGATGACATCGATATGACCGAAGGTGCCGACGTGCCCGTCACCGACCGAGAGGATGCCTTGGCAAGGCTGGGCCAGTTGACCCGGCAGCAAGGCACGATTCTGCAGCTGATCTGCGAGGGGAAACTCAACAAGCAGATCGCCTATGACCTGTCGATTGCGGAAACGACGGTCAAGGCGCATGTCACTGCGATCATGCGCAAACTGGGCGTGCAAAGCCGCACGCAGGCCGTGCTGATCGCACAAGAGGCGAGCTATTCCAGCCTGTTGCAAAAGACTTCCTGACGCTGCAATCTAAAGCTTCCTTGGGAGGGAAACATCCGTGATTTTGGCAAGTGAAGCTGTGCCGTCCCAACTGGTGCGCCGAGTTCACGTGGCGGAACCGGGGCCGAACGCCCTGCAAGATATTTGCGACGGGCTTGGGCCCGGGCCGCTGTCGCTTGTCGCGGTCTTTGCCGCGCCGGGTAGCGATTTCGCCGCGCTGATCGCCGGCCTGTCGGATGCGCTGGACGGGGCCTGCATCATAGGGTGCGTCACGGCGGGAGAGATCTTTGGCGGTTATCAGGACGGCGGCATTGTCGCTATCGCTCTGCCTGCCAGCCATTTTGAAACCGAAACAGTCCTGATTCCCGACCTGAATGCGCTGGACCCGGACGCAACGGTCCGCGACATCATCCGTCGCCGCGCGGCACTGACGGCAACCGCGCCGCACTGGCAAAACGAGTTCGCTATCCTGCTGGTGGACGGGCTGTCCAGGCGCGAGGATACGGTCGTCGCCATGGTCATGCACGGGCTGGGTCAGGTGCCGTTGTTCGGCGGATCATCGGGGGACGGCAGCCGCTTTGTCAGCACCGCTGTCGCCTATCAGGGCCGCGTCATGCCCGACGTGGCCGTGCTGACCTGCGTGCGCACGATCTGCCCGGTCAAGGTCTTCAGCCTTGATAACCTGACGCCAACAGAAAGCCGCATGGTCGTGACAAGCGCCGATCCAGAGGCGCGGATCGTGCACGAGATCAACGCGGAAACCGCCGCCAGCGAATACGCCCGCCTGCTGGGCAAGGATGCGGGGCAGATGGATACTTTTACCTTTGCCGCCCACCCCGTCGTCGTGCGCTTTGGCGGGCACCACCATGTCCGCGCCATTCAGCGCGTGACCGAAGATGGCGCGCTGGTTTTCTTTTCCGCCATCGACGAAGGCATGGTGCTGACGCTGGCCACGTCCGAACCCATGGCCGACCATTTGGGCCGAGAGCTTGCTGCGCTATCGGAGCAAGCTGTGCCCGATACGATCATCGGCTTTGACTGCATCCTGCGCCGGATTGAGGCAGGGCAAAAGCAGCAGAGCGGTGCGGTCAGTCAGGTGCTAGCGGATCACAACGTCGTCGGCTTTTCCACCTACGGCGAGCAATACAACGGGCTGCACATCAACCAGACCATGACCGGGGTCGCGATCTACCCACCAGGGTCCGTGGTGACATGACGACCGGATCTCTGATCAATCCCACGGACAGCACCCAGCGGCAGAACGAAAAGCTGCTGACGATTTCGGCCGCGCTGATACGCCGGGTCGAGCAGATGAACAACGATTCAGACGCTGCATATGCGCAGTTCCAGCGCGCGGTATTGCTCGAAGACACCGTGCGCGCCCGCACGCGGGAGCTGGAACAGGCGATGGAACTGCTGAACTTGTCCAACGCCGAACTGGCCGAAGCGAAGCGCACCACGGACACCGCCCGCCGTGATCTATCGAACGCGATTGAAACGATCGGCGAAGGTTTTGCACTGTTCGACCAGGGCGACGTCATGGTGCTGTGCAACAGCCGCTTTGCCAACGCGATCACCGGCGTTGTGCCGCAGCTGAAACCGGGCATGACCTTTGCGCAATATGTGCACCTTGTGTCGCGCAGCCCCAGCCTGCGGCTGCCCGACGGTGTCACGCCCGACGACTGGGTCGCGCAGCGCACCGTGCGGCACCAGGACGATCAGGTCGTGTTCAACGTACATATATCCGGCGATCGCTGGTTGCAGGTCAGCGAACAACGCACACCGGACCGGCAGACCGTCATCATGCAAACGGATGTGACCGACATCATCCGGCTGGAACGTGAAGAACGCTCTCGCATGATGGACGACCACACTGCCCTAATCCGCGCGACGTTGGATCACATCCATCAGGGGGTGTGTATTTTCAACGGTGACAACCGGCTTGTCGGCTGGAACCGGCAGGTCGCAGGCATGCTGTCGCTGAAGCTGGCACAATTCCGCGTGGGCGCTGATTTCGACTTTCTGTTTCGGCAGATGCAGGACGATCCGCGCATCCAGATTGACATAAGGCCCACGCAGATCATGTCTTGGGTGGAGCGTCCCGGATCGCGCCCGCCTCTGCGGTTCGAAGTGCGTCAGCAGCAGGGCAAGGTCTTTGACATCTTTGCCCAAGACATGCCGGACCGTGGGTTCGTGATCAGCTTCACCGATGTTACCGCCAAACGGCAGGCCGCAGCCGAACTGCGCGCTGCCAATGACCTGCTGGAAGCGCGGGTAGAGGTCCGCACGGCCGAAATCGCCGTAGCCTTGGCGGATGCAGAACGCGCCAATGCGTCAAAATCACGCTTTGTCGCGGCGGCCAGCCACGACCTACTGCAGCCGCTCTCGGCGGCCAAGCTTTACTGTGCCTCGCTGGCTGATGACGCGCTGGCCCCCAGCCAACAAGATACGCTGACCAAAGCACTGAGTGCGTTAAACAGCGTCGAAGATATCATCGGTGCCCTGCTGGATATCAGCCAGCTGGATTCTGGCAACGCGCCAGTGCGCCTAAGCGCGGTTGATCTGGGCCGCGTGTTGCGGCAGTTGGGGGACGAGATGCGCCCCGCCGCCCGCGCCAAGGGGTTGGACCTGCGCATTATGCCCAGCGCCTCGATGGTGCAGACCGACGCCAGCTATTTGCGGCGTATCTTGCAGAACCTGATCGGCAACGCGATCCGCTATACAAGGGCGGGCCGGATCCTTGTCGGCACCCGTCGCAGCGGTGACGCAGTCCGGATCGAAGTGTGGGACACCGGCCCCGGCATCCCAGAGGTCGAGCAAGAGAATATCTATAAGGAATTTCACCGCATTGATCCGGTTGCCAATACAGGCAACGGGCTGGGCCTTGGGCTTGCGATTGTGGAACGGGCCTGCGCCCTGCTGGATCATCACCACGGGATGCGCACGGCGCTGGGGCACGGCACCTGTTTTCACCTGACCGTGCCCCATGCCCCCACGCCGCTGCGTGTCCCCCCGGCCTTGCCCGACCGGGCCGAAGGTGCTGCCGATCCCGCCAGCGATATGGCCGAACTGATCGTGCTGCTGGTAGAGCCGGACCCCGCGATGCGTCAGGCCCTGTCGCTGCGGCTGGAACGCTGGGGCGTTCAGGTGCTGGACGTGGCCAGCGGCGCGGATGCCGCCGCCCTGCTGGCCGAGATCGAGCTGACGCCAGACGCGATGCTGGTCGACGACGCCGCCGACGACAGTGCTGCAGGTCTCGCGTTGATCGCGGAACTGCGCGCACAGTTCGGGCCGATCCCCTGCCGCCTGCTGGCCGGGGACCGCACGCCGGGCATCGGGGCGGCCTGCGCTGCCGCCGGGGTCAGCTTGCTGCAAAAGCCAATTGACCCGGTGGCCCTTCAATTCTTTCTGACAACGGTGCGGGTGCCCGGCTAAACGCCGATCATGATCGCGCGCAGATCGTTCACGTTGGTCAGGGTCGGTCCGGTGATCACTTGGTCGCCCAGCGCCTCGAACACGGCGTGGGCATTGTTGGCGTCCAATTGCGTGCGTGCGTCCAGACCAAGATCGCGGATGCGGGCCAGTGTGTGCGGGCCGATGACGGCACCCGCGACCTCCTCGATCCCGTCAATGCCGTCGGTGTCGCCTGCCAGCGCGTGAATCCGGTCGTGCCCATTCAAAGCGACTGCCAGCGCCAGCAGGAACTCAACATTGCGCCCGCCCCGTCCCTTGCCGCGCACGGTGACAGTGGTTTCACCGCCCGACAACAGAATGCAGGGCGCGGCAAACGGCAAACCGTGCGCCGCAACGCTGGTGGCGATGGCCCCCAGTGTGCGGGCGACGTCGCGGGATTCGCCCTCGATCGCGTCGCCAAGAATGTGGCAGGGGATGCCGTGCGCCTGCGCCACTGCGGCGGCGGCCTGCAGCGCAATCAGAGGCGAAGAAATTAGGTGATAGCTGGCACCCGCAAGGCGCGGATCATCGGGTCTAATGCTTTCAGACAGGTGCGGTGCGGACATGCCATAACGGTCCAGCACCGCCTGCGCGTCGGCGCAGGTGGTCGCATCGCCGACCGTGGGACCCGAGGCGATGACGCTGGGATCGTCTCCTGGCACATCGGAAATCGCGAGCGTGACAACCCGCGCCGGGTGGCAATGCGCGGCCAGCCTTCCGCCTTTAATCCCCGACAAATGGCGGCGGACCGTGTTCATCTGACCGATATCCGCACCGCTGGCCAGAAGGGCCGCGTTGATTACCTGTTTTTCGGCCAAAGTCATGCCCGGTGCCGGATCGACCAGCAGGGCAGAGCCGCCGCCAGAGATCAGACAGATGACCAGATCGCTAGCACTCAGATCGGCGCAGAGCGCCCAAAGTTCCGCCGACGCAGCCTGCCCAGCGGCATCAGGCACTGGATGCGATGCTTCACGGACCGTGATGCGTTCGCAGGGCACCGCGTGGCCATAACGGGTGATGACCAGACCGGACAGGGGGCCGGGCCATTGATCCTCGACCGCGCGGGCCATGGCTGCGGCGGCCTTGCCAGCACCGATGACGATGGTGCGCCCCTTGGGCACCGGCGGTAGATGCGGCGGCACGCACAAGGCGGGCTGCGCTGCGGCAACGCCCGCCGCGAACATGGCGCGCAGCAGTTCGGACTGTGTCATGGAAAGCTCCGGCTTAGGTTGCGCGCAGGTTAGGCGATGGCGCAGGGGCCGTCTACTGCGCTGCTGGCAATCGTGCCGGGATTCGGGCGGCGTCAGAGAAAGGTGAAGTCTTCTACCGTCAGGGTGATGTCGCCGGTGTTCGCCAGATAGATCTGGTGATCTGCGCCAAAATCGACCTGCACGCCGCGCCCGCGAGATTACACCTCGATAGCATCAAAGCTGACGCAAGAGACTTCCATCAGATCAATGCCCTGTTCGAAGTCATCGACCATCTGCAGGTCCGTCGTCGAGACAAAGGAAAAGATGTCAGCGCCGTCGCCGCCCTTCATCCGGTTCGCACCCAGGCCGCAATAGAACACATCGTCCCTGCCCCGCCGTCAAAGCGGTCAGTGCCAGCGCCGCCATAAAACAGATCGTTCCCGTTGTTGCCATTGAACCGGTCATTGCCGTTGCCGCCGAACATCACATTATCGCCGTCGCCGCCGTTGATCTGGTCGTCACCGTTCATGCCCCACAGGCTGTTGTTGCCACTACCGCCGTAAATGTCGTTTTTCAGGGCATTACCTGTGCCATCCACATGGCTTTGTTGACGGCTTGGTTGCCAGCCGAATAACTTGGCAATGCAGTTTTCCTCACTTCGATCGGTTACAAGAATAACACGATCATTCTGGGTCCGGGAGGCTACATATTTGGCGACTATTGGCGAATTGGTGTGCCACTGGAAGCCATTGTCGTCTGCGTTGCGGTCCTCACTATTATCTTCGCCTGGCCTCTCTGATGAGCCCAAGATCGACGTCCAATACCCGAACTTGCCGTTGTTTTGTGGAGAAAGCCGCAGCGTAGAAGTCAACTTGTCGACATTCATCCATCTTGCAACATACCGATAATCCAATGATCGTGGCGCAGTCGCACCTGCCGCTCTAGTCAATCCTAGAAATCGACTATCGATCCCTTAAATTGTGACAATTTCGTGCCTTATACGTCAGCCACAATCTCGCCCTTCATCTCACCAGTCATCCGGGTCTGATCATCTTTGTGGACCGATCTGCGCACCTCTTCGATCTTCATCTCGGCGGCGTCTCGCGTAGCTTTGTCCGGCCATTCGGTAATTGCAGCACAAGTACGTTCACTAGTGCGTACTATCGTGGCTCGGCTCGCCCCAAAGCTTTTTAGTGCAGGCAGACGCTTTTCCTCGATCGTGCGCAGGGCTATGTCAAAGTCGGCTCCATCCAAGATCTCCCACGTGGTAATTGTGATGTACCGCATCGCTTCCTCCATATTTTACACTCCAAGTGTATCACAAAATTCACTTGATGAATATTATTTGGCAAACGCGATTTCCCATCCACACGCCCAGTATCTAGATTTTACATTTTAAATCAAAAAAGATACAGACCGCCGCTGATTTACGGCATCCGCCCTTACTTCCCCTGATCTAAGCCTGGTGATTTAGGGAATGGCCGCTTTTGCAACGAAGTTTCGGCTCTCGCCGTTCCTTCGTAGCGTGACTCACGGCCTAAAGCGCTCCTTCGCGGGCCGTCGACACCAGTCCCAGAAGCTGGTTTTCACGCGCCGCTACCAAACTTGATGCTTGGGGCGATCAACCAGTAAATTGGTCCCTCCAAAGACGTCGTTCAGTACTTTGCGGTGGCGACATAGCGCAAGGCTCGAGCTACCTCATCAGGTGTTCTCGCCACAGCATTGGCTGCAGCGTCCACCTCCTTCAGTGCATGGTCGTGCTCGGGGGCATGCAAAACGATAATTGGCTTGCCAAGGGCTGCCGCATAACCAGCGTCGAAGGCGGCATTCCACTGCTTATACTTTTCACCGAAACTGACGACCAGCACATCGCAGCGCTCGATCCCGGTCCTGATCCGGATCGCGTTCAGAAGCGCCCCTTTGCGGTCGTGCCAGAACTTGTCCTCTTCCATGCCGAGAATCTCAGCCCCGCAATCGTCCGAGGCCGTATGATCGGTCACAGGGCCCGACCAGTCAATTTCCAGGCCCTTGCAGGCCAAGATGATCGCCTCACGCCAATCGGTATGAATCTCACCAGCAAGATACACTTTCAGTTTCATTAGAACCCACCTTGTATGCCCCTTCAGTCCGAGGCTCTCGCGCCTCTTGGGGGGGCTTGCTACATCACTGACCGGATATTCGACCATGTAGCGAATCTTGGCAACCAACTGCGTGTAGCCTTTGGCCATCGCGAGCATTTTATACCATTTAATTTCGTAAAACTGCCGCGTCTGCGGTCCGGCAGACGGATGCCGCCCGTCGGTGAGATCACTGAAAAGACAGAGGATGACTGCCGATCAAACACCCGCCCAATCGAACTCATCGTTTCCCCACGCTGCCAGCCATCCCATATCTCAGCTCGCAGCTCGCAGCTCAGCCGAATATTAATTCTGCGACGTTACTTCATTCACGACACTCCATCTCTTCCAAAAGATTAAGGTGTGGCGCCCACCGGCTGAGACCACCGCCCAAACCGGACATTGAAGGTCCGCAGCGAACGACTGGAACGACTGGAACGAGCCCAAACCACCGGATGCAGCAATATTCAACAACGTCCAGAAATTACGCGAATCTGTCATTCGAAGACTGTGTCTTGCACCTGTCCGGGGGTGAATTGAACAGGTGCATCATATTTTTCAATATTTTAATTGGCATTGTGTGAAATATATATGGAGATAAAGATCATATATTTTTTCAAGTAGGGTTGAGCTTCTCGGGCTTTATAAATTTTGTTCACTTCCGCCCATTTTTGAAACTTATTAATCCCTTCAATTGTAGCGTGTGTTGGGGCGGACTTGACGCAGGACAGCACTCTCACCATTGCTTCCAATCGCCACCATTGAGCCCGTCTTTCTACGCTTTCTTGCCATTTTCCGTTGCCACGTAGAGATCAGATGTTTTCTGCCGACTAGATAGCCACCAGCCCGATTGTTCGGGCCATGTTTCAAAATCTGTGTCAAATTCCAGTGCCTGCGCTGCATGAACAGTCCACATGGGATTGACCAACGCTTCGCGACCAATTGCGATCAAATCTGCCCGGCCTTGAGCCAAAATATCCTCTGCTTGTTGTGGGTGAGTGATCAGTCCGACTGCCATGGTCGTCATTTTGGCATCATGGCGCACCCGTTCAGAGTAATTGACCTGAAAGCCAGGTTGACGCTTTTGCCCGGCCGCTGCCGTGGCTGCACCGGCGATCCCGCTGGATGAACAATCCATAACGTCTACACCTATGTCCTTTAGGGCCCTTGCCAGAACAACCGTATCGTCAAGAGACCACCCTTCTGGCACGCCATCAACGGCTGATGTACGAAAAAACACTGGCAGCTCTTCTGGCCAAACCGCACGTACGGCTTGAGTGACTTCAAGGGCCAAACGCATGCGACCTTGAAGGTCGCCACCATATGCGTCTGTTCGTTTATTGGACAGCGGCGACAGGAAACTGTGCACCAGATAGCCGTGTGCCCCGTGAATCTCTGCGATCTTGTAACCCGCAGCCAACGCACGCTGTGCTGCAGAGACATAATCTTCTATCAGAGTTTCTATGTCCGATACTGACAGCGCTTGAGGCACGGGCCAACCATCGGCCACGGGATTGTCCGAAGGTCCTACCGGAGTCCACGGCATATCGCCCCGCGCAAGATCTGCTGCGTTGAGGGGGCCATTCCCGAACCATGGCCGCTGCATGCCTCCTTTGCGGCCCGCATGGCCCAGTTGGATCGCGGGAATTGCGCCATTGCGCAATGCAAACTGGGCGATCCGCGCATGGCCGGGTATTTGGCTGTCGCACCACAGACCAGGGCATCCATGGGTGATGCGCCCCGCTTTTTGCACGGCCGTCGCTTCGGTGAAGACAATCCCTGCCCCGCCAATGGAGAACCGCCCCAAGTGCACCATATGCCAGTCGTCCATATGGCCCTCATGCGCGGAATATTGGCACATGGGCGAAATTACGACACGGTTCCGAGTCTGAATTCCGCGCAAGGTCAGTGGGCGGAAAAGGTGGGGGATAGTGTTCATGGGGATCCTGTCAGCTGGGTTTGGCTACTTAAAGGGCACATAGGTTGCCGAAACAAGCTAGGCGCACTGAAAGGCTACTCGCGCGCCTATCACATCGCGCCGAATGATCTGAATTTCGGGGCACCTCAGTCAGTCATCCGCTGGGCATGTCGTAAACCGCACATACAGGCATCACGGTTAGGCGAATGCTCTCTAGGGATGTCTGGAAGTCGCGAAAAGGGCCGTGTTTTGTCATCCGCAAACGCTACGAAACCGCCCTGCCCGCCTCAAGCAGGTTTCCTCTGACAGTGCCGAGGAATGAGGGATTTCGCGGGGGCATGCTATTCAGCCTTTTGCGATAAGATTAGGAAAGTCTAGATTCTGGAAATAAAAATGGAGCAGTCCGGCTCGATGTCGACCTCGCCACCGCTGCGGGAGAGCCCTGAGCAACCACATTGCCTCCGGCGTCGCCAGCATCGGGGCCAATATCGATGATCCAGTCACTTCGCCTCGCCACAAGCATATTATGCTCGACCATAATGACGGAATTGCCAGAGGCAACGAGCCGATCAAGCTGCGCCAGCAGTAAAACCACATCCGCGGGATGTAGGCCTGTCGTTGGTTCATCCAAGACGTAAAGCGTGTCGCTGCGCTGTGCGCGTTGTAGTTCGGTCGCCAGCTTGATCCGCTGCGCTTCACCGCCTGACAACTCCGTCGCGGGCTGACCAAGGCGAAGATAGCCGAGTCCGACCTGACGCAATGCCGAGATAGCACGCAGGATAGTGGGCTCATCTGCAAAGAAGTCGTGGGCTTGGTCAACGGTCAGGTCTAGGACCTCCGCGATGTTCTTGTCGCGGTAGTAGATCTCGAGCGTCTCGTCATTGTAGCGCTGTCCGCGACACACTGGGCAGGGAGCGTAAACGCTGGGCAGGAACAGCAGTTCCACGCTGACGAACCCAGCCCCTTCGCAGTTGGGGCAGCGGCCCCTGGTCACGTTGAACGAAAAGCGCCCGACGTCGTAGCGCCTCGCCTTGGCCGCGTCCGTTACAGCGAAAAGCTTGCGGACGTGATCGAAAAGGCCGGTGTATGTCGCCAAATTGGATCGCGGTGTGCGTCCGATGGGTTTTTGATCGACGACGACCAAACGCTGGATATGCTGCATACCGTCGACAATGTGTCCACCTGTGGGGGTGTTTATTTCCTGCTCCAACAATTCGGATTCACTGTCAGGGGCCTCGATTTTCGTTTTTTGCCCCAAGGCTTCGCCTACAAATTCTACCAGCGCCTGGCTCACAAGGCTCGACTTGCCGGACCCTGACACACCCGTCACCGTCGCCAACACGCCGAGAGGAAGTTTGATGTCGACCCCCTTCAGATTATTACGTGTTACGTCCGCCAAGGTTAGCCAGCGTGTTGGCTGTCTCAGCGTACGATCCTCGGCAGTATAGTTGGCAAAAAGATGCCGGGCTGTGTGGGATGTTTCCACATTACACAATCCATCGATAGGACCGCTATACACGACCTCGCCGCCGTTGGTGCCCGCATCAGGTCCGATATCCACGATCCAATCTGCGTGCCGGATGACGCTGACATCGTGTTCGACGACGAATAACGAGTTTCCGGCGATTTTCAGATTATCCAGAGCACTTAGTAGCGCCAGCGTATCGGACGGGTGCAACCCTGCTGACGGCTCGTCCAGCACGTAGACCACGCCGAACAATTGCGACCGGATCTGTGTGGCCAGCCGAAGGCGCTGCAACTCTCCTGGCGACAGGCTCGCGGTGCTTCGTTCTAGCGACAGATAACCAAGGCCAAGCCGTGTCAGGGCCTCGACCCGGGCCATGATATCACGGGTGATGCGCTGTTCCACAATCGCCTTTTCGGGGTTCATGTCGTGCGCAACCGGTGCCCTATCCGCCGCCGCACGCAGCAGACCGGCCAGATCCCGTAGCGTGAGCTGCGAGATCTCACCAATATCAAGCTCTTCAAATGTAACCGAAAGCGACTCGCGTTTCAGCTTCTTGCCGTCGCACACCGGGCAGACAGAGATGTCCATGAACTGAGAGACACGCTTTTTGGTGCGTACGCTTTGCGTTGTGGCGAAGGAATGCAAAACGTAATTCTGAGCGCTGGTAAAGGTGCCCATATAGCTGGGAGATCGGTTATTTTCTCGCGCCTCACGGGCCTCTTCCGGTGCCATCCGGGCATAAACCGGCACTTCTGGCACCTCGTCCGTAAATAAGATCCAGTCGCGAATGCTTCGTGGCAGTTTGTTCCACGGTGTGTCGATGTCGTGACCGAGAGAGATGAGGATATCACGAAGGTTTTGTCCCCCCCACGCCGGTGGCCACCCGGCGATGGCACCATTTCGGATCGTCTTCGTCTTGTCGGGAACCAGCAGGTCTTCGGTGACGTCGAAGACGCGGCCAATGCCGTGGCAGCGCGGGCAGGCCCCGTCTGGCGTGTTCGGCGAAAAGGAGTCCGCGTAGAGGATCGTCTGCCCCTCTGGATAATGTCCGGCGCGCGAGTAGAGCATCCGCAAGCCGTTGGAAATTGTCGTCACACTGCCGACAGACGACCGGGAAGACGGGGCCCCCCTTTGCTGCTGCAATGCGACTGCAGGCGGAAGGCCGTCGATACTGTCAACGTCAGGCTCTCCGACCTGATCGATCAATCGGCGCGCATAGGGTGATACGGAATCAAGAAAGCGACGTTGGGATTCCGCGAAGAGTGTTCCGAAGGCCAACGATGATTTGCCAGAGCCCGAGATACCAGTGAATACCACGAGTGCGTTCCGAGGCACATCGATGTCGATGTCCTTAAGATTATGGACACGCGCGCCCCGAACTCGAACGGAATTTTCATGATCAAAGGTAGCAGATTGTGGCTTGCTCGGGGCGATTTTTGAACCTCATTTGGTATAAAAACATTATAACTAAAAGGTAACTGCCCAGCATGACTGGCTGAGCCTCTGGGGCGATCAGATATTCAGCCGAGGCGCAGTTGTGCGATCAACTGATCTGACGGTTTCATCAGGGTTTCGATGAC
>Ga0222707_1000224_pt1 | contig 20606 bp, 20 predicted proteins | sample AntAcemetage1574_FD_179831 | JGI IMG/M metagenome (GOLD analysis project Ga0222707, IMG submission 179831) | Saline water microbial communities from Ace Lake, Antarctica - #1574 | ecosystem: Environmental > Aquatic > Non-marine Saline and Alkaline > Saline | place: Antarctica: Ace Lake...
AAAGTAAAGAATACACTTTATTTTCTAAAATAATTATTAAAAGGAGTTGTTTTCTTATTTAGAGTATACTTACGATAGTTTTGTTGAGAATATTTTTTTTGAAGGCTTCATAATAGCAGGTATTAAAGTTCTTAAGCATCAATATTTTAAAATGCACTTAATTATTAACTATTTATTACTATAATTACAAAAAAAAATTTGCTCCTAGAATTGCTTTTAGCTTAAAATCGATAGACGTAATAGAAGATTATTATTTAGATATTAATCCAAAATAAATATGGAAGTTGAAGATAAAATTAGATGATTTTCTATTAAATCCGTTGCAGCCATTTTAGCTTTATTTAATCATCATAAAATAATTTCTAGTTAAGCCATTGTATAAAAAAAATAAACGTGTTGCGTTAATTCTCAACTCAAGATTTGATAGATAGTTGGGGGACTATCTATCATGTGTGATTTTATCACAAAAAAAAGAGACCGTTTTTTACGGTCTCTTTCATTTTATAGAAGTTAGTTGTTAAAATAAACCATTTATTTGAGAGTCTATTCTATCAATAATATAACCTAGATCTTCTTGATTTTTAACAAAATCTAAATTATCAACGTCAATAATTAATAGCTTTCCTTTTGTGTAGGTAGATATCCAAGCTTCATAACGCTCATTTAATCTACTTAAATAATCGATACTTATAGAGTTTTCGTAGTCTCTGCCACGTTTATGAATTTGCCCAACTAAAGTAGATATGTCTGCACGTAAATAAATTAATAAATCTGGAGGAGAAACTAAGTTTTCCATCAAATCAAATAAAGAACTATAATTACTGTAGTCTCTATTGGTCATTAAACCCATTGCATGTAAATTGGGTGCAAAAATATGCGCGTCCTCATAAATGGTTCTATCTTGAATAATATTTTTACCAGACTCTTTCAACTCTAATATTTGACGAAAACGACTGTTTAAAAAAAAGACCTGTAAGTTAAAAGACCAACGTTCCATTTCTGCATAAAAATCATCTAAATAAGGGTTTTCATCTACAGATTCAAAATGTGGTTTCCATTTATAATGTTTGGCTAAAAGTTCTGTTAGTGTGGTTTTGCCAGCACCAATATTTCCTGCAATTGCAACGTGCATAAAGTTTGTTTTCTAAAATTAAAAAATAGTTGATAAAGGTAGTAAAAATTATAGATAGTAAACTGCTAACAAATTAATTTATATCCAAAGCCTCTAATATTTATAATTTGTAGGGTATTGTCTTTTTTTATTTTTTTTCGAAGTTTACTAATAAATACATCCATACTCCTAGCATTAAAGAAATCATCATTTCCCCATAGTTTATTTAGAATAAAAGTTCTACCTAAAATTTCATTTTTCTTTTCAAATAGGTGAAAAAGAAGTTGTGCTTCTCTGTGTGTTAATTGCTCAATTTCTGAATTATATTTAAGAGTTTGCTTTGTAAAATTAAAAGAATAATCGCCTATTTTAATAGCATCAATATTTGTTTTTAGTTCAATTCTGTTTAATAAAGATTTTATTCTAACGATCAATTCTTCCATCGAAAAAGGTTTTTTTAAATAATCATTTCCACCATGATAAAAGCCCTCTAAAACGTCACTAGTTTGCGATTTTGCGGTTAAAAAAAGAATCGGAATGTTCTTATTCTCTGCACGTATTTCTTTGGCTAAGGTAAATCCGTCTTTTTTTGGCATCATCACATCTAAAACCAAAACATCTGGTTTTTCTTTCTGATAAATTTCAAAGGCTTCTTCGCCGTTTTCTGCATGAAAAACAGTAAAATCTCTTGATTCTAAACTCTCTTTTACAATCATTCCTAAACTAGCTTCATCCTCAGCTAACAATACTTTTATCTTATTCATTAGGGATGGTTATTTTAAAAACTGTTTTATTTTTTTCTGATAAAAGCACCAGGGTTCCTTGATGTTTTTCAATGATTTTTTTGCAATAATACAAGCCAATACCGAAGCCTTTTATATCATGTGTATTTCCTTTTGGAACTCTGTAAAATTGATCAAATATTTTTTCTTGCTGATTTTTTTCAATCCCTTCTCCATCATCTACAACCGTGATTTCTGTCGATTTTAAAACGGAATTTATATTAATTTCTACTCGATTTCCTCCATATTTTACAGCATTGTCAATTAGATTAGAAATTGCATTTTCAAAATGAAAAACATCAACAAGTATATAAATAGGTTGTAAGTTGGATGAGAAAATTAACTCTTTGCTAGTGCTTAATAATTTGTGCTTGCTAACTAGTTTTTCGGCAACTTCAACAATATCAATAGTTTCCTTTTTTAAAAGTAACTGTTCACTATCTAAAGTGGCTGTTTCTAATAGCTTTTCAACCATTTGATGCAGTTTTTTTAACTGAACAGACGACATAGAAAGATATTTTTTAGTCTTTTCTGCATCTTCTAAAACATTAAAATTCTCTAGAGCTTCAACGGCTGCAGAAACGGTTGCAATTGGTGTTTTAAATTCGTGGGTAATATTGCTTATTAAATCGTTTTTTATTGCGGCCAAGTCTTTTTGTTGATTGATAACTCTCAACAAATAAAACAAGCAAGAAATAATTAAAAGCGATAACAAGAGCGATAATAAAATCCCTAAAGAACTTCTTTTTAGCGCTTCTAAACTTGGATTATTAAACAATAATTTAAATTCTTCTCCTTTTTTTAAATAGGTTGATTTACTAGAAACACTTTTATCTAATTTTCTTAAATTTAAAGAATCGTTTGAAGAATGAAAAATTGTATCATTCTTTAAATGATGAAAGACAAAAGAAATGGGTATTTTTTTCTTATCAAGTTGGTTTTTTATCAGTGAATCTAATTGTTGATATTCTATTTCATTTGATGTGATTGAAAAGAAAATTGGTTTTAAATTTTTTATTAATTTTAAACTATCAGCTGCTTTTTGGCCTCTAAAATATTTTATTTCTGAATAGTTCTCATTATTGTATTTTCCAATTTTTACAGGAAAACCTTCAATAATTGTTTTTTTATTTTTAGATATTTTTTTCGTAAAATTTCGTATAATAGAATCTGTTTGTTTAGCATCTTTTTTATCATCAGTAGTAAAAGAAATACTAGTGATATCAAATTTTGATTTTGTTATCGAAGTATCTTTCTTTACAAGTGCTTTAATTTTTTGTAATTTTTTAGAATTTTTAAAAATAGAATCAAAACGCATGTTTTCTCCTAAACTAGATCCATTTTTAAGGCTATTAAAATTAATAATTGTTGTAATTTCTTCCTTAGCCAATGTTGCATAATATTCTTCCACAGCATTGTCTAAACTTAATAGAATTTCGTTCGAAATTCGCACTTTATTTTCTTGGTAATTTTTGTAATTCCAATAGAACTGCACAGCAATCGTAGCCACAATTGTTATTGTAATAAGATAAAAAAGCCAATGATATTTTTTGGTATTCATATTTCAAATATACTTAGTAAAAACGATAAAAAGAGGCGGTTAACACTCATTAACACTCATTAACTATAAAAACCTTTTCTAATCTGCATCTTTGTAGTGTAAAAATTTAAAACCATCAATTATGAAAAAACTACTAACGATTCTATTACTTACCGCCTCAATATTTGTTTACGGACAAGAAGAAAAAATGAGTGTAAATATTTTAAAAGTCGTTGAACCAAAAGTTACCTCAATCAAATTTTCTGTAAATTCTGTAAAAGATTTAGAAAATATTGATTGGAAAGAGTTAAAAGATCTCTATGACACGAATACACCAGAAGAAAAAATAGCACTAAGTTTTGAGGTTGATTTAAAGGAGTCTAAATATAAATTTAAAGGTTCAATTACAATTTCTGGGGAAACTAAAAATATTGACTCTTTACTTATAAAAGCCAAAAAAGGAGTTGCATCCATCATTAAAATTTCTAAAAAATATCAAAATAAATAAGTCATGAAAACAATAATAACAGCACTTGCATTTTTTATAGTCGTTACCTTAACTGCACAAGAATTTTCTGGAAAAGCGGTCTATAAAACCAGTAGAAAATCGAATATTAAAATTGGCAGAGAAAATGCAACAATGTCAGAACAACAAACAAAAGAGATTGAAGCTAGATTGCAAAAAATGAATCAAAGAACATTTATTCTTCAGTTTGATAAAATTTCGTCTGTTTACGAAGAAGAAGTAAGTTTAAATGCACCAAAACCCAATGCAAAAGGGATGCAAGTAATGTCCTTTTTTTCTGGAGAAGGTAAAGGGACTATTTACTACAAGAATTTAAAAGAAAAACGATTTGCAAATAAAACCGAAATTATGGGTAAACCTTTTCTGGTAAAAGATTCTTTAACAATATACGATTGGCAATTATCGTCAGAAACAAAAAACATTGGTACTTATACTTGTTATAAAGCTAGTTTTTCTAAAGAGTTAGAAAATACAAATTCAACTTTTGTAAATGGAGAACTAAAAGAAGTTAACAAAAAGGAAACAATTGTAACAACAGCGTGGTATACAATGCAGATACCAATCAGCAACGGACCAAGTACTTTTTATGGTTTGCCAGGTTTGATTTTAGAAATTAATGACGGAACAACAACGATTGTTTGCACAGAAATTATAATGAATCCATCAGAAAAAATCACCATTCAAGAACCTGATAAAGGTAAAATTGTAAATCAAGTAGTTTTTGATCAAATTAGCGAAGAAAAAACGAAAGAAATGATGAAGCGTTTTAGCGGTAGAGAAGGTGTTGATCTAGGAAATGGCATAAATATTAAAATGAGTGGCAATTAATATGGAAGTTTTGTGTAATTTTTCATTTATTCAATTAAACTTTTAAGTTTTTTTTAAGTCTTAAAAGAGTTACTAAAGTTTACTTTTGATAAAAAATAAAAAAAAATTATGAAATTACTACTTACATTCTTTCTTGCATTGGTTACAATAACATTATTTGCTCAAAAAGATTTTCAAGGAAAAGCAATATACATGTCGAAAACTACCATGGATATGAGCAGTTTTGGTGGCCGTGGAGGAGGGCAAATGACGGAGGCTAGAAAAAAAGAAATTGCAGACAGGATGAAATCTGTATTAGAAAAAACATTCATATTATCTTTTGATAAATCTTCATCGATCTACAAAGAGGATGAAAAATTGGCAGCACCAACAGCCGGTGCAAGTTCTGGATTTATGGGAATGATGGCTGGTCGTTCTGTAAAATATAAAAACACTAAAGATTTAGTAGCTTTAGAAGAGACAGAGTTTTTTGGTAAAAAGTTTTTAGTTTCTGATAAAATGGAAACCCCTAAATGGGAATTAGGAAGCGAAACCAAACAGATAGGAAACTACACTTGCTTTAAAGCAACTATGATGCAAGATGTAGACCCTACAGATTGGACGAATATGAGAAGAAGAAATGATGACAAAAAAGAGGAATCAAAAAAAGATTCTTCTAACGTTGTTAAAGTTACTGATGAAATAGAAATGCCAAAACAAATACAGGTTACTGCTTGGTACACACCACAAATACCAGTTAGTAATGGTCCAGCAGAATATTGGGGTTTGCCAGGTTTAATTTTAGAAATAAACTCAGGCAGAACAACCGTTCTGTGTACTGAGATTGTTATGAATCCTTCCGAAAAAGAGGCAATAGATGCGCCGTCTAAAGGCAAAGAAATCTCAAGAGAAAAGTATACAGAGACGGTTAAGATAAAAATGGAAGAAATGAGAAATATGTTTCAAAATAGAAGAGGAAACAGTGGAGGAAGACGTTTCTAATCAAAAAATAAAATTCTAAAGAAAGTTATGAAAAAATTACTACTGCTAGCCATTTTCATGGTTACATTTTTTACGAGTGCTCAAATTAAATTATCAGGTGTTGTTAAAGATAGTATTGGCGAACCCTTAGAAATGGCAAATATTTTGGCAATCAATAAAGTTACCAAAAAAATGGCATCCTATGGTTTTACGGATGCAAATGGAAACTATAAATTAGAACTTGCTGTAAATACTACTTTTGACGTAAAAATAAGTTACGTTGGTATGAAAACTTCTGATTTTGTTTTAGAAACAAAATCTAACGATATCATTAAAAATATATTCTTAAAATATGATAATTCTTTAGACGGAATTAATATTATCTCTAAAATGCCAGTTACCATTAGTGGAGATACGATTATTTATAATGCAGACTCATTTCAAAACGGTACTGAACGTAAACTAGAAGACGTATTAAAAAAACTACCAGGAGTAGAGATTAATGCAGCAGGTGAGATAGAGGTAGAAGGTAAAAGAGTAGAAAAAATAATGATAGATGGTAAAGAGTTTTTTAGTGGTGATACTAAATTAGCATCAAAAAACATACCTTCTAGTGCAGTAGATAAAATTCAAGTTTTAAGAAACTATTCTAATGTAAGTCAGTTAAGTGGCGTTCAGAATAACCAAGATAGAGTTGCGATAAACATTAAGTTAAAAGAAGGAAAAAAGAACTTTTGGTTTGGAGATATTACTGCTGGGGCTGGAGATTCTCCGGATACTGGTTTGTATTTATTTCAGCCAAAATTATTTTATTATTCCCCAAAATATACAATAAATGTTATTGGTGACGTAAATAATATTGGTGATGTTGTCTTAAGTAGAAGTGATGCTAGAGGTTTTGGAGGGAATTTTCAAAGTCAGAGTCCATCAAACGGTACAAACATTAATATTGCAGATGCAGGAATAGGTTTCTTAAACGCAGGTGCAAGAAATGCCAATAGAATAGAAACAAAGTTAACGGCTTTAAATTTTAGTTATTCGCCTAATCCTAAATTAGATCTAAGCGGTTTCTTAATTTGGTCTGGTAACAGCAACGGACAAAGAAATATTAATTCTATTGATTATATAGACCCAAATACACCAGATGATGTTGTTGATAATCAAACTAGTCAAACAAGTAATACCGGTTTATTTAAATTTAGTACAGCCTATAAAAAAGACTTTAGCAATCAATTAAACTATAATGTTGCTGGTCGTTTTTCTAATGAGTTTAGAGCGGATGCCGTAAATTCATTTGTTTTAAGTGATATTGCACAAAATGAAAGTTCAACACCATTTACAATAAATCAAGATTTAAGTTACTTTTATACAGCAAGCGAAAAAAGTATTTTTGCTTTAGAAGTAAAACATTTGTTGCAAGATGAAGATCCTTTTTACATTGCTTCCTTAGAAAATGACCCGAATAATAATAATGATCCAAATCGTGCGGATAGAGATGGTTTTGATGATGCCGCATTAACACTAGGTTTAGATAGAAGTTTAACCTATTACGACCTAGAACAAGATAGACGTGTAAAATCAAATCAATTAGATGCAAAGCTAGATTATTACTATATTTTAAATAAAAAAAGTAATTTAAACTTTGTTGCAGGTACAATTTTGAGTGTTCAAAATTTCGACTCTCGCTTTTTTCAATTAGGTACAACAGTCGCTCCGAACCCTACAATAGATGGCGTAGATGATCCTCAAATAACGAACAATACAGAATATAATTTTACAGATATTTATGCAGGGTTGAGATATCGTTTAAAGAAAGGTATTTTTACTTTTACCCCAGGTTTTACATTACATTCTTACAATTCTAATAATACACAATATGGTACAGAGTTTTTTAAGGATAAATTTGAGAAATTTTTACCAGAATTTGAAGTAGTTGCACAGTTTAAAACAAGTGAAAGCTTAACTTTTAGTTACAAAGAAGAAGTGAATTTCACAGATGTAAATCAAATAGCTAGAGGTATTGTAGCAAACAGTTATAACTCTTTCTTTTCAGGAAATGCAGAATTAGTAAATGCTAGTTTTCATAACGTAAGTTTATTTTACAGAAGCTTTAATTTATTTAATGCGAGTAATGTTTTTGCAAGAGTTAGCTATACAAAAACTGCAAATCAAGTAAATAAAAATACTATTTTTCAACCAGGTTCTGTAGTTTCTAGTAGCACAACTATAAACTCCCCATTAGATAATGAAAACCTTAATGCTTTTGCACGTATTGGTAAAACAATTAAAAAGGTTAGAATGAGTTTAGGAGGTAATTTTTCATATAATAAAAGTTATCAATTTATCAATTCTTTAGAAAACACAAACGAAAATATATCACGAGGTTTAAATACTAGTATTGGTACTAATTTTACAAAAGCACCAAACGTTAGCTTACGTTACAACTTAAATTTTTTCGACCAAACTAACAGCGCGAGAAGTGTGGATGTAAAATCTATAACACATGCACCTTCTATTAATTTTGATGCATATATTTGGAATTCTTTAACCGTAAAATCAGATTTTTCTTATAATGAAACGCGTCAAGAGGGTAGTGTTCTTAATTCCTTTCAAATTTGGAATGCTAGTCTAGCTTACAGAAAAGATAAGGATGCAAAATTCGAATACGAGTTAGTAGGCAGTAACTTATTAGCAACTGGTTCTGAAGTTTCTGTAAATCAAAATATTGTTTCATTTAATATTAATGAACGTTTTATTTTACCAAGATTTGTAAGTTTAAGAGTTCGTTACCAACTTTAATTTTATTTATACATATAATTAAATGGCTCTTTATTGAGCCATTTTTTATTTAGTTTACTTATTTTTACCGCATGAGTTTATTAGCTACTAAATCTCCTTTTATTACTACTTTTAAAAGTTTAGGAGCTCTTTACTTATTTATATTTTTTGGTTTATTTTTAGATAGTTTTTATATTATAAAAATTACTAAAGACGCACAGTTTTATGCTAATATTAGCATGTTTATTGGGTTTTTAATCACTTTTTGGCTAGTAAACAAAAGGGTCAAAGAACAAATGGTTACTGCTGTAATCATAGCTGTTTTGGGGGAATATTTGTTGTCAATTGGGTTAGGAATGTATACCTACAGATTAGAAAATGTGCCGCATTATGTGCCTCCAGGACACGCTTTAGTGTATGTGGCTGTTTTATATTTCTCGAAAGCAAAATCAATCATTAAACATAGAATAGCGTTAGAAAAATTTTTTGCGATTTTCATTTTTATATATGCCACAGTTTTTCTAATTTTAAAAAATGACGTTTTTGGTTTTGTATTAACAATTGCCACACTTTTTATCCTTAGAAACAAACCAAGAGAGCGTCTTTTTTATTTAACCATGTATATTTCTGTTGCGTATTTAGAAATAATTGGCACTAATTTTTTATGTTGGAAATGGCCGGCTACAGCTTGGGGCGTTTTCGATTTTTTACCAAGTCATAATCCGCCTAGCGGAATTAGTTTCTTCTATTTTTTATTAGATTTAGGCTGTTTGTGGTTATACAAAAAACGCCATAAAATTGCTTGGTCAAGAATGAAAAACATTCGTAAAATTCGTTCACAAACTAGTACTTCTGTAAACTAAAAAAGTAATAACTTCGTTTACAAAGTATAACTAACCACATTTAAAGAATGTCAATAAAAGTAATTGCTGTATCCAAAATTTATAAAACTCAAAAAGCATTAGATGCCATTTCTTTTTCTGCGGATAAAGGACAAATTATTGGTTTTTTAGGTCCTAATGGAGCAGGGAAATCAACCATGATGAAAATCTTAACAGGTTTTATAAAACCGGATTCAGGTGAAGTTTTTGTAGATGATATTGATGTTTTAAAAAACCCTATAGCAGCAAAAAAAGTAATTGGGTATTTACCAGAACACAATCCGTTATACACAGATATGTATGTTCGTGAATATTTACAATTTCAAGCATCAATTTTTAAGGTTAATAAGGGTGAAATAGAAACTTGTATAGAAAAGGTTGGTTTAACCGAGGAAGCGCATAAAAAAATCAATGAATTATCTAAGGGATATCAGCAAAGAGTTGGTTTGGCAGCTGCAATTTTACACAATCCAAAAGTGTTAATTTTAGATGAACCAACAACGGGTTTAGACCCAAATCAAATTGCGGAAATTAGAGAATTAATTAAGGAATTAGGCAGAGAAAAAACAGTATTATTTTCTACTCATATTATGCAAGAAGTAGAAGCAGTTTGTGATCGCGTGATTATTATTAAAAAAGGCGCAATTTTGGTTGATAAAAAACTGTCTGAACTTAAACAAAATAATAAACAAATTATAGAAGTTACTTTTGATCGTAAAATTGAAGAGCAATTTTTTCAGCAATTATCTAATATTATTTCTTTAAAATATAATTCAGAAAATACATGGTCCTTAACTTTCGAAAGTAAGGAGGATAAGCGTTCTAAAATCTTTGATTTTGCGCAACAGAACAGTTTAAAAATACTTAGTTTAAATGCACAGCATAAAAATTTAGAAACACTTTTTAAGGAGGTTACTAGTTAAGGAAAATTAAATTTTTTTGAAACTATTTCATTAAAACACGTTCTTTTAACTTACGTAGAAAAGTTGTTTTTTAATGAAAGTTGCGGTTTTGTGAAAGAAGAATTTCTAGCGGAAATTCAGTAGTTTATAAAAAAGCGATAAGCTTTAGTTTATGTAAATATAGCAATATTTTAAACACGGTGTTGGTAACTGATTTATCTCAAATACTTATTTAATTCCGAAAGTTCTATAATTACAGAACTTGAATTGACATTAAAACACGCACTTCCAATTCTTGTATTTCATATCTCAAAGGTATTATTTTAAATTTAAAATAACACTCCGAACTTATTGGGGGCTAAACTATGGTCTTCCAATTGATTTGAATAAATGACTGACAAATTCATAAGTTTTAATTATTAAAACATCTGAATATTCGGACTCACCTGTTGTCGATTCTTTACAGATTATATTTAAATCATTTTGTTGAGCTTTCACTTTGCACGAGAAAGATTGCCTAAATTTAATGAAGAATTTGTTTGGTTTTTAACTCAGTTCTTTGTTTTTTGCCGTTATTTAATTCCACCAAATTTGATTCCTGTTAAGTCTGCCATATCTTTTTTCCAAGTAGTAATGTCATTCACATTAAATTTATTAAGATGATTATGACCGCAGGCTCGAGCCATTACTTTCATTAATTCAGCAGAAGCAGTAAAGAAATTATAGAGTTGGGTTGCAGACTTGTCTATATTTATCAATTTTCTTAATTCAGGTTTTTGGGTAGCAATTCCTGCTGGACAATTATTTGTGTTACACATTCTTGCCCCAACGCAACCAATAGATTGTAGTGCAGAATTAGATACTGCAACCCCATCTGCACCTAAAGCCATGGCCTTAATAAAATCATCTGGAACTCTAATTCCTCCTGTAATAATAAGTGTTACATCTTTTCTGTTTATTTTATCTAAATAATGACGTGCTCTTGCTAATGCAGGAATTGTTGGTACAGAAATATTGTTTCTAAAAATCAATGGTGCTGCGCCAGTTCCGCCACCTCTTCCATCTAAAATGATGTAATCGGCACTCGCATCCAAAGCAAATTGAATGTCTTCTTCTATATGATTGGCAGATAATTTAAAACCAATAGGAATTCCTCCTGTGATTTCTCTCACTTTATCAGCAAACTTTTTAAAATCATCTGGGGTATGCAAATCATCAAAAGTCGGAGGCGAAACTGCGGGTGTACCTTCTTTCAGGTTTCTTACTTCTGCTATTTTTCCAATTACTTTGTTTCCAGAAAGATGTCCGCCAGTTCCTGTTTTTGCACCTTGTCCGCCTTTGAAATGAAAGGCTTGTACTCTTTTTAGTTTATCCCATTCAAAACCAAATTTTGCAGAGGCATATTCGTAAAAGTACTTGCCATTGGCTTGTTGTTCGTCATCTAACATTCCGCCTTCACCAGAGCAGATTCCTGTTCCTGCCATTTCCGCTCCTTTAGCTAACGACACTTTTGCTTCTTCAGATAAAGCACCAAAACTCATGTCAGAAACGAATAATGGAATATCCAATTTAAGTGGTTTTTTAGCGTTTGGGCCAATGATTAATTCTGAAGCAACAGCAACATCTTCCATTAATGGTTTGGTTGCCATTTGAGCGGCTAATAATTGTATGTCTTTCCATTGTGGCAATTCAGGAATAGGAACGCCCATTGCACCCATTTCTCCGTGATGTCCTGTTTTTGATAATCCATCTTTTGCCAATGCTTTTATATACGCCAAAGTTGGTTCTTCAATTGTAGAGCCTGGACTCACGTTAGAATTAGAAGTAGTTTCAGTTTCATTAGCTTCCTTTTTTAGGGTAGCGTGTGTGCCGTCACAATATGGTAGATTCTTACTTTGCTTGCACATACACAAATAAGCGGTTTCTGTTTTTTCTGATGTAAATGCCAATGGTTTATACGATGTTGTTCCGTGTGAACCATCACAAAATGGTTGCCCTTTGGATTCGCCACAAGTACAAAAGTATTTTTCTTCTCCTTTTACTACTTCGGTTGCGATAGGTTTTAGGCCTACTATTTTTGGTTTTGACATATCTTTTATTAGTTTATTTTATTACTTCTTTACCATTTACGAATTTTGCAAAACGACCATTATTTTTGTCGTGTACTGGCTCATTGGTTTTATAGGGCCAACCTCCAAATTGTGTTTTTCTGTAGTCTTGCATTGCTTCTTGTATTTCTTGATGCGAATTAGCTACAAAAGGACCTTGTTGAACCAAAGGTTCGTTTATTGGTTTTCCTTGTAGATAAAATAAATACGCTACTTCTGATGAGTTTTCTATGTGAACATCTTCTTTAGAATTTAAGTGTATCAGTCTCTTTTTCTGTACAGATGTATCATCAATATTTATTTCCTTTCCTCCGTAAAAATAGAGTGTTCGTGTAATGTCTTCTTCGATACCTTTAATAGAAATTTTTGCATTTGGATTCATTTTTATCATCAAAATTTGAACATTATTGCTTCTATCTGCTGCCCAAGAATCGGGATTGGGTAAAAGGGCTTTATGTTCATTTAGTTCGCCAGCGATTAAATCAATTTCTGTTTGATTTCCATTTTCATCTTTCGATATAATTTTCGGGATATCCTCACTCCAGAGCATTTTGTAATATGGATCTACCTTTTTACTCTTTTTTGGTAGATTTAACCAAAGCTGAAAAATTTCAAATGGGTTTTTATCCTTATTTAGCAATGGAAACATTTCTGCATGCTGCAAACCTTTTCCAGAGGTTAGCCATTGTACGTCTCCATTTCCAAAACGTCTTTTTCCTCCAAGAGAATCCGAATGGTCAACCATTCCTTTAGTAACTAGACTTACCGTTTCAAATCCACAATGCGGATGTGCAGGAAATCCTGGTACATTTGCTCCGTGATACATATTCCAACCGTCTTTAGAAGCAAAATCTTGCCCTATTGCACGACCTTCTAGAGAAACGTTTGGTTCCATGTTTTCATTTCCGCCAGGGAATTCATCATAATGATAAGAACAAAAAATAAAAGGATCTCTTGTTTCCCAGGGCAGAGTTAGTGGTTTGATATTTTTAATGGCTGTTTTTGTCATTTTTTCAGTTTGAGCGAATCCAAATTTTGATAAAACAAATACTCCTATGGTTGTTAAGGACAATTTTTTAATAAAATCAGTTCGATTCATTTTTTTAAGTTTTACTTATAAGCTCATATGCGAACCGTCACAATACGGAGGATTCTTTGTTTGCTTACACAAGCATATGGCTGCAGCTTTTGATTCTTCTGCTGTAAAAACTTTTGGAGTAAATTCACTTTCCGCATGTGCTCCATTGCACCAAGGCTGATTTTCTGACTTACCGCAAGCACACCAAGCGTATATTTCTCCTTCTTCTAATTGTTCCATTTGCGGTGCTTTGCCCGCTACTTTTGCTTTTTCCATGATTAGTTTATTTAATGGTTATAAATTCATTCCTGATAAAGATGGCTTTCTTAACATTGTACCGACATAAAAAAGTGTGGTTACCATAATACCCGTAAGTGGAAAACTACCTGATACCACTTCGGCTACAATTATTCCTCCTCCGAAAGAAGCCAATAAGAAAAATCCGATATTGCTCGTTTTTGGTATCCAATAAAGTGCTAAAGCTGATAATTCTATTAAGCCTATTAGTAGCATTTTATCTCCCCAATTAGTAATCTTACTCATATTTTCAAGCATTCCTTCGTTGCCGATTACTTTCATAATACCAGCCATCAATATCATTAATGATGCTAGAATAGAAATGGTATACCCTGCTATTTTTCTTGTTTTGCTAATTTGTGCTTCGTGTAAATTCATTTTTTATTTTTTATTTAGCCAATACTGACTTTGCAAAGATGCTTTCATTTAAAAAGCTGAGCATTGATGTAGATCAAGAAATAAAAAAAACAGCTTATTTTCTCAGTGAAATTTCTTTTCGAACTTATAATAAACGCTTTAAAACCCAATCCACAAGGTAAGACCGTTGAAGAATGTATTTTTAGTGTCGCCAGTTTGTTTTACAAAATCACCCCCAACAAAATAGTAGGTTACGTTAGATAATGTGATATTTCTATTAATTGCGTATGATACTATTAGACCAGATTGCCATCCAATAAATCTACTCTTATTGTTTGAAGATCCTATTGTTAAAAATTTCGCTCCATTATACAAGCCGTCATTTAGTTGGGCTCTCCAGTAAAAGTCTGCTTCAGCTGTTACTTTTAGTTTTTTTGTTAGATTTAATTTGATAGAAGGGTGTACATCAAACATATTCATAGCGGCAACTTGCGTAATTAATCCAAAATAAGCAGGATTGTTAAAATAGGGATTAAAGGTTCCTAATTTGTTATCTCCTGTATTTTTATCACCCGAAATATAATCTAGTTTTAAGCCTAAATCGGGCTTGTGTTTTATGTTTATTAAATGGTAATGCCAATCTCCTTCAATAGAAAAAGCACTTATCGTTTTATTACCAAATTTGCCAAATTGATAGTTGATTTCCGTGTTGTATTTAAATCGTTTGCCCAATTCCCCATATCTTCTCATCCCAACTGTGTGGCGTGTTTCAGGATTAATGCCATCGTTGTGTTTCACGCTTTTGGCATCAAAACCTATATAGTATAGTGAAGTGTTTCCTAGTATTTTTTTTGTGTTTGCACTAATTCCGACTCCCCAAGTGTAAGGTGCATCATTAGAATTATTATCAAAGATGCCGTTCGGGACCTTTACTTCTCTTCCGTAGAACACATTGCCATTATATTTTTTATTTTCAACAATCATGCGTACCATATCAAAACTTCTGCGGCTATTTGGACCATCTCTAGGTGCAATTAATCGTCTAGAACCTAGCAATATTTCTTGTCTTCCTGATCTAAATTTTAGCGTTGTTGATTTTATGGGAAGGGAAAATTCAGCAAAAGCCTGATGTAAATCCAATTCGTCTGACTGCACATAAACAGGTTTTTCCAAAGAAACCAAACCGTGAGTAAGTTGCCCAAAAACACGAACATATTTTCCCAAATGCAAATCGGAATGAAACATTATTCTTTGAGAATAAAAACCATCATCGGCTTCTGCTTTTGCACTCCAATTTTTATTTTCAGTAAATTCAAATCTAGGTCTAAATTCCCATCCAATACTCAAGTAAATTGATTTGTCTTTGGTGAGAGGGATAGCTTTCAGTTTATTTAAAAAAGAGGCGTTTCTTATACTGTCATTTTTTAATAAATTGCTGTAATTTTCATCTGCACGTAACATTTTAATAGATGATAAATCTTGAGCGTTCACCAAAAAAGGAAAAATCAAAATGTTAAAAATAATTAAAAACTTTTTGATCATTTTATTGTGAAATTTATAATTGAATTTTGACGGTTTGTATTTTTTAAATCCCCTACCTTATGGTCAAATACTTGATTCATAGAATTGGTAGCAATGTCTTCTAAGCTTGGGCTCACTTCAATTTTATACGTTCCTTTTTTCCATTGCTTTTTGGGTTCAAAAACCGATTGTTGCTCTTGGTTTTTCAATAAAATTTCGCCTTCCACTGTTTTACCTTTGTAGGTTATCCTAATCAAAGTTTGTGCAGAGATATGGTCTATTTTATCGTTGAAATCTATAACCAACTTCTGTTTACTTTTACTTTTTGGAACATTGTAATGCCATAATTCAACTCTGGGAGGAGTTCTATCTTCTTTTACTGCTACAAATGTTTTTGAAAAAGACCTTGCCAATTGTTGGTCATTAAAATCTAATAACAGACTATCAACCGTGAGCGTATATTCTTCTCCTTCGACAAAGGCTCTTCCCATTAGTCTATTTGCTGATAAGCCTGTTTTTACTCTTCCTGGGTCTATAATGAGAGTAACTTTTGTACGGTTTATATCCCATAATTCGTATTGGTTTTCATAAAAAACACCAGTTATGTTCTCGCCTTCTTTGTTGGTCAATTTTATATGGTTTAAAATACCCATCTCTTGCATAGGTCTAGAAAATTTTATGTAGAACCGAGTAAGATTTACGGGAAGGGAATCTACAGTGGGATAAATATGTGTCACTTCTGGTAAACTATTCTTTTGTGCAAATAATTGACAAGATATAATTAGAAAAAGTAGTGTTCGCATAGTGATTAAAGTAAAAATCCCCTACAACTCAAAAATTAAGCTGCAGGAGATTTGTATAAATTGAAATGTTATTTTTTAATAAATTCAGTTTTCCCCAAATCTTTAATCATCATATTTTGATATCCTTTCATTTCTAGTTGTTGCCCTTCGTATTTGTAAGTCGGCATGTCATATTCCGAAACAAATTCATCTAATCTCAAATACATATTTTTTAAAAAAGAAATCAATTCCAAACTACCGGTTTCGTCATTACGTCTTAATGCAGTAATGTGATACCCGTCTTGGTCGTCCATTTGCAACAAACCTACCATCGGCAGATTGCTTATAGGTGTGCCGGTATGTTCTGCCATACCTATATAGCTTACACCTTCTTCCATTGCACTTTTACTAATATCATTGATATTTATAAACTGTGCAGTACGATTTCTATTGGCTAAAATAATACCTTCGTAAGGTTTTTTATCAAAGCCTTCCGATTGGAATTTAATAATATCAACAGGTGTATTTCCATATCCTAATTCAGCAATAGTTTTGCCTACAATATGTGCTCCATCTTTAATTTCTTTTACAGGAATTAATACTATGTATTATACTGATATAGGTTGACCTTTTTCAGGTTTAATTTATACCGTTCAAACTATTTTTTTTAGCCGTTTAGAAGGTAAAAAATAATTTGAACTGCTTTAGTTTTTAAATTGTTAGTTCAGGTAAATTTACATTATTTCTTCGATATGATTTGTATTTGATATTGGGATTTAAATGCACTTCTGCAGGTTTTCTTAACCCTAGGCTAAAATGAGTTCTTAAATTATTGTAAATATATACCGCTTGTTCTGTTACTTCTTGAGCAATACGGGTATTTTTAATGCAATTTCTAAGTCCATATTCATATTTTAAAGTTCTATTAATTCTTTCTGCGATTGCGTTTTCGTATGGATCATATTGTTCTGTCATACTCATTGTTATTCCATTCTTTTCGGCAAATTCGGTATATTTAGGATTACAGTATTGAAAACCTCTGTCTGAATGATGAATGAGTTTTTTATTAGGGTATTTTCTATTTTTAATAGCCATTTCTAGCGCTTCTGTGCAAAGAGATGTCTTCATATTGTTATCTAGTTTATAGCCCATAATTTGCTTAGAATAGGCATCTGTAACGATTGCTAAATAATTATGTCCATTATCTGTTTTAATATACGTTATATCGCTTACCCAAAGCTGTTCTGGTCTTGCTGGCACTTGGTCTTTAATCAGATTTTTATATTTTCTAAATTGGTGGTTAGAATTTGTTGTTGTTATATAGTTTTTGAGTTTAGGTACTAGAAGATTATGTAGTCTTAATACATCATATAATTTGTCTCTACCAATCTTAATGTTCTGTTTTACAAAGTCTTGTTTAAGTTCTGCATAGAGCTTAATTCCACCGGTTCTTTGCCCAACTAATTTACGATATGCTTGTATCATTGTGATGACTTTTGCATCGTTTAGTCGTTTGTTCTCTTGGGTTTTGAGTCTTTTGTAGAAGGCTTGTTTACTAATCCCAAAACACTGATAGAACCATTTTCTTTTAAACGGTTTTTCTTCTTTAGTTCTATCTCTTGCGCTAATGTTTTGGGCAACAACTTTTTTGATAAGTCGACTCCAGTAATGATTTCCATATCTGCAATGATATCTTGTTGAAAGTCTTTTACAAACTCTAACTCTTCAATGCGTTCCTTTAGTTTTTTAATCTCGTCTAATTTACTCATACCAGTATTTTGTTGTACTAAAGTACTGTATTTTTTGATCCAATACCCAATTGTGGTTCTAGGAACATCATATTTTTTGGAAGCAAAGTTTGTGGAAATCTGTCCATTCTGAATTTGGTCAACGACGAATAATTTGAGTTCTAAAGTTACTTTTTCGTAGCTTTTTTTTCGACAGGGTTCTTTTTGTGTTTTCATAAGTGACTATAATTAAGTGTTTAATTTTTAGTCAACCTATTTCAGGAAAGTACATTTCTCAAATTGCATACAACGGTTAGTATAAGAATAGTAGCGGATTAAAACGCACTAACTTTTCGGTTAAAAATAGACTTTTTTGAAATTTACTTACTTTCGTTTTAGTGATATAGCCGCTATTATTTTTATACAGTGTTAGCTACAGTAAATTATTTAATATTCCCTCATATTCGGTTGTGTCATACTTTAATATTTCCTTATTATTTTCTATTAGTTTCTTATAGGATATTTCGGTTTTTATATTTCTCACGATACCGTTTTTGTCTAAAAAAATATTTTTAGGGTATGAGTTTACACCTATATTATTGAGGAATTGTTGGGCGTTAACTATGTGAGTGTAATTGAACGATTTTATCTTAAGAAGTCTTTCTACCAAATCTTTATTATTAAAAGTAATAGCTATGAAATTTACTTTATCCTTATATTTTAATTTCAAATCTTCCAACGCTGGAAGTTCTCTCATACAAGGTGCACAGCCTACAAACCATAAATTAATAAGTGTTGGTTTGCCTTCAAGATCTTTTAGACTGAGATTTGTTGACTCCATAGTCTCAAATTCAAAAAGAGGGAATTTTTTACCGATGTAAGAATTGATAAATTCTTCCGTAACTGTATTTGAGCTATAAGTAAAAGATAATGTAACCAATTTATAAATAGCATTTCCTGAAATACTATCTTTAATGGTTTCTTTTAATTGTCCTCCTTTAAACTCCTTTTCCGATTTTTCTTTAAAGTTTATCTTGAATATATCATATTCCTTTTCAGTCATTGATTTTCCACTTGCTATATAAATTATTTTCTTTTCTTGAGCTGATAATGTAGATAAAATAAAAAAGGTAATTATAAATAATTGTATTTTCATTCTGGTTTTATTTTAGAAATTCTGTTAGTTTTTGTTTGTTATTGTAGCTAACGGTTAGTATATGAAAAGTAGGCGATTACGAAGCGTGAAACTTTCAGTTAAGTACAAAGTTTGATACGAGCCGAAACCGTTGATTTTATTACTGTCTCGCCTATTTTTCATATACATTGTTGGGCTTAGTCATTGTTCACTTAATTAATGTTTTTTTTGGAAATATTTATCAAAAAAGCCTTTTTTATTCAGGAAGATGAATATTCCTAACAGTATTAAATAAATAATAATACTTGTGTATTCGTAAATCCAAGTGGGAAAATTTGAAATTTCAATGTTATATAAAGCACCCATTTTCCAGTTTGTTCCAAAAAATGTAAAATTAATCCAATTAACACCACTATGCACTCCAACTACTAACCAAATAGAGCGAGAATAAAAATATAAAAGCGAGAAAACATACGAAAAACCAAAAAGACTTATAAAATAATGAGTATCAAATTCTCTAGCTATAAAATGTCCAAGTGCAAATATTATTCCCATAATTACGAAAATAATATGCGGATTTATGTAGTTTTTTAATTTTTCAATTGGATATACCCGCATTCCAAACTCTTCTATAAAAGAGTTCCACACAATAAAACCAATAATAAAATAAATGTAATACCCAATATAACTAACAACTGAAATATTATCAGGAACGGTTATAGGAATGTATTCAATAGTTTCAGCACTTAAACCATAAATGATGTTTATGATTGCTACGATTATTATTCCTAATAAAAAGCCAAAAAACAAATCACGTCCAATTTTAGAACTAAATCCAAGTTCACGTAATGGTTTTTGATGAATGTATTTTTGTGCTAACCAAATTATAATAATTGAAAGTATCCCAAACAAAAAGAAAAAGAAAATACTGCCAAAATCTGGTTTAAAGTTTATGCCAGTATTCTCTCGAACATTTATTCCAAATATAGCTGCTAATTGCATTAAAGGTAACATTATAGCAACAGATGATAATACAACAATAACTACCATTAATATTTTAAATGCTAAATGTTTCTTATATTTTTCTCGGACTAATTTTATCATAAATAGAAGATAATTAATTTAAAGTTTGTTTTGCTGATTGGATTCATTTTTTGATTAAGCCCAACGTTATTCTTTACTTTACCTCATCAATAAAGTAGTTATTATATTTACTAAGAAACAAGAGGAGAACTAAAACGTTGTTTTGAATAGCAGTTCCTTTATACGTATCAGTCCTCTTGTCTTTCTTAG
>Ga0222707_1000225_pt1 | contig 20575 bp, 15 predicted proteins | sample AntAcemetage1574_FD_179831 | JGI IMG/M metagenome (GOLD analysis project Ga0222707, IMG submission 179831) | Saline water microbial communities from Ace Lake, Antarctica - #1574 | ecosystem: Environmental > Aquatic > Non-marine Saline and Alkaline > Saline | place: Antarctica: Ace Lake...
TTCGCGGCGAATCTTTTCTTCGAACCGCCCGAGTTCACTCGACGAATCCATGATGTCAATGCTCTTCACGGCATCGATCACCTGATTTTGTGCCTGCGCAATTTTTGCCCGAGCAACAAGCTGATCGCGCCGCGACCGCAGTTCGTCGAGCTTGTCCTTCATGGCCTCAAGGCCTCGCTTGAGTTGGTCGACTGTCTGCGTCTGGTTGGCAATGGTCGGTTCCACTGCGCGCGCCTCAGACTCTGCTGAGAGTTGCTTGCCCAGTGCCACCTTCGCCAGATTGTCGAACTTGTCAGCGTCAACGACGTTGCCGGTCGAGCGCAGTTGGTCAGCCTTCACGCTCGCTGCGACGGCTTTGCGGCCCCAATCTTGGGCGAGTGCAACATCTTCAGCGTGGTCTTGCTCAAGCAAACGCAGGTTGCCGATTGTTTGAGCAATGGCGGCTTCGGCGTCATTAATGCTGGCGCTGAAATCGCGCACCAGCTGGTCAAGCATTTTTTCGGGATCCTCTGCCGAGTCGATGAGAGCGTTGATATTGGCCTTCGCCAGCTGGGCGATGCGGCCGAAGACAGACTGCTTTGACATCGATGGTGCCTTTCTGACGGGGGCAGGGATGCGGCGGCTGCGATAGTGGGGTGGGCGACGCAGCAACCAGCCTGATCCTACCCAGCGGCAATCCGGCGGCGCAGAAATTCGAGCTGGCGAGTGAGCTCTGGCGGCAGTCGATCGCCGAACGAGGCGAAGAAAGTCTCAATGTCGTCGGCTTCTGCGGCTAACGCTGCGGGGTCGAGGTGAAACAGTTCCGCCAGTGCGGCGTCAGCCAGTTCGAGCCCGTCTACGTTGAGCGCTCCGGGGCTCGGAAGCGAACCCAGCGGAGAGTCGACCGCACTGTGTTCGCCGTCGAGCCGACCGATCATCCATTCGAGAACGCGAACGTTTTCACCGAAGCCGGGCCAGAGAAACGAGCCATCAGCGTCTTGGCGAAACCAGTTGACCTGAAAGACGCGTGGCACGCGAGCCGAGCGGCGCAGACGCCGCCCGAAGTCAAGCCAGTGAGCGAAGTAGTCGGCCATGTTGTAACCGAGAAAAGGCAGCATGGCAAACGGATCGCGCCGCAGTTCGCCGACGGTACCTTCGGCGGCCGCCGTTTGCTCTGAGGCGATCGTGGCGCCCATAAAAACACCGTGATCCCAGTCGCGCGCCTCTACCACCAAGGGCACGTTGCTGGCTCGGCGGCCGCCGAAGATGATGGCGTCAATGACGACGCCCTCCGGGTCGTCCCAGCCGCTTGCCATCGAGGGGCACTGCTGGGTTGACACCGTAAACCGAGAGTTGGGGTGCGCCGCGGGGCGCCCTGAGTCTGGCGTCCAGGGTTGGCCGCGCCAATCGGTGAGGCGGGCCGGGGCGTCATCGGTGAGCCCCTCCCACCACACGTCGCCGTCATCGGTGCGCGCCACATTGGTGAAGAGCGTGTTGCCCCACAGCATTTTGACCGCGGTGGGATTCGTGCGGGGCCCCGTGCCAGGAGCGACGCCGAAGAAGCCGGCTTCGGGGTTCACCGCGCGCAGACGGCCGTCGGAGCTGATCCACAGCCAGGCAATGTCGTCTCCGACGGTTTCTACTTTCCAGCCGGGCAGGCTGGGCGTCATCATCGCCATGTTGGTCTTGCCGCACGCGCTCGGAAAGGCCGCGGCAAGGTGGTAAACCCGGCCAGAGGGCGGCGTGACTTTGATGAGCAACATGTGCTCGGCAAGCCAACCCTCGTCGCGTGCGATCACAGATGCGGTTCGCAGTGCGTAGGCTTTTTTGGCCAGGATCGCGTTACCGCCATAGGCCGAGCCGTATGACCACATTTCGCGGGTGGCCGGAAATTGGACGATGTATTTCGTATCGTTGCACGGCCATGCCACGTCTTTTTGACCGGGCACCAGTGGCGCGCCGACGCTGTGCACTGCGGGGGCCCACGACGCACCGCGGGCGATCGCGTTGAGGGCCTCGTCGCCCATGCGTGTCATCGTGCCGATACTCACCACCACGTAGGGCGAGTCAGTCACCTGCACGCCGTAGCGGACCATGGGTGAGTCGAGTGGGCCCAACGCGAAAGGCACCACATACATGGTGCGGCCGCGCATTGCCCCCCGAAAGACGCCGTCAAGTTCTGCTCGCATGGCCGCGGGTGCTCGCCAGTTGTTGGTCGGTCCGGCGTCGGCTTCACTCTCGCTGCAGATGAATGTGCGGCTTTCGAGTCGGGCTACGTCGCTCTCGGCCGAGCGGGCGAGGAAAGAGTAGGGACGCAGGTCGGGGTTGAGCTGCTCGATAGTGCCCATCGTGACGAGGTGTTGCATCAGCTCGTGGCGTTCACGTGTGGTGCCCGTCATCCAGCGGATGCTGGCCGGCTGCATCCGAGCGGCGAGCGACGCCACCCACTCGTCGACATCAGTGGGGTGTGCGGCACGCACCGGCGCTTGCCCTGTCGGTGAACCTGAGCCGGTAACCGACGTTGCGGTCGGACCGGGGGCGCTGGTCTGGTCGAGAAGCGTCACGGTGGTCTCCTTCATTGGAGTGGCTGGTGCCCTCATCGCGTCACCTCGAGGGGGAGGGGCGCGCTGAAAAGCCGGCAAGAATCCCCAATCTAGCCAGGATCCCTCCGGTTTGGTCCGATATCCGCGACAAAAAAATAGAAAGAAAGACTATTCTTTCGATATTGTCACAACATGAGTGATCTTGTGACCCTGGGTCAGCGCATCCGGCATTTTCGCACCGAGCGAAGCCTGACGCTCGATCAGCTCGGTGATCGTGTGGGTGTCGCCGGAAGCCAACTGTCTCTCATCGAGAACGGTCGTCGTGAGCCGCGCGTCACACTGCTCACTCAGATCGCAGCAGAGTTGGGGGTGGCACTTGTGACGCTGCTGGACGCAACCCCGCCCACTGCCCGAGCAGCACTGGAAATTGAGCTTGATCGTGCACAGCGCAGCCCGCACTACGCGAGTCTGGGCCTGCCGCTGGTGCGCCCTGGCCGAACCATGACCGACGACGTGCTTTCGTCTCTCGTGGGCCTGCATCGGGCGCTCGTCGAGCGCGAGCGACAAGCGATCGCGACCCCCGAAGAAGCCCGCCGCGCCAACACTGCGCAGCGGCTGCAGATGCGAACGCGCCACAACTTTATTGCTGACATCGACGAGCTCGCCCAGAGCATGGTCAGTGGTACCGGGCACGTCAGCGGTGCACTGACCCACCGAGAGGTCGGTCTGATGGCTCAGAAGCTCGGTTTCGACCTGGTCTACGTCAACGATCTGCCCCACTCAGCCCGGTCGGTGACTGATCTCGACAATGGGCGAATCTACCTGCCACCGGCTTCCATTCCGGGTGGGCACGGGCTGCGGTCGATGGCGCTACAGGCTGTTGCCCACCGTTCGCTCGGACACACGGTGCCAGCAAGCTACGCCGAATTTGTGCGGCAGCGCTTAGAGATCAACTATTTTGCAGCCGCGTGTCTGATGCCGCTCGATCAATCGGTTGCGTTTTTGTTGCAGGCCAAGCGCGACCGGAATATCGCGGTGGAAGACTTCCGCGATGCGTTCGGGGTTACCCATGAGGCGGCGGCACTCCGATTCACGAATCTCGCCACGTCGCACCTTGACCTCACGGTGCATTTTTTGCGTGTGGGTGATGACGGAGCCGTCTACAAGGCGTATGAAAACGATGGCCTTCGACTGCCCGTCGACGTCACTGGGTCGATCGAAGGGCAGCCCGTTTGCCACCACTGGAGCGCGAGAGCCGCGTTCACCCGCACCAATCGCACAACCGAGTACTACCAATACACCGACACGCCCGAGGGCACTTTTTGGGAGTCGACCCAGACGGGCACGAGCTCGACTGATGAGTTTTCGATCACTGTCGGTGTGCCATTCGCCGATGCCAAGTGGTTTCGTGGGCGTGACACTGCGCACCGTCGCCGTTCAACGTGCCCTGATGCGGCCTGCTGCAAACGGCCGGACGGCGAACTCGCCGATCGCTGGCAGGGCAAGGTGTGGACCAGCGCAAAACTGCACGCCCACATCCTCTCGCCCCTGCCCAGCGGAACGTTTCCGGGGGTCGACGATCAAGAGCTGTATCGGTTTCTGGAGAGGCACGCGGAGGGTGCGCGCTGACGGCGAGCGGCGTGTCCCGCGGGCGGCCCTCAGGCTGCGGGCGTGGGGTTTTTTGGCAGCTTGCGCACGGCGGCGCGGCGCCGGCGGCGACTGGGGGTCATCGCGCGCATTTCCTCCATGCGGCCAAAGCACAGCAGCCGGTCTTCGGCCTGCAGAACCTGCGTGCGGCGCGGGTTAGGAATCACGGTGGTGCCGCGGTTCAGGGTCAGAACCGTGATGTCGCGGTCAAGGATGCCCGAGTCGCCCAGTGTGCTGCCGACGAGTTCGGCCCCCGCGTGTACGACCAGTTCAGCCACCCCGTATCCCGTTGACAGTGCCAATCGTTGCCGCACATCAATGTCAGGAAAAGCGACCTCGTGCGAGATGTAGTCGATGATTGCGCCTGCGACGTCGAGCTTGGTTGCCGTTTCGATGCCTTCCAGGCCCGGGGAGGAGTTGACCTCCATGACGAGCGGACCGTCGTTGCCTTCGAGCATGTCGACTCCAGCCACGCGTAGCCCCATGATTTGTGCCGACCGCACGGCGGCCCGCTCATACTCGGGCGTCAAAGAGATCGCTTCGACGGAGCCTCCTCGATGCACGTTCGATCGAAACTCATCGCCGATGGCGGTACGGCGCATGGCGGCCACAACCCGATCGCCGACGACGAGAGCACGAATGTCGCGGCCACGGCTCTCGGCAATGAACTGCTGAATCAAAACGTTTTGATTGGTGGAGTGCAGTGTTTCGATGATGGCCTCGGCCACTTTTGCCTGTGGAGCGAGAATGACGCCGATGCCCTGAGTGCCTTCGAGCAACTTGATGACGACCGGGGCGCCACCCACCCGTTCGATGGCGGGGCGCACGTCGGCACGGTTACGCACGAAGGCTGTGGCGGGCATAGCAATGCTGTGGCGCGACAGAATTTGAGTCGCCCTGAGCTTGTCGCGCGCATTGCTGATGCCGTTCGCTGTGTTGGGTGTGAAGACATCCATTTGCTCGAATTGACGAACCACGGCCGTGCCAAAGTACGTGATCGAGTTGCCGATGCGCGGCAAAATCGCGTCATAGCTCGACAGCGGTTTGCCGCGATAGTTCAGGTCGGGCTCGGGCCCGGTGAGGTCTACTGCGAACCGCAGAGTGTTCAACACTTTGACTCGGTGGCCGCGTTGCTCGGCAGCGGCGCGCAAACGTTGCGTCGAATACGACTGTGGGGCACGCGAGAGAATGGCGAGTTTCATGAGGAGTCCCTGACAAGATGAGCGGGTGACTAAGAGCGCCCATTCAACCACCATCGTCGGGTGGCGGGAATGGGTTGGCCTTCCTTCGGCCAAGGTGCCATGGATCAAGGCGAAACTCGACACTGGCGCTCGCTCGTCTGCAGTGCACGCCTTCGACCTCCAGGTATTGCCTCCGGGCGTGGACGGCGTCGAAACAGTGCGGTTCAGTCTTCGACCGTGGCAAGGCTCTGACGACGACACTGTCATCGTCGAGTGCCCGATCTTCGACCGGCGAGCCGTGCGCAGCTCGTCTGGGCACACTGAGCAGCGCATTGTCGTGCTGATGGAAGTGATGCTCGCCGGGCGCGAGATCACGGCCGAAATGACACTGAGCAACCGCGACACGATGGGCTTTCGCATGCTCATTGGCCGCGAAGCGTTGCGTCAGGGTTTCATCATCGATCCGGCGCGGTCATTCCTCGGCGGGCGAGCGCCCAAGGATGTACGCCACGTCAACCGCGGAGGGTAGGCGGGCAACGCTGCAGGTTTTGCGTGGTGTGGCAGGTGGTGCACCGCAGCATGCGTTGCACCTGCGGCGTCACCAGCTGTCACTGCCCGACATTTCAGCGCCCCCGACAGGATTCGAACCTGCGACCCTCAGTACCGGAAACTGATGCTCTATCCCCTGAGCTACGGAGGCTTGCTCAGCCTAGCGGGTGTCGTGGCCCCGTCGACATCATCGACACCACCGGCTTATCGACATCACCGGCCTGATTGCCCAGATCGTTTCTGGCATGTGACGCACCGGTAGAATTGGCTCTCGTGAACCCCGACCAGCTTGCCTCTGCCATGCTCGCCGTCGTTACCAAAGCCGTCGAGCGTCACGACGCAGGATCTGCCGCGGGTCTCACCGTCGCTGACATCGCTCTGGAGCGCCCGCGCAATCGTGACCATGGCGATTGGGCCACCTCGGTGGCGTTGAAGCAGGCGAAGCGGGTCGGGATGCCCCCGCGCGTGTTTGCTGAAGAACTCGTGGCGGGCATCCGCGAGATCGATGGTGTGGCGCAGGTGGATATTGCTGGCCCTGGTTTTCTCAATATCCGGTTGGATGCGGCGGCGGCCGCAGAACTGGCGCGTGTCATCGTGGAGTCGGGTGAGGCTTATGGCCAGAATGCGACGCTGAGCGGTCAGTCCATCAACCTGGAATTCGTTTCGGCCAACCCCACCGGCCCCCTTCACATCGGCCACACCCGTTGGGCCGCACTGGGCGACTCGCTGGCGCGGGTTCTGAGCGCCTCAGGCGCCACCGTGACGAGTGAGTTTTATGTCAACGACGCCGGCGCGCAGATGGCAACTTTCGGCGAATCAGTGTTGGCGGCGGCTTTGGGCGAGCCCGCCCCTGAGAACGCATACCCGGGCGAGTACATTGCGGCGCTCGGTGAGCGTGCGCGTGCGGCACGCGCTGATCTCAGCACCCTGCCGCGCGCCGACGCTATCGAGGTGGCACGTGAGTTGGCGTACGCGTGGCAGCTGGCTGAAATTCGCGAATCGTTAGCGCGCTTCAACGTGCACTTCGATGTGTGGTTCAGTGAGCGCGACCTGCACGACATCGATGCTGAGATCGGGCGGAGCCGCATTGATGACGCGGTTAACCGGCTGCGTGCACAGGGCCACGTGTATGACCTCGATGACGCCATCTGGGTGCGAACCACTGACTTCGGCGACGACAAAGACCGCGTCATCAAGCGCGGCAACGGCGTCTACACCTACTTCGCCGCTGACGCCGCTTATTACCTGTCAAAGGGTGACCGTGGCTTTGCCCACAAAATCTACTTGCTGGGTGCCGACCACCACGGGTATGTGCACCGCTTGAAGGCTCTTGCGGGCGCTGCCGGCGATGATCCGACCCGCGACATCGAGGTTCTAATCGGCCAATTGGTGAGTATCAACGGTGCACGTCTCAGCAAGCGTGCGGGCAACATCATTGAACTCAACGATCTTCGTGAGTGGCTCGGAACCGACGCCCTGCGCTACTCGCTGGCGCGTTACCCAGCAGATTCTCCACTCACACTTGACCCCGAGCTGTTACGCAAGCGCACCAACGACAACCCGGTTTTTTACGTTCAGTACGCACACGCCCGCACCCACCAGGTTGCGCGCAACGCCGCAGCGTCAGAGGTAGATCGCGCTGTCTTCGCTGCTGAGCTGCTCATTGACGAAACCGAGAGCGCACTCTTGGGTGTGCTCGCCGACTTTCCGCGAACTGTGGCGCAAGCGGCAGCGCTGCGTGAACCCCACCGCGTCGCCCGCTACCTGGAAGAACTCGCGGCACGCTACCACCGCTGGTACGACACCTGTCGCGTCACCCCGCAGGGTGACGAGGCGGTCACCGCCGTTCACGGCACTCGGCTGTGGCTCAATGACGCAACCGGGCAGGTTCTGCGCAACGGTTTGGCATTGATTGGCGTCTCGGCCCCCGACAGGATGTAGTGGTGAGCGATCCTGCAGAGCTGACGCCCGCCACCGGCGACGCCTCGCCTCGGCAGGCTCAAAAACAGCGACGCGGCCGCATCGCGATAGTGGTTGCCGTGAGCGTGGTCGTGGTGCTGGGCATTGCCGTGGTGGTTGCCGAGACTGTGGCGCGCCAGCAGGCGCAGAGCCTGATCGCCGAGCAGCTGCGGTCGTCGCTGCAACTTGAGCCCGAGCATCCGGTCGATGTCCGCCTCGGTGGGGGATCAGTTCTCGTGCAGGGACTCATCGGTCGCCTTGCCTTGGTTGAGGTTCAGATTGACGGCGTCGCTTTCGGTGAGCTCGTCGGTGACCTCAGCGTGATGGTCACGAATACACCCATCGATGCCAGCCAGCCCACCGAGTCAGTGCAGGCCGTGTACGAGGTAGCGGAGAGTGATGTTGCCGCTCTCGGAGGTTTTCTTAGCGGCACCCCGGTCAATGACGTGCGGCTCGACGAGCGTGAGATCCAATTTCAGACTGCGTTTTCTTTCTTCGGAGTCGATTTTGCAGTGGGTCTGGGGGTGACGCCCTCGGTTCAAGACGGGCGATTGGCGTTCACGCCCTCCAGCGTTGTGCTCAACGATGAGCGCATCGATGCCACCGACTTGCTACAGCAGTTCGGTCAAATCGTCGAACCGTTGCTCGCCTCACAGCAGTTCTGCGTCGCGCAATATCTACCCGCTGATCTCGCACTCACCGCCGTTCAGGTTGGCGACGAGCAGCTCACCGTCGTGTTCGGCGCGACAAACGTTGCCCTCGCTGGTGCGGGTTTCTCCACCCTCGGCACCTGTCCGTAGCGTGCCATTCAGCCGCCTTGCCCGCTGACAGAATCTGCCCGGTCACTCACCGCTAAACTCGGGCCAGCTTCAGGAACCAATCCGGGTTCGCTCGCTCCGCCCTCGCTCTCTCCACCCCCCGCTCTCTCCACCCCCGCTCTCGCCGTCTCGTGAGGTCACCAGTGCTCGCCAACCCGCTCTCGCCGTCGTGGCTCGTGCCGTCGCACGACCAGTCAGCTTTGCCCGCACATGTGTGGCCGGCGAGCGCTGTGCGCACTGAGTCAGGCGCCGTCTCCGTGGGCGCCGTCGACCTCACGCAGCTTGCCGTCGACTTCGGCACCCCCCTCTACGTCATTGATGAGCAGGATGCCCGCTCACGGGCAGCTCGCACTCTGGCGGCGTTCGCGACGGCTGCTGCAACGCACGGCACAACGGTGAGCGCCTACTACGCCGGTAAAGCGTTCCTGTGCACCGAGGCTGTGCGGTGGATGCTCGCTGAGGGCCTCAACATTGATGTCTCCAGTGGAGGCGAGTTGGCCGTTGCTCTCGCTGCTGACACTGACCCCGCCCGCATCGGGCTTCACGGCAATAACAAGTCATTGGCCGAGATCGATCGCGCAGTGGGCGTGGGTGTGGGCGCCATCGTTATCGACTCACTCATTGAAATTGACCGTGTCGCCGCGGCTGCACAGCGTCACGGTCGCGTTCAAAACGTACGCCTGCGCATCAACTCGGGCGTGCACGCCCACACCCACGAATATTTGGCGACGGCGCGTGAAGACCAAAAGTTCGGTATTCCGCTGGCCGAGGCTGCTGCGGCCGTCGCCCTTATCCGTGCCCACGACAGCCTGCGCTTTCTCGGACTGCACTCCCACATTGGTTCACAAATTTTTGCGCTCGATGGCTTTCTCGAAGCCGCGCGCCGCCTACTCACTCTGCACGCCGAACTGCTGACCCGCGGCCCCGTGCCCGAACTTAATCTGGGGGGCGGCTTTGGTATCGCCTACCTTGAGCGCGACGACGCGCCGGCGATTGAAGCGGTGGCCACCTCGTTGCTCGCCGCCGTGGCCCGCGTCTGTGGTGAGCTCAACATCCCGATGCCGCACATCGCGGTAGAGCCGGGCCGCGTCATCATCGGGCCGGCGGGGATCACGCTCTACGAGGTCGGCACCACGAAAGAGGTCACCGTGACTCTCGAGGAGCCTGCCCAGGGCTCAGCTGTGCGGCGCTACGTCAGCGTCAACGGCGGCATGAGCGACAACGCGCGCCCCGCGCTGTATGGCGCTGACTACTCCGTCGCACTAGTGGGTCGCGCATCAGAGGCCACACCGGTGCTGGTGCGCGTGGCGGGCAAGCACTGCGAAAGCGGCGACATCATTGTGCGTGATGCGTACCTGCCAGCAGACGTGCAGCCGGGCGACTTGGTCGCTGTTCCGGCCACCGGCGCCTACTGTTTTTCGCTCGCCAGCAATTACAACTATTTGGCACGCCCGGCCGTGGTGGCCGTGCGTGACGGAATCGCCCGCGTGATCGTGCGCGGCGAAACCGAAGCCGATCTGTTGCGGCGAGACGTGTTCGCCCACCGTGAAGGAGAAACCCCGTGATCGAATACCGCACCCTCCGGGTGGCACTACTGGGCGGTGGCAGTGTCGGCTCTCAGGTGGCCGAACAGTTGCTCACCCATCGCGACGAGTTGGCTGCCCGCATTGGCGCCGACATCGAGCTGGTGGGGGTGGCGGTGCGCGACCTCGACGCACCTCGCGACACTGCGATTCCGCGCGAACTTCTCACCGTCGATGCGCCGTCGCTCATCGTCGGTGCTGACATCGTTGTCGAACTGATGGGCGGCATCGAGCCGGCCCGAACCCTTATCTTGCAGGCACTCAGTTCGGGCGCCGACGTGGTCACGGCCAATAAGGCGCTGCTCGCTACGCACGGCCCCGAACTTTTTGAGGCGGCCGGCCAGGTGGGCGCGCAGCTGTACTACGAAGCCGCCGTCGGGGGGGCGATTCCGATCATCCGTCCACTGCGTGACTCACTGGCGGGCGACCGCGTGCAACGCATTTTGGGCATCGTCAACGGCACCACTAACTTCATCCTCGATCGAATGGATGCCCACGGCGAGTCGATGCAGCAAGCGCTAGCCACGGCCACCGCGCTGGGATACGCCGAAGCTGACCCCACTGCTGACGTGGGTGGCTACGACGCTGCGCAGAAGGCCGCGATTCTTGCGAGTCTCGCGTTTCACACCCTCGTGCCCGCCGAGGCCGTCTACCGCGAAGGCATCACCGACGTCACCCTCGACCAGGTGGTGGCCGCCCGCAAGGCTGGCTACGTCGTCAAGCTGCTTGCCATCTGCGAGCGACTCACCGACCCTGTCACGGGTGTCGACGGCGTGAGTGCGCGCGTGCATCCCGCTTTGATTCCCCTCACACACCCTCTCGCCGCCGTTCACGGCGCCAACAATGCCGTCTTCGTCGAAGCCGAATCAGCCGGGCCGCTCATGTTTTACGGCGCAGGTGCCGGCGGCATTCAAACGGCATCGGCAGTGCTGGGCGATGTGGTGTCAGCTGCCCGACGGCACGTCGTTGGTGGGCCAGGAGTCGCCGAAAGCACGCACGCCGATCTGCCAGTGCTTCCCATCACGGCCGTGCGGACGCGGTACCAGATCGCACTTCTCGTGGCCGATGAACCGGGAGTACTCGCCGCCATCGCCACCCTGTTTCAAAGCCACGGTGTTTCAGTTGAGACCGTGCAGCAGTCAGTGGTGGCGCGCGATGCGCTGAGTGCGCCGCACACAGCCAGCACGGCTACCCTGGTAATCGGTACTCACGAGGCTACCGAAGCTGATCTCGCCGCCACAGTCGCGGCATTGACCACCAGCAGCGCCGTTCACAGCGTGACGAGCGTTCTGCGAGTAGAAGGACTGTAGATGGCTAAGCAGTGGCGCGGAGTCTTGCACGAATACGCAGACCGCCTCGATATCAGCGCGGCGACCCCCATCATCTCGTTGGGTGAGGGCGGCACCCCGCTGATTCCAGCGCGCTTCCTCAGCGCGCGCACGGGGGCGAAAGTTTTCGTCAAATACGAGGGGATGAACCCGACCGGTTCGTTCAAAGACCGCGGTATGACCATGGCGATCTCGAAGGCCGTTGAACACGGGGCGCGTGCGGTCGTGTGCGCGTCAACCGGTAACACTTCGGCGGCGGCCGCAGCGTACGCCGCTCACGCCGGGATCACCGCGGCAGTGCTCGTACCCGAGGGCAAAATTTCGATGGGCAAGCTCAGCCAGGCTGTGGCACACAAGGCGGCGCTGATTCAGATCGAGGGCAACTTCGACGACTGCCTCGACATTGCCCGCGAGCTTGGCAAAAATTACCCTGTGCACCTCGTCAACTCGGTCAACCCCGACCGCATCGAGGGTCAGAAAACGGCGGCCTTTGAGGTCGTCGACGTCTTAGGTGACGCCCCCGACTTTCACATCATGCCCGTGGGCAACGCGGGTAACTACACCGCCTATCACCGGGGTTACCGCGAAGAGCTTGACCGGGGGGCGATCACGAAGCTTCCCCGCATGTTCGGGTTTCAGGCAGCCGGAAGCGCCCCGATCGTTTTGGGTGAGCCCGTCAAAAATCCCGAAACGCTTGCCAGCGCCATTCGCATCGGTAACCCTGCGTCGTGGGAGCTAGCGCTGGCCGCTCGCGATGACTGCCGCGGCTACTTCGGTGCCATCTCTGACGAACACATTTTGATCGCGCACCGGCTGCTCTCGCAAGAAGTGGGCATCTTCGTCGAACCCGCCTCGGCCATTTCAGTGGCAGGTTTACTCGAGCGCGCCGAGTCCGGCGCCATCCCGGCCGGGTCAACCGTGGTGTTGACCGTCACCGGTCACGGCCTGAAAGACCCCCAGTGGGCGCTTCGTGGGCCCGACGGTGTCGACGTGACACCGACAGTCGTGCGGGCAGATACCGCTGAGGTGGCGTCAGTGCTGGGGCTGCAGAAGTCACTGGTGTGAGCACCGTGCGCTCAAGCGTGGGGCACCCGGCGCCAGCGCATCCAGCCACCATCGACCCGCGGCTCGCGGGCCGTCGGGTGAGCGTGAAAGTGCCGGCGACGACAGCCAATCTGGGCCCCGGATTCGACACTCTCGGTTTGGCCTTGACGGTGTACGACGAGCTTGAGGTGAGCGTGCGCGGGCAACCCGGCGCAACCGTGACCGTGCACGGGGTGGGCGAGGGCGTCGTTGCCACCGATGACACCAATCTCGTCGTGCGGGCCATCGCGCGCACTTTCGAAGCCAACGGGTTCGCCCTGCCCGGGCTCGACCTGATCGCGCACAATGTGATTCCGCACGGTCGAGGCATGGGTTCGTCAGCCGCAGCGATTGTGGCCGGCATCATGGCGGCTCGGGGTTTGCTGGAGGGAATCGTCGAGCTGAGCCCGAGCGATCTCCTCACACTCGCCGCTGAATTGGAAGGGCACCCCGACAACGTGGCGCCAGCCCTCTTCGGCGGGCTCACCATTGCGTGGGTAACCCCGAACGGCCCGGAACACAAGCGACTGAGCGTGCACCGCGGCGTTTCGCTTCTCGTCGCCGTGCCCGAAATCACGATGTCGACGGCACTTGCTCGGTCACTGCAGCCCGCGTCGGTGCCTCATGAAGACGCCATCTTCAATGTCTCTCGGTCGGCGCTGCTGATTGCCGCCCTCATTCAAAGCCCTGAACTGCTGTTCGCGGCCACAGAAGACAAGCTGCATCAGAGTTACCGAGCCAGCGCTATGCCCGAAACGCACGCCCTGGTGACCGTGCTGCGCACGCACGGGTACGCTGCCGTCGTGTCGGGAGCAGGCCCTTCGGTACTCGTTCTGTGCAGTGATCCAGCCCAAAGATTGCTCGCTGCGCAGCTGATCGAGCAGCACGCCACCACGCCGTGGGTGTCACACATGCTGGCAGTCGATTTCAAGGGTGCTACTGTGAACACGCATCCAATCGAGCACGCGGCCTAGCCCGTTCTCAGTTCGAGCACTTACCAGCAGCCCCGCTGCTTCCACTCGCGCAAACCATCTCGAGCGCAGGCGTCACCGCACTACGGCGGTTTCTTCCAGGCTCCACGGTGGTGTCGCGATCATGAGGCACCCGGCATCCTCCGAGGCAATTTTGGCCCGGAGCCGAAAGGAATAATCACGTGACTGACCCCAACCTCCGCGCATCAAGCGCACATGTGCCATCCAATCTCAGCGCCCTCAAGCTGGCAGAGCTACAGCAGCTCGCTAGCCAGCTCGGCGTTGGCGGCGTGTCAAAGCTGCGCAAGCAAGACCTGGTGAACGCCATCACTGAGCACCAGGCTTCGACATCGACAGGTTCGACCGCTGAGCCCACAAAGCGCCCAGCGCGCAGTTCAGCCGCAAAGTCTGACAGTGTGCCCTCGGATGCTGCCACCACCCCCGCGGCCGCTGAACCTGTTGCCGCCGCAGTATCCGCCTCAGGCTCCGCCGCCCCCGACTCGGCACCTCGCCGTCGTGGCTCGCGCCGAGTATCGAGTGACACCCTCACCGCTGCGCCGGTGGTTACTGACACAACTGCTGACGCCACTGCCACCACTTCTGGGGCCGCACCGGTCACCACCGCTGGCTCCAGCGCGTCCGTCAACGTGTCTACTGACGCCTCTGCTGACGCCTCCACTGACGTGGCTGCCGACGGTGCTGACGACTCGTCAGCGGCTGGGCAGGGCGAGGGTGACGACGCTGGCGCCAACGGGGGCCGTAACCGCAATCGCAGCCGCAACCGCCGCGGTGCCGACCGCACCGAGGGTAGCGACGCCCGTGGTCAGCAAAATGGTGGCCAGCAGAGCGGCGGCCGCAACACCGATCGCAACACTGATCGCAACACCGACCGCAACACCGACCGGGCTGAGGCCACTACTCGCGGTGACCGGTCGAAGAGTGCCCGCGGTGCTGACCAAGACCGCGGAAATGACCAGAGCCGTGGCGACCACGATCGCGGTGCTGACCAGAGCCGCGGAGCGGACCAGAACCGTGGCCCGCAGAGCGACCGGGCTGAGCAAGACGCTGACGGCCGCAACCGCACGCGCGGGCGCGGGCGTGACCGTAAGCGTGGCCCGGGCGGCGACGAGTTCGACCCTGAGATCAGCGACGACGACGTTCTTATTCCGGTTGCGGGCATCCTCGATGTCCTTGATAACTACGCTTTCGTCCGCACCACTGGATACCTGCCCGGCCCGAGCGACGTCTACGTCTCACTGGGTCAGGTGAAAAAGTATTCGCTGCGCAAGGGTGATGCTGTTGTCGGAGCTATCCGCCAGCCACGCGATGGCGAGGGCCAGGGGCGTCAAAAGTACAACGCGCTGGTGCGGGTCGACTCGGTCAACGGTCAGACGGTTGATGAAGCTGCCGCGCGCGTCGAGTTCAGTGCCCTCACCGCGCTGTTCCCGAGCGAACGTCTGCGACTTGAGACGACTGCGGCGGCCGCATCCACGCGCCTCCTCGACGTCGTTGCACCCCTGGGTAAAGGCCAGCGCGGGCTCATCGTTTCGCCCCCGAAGGCCGGCAAGACGCTGATGTTGCAGGCGATTGCTGACGCGATTGCGAAGAACAACCCCGAAGTGCACCTCATGGTGGTTCTCGTCGATGAGCGCCCTGAAGAAGTCACTGAGATGCAGCGGTTAGTCAAGGGTGAGGTCATCGCCTCTACCTTCGATCGTCCGGCCGAAGACCACACCACGGTTGCGGAATTAGCCATCGAGCGCGCCAAGCGGCTGGTCGAGCTGGGCCACGACGTCGTCGTGCTTCTCGACTCGATCACCCGGCTTTCACGCGCGTACATTGCGACAACTCCGGCCAGCGGTCGAGTGATGTCTGGCGCTCTAGACCCGTCAGCGCTAGCCGCGCCGAAGCGCATCTTCAGCGCCGCACGCAACATCGACGATGGTGGATCACTCACGATTCTTGCGACAGCCCTCATCGAGACCGGCTCGAAGATTGACGAAATGATCGTCGACGAGTTCACCGGCACCGACAACTTCGAGCTGCGACTTTCACGCCAGCTGGCAGATAAGCGCGTTTTTCCGGCGGTCGACATCACCGCGTCGGGAACGCTGCGCGAAGAACTGCTGCTGGGCGCCGACGAGGTTCGTGTGACTGGTCAGCTCCGCAAGGTTCTCGCTGAACTGGGCCCACAGCAGGCACTCGAAATGGTGCTGAGCACGCTGGCTGAGACCTCATCGAATGTTGAGTTTCTGGTGGCAGTGCAGAAGGCGCGACCCCCGGTCGTCGCTTCTCGTACCGCTCACTGACGCCGCAGCTCGCGGCCGCTGGTCGCGGGCGACCGAGGGAGAGTTTCATGTTCGAATCTGTCAGCACGCTCATCGCCGAACTGGAGTCGTTGCAAGATCAGCTCGGCGACCCAGCCGTGCACGCCGACGCTGCGCGCGCCAAGAAACTCAACCGGCGCTACGCAGAACTGAATCAGATCGCTGAAGCACACAGCAAGTGGCAACAGTCTGAAGGCGACCTGCTTGCCGCTCGCGAGTTTGCGAAAGACGATGAGGCGTTTGCTGAAGAGGTTCCGGCATTAGAGCTCACGGTCACCGAGCGCGCCGAAAAACTTCGGCGTCTGCTGATTCCGCGCGACCCCGACGACGGACGTGACGTGATCATGGAGATCAAGGGGGGCGAGGGCGGCGAAGAGTCGGCCCTGTTCGCCGCCGATCTGCTGCGCATGTATTCGTACTACGCCGAATCGCGCGGCTGGAAGATTGAACTGCTCGACGCCACCCGCAGCGACATGGGCGGGTATAAAGATGTGCAGGTGGCGATCAAGAGCAACTCCAACGACCCGGCTCAGGGGGTGTGGGCGAGCCTCAAGTACGAGGGTGGTGTGCACCGCGTGCAGCGCGTGCCCGCAACCGAATCGCAGGGTCGGATTCACACCTCCACGACGGGCGTTCTCGTCTTCCCCGAGGTCGATGAGCCCGACGAGGTTGAGATCAACCAGAACGATCTCAAGATCGACGTCTATCGTTCCAGCGGACCCGGCGGGCAGTCGGTGAATACCACCGACTCGGCCGTGCGCATCACCCACCTGCCCACCGGCGTTGTGGTGGCAATGCAGAACGAAAAAAGCCAGCTGCAGAACCGTGAGGCCGCGATGCGAGTGCTGCGTGCCCGCATTCTCGCTAAACAGCAGGAAGAGCGGGATGCTGTCGCCAGTGACGCTCGCAAAAGCCAGATTCGCGGAATGGACCGGTCGGAGCGCATCCGCACCTACAACTTCCCTGAGAACCGGATTGCCGACCACCGCACCGGATACAAGTCGTACAACCTCGACGCCGTCATCAACGGAGCGCTCGGGCCAGTGGTCGAGTCGTGCATTTCGTTCGACGAAGAGGCGCGGCTCGCAGCCCTCGGCGACACTGACGAATAAGCCGACGCCGAGACCAGCGACGAAGCCAGCGACGAAGCCAACGCCGAGACCGCCAGCCCAGCGACTTCCACCACCGACTATGAGCACACTCGACCTCGCCGCGTTGCGAGAGCACAGCATCCATCGGCTGGCGACGGCCGGTGTGCCGACTCCCGAAGCCGACACCGACCTGCTGATCGGCCACGTGCTCGGCATGAGTCGAGGTCAGGTGCAAGCGAAAGCCCTGATCGACGCGGTTGTGACGGCCGAGCAGCGTTCGATCATCGCGGCGTTCATCGCGCGCCGTGAACTGCGCGAACCGGTGCAGCACATCACCGGGCTCGCGGCGTTTCGTACCCTCGAGCTGGCGGTCGGACCGGGCGTCTTCGTGCCGCGGCCCGAGACGGAGTTCGTCGTACAGTTCGCCATCGACGCGCTCGCCGCCGTACCCAACGCCGCACCACTTGCCGTCGACCTCGGCAGCGGCAGTGGAGCGATAGCGCTGGCCATGGCCGTTGAGGTGCGCCATGCCCGCGTTGTCGCCGTCGAAAATTCTCCGCAGGCGTTCGTATGGACAACCCGCAACGTGCGCCGTTACGGCGACAACCGCGTTCGGCTGGTCTTCGCCGATCTGGCGGATGCCCTACCCGAGCTCAACGGAAACGTTGACGTTGTGGCCTCGAATCCTCCCTACATCCCTCTCGCCGCGGTGCCGCGAGACCCCGAAGTTCGGCTGTTCGACCCCGCCCACGCGCTGTACGGGGGAGTGGATGGGCTCGATGCGGTGCGCGCACTCGCACTGACCGCTCACCGCCTGCTGCGCCAGGGTGGCACCCTCGTCATCGAACATGGTGAACTGCAGGCTGAGCAGATTGCCGCCATCGTTCGCACGGCAGGCTTCACTGCGGTTTCGGGACACCGCGACCTGCTCGGCCGCGACCGCGCGACGACCGCGCACCGCTGAGCCGCCCCTCGCGCCCCCCGCATCCCGCGCGCCTCGCATCCCCGCGCCGCGCGCGCCTCCGCACCCCGGGAGCGTCCAATCTGCAGTTTCTGTCGAAAGTATCGACTTGTAACTACTTTCTCGACACAAACTGCAGATTGGGCGCGGCTTGGCATGGCCTGGCATGGCTTGGCATGGCTTGGCATGGCCTGGGATACCTTGCAGCACCCCGCGACAAGCACGAGCGATCAGGTCAGTTCGACGTAGCCTCCGGCGCGTACGGGTACTCGGCCGAGCGGCGCTGAAAGGCAAGAATCGCAGGGTTACGAATGCGACCCTCTTTGATCTCGATTGCCCGTTCGATGGTTTCAGACTCTGCCCACGACGACGGGCCCTCCATGACGGTGCGCAGAAAGGGCAGCAGCGCCTCGCTAATTTCCCACGTCGTCGAGTTCCACAGCCATGACGGGCTGTGGTCGACCGCGTAATAGTTGGTGGAATCTCCGACCGTGAACATCGGCTCGGCGAATGAGGTGGGGCGGGCCCAACTGAAGCCCATCCCTTCGTCAACTGACACATCGATGATGAGGCTGCCCGGTCGAAAGGCGTCGAGGTCGTCGATGTTTAGATAGGTCAGTGGCGCGTTGGGGTCTTGCAACGTGCAGTTCACAACAATGTCGCTTTCCGCCAGGTAGGGCGCGAGCGCGACACGTCCGTCGTCGGTATTGACCGTGCTCTCAAAAGGAGACTCATCGCTGTGCTCGAACTGAATGATGTCAACGGAGGGGATGGGCGAGCCCACGGCGGCGATCTCTCGATTGGTGAGCACGCGCACATCGTGGATGCCGTGGGCATTCAACGCTGTCACGGCGCCCCGCGCGGTGGCCCCGAATCCGATCACGACCGCGGTGAGTCGTCGGCCGTAGTCACCCGTCGACCCGCACAGTTGCAGCGCGTGCAGCACCGAACAGTACCCCGCCAGTTCGTTGTTTTTATGAAAGACGTGCAGGCCGAATCCGCCGTCTGACTGCCAATGGTTCATGGCCTCCCACGCGATCAGCGTGAGGTTTTTGTCGATGGCGAGCTGCGTGATTTCACGGTCTTGCACGCAGTGCGGCCAGCCCCACAACACTTGGCCGTCGCGCAAGTCTGTGAGGTCTGAGGCCTGCGGCTTCGGCAGCAACACGATGTCGGCCTGAGCGATTACTTCATCGCGGTCAGCCATCGCCCCCACAAAAAGCTCGAGGTGCTCGTCAGCAACACCGAAGCGCGCACCGTAGCCCCGCTCGACAATCATGTTGGCCCGCAGGTCGGCATCAATACGTTCGATGTGGGCGGGATGTATCGGCAGGCGTCGCTCGTCAGTTTTACGCGAGGTTGCGAGTACGCCGAGGCGCAGCACGAGAGGCATGGAATCCGTTTGGCTCATACTCCACCGTAGACGAGTGCTTGCCGATGCTGCTGCGGCGGCCGCCGCCGCGATCGGAGTCTCGAACGACGGGCTCGAGACCCGGGTCTGAAGGATCGCGCGCCCCCGCGCCCCCCGCGCGCGCCCAATCCGCGGTATCCCGCGCGCTCAAACCGCAGTTTCTGTTGAAAGTGTCGATATGTAACGACTCTTTCGACAGAAACGGCAGATTCGGCGCCCGCGGTAACCGATTCGGCGTCCGTCGTAATCGATTCGGCGCGCGTATGAGACCACCCGCCGCGCGTGCGCGCGATTTGGGGCGCCAGGCCGCGAAACCTTAGGCGGCGCGGTGAGAGGTCGCGAAAGCGTTGATCGCGTTGAGCATGAGGGCTGCGTCGGTGTACAGGTGCCCGGTGATGCCGACGGATTCAGCACCAGCCACGTTCTCAACCAGGTCGTCGGCGAAGAAAGTGTGTGTGGCTGGGGTCGAGTAGTGCTCCAGCACGCGGGTGAAGACCAGCGGGTCGGGTTTGCGCGCACCGAAGGCGGCCGTTGCGTGCATGTGTTGGCGGCCCATGAGGGGCACGAGCTCGGGCGCCACCTCGTGCAGGTGCTCGTGAATGAGAATGCTGTTGTTGGTGAGCAGCGCCACCTGGCCCAGTTCGGCGGCACGTCGAACGGCGTCGAGCGCGGCGGGCCGGGGCTGTGTGGCTGCGGCTCGAAACTGCACCCAGTCTGAACGCGAGATGGTGGCCCCGATGATGGTTGAAACGCTGGCCAGGTACTCGTCTGCGTCGGCCGGCTCGCCCGCTTCGGCTTTCCATTCGATTCCGCTGAGCCACCAGCGGCGTCGCAGCTCTTGCAGGTCGTGGCCGGTGACCGCCGTCAGCTCGGCCATGCGGGTAGGCCAGTCGTAGTCGTACAGTACGTCGTCCATATCGAAGACAAAGAGGAGGCTCACCCCTTCATACTGCCCGACTACGATGGACGCATCATGACCGCCGTGTTCGACTGCTCTATCGAGAGTGAACTGCTCGAGGGCCTGCGGGCGGCACGCGGGGCTATTGGCCGTGGTGAGCTGGTCGTGATGCCGACTGACACCGTCTATGGCCTGGCTGCTGATGCGTTTCGCGCCGAAGCCGTGCAGCGCCTACTTGATGCGAAA
>Ga0222707_1000226_pt1 | contig 20429 bp, 21 predicted proteins | sample AntAcemetage1574_FD_179831 | JGI IMG/M metagenome (GOLD analysis project Ga0222707, IMG submission 179831) | Saline water microbial communities from Ace Lake, Antarctica - #1574 | ecosystem: Environmental > Aquatic > Non-marine Saline and Alkaline > Saline | place: Antarctica: Ace Lake...
ACTGAAGACGATTCGGCCGGCGATGGCAACCCGCTCGCCCGTGGTCGTATCAACTGCGAGGTCGGGGAATCGTGCGCGAACATCCGCAATCGAATCGGTGACCGTCAAGCCGACAGCGTAGGGGTCGATGCCGGCGTCGAGCATGCGTTGGCGCTTGTCGAGGCGCACCTGCTTCTGCTCAGCAATCTCATCAGCAGTGGGCTCAGCAGTGGGCACGGCGGCCGGCTCAGCGGTCAGCTCAGCGGCCGCATCGCGGGGCGTGGATGTGTCAGTCATCAGACTCCTTGGTTCAGCGCCCCAGCCTACCGGCGGGGTGCGGATGCCCTGGGCGGGAGGGGGCTTGTGGGCGGATGCTCTGCCTGGCTGCTCGCCGCGGGTGCTCAGTGTCGGTAGCCAGAGGTGCTCAGCAGGTCAGCGCAGGTACAACAGAACCGTGTCGATGAGCCTCGTCGTACCCACCCGCGCTGCGACGATCGCCCGAGCTGGCCCGCGGTGAGTGTCGTCGACCGACTCAAAAGTTTCGGGGTGCACGACAGCAAAATAGTCGAGCTCGATATCGGCCCCGGCCTCCCCCGTGAGCAGCGCCACTGCGGCAGCAACCACTGCGTCAGCGCCCTGCTCCGCGGCTGCCTGCGCAGCATCGAGCGCGCGCGGAATCCTCTGTGCCGCGCGACGATGCGGTGCGTCGAGGTAGGTGTTGCGGCTCGACAGCGCGAGGGAGTCATTGTCGCGCACGGTGTCAACGACCTCCACGCGAGTTCGGATGTCGAGATCACGCACCATTCGTTGCACGAGAAACACCTGCTGCGCGTCTTTTTCGCCCAATACCAACATGTGCGGTTGGGTGATGTCGAGCAGCTTGGCGACCACGGTCAGCACGCCATCGAAGTGCGCGAGACGCGTTCGCCCTTCGAAGGTGCCCCCCACCGCGCCGGCAGTGATTCGAGTGTGCGGCGGCCCTGCCGGGTAAATCTCATCTGCCGCGGGTGCGAACACGGCGGCAACGCCGAGTCCGGCGAGCGCATGCCGGTCAGCATCGAGGTTGCGCGGGTAATGGTCGTAATCTTCCTCGGGCCCGAACTGGGTCGGATTCACGAAGATCGACACGATGACAACATCGGCGACCTCGCGGGCGTGACGCACGAGCGCGAGATGGCCGTTATGCAGCGACCCCATGGTGGGCACGAGCGCAATGGTTGAGCCTGCAGAGCGTGCGGCGTCGAGGCGCGAACGCAACCCCGCAATGGTCGTTTCCACAGCCGGGGCGCCGGCGGCAGCTTCGGCGACACTCACCGGTCACCCTCGTGGTCACGGGATGCATCCGGACGCTCGGATTCCCACTGGGCGGCGCCCCACTGCCCGGTGTCCCACTGGGCGGCACCTCTCTGCCCGAACCGCGGGCTGTCGAGGTTGTCAGCGGCAGCTAATTGCAGGGCGTTGTCGACTGCCGAGCGCACCAGCCCGGCGAGTACGCGGCCGGGCTCGTCGACTCCGATCAAGCGCAGAGCCCCAATGGATTGCTCGATGATGGCGGTCGAGAACTGCGACGCCGCCGCGAGGGCTTCTGCGTAGGCAGGCCGGTCGTCTTCGTCGATGACGATGGGTTCAGCGCCCATTTCGACGACGAGGGCTTGCGCGATCGGCAGCACGGGGCCGGGTGCGGTGACGGCGCACCATGCGTCGCGCAGGCGAACGAGGTCGACGCTGGTGCCGGTGAAGGCGAGGGCCGGATGCACTGCCAGCGGTATGGCCCCCACGGCCCGCGCGGGGTCGAGCACGGCCGTGCCAAAACGCGCTGAGGTGTGCAGTACGAGCTGTCCGGGCTGCCAGGCTCCGAGCTGAGCGAGCCCGGCGACAAGCTCGACAAGCTGGTCGTCGGGTATGGCGATGACGACCAGTTCGCTGCGTTCAACGACGGCCTGCACCTCGAGTATGGGCACACCGGGCAGCATGCTTTCGATGCGGTCGCGTTCGTCGTCGGAGCTCGCCGTGATGCCGACGAGTGCGTGGCCAGCGGCGGCGAGGGCGGCGCCCAGCACTGGTCCGACTCGTCCGGCGCCGATGATGCCCACCCCGAGGCGGCCGTCGCGGCCGCTCACTGTTGGCTCCAGCGGTGACTCGTGTCAGTCTGTGCGGCGCGCACGGTGGATGCGGCAACCGTGTCGAACAACCGCATTGCATCGTCTCGGTCGAGGGCGCCGACGGAGGCGCTGATCGGGCCGCTCACGGTGTGCACGTGCACTGAGGCAAGGCTCAGGGCACGCAGCACGGGCCCCTGGTACACCGAGACAGACTGCGCGCGCGACAGCGGCACGATGGTGAGCGAGCGCCAGATGGAACCGGTGCGCAACAGCACGGCAGCGTCGGTGACGGCGAATCCGTTGCGGGGTTGTGAGAACCACCTCAGGGGGCGGGCACGACGCGGCGATATGGAGAATCCGCCGTCGTTGCCGCGCCCGAGCAGTCCGTGCTCCAGCACGGGCAGGGCATCGTCGACGGCAACGTTCGGCAGTAGTAGTTGGACGACCGCCCGCACGTCGTCGAGGTTGCCGACCGGCAAAATGGTGGTTTGCTGCTGTCCCGCGGCACCGCTCTGGGATGAGCGCGAGGCGCGATTGACGGCGACCTGCCACCAGCCCGAGGGCCGCCAGAGCAGGGGCTGGCTGATTTTGAGCGAGTGGATGCGACCGGGGGGCAGCGTTTCATTCGTGGTCGAGAGCAACCCGAAGCCAACGCGCACCCCGTCGGGGGTCGCCGCGATGGAGTATCTCAGCGAGCGAGTGATGCGAGCGACCAAGAATCCGCCGAGACCGATCATGGCGGGGAATGCGGTGAGTAAAAGAAGAAGTTCGCCGGTAACGGCGACGAAGACACCCAACCCGATGAGCAAGGCGACCAGCACGACGGTGGTGTCGCTGAGCACGGTTGAGCCGATGAGCCGGCCGGGGTTCATGCGAACGACCGACTGGGGGGCGATCAGGTCAACGTCGATTTCAGAGGCACGCAGTTCTGTCAGGCGTGCGTCGAAAACCCGGCCCGCTGCTGGCAGAGGGCGGGCTGCAGTCGCTTGACCGAGCGCTTCAGCCGCGAGCCCAGCGGGGGCGGCATTGCCGGCCGCAACGCCGTCGCGTCGTGACCCTGAGGCCAGCCGCAGAATCTCTTGGCGCAGCGCATCGGCGTCGCGCCCGCGCAGGTACGCGAGGGGAACGTTGGCATCATTACCGGCCACGGTGATCTCGAGTTTGGCGGCGCCAAAGAGCCGAGGCACGATCGGTCGACCAATGTTGATGCCCTGAATGCGGTCGAGTCGGCCCTTGCGATTGGTGCGAAACAGGATGCCCGACCGCACTTCGACGACCTCGTCAGTAATACGGAAGGTGTGCATACGCCACGACAGCCAGAAGCCGGTGATGAGCAGTAGCAGTACTCCTACACCGGCTAACAGCGCGAGTACGACTAGCTCTTCGCGCACAATGTAGTCAATGGCGTCAGCTTCAAAGTCGCCGCCGGTTCGCGGCAGGCCGCCCCGGTCAGCGCCGAAAAACACGCTGACTAGACGGTCGCGCAGGTTGACGAGGAGCACCCCGATGATGGCGATGAACGCAAGACCGCCGCGAAAAAGTGGCGTGGCAGGGTGCAGGCGGTGCCACTCACCGTTGGCAAAGTTGACCGGCACGGCGGGAGTCGCGGGCGGCACCGGCACGGCGGCGGGAGGCACGGCGGGAGGCGGCGGAGCACCGGCGGGCTCAGAGCCTTGCGTTTCGGGCTCGGTCACAACCCGGCCCGGCGGGTCTCGGCTACGGCCACGAGGTGATCGCGCAACTCTTCTGCCTCAGCAAGCGGGATTCCGGGAATGAGCACGCCGCTGGAGGCTGCCGCCGTAACAAATTTCAACTCTGCCAGCCCGAAAGCGCGTGTGATGGGGCCCCGGCTAATGTCAACGAGCTGCATGCGACCGTAGGGCACTGCCACGAACCGCTGAAAGAGAACGCCGCGGCGAAAAAGCAGATCGTCGTCGCGCAGAAGGTAGCCGATGGCGCGCACTCGCCGCGGCGTGAGGGTGAGGCTCAGCACGAAAAGTGCGGCGACGGCGGCGCCGAGAATCCAACCCTCAGACCAGCCAAGCCAGAACGGTACGAATGAGACCGCGGTGGTGACTGCCCCGAACGTGAGGGTGCCGATCATGTCGACCACGATGTATTTGGGCGACACCCGGTGCCACAGCATTTCTGGGCGGTCAAGGCTGCGCGGTTCAGTGTTTGTCACTCACGCCTCCTCGGTCGGCTCTTCAGGAGGCAGTGAACACCAGTGTTCGGCGACCAAGCTCGCGATAACCAGCCCCCCCGCGGCGGCGACGGTTGCCCCCGCGATCAGCGTTGAGCCTAGCGGCACGACCGTTCGAGACATCAGATAGATCACGATGCCCGCTGCAGAGCCGGCAAGCAGTGCACCCCCGAGAGCACTGGCTTTGGCCAGCACGACCACGCGCGTGGCAAAGAACGGGTCGATGGCTTCCTCACCGCTGGCGGCGCGGCGCACCGGCCAGGCCATGGCCAGCACCACAGCGGCAATAAGTACGAGCGCCACGGCAAGTGAGACGGGCGGCACGATGACGGCCAGACCCCGAGTAGCCAGCAAAGAGTCGAGAGCGAAGCCGAGCAGCATGCCGACGAGGGCGGCCAGCAGCAACGGCGTCGGCTGCGTGCGGGTCACGGTGCGCCCGCAGCACGCAGCCCGGCCAGCAGGGTTGCTACGTCGCCGTGTCCGGTGAGGTGGGCATCTTGCTGCACTTCGAGCCAGGGGGCGAGCACGAAGTCGCGTTCGTGGGCGCGCGGATGAGGGATCTGTAGGTCAGCAGAGCTTATTTCGAGCTCGTCGTAGGCGATCAGGTCGAGGTCGAGGGTGCGATTTCCCCACCTCTCGAGGCGCTCGCGACCGTGTTTGTGCTCGATCGCGTGCAGAGCATCCAGTAGCGCTTTGGGGTCGAGGCCGGTCTGCAACAGCGCGACGCCATTGAGGTAGGCGGGCTTGTCAGCGTCACGACCACTGAGGGTCAGGGCGACCGTGCCATGCCACGCCGAGACGCCGCGAATACTCGAATCGGGAAGCGCATCAAGGTCGGCAACGGCGCGCTCGAGGGTGGCCGCGCGATCGCCGAGGTTACTACCGAGAGCGATAACCGCTGTCGCCGGGCGCACCCCGGTCACGATCGGCTCCGCACCACGGTGACGCTCACATCGTCGAAAGGCACCGTGATGGGCGCCTGCGGTTTGTGTACGGTCACCTCAACCCGGTAGACGGCACCGTGCTGCAGCACCACGCCGGCAATGCGTTCGGCCACCGACTCGATCAAGTCGACCGGATCACTCTCGACCGCAGCAACCACCTGCTCGGCGAGTATGCCGTAGTGCACGGTCGAAGCCAGGTCATCGCCGGCCGCCGCCCACCGCAGGTCAAGATGAGCGACCACGTCGATGACGAACGGTTGCCCATCGCGACGTTCGTGATCAAAAACTCCGTGGTGGGCAAACGCGCGCACGCCGGTCAAGGTGATGCGGTCGCCGGCACTGCCGCGCCCTGCATACCCCGCGGCTGTCGCGCCAGCTGAAGCGGTTGCGGTGGCGGTGGCGGCGGAGGCCCCAGGTGGAGCGGTGGCCAGGTAGGAGCCGTAGTGCTGCGGCGCCGAGGCTGACGCCGTACTGAAGGCCTGCCAGACGTCGAGAGCTCGCGCGCTGGAACGCACGTCGTGCACGCGCAGGGCATCGGCTCCCCGCCCTGCGGCAAGCACTGAAACGACGGCGGTGAGCAGGTCACGGTCGTCGACTGGCGCATCGTCGGGCAGCAGTGCGCCGAGAAAACGTTTGCGCGATGCGCCCACGAGTACGCGGGCTCCGATCGAGGCGATGGCGTTCAACTCGTTGAGCAGCTGCCAGTTGTGTTCAGGATTCTTGGCAAAGCCGAGCCCCGGATCCACCCAGATTCGCTCGGGTTGAATACCGGCCTGCAGAGCTGCGTGCCAGCGCCCGAGCAACTCGATGCTGACGTCGTGGGGCGCCCAGCGGTAGTGACTGAGAGCTGGCCACTGATCGCTCGGACCACGCCAGTGCATCATCACGTATTGAGTGCGCAGGTCTGCCACGGTGTCGAACATGGCCGCATCGGCGAGCCCACCGCTCACATCGTTGACGATGGAGGCGCCCGCCTGAACTGCGGCGGCGGCGGTCGACGCGTGCATCGTGTCGATAGAGACCCGAACGCCCTCGCGGGCAAGCGCCTCGATAACGGGCAGAACGCGCTCGCGCTCGAGGTGCGGGGTGACAGGCTCAGCGCCGGGGCGGGTTGATTCGCCGCCCACGTCGATCACGGCGGCACCCTCGGCCACCATGCGCCGCGCTTGTGTGAGGGCAGCCTCGGGGTCGCTGTACAACCCGCCGTCACTGAACGAATCGGGTGTGACGTTGAGGATGCCCCACAGTTGCGGACGCTCGTGACCAGTCAAGAGCGATGACTCGGCCTGTCCGGTTGACGCGGTCACGCTGTGCCCCCGATAAGGCCCATCACCTCGGCCCGGCGTACCGGGTCGGCGAGCGCGCCGCGAGAGGCGACAGTGACCGTGGTGCTGGATGCTTGACGCTGGCCGCGCGCACCAACACAGCCGTGCCGCGCATCGATGACAACGAGCACGCCGTGGGGTGCGAGCGCAGTATCGAGTGCGGCGGCAACATCTTCACCGAGTCGCTCTTGCAGTTGCGGCCGCGCAGCGACCACGTCGAGAAGCCGGGCAATGGTGCCAAGGCCCACCAAGTGTTCGGCGGGCAGGTAGGCGATGTGGGCAACACCGCTGAAGGGCAGCAGGTGGTGCTCGCAGATCGACCGCAGCTCAAGGTCGCGCAGCAGAACCACTTCGCCACGCTCGCCAGCGTCAGTGTGCCCTGCAAGCTCATCGCGCAGCAGCGGAACCGGGTCGACTCCGACGCCTGCGAAGAACTCGGCGTACGACTCGGCAACGCGTTGCGGTGTGGTGACAAGGCCGGGGCGCTGTGCATCCTCACCGATGGCGGCAAGTATCTCGGCGACGGCCGCCTCAATGCGTCCGGTGTCGACAGGGGGCATGGGGGTCAGTCGCGCGGCGGCGTGGCGTCGTGGGCTGAACTGGTCAGCACGGCGACGTCGAGCGGCACCTTGGTTGGCATAGGAACCGGCGGCAGATCGGGCAACGGGCGATTGATGCTTGAAAGCCACTGGGGGCGCTCGGGCAACTGCTTCACATCCACGAAAATTTCCGCCAGACGAATGTGGTCAAGAGTTTCTTTCTCCAGCAGTTCGGTGGCAAGACGATCGAGAATGTCGCGGTTGTCGTTGATCACCGACCACGCTTCGTCGTGCGCCTGTTCGATGAGAACTCGCACCTCAGTGTCGACGCGTTCTGCGAGCCGCTCGCTGTAATCACGCTGGTGACCCATGTCGCGACCGAGAAAAACTTCGCCGCTCGACTGGCCGAGCTTGATGGCACCCACTTCGGCGCTCATGCCGTACTCGGTCACCATGCGTCGCGCGATGGCGGTGGCTTTTTCAATATCGTTGGAGGCGCCTGTCGTCGGGTCATGAAAAACGATTTCTTCGGCGACGCGCCCACCCATGGCGTAGGTCAGCTGGTCGAGCAACTCATTACGCGTAATCGAATACTTATCGTCGATCGGCAGCACCATCGTGTAGCCCAGCGCTCGACCGCGGGGCAAAATCGTCACCTTTGTCACCGGGTCGGTGTTACGCATGGCTGCGGCGGCCAGGGCGTGACCGCTCTCGTGATACGCCGTAATAAGTTTCTCGTGATCGCGCATGACGCGCGTACGCCGCTGGGGGCCAGCCATAACCCGGTCGACAGCCTCATCGAGTGCTTCGTTCGAAATGATCAGCTCGTGAGCGCGGGCGGTGAGCAGAGCAGCCTCGTTGAGCACGTTGGCAAGGTCGGCTCCGGTGTAACCCGGGGTTTTACGCGCGAGCACTTCGAGGTCGACGTTCTCGGCCATGGGCTTGCCCTTGGCGTGCACTTCTAGAATTTTTTTGCGACCCCGCATGTCGGGGGCATCCACTTGAATTTGGCGATCGAATCGACCCGGCCGCAACAGGGCGGGGTCGAGAATGTCGGGACGGTTGGTGGCCGCAATCATGATGACGTTGGTGTTTGGGTCAAAGCCGTCCATCTCGACGAGCATTTGGTTGAGCGTTTGCTCGCGCTCATCATGACCACCGCCCATGCCCGCGCCGCGGTGTCGTCCAACAGCATCGATCTCGTCGACGAAAATTATCGCGGGTGAGTTCTCTTTGGCCTGAGTGAACAGGTCGCGCACGCGGCTTGCGCCGACACCCACGAACATTTCCACGAAGTCTGACCCCGAGATGGCGTAGAACGGCACCCCCGCTTCGCCCGCGACAGAGCGCGCGAGCAGGGTTTTGCCTGTTCCAGGGGGCCCGTACAACAGCACTCCCTTGGGAATGCGGGCACCCACCGCTTGAAAACGGGTGGGGTCTTTCAGAAAGTCTTTGATCTCTTCGAGCTCTTCGATGGCCTCATCGGCGCCGGCGACATCGGCGAAAGTGACCTGAGGGCTCTCTTTAGTGACCAGTTTCGCGCGCGACTTGCCGAACTGCATGACGCGCCCGCCGCCACCCTGCAGTCGAGTAAGGATGAAGTAGAAGATGACGCCGATGATGAGAAACGGGATGATCAACCCCAGCAGGCTGACAAAGAAGTTTGACTGCGGCACCTCGTCGGTGAACTCTTCGTCGATGGTTGCTGCGTCAATCGCGGCGACAACAGCGTCACCACGCGGGGTGACGTAGTAGAACTGAACGTCTTGCCCGAACTCTTCGTCAGGTGTGGCGAGCACTAAGTCGACGCGCTGCTCTCCGTCCACAATTTTCACCGACGTCAGTCTCTCGCTTTGCAAGAACTCGAGGCCCTGCTGAGTGCTGATCGCGCGAAAGCCGCCGATACCGCTCAACAGCGCGAAGCCGACGCCTAGCACGAGCACGCCCGCGGCGATGTAAAGGAACGGGCCTTTGAGAAGGCGCTTGGCGTTGAAGCGTCGGGTTGTGGTCGCCATGGGGCGTGGTCACACCTTTCGGTCAGTCAGTGGGGCTTCCGGCAAAAGGGGAAGAGTGTCACGGTAGCGCGTGGTGCCTTGACGCGCCCCCGGTGTTCGCGGGTAGCGCACCATGTACACGGTGCGTTGATGGTGCGCACTCAGACGGCGTGAGGTCAGCAGACGAGAGATCAGTCAGCGTAAACGTGCGGGGCCAAGACGGCAATGGCGCGCAGGTTGCGGTACTTTTCGGCGTAGTCGAGGCCGTATCCGACCACGAAAGCAGGCGGAATATCGAAGCCCACGTAATCGACATCAACCTCCACCTTGGCGGCCTCTGGCTTGCGGAGTAGGGCGAGAATCTTCACGCTTTTCGCTCCGCGTGACTCAAGGTTGGCGCGCAGCCACGACAGCGTGAGACCTGAGTCGATGATGTCTTCGACGATGAGTACATCGCGCCCGGCGATGTCAGTATCGAGGTCTTTAAGAATGCGCACTACGCCACTCGACTGGGTGCTGGCGCCGTAGCTTGAGACGGCCATCCAATCCATCTCAACGTGACAGCTCAGCTCGCGGGCGAAATCAGCCATCACCATGACGGCACCCTTCAGCACACCAACCAGTAGCGGAGGCGTAGTGCCGTAGTCGGCTTCAACCCGGCGGGCCAACTCGGCAAGCTTTGCCCTGATCTCACCTTCAGTGATGAGCACTTCGGTCAGGTCTGAGCGAATGTCGTCGACGTCCACGGCGGAGTCCTCCTGCGGGTTAGGGGCGGTCGGGTGCGTGATCGTCATGGCCCCCAGCGACAGTGGTGTCGCCGTCGAGGTGCTCGTTCTCGAGTGCGAGCGTGAAGACGATGCGAGCCCCCGTGCGTTCCACCCTAATGCCGGGCAGGTGCACTGCTCCTTGCCCGTGCCAGTCGGTCACGAGCCGCGCAACCTCCAGGGTCTGAGCACGTGAAGGCCAGGCGCCGAACTGGCTACGCGCCACGAGTCGAATCAGGCGGTGTCTAATCGCTGGCGGGTTGGCGACAAGGCCTGCGACCGTGAGCGAGCATCCGCCGTCGGCAAGGTCGGTGAGATCTTCAGCGAGCTCGTCGACCATGTGATCGAGTGCTTCGGCGTCTTCTCGAGCGATCGCAGCGGTGCGGGCAAGCGCTTCAATGACGCCCGCATCGAGGTCGCGTTCAAGCAGGGGCAGGATGCTGTGCCGCACCCGCACGCGCGCAAACCGTTCATCGTCATTGTGCGGGTCGTGCCACGGCTCGAGCCCCTGGTCAACGCACGCCTGTGCGAGCGTTGACCGTCGCACCCCCAGCAGGGGCCGTCGATACAGCCCCGCGACGGCGGCCATGCCCGCGATGCTCAGCGTGCCGCTGCCCCGGGCGATGCCCAGCAACACGGTCTCGGCCTGGTCGTCGAGCGAGTGCCCGAGCAGTACTGCCACTGCTCCTAGCCGCGCGGCTTCACGGTAAAGGCCTTTGTAACGCGCATCGCGTGCGGCGCCCTCAGGCCCTGTGACGTGACTGACCACGACCCGCCTCACGCTCACCGGCACCAAGCCGAGGTCGCGTGCTGCCTGCGCCGCCTTGTCCGCCACTGCGTCAGAGCCTGCCTGCAAACCGTGATCAACGATCACAGCACCCGCCCGAAACCCAAGCCGAGGCGCTTCAAAAGCGGTGGCCGCTGCGAGCGCAAGCGAATCGGGCCCGCCGCTCAGGGCGACCAGCAGCAGCGGCGCGGCTGTTGACGGCACACCTGTCGATACTGCGCTGCTCGGCGCAAGGTCGGCAAGGGCCTCCCGCACGGCACGCCGCACGTCTGCCATTGGCGGAGTCAACCGGGGCCGTCGGGGCCCTGAGCCCGGCTGCGATGGCTCGGGGGAATCGAGGGGGACGGAGGGCATCCTCTAAGATTAGGTGCGCTTTCGCGCAGTCGATCTCTCGTGTTTTCACCCCCTTGAAGGAGCACGCCCATGGGCGCTTACCCCGCTGTAATCGAAATTCCCCGCGGCAGCCGCAACAAATACGAGGTTGATCACGAGACCGGGCGGGTCTTTCTCGACCGGGTGCTGTACACGGCGTTCGTGTACCCCACCGACTACGGCTACTTCGAAAACACTCTGGGTCTCGACGGCGACCCGGTCGACGTTTTGGTGCTGCTCGACTACCCGCTCTTTCCCGGCGTCGGGGTATCAGTGCGGCCAGTCGGCGTCTTCAATATGACTGACGACGGTGGCAGTGACGCGAAAGTGATCGCTGTGCCGGCGAAAGACCCGCGGTGGGCGCACATCAACGACGTAAACGACATTCCAGAGTTCACGCGCAAAGAGATCGAGCACTTTTTCGAGCACTACAAAGACCTTGAGCCCAACAAGTGGGTCAAGACTGAGGGCTGGGGCGACGCCGCCGAAGCCGAAGCGATCATTCAGGCGGGCATCGCCGCCTACGTGCCGGCCGCGCACTAGCAAGCTAGCGGCGCCGCGGCGAAGCACCCCTCGTCCCTCGAACCTGCTGGTCGATGCGCCTGAGCGGTTCAATTATCCGATCGACAGGCCCCTGTTACGCAGGTACGTCACGGGGTCGGTGGCCACGCCGTCTTCACGCACCTCAAAGTGCAGGTGGCATCCGGTCGACGCGCCGGTCGTTCCGATGAGCGCGATTTGTTGCCCCGCCGCGACAGGTTGCCCCATCTGCACAAGAGTGCCGCCAGGCTGAATGTGACCGTAGGCCGTTGTTACGCCGCCGCCGTGGTTGATGCGAACGTAGTTTCCGTACCCGCCGTACCATCCGGCGTACTCAACGGTGCCGCCGGCTGCAGCAAACATCGGTCGCCCACACGACGCCACGATGTCGGTTCCGGAGTGGAACGCGACCCGGCCCGTAATGGGATGCACCCGATTTCCGAAGTGCGATGAGATCCACCCACTGGCGGGCACGGTCCAACCGTTGGCTGTTTGGCCAGTGCCCGCGGAGCCACCAGAGCCCCCTGAACTGCCCGCTGCGGCTCGCGCGGCGGCTTCGGCAGCCTGAGCGGCGGCCCGAGCCGCAGCTTCAGCGGCCCGCGCGGCGGCCTCAGCAGCGGCTCGAGCCGCTACGCCGGCAGCAAAGTCGGCTTCAGTGGCGTCACGATTTTCAACCAACACTGACAGCTGGGCTTCGAGCCGCGCCTGGTTATCTTGCTGAGCTTGCAGTGCAACCTGGGCGGCTTGAGCTGCCACCTGAGCCTCTTCGAACGCTGCTTGCGCTTCGATGCGCAGTTCGTCGCGAATTTGCTTCGCCACATTTGCCTGGTCGGTGAGCGCTTGCGCAGCGTTTTGATCCTGCAGTGCAGCGGCGTAAATGCCCTCAGCCTGTTCAGTAATTTTGCTGGCAAAGCCAAGCCGAGAGAGCAGGTCGTCTGCTGCTCCGGGGTTCGTAAATAGTGACGCTGAGAGGTCACCACCTCCTGAACGCGCAAGTTCTGCAACGAATTGGCCGGCCCGTGAACGTGAGGCGTCGGCGCGCACCTGCGCATCGTCGGCCTGCGCCTGCAACTGGTCTGCGGTGTAAGCGGCTTCATCGAAGGCGAGCTGAGCTTCGTAGTAGATCGAGCCTTTTTCTTCGGCAACGGCCTGGGTGGCCGCAACTTCGGCGGCGATGGCGCTAATCGTTGCGCGAATTTCTTTGATCTTGGCCTGCGCCGAGGTGACGTCGCGACGTGCCTCAAGAACATCGTTCCACGAGGGGTACTCGACCGCGTAGGCCGGCTTCTCAGAGCCAGCAAGCGTCCCCGTGATGAGCAAGAGCAGTGCCGCCGTAGCGGCGACGAAAGCATTCATGCGGCGTCGCCGCTGAGTCGACCCAGCGCCCTGACGAGAGCTGCGAGCAGCGCTGTCTTTGCGCAAAAGTACCCACCAACGCGATAAGTGCATGTACGGTTCCCGTCCCGAATCCACTACGTTATGTCGCAACACTCACATGAGCATCACTGCCAACATTACCCCCGAATGCCCCGCGCACTGCGTACGCGCAACTCGAGCCGCGCATCCGCCCCCGCCGTGGCGCACCTTCGTCCGTTCATCGACGCTAACCCCCTGGGCGCCGAAGAGTAGGTAGGCACCGCGGTTCGTCGCCAAACCGATGCCATCCCTGACGCCACCCGATGCCCACTGGGTGCCCGTGAGATGGCGCTCGCCCAGCGTCGTCTCCGTTTGGCATTCCTGCCTCGCGACCCGTATGCTTGGGCCTCGGTTGCTCTGCGGCTCGCGCCACCTGGCCCCATCGTTTAGTGGCCTAGGACACCGCCCTTTCACGGCGGCAGCACGGGTTCGAATCCCGTTGGGGTCACCAGAAGCGCATGTCACACAGCACCAGCACGACAGCACCAGCACTCAAGCAAACCAGCAGCACCGCATCTCCTACAACTGAATACGCATGGCCCTGTAGCGCAGTTGGTTAGCGCGCCGCCCTGTCACGGCGGAGGTCGCCGGTTCAAGTCCGGTCAGGGTCGCCACGGTAATGAGCCTTCTCTTCGCGAGGAGGCTTGTTCCGTACTGGGGCCTTCGGGCCTCAGGGCTCTGTAGCTCAGTTGGTAGAGCGTTCGACTGAAAATCGAGAGGTCACGGGATCGACGCCCGTCGGAGCCACCGTTAGTTCGACGCCGCAGATCGCCCACCACCTCTGGGTTCGAGATGCACCATCACATGTTCGCTGTCGCACACTCTTCGAGCGCGATTCACAACAAAGCCTCGTCTGCCTCTGCCTATGCTGAGGTAGTCGTTTATCCGCCAATTTCTCCGTGCTCACCACGAAGAGTTGCCGTTGCCACCCTGCCGGGGGCCTAAGCCCCCGCGCTGGCTTTTGGTGAAACTCAGTGGGATCACGGGCCGCAGAAAAGAAAGAGAAAACCATGACTGATGTTTTGGGAACGTGCCCCGTTGTCCACGGTGCGAACAGCTCGATGCAGGGCTCCGCCAAGGAATGGTGGCCAAACGCACTCAATCTCGACATCCTGTCTCAGCACGACACGAAGACAAACCCCATGAGCAGCGGTTTCACCTACCGGCAGCAGCTGGCTTCCCTCGATGTCGAGGCCCTCGTCACCGATGTCAAAGAGCTCCTCGTTACCAGCCAGTCTTGGTGGCCGGCTGACTGGGGCCACTACGGCGGACTCATGATTCGCCTGGCCTGGCACTCTGCCGGCACGTATCGCATCGCCGACGGGCGCGGCGGCGCTGGGTCAGGTACGCAGCGCTTCGCACCCTTGAACTCGTGGCCTGACAACACCAACCTCGACAAGGCGCGCAGGCTTCTGTGGCCCATCAAGAAGAAGTACGGCAACTCGATCAGCTGGGCCGACCTGATGATTCTCGCCGGAACCCTCTCGTACGAATCTATGGGCCACACAATCTACGGATTCTCGTTCGGGCGCGACGACCTGTGGCACCCGGAGAAAGACACCTACTGGGGTAGCGAGACGGAGTGGCTGGCACCGAGCGACGAACGCTACGGCAACGTTAACGTTCCCAGCACCATGGAGAACCCGCTGGCTGCGGTGCAGATGGGGCTCGTCTACGTGAACCCCACCGGAGTGAATGGTGTTCCGAACCCCCTGAACACGGCCGCCCACGTTCGTGAGACTTTCGCCCGCATGGCGATGAATGATGAAGAGACGGTGGCCCTGACCGCTGGCGGCCACACTGTGGGCCGCTCTCACGGCAACGGTCGGGCAGAAAATCTGTCGCCTTCACCAGAGGGCGCCGACATCACTGAGCAGGGTCTCGGCTGGAACAACCACGTGAGCCGAGGTGTCGGAAAAGACACCATGACCAGTGGCATCGAGGGCGCCTGGACCACCAACCCCACGACGTGGGACAACGGCTACTTCTACCTGCTGTTCACCTACGACTGGGAGCTCACCAAAAGCCCCGCCGGAGCGTGGCAATGGGAGCCGGTGGCCATCGCTGAAGAAGACAAGCCGTTCGACGTTGAGGGTACGGCCCGCCAGAATCCCATCATGACCGATGCCGATATGGCGATGATCAAAGATCCGATCTACCGCGAGATCTCGGAGCGCTTCTACAACGACCCGGACTACTTCTCTGATGTCTTCGCCCGCGCGTGGTTCAAACTCACCCACCGCGACATGGGCCCCCGTACCCGGTACGTCGGGCCGTTGGCTCCGACAGAAGACCTCATCTGGCAAGACCCCGTAACCGCTGGCAATGCTGGCTACGATCTGGCGGCGGTTTCGCAAACGATTCTCGACAGCGGCCTCTCTTTCGCCGACATGGTGACAACCGCGTGGGATTCGGCGAGAACCTTCCGACACTCTGACAACCGCGGCGGCGCCGACGGAGCCCGGATTCGTCTGGCCCCCCAGCGCGACTGGCACGGAAACGAAGGCGAGCGCCTCAACCGCGTTCTGAATGTCTACGAGGGCATCTCCGCGCAGGTGGGTGTCAGCGTCGCCGACCTGATCATCCTTGGCGGAAATCTTGGCATCGAGGATGCTGCGCTGAAGGCGGGCGTCACGGTGAGCATCCCCTTCCAGCCGGGCCGCGGCGACGCCACCCAAGAGTGGACAGACGTCGACTCGTTCGCGCCGCTAGAACCCAGCCACGATGCCTTCCGCAACTACCTCAAGCACGATTACACGATCCCCGCTGAAGAGCTGATGCTCGACCGCGCAAGCCTGATGAACCTCACCTCGGTGGAACTGACCTGTCTGGTCGGAGGCATGCGCATGCTCGGCACCAACTTCGATGGCACGAGCCACGGAGTCTTTACCGACACCGTGGGCGCCCTCACGAACGATTTCTTCGTGACCCTGACCGACATGACCTACGTCTGGGAGCCGACCGGGTTCAACGCCTATAACCTGCGCGACCGCACAACCGGTCAGGTGCGGTGGACGGCGACCAGGGCTGACCTGGTGTTCGGGTCAAACTCGATTCTGCGTTCGTACGTTGAGGTTTACGCCCAAGATGACAGCAAAGAAAAGTTTGTGCACGACTTTGTTGCCGCCTGGAGCAAGGTGATGAACGCCGACCGTTTCGAGCTAGCTGCGAGCCACTGACAGCACGTCTTTTTCGAATAGCCATCCGAGCTTGAGAAATAGCGCTCGCGGAAGGATGAATCGCACGAGGCTCTTCAGCAGTGGGTTGAGGTCGGGCCCGAACGGAGACCGGTAATCGAAGATCTCGAAGCTCACTGCGCCGGTCTTTGCTTTCCTGGACACCGTCAAAACTTTGACAACGAGTTGGCGAGGGCCACACACGGCAACGTGCGATCCAGGGGTGAGTGCACTGGTGAGCGGCTCCGTGTTGCGGGCGCTGGATCCGCCCGTCTCTACCTCTCTCAAGACAAGCAAGCCCTTATCGCTCATTTCTCGCAGGTGGTCGAGGCCCATAGCGTCGCTTTCGCTGCGGTAGAAGTACACAAGAGTCGGCGATGCGCTGAAGGCTCTGAATGTCGCTTCGCTCTGAAGGAACGGTGTTATTCCTGAGCCCCCTGCCACCCAGACCGTCGATGACGACGTGCCCTGCAGCCTGAAGTGCCCGTACGAACGTGACACGAGTGCCGTGTCACCCACAACCGCTCGTGCGGCGACACTGTCTGTCCAGTCACCGGTCTTACGCATCTCAACACTGACGTGAAGTGGGTTCTGGTCGTTCTGAACGATGGAAAAGGGGTGCGCTTCTCTCCAGGTACCGCCGATTCTCACGTAGAAAAACTGCCCTGGTTTCACTCTCGGCCAGCCCTGCGCTCTCGAAAGGGTCAGGCGAACATTCTTCTGACCCACCAAAACAGAGGTGACCACCGCCCGCTTATCGAGGGCCCCCGAATCGACCACTAAGACGCGATAAACAAAAGAGGCTACCCCGACTATTGACCAAAACCAGAGCCAATATCCCGTCAATTCGTACTCCTGCAGCGGTCTTTCGGCAGTGAGGGCGTGATAGGCAGAAAAGAGGAAGGGGACGAAGATGGCGAGGTGCGAGAAGCGCCAGATCCGATACGGAAGCAATCTCAGTATTGAAATGATCACCAGAGTGACGAGAACAACTTGGGCCGGTGAGGCGAAAACTAACCCTGCCTCTTCGACCCCGACGCCAAAGGGTGTTTGCCCGTTTCGGGTGTTGTTCTCTGAACTCGTGTGCAGAAACAAGAAGACGATCGCGGCAGTGCCGGCCCAGCGATGCCAGACGTGCAACCTGTCGAACCCGCCGAACGACCATTCTAAGATTCGGGATCGGGTTGCCAGCAGAAGCGCCCACGTCACGATTGCTGAGGCGATTATTACTGATGGTGCCAGGAGGAAAAATCCGGACCTCGCGACGGAGGTGAGGGCCAATCTCTCTTCAATGGGGTTCGCGTCGCTCCACCGGAGTGCTTTAGCAAATGAGGGAGAAGAGCTTTTCAGGGCATCGATGCGAGACGAGCGTGTTGTTGTTATCTCCATGAGCTTTCTTTGCTGGGAGTGACGCAGAACCTGAACTGTATTCCGCGTGAGCTGAAGCGGGGCTGAAGCGACTGGCCACATGTGCCGTTGGTATCAGACACCCCGCCGAAGCAGAATCCGGCCGCGTGGCGGCGGTTGGCGTTAACGGCAGTGTCGTCACAGCTGAAGGTGAAGACGCAGCGCGTCATCAAGCCGCGCCATAACGTCTGCAGGGGCCCGGCCGATGATCGCGCCTAACCGCTCGACAGCAATCGAGCGAACCTGCTCAGCCTGGGCCTTGGAGTCCACAGGTAGTCCAGTCGCGCTGGCGGGTAGCAGGGCTTGAAAAGGGAATACGCGGTCAGTGTTACTTGTGACCGGCACGACGGTGACCACTCCGCGGCCAAACTGGGTCGCGATCGAGTTCGCGCGATCGTTACTGACGATCACTGCCGGCCGTCGTTTGTTGGCTTCGCTTCCGCGCGCGGGATCCAGATCTACCAGCCGAATTTCACCGCGCAGCATCGGCTACCCCGTCATCCGTGGTCACACCCCACGCCACGTTGTCACCTGATGCCTCCCACTCGTTCCAGGCAGCCTCGTAGTCCTGCTCCAGCTCAGGAAGGCGCAGCATACGTACGGCGTAACGCACGGCGGCTGACCGTGAGGAGAGGCCGGCAGTGCGAACAAATTCGTCGAGGGTAGCCACATCCTCATCGGGCAGGCTGACACTGAGCTTCATACCGGAATACTACCCTGGTACTACCTCAGCGAGGCAGGCGTCGGTGGCCTCTGTCGCGAGCGTGCCGCCCGGTCGCGCCCCGTGAAGGGGTGTGCTTTTTTCAGGCGGCCAGCAAGTTCGACGCCCGCTATTGCACGTCCGGGTTCAACAACCCGGCCTGAAGCGCTGCCCGCCCGCGCGCCACGGTCTGACGCTCCCCGCGCGCCGATTACCCTTAGCCAGTGATCGGACTCGGTACCCTACTCAACATCACCACCATTGTGGTTGGCACAGCCATCGGCGTGCTCATCGGCAGGCGCCTGCCCGAGCGCACCAACCGTGTCGTCACCGATGCGCTGGGGCTGATCACCCTCGTCCTGGGCGGCCTCAACTTGGTCGCACTCAGCGACACAGACTTCGTGGGCGCGGTCGGCGCCGGGGGCGCCTTTCTCGTCGTCATCGGAGCATTGCTGATCGGCAGCGTTATCGGGTCACTGGCCGGCATCGAGTCGCGGCTAGAAAACTTCGGTGGCTGGCTGCAAGGCCGACTGACGCGGCGCGGCGGCAAAGGCGAGGGCACCGCCGACGGCCTGCCGGATGCTCCGCTCACCATCACTGCCCGCGAAAAGTTCATCAACGGCTTCGTCGATGCGTCTCTCGTGTTCGCCATCGGGCCTCTGGCCATTCTCGGAGCGTTTCAAGACGGCACCGGCCAAGGTTTCGACCAGCTCGCCCTGAAGTCGACGCTTGACGGATTTGCCTCGATTGCTTTCGCCGCATCCCTCGGCTGGGGTGTTGCTTTCTCGGCGATACCCGTCGGCATCTGGCAGGGCCTACTGACCGTGCTCGCGTTCGGCTTGGGGTCAGTAATGTCGGGTGCAGCCATTGCTGCTCTCACGGCGACGGGTGGCGTACTTCTGTTGGGCGTGGGCCTGCGCTTGCTGAACCTGCGTGCGGTGGCTGTCGCCGACATGCTGCCCGCACTAATCATTGCGCCGCTCTTGACAGTTGGCGTGCAAGCTCTGCTCGGCTGATTTCACGCCGATGGGATGCCCCGCTTGACCGCTACTCGGCAATCGCCCCAGGGCTACCGAGGGGTCGGGAACAACTTCAGCCCCCGCGTGGTTAGCCATTTCATGACTGAATCTTTCGCACCCTCGTCCGACACGATCACCATGTACGGCGCCGACTGGTGCCGCGACTGCTTGCGCACTGAGGCGCTGCTCAATGGTTTGGGCGTTGAGTGGACCAAGATCGACGTCGCCGATTCAGCCGACGCGGCAGCAGCCGCGCAGGCCATCAGCGGCCGCATGAACATTCCTGTAGTGGTGTTCGCCGATGGCTCACACCTGGTGGAGCCCAGCGACGCGGCCGTGCGCGAAAAGCTCGGCGTCTAACCCGAGCACGCTGAGGGCACAAACCGGGTCAATTCGGCGTACGCTCAAGGTGATCGAGCCGACGAGGCTCACGTCAAAGGAGATCCACAATGGGCGAAAAATCTGCGCGTAAAAACACCACCAAGACCGTGGCGGCAAAGTCGTTGAAAGAAAAGCGTGTCGCCAAGGCAGACAAAAAGGCTGCCGGCACTCGCATGCAAAACTCTGACGCGATGACGAAGGCAACCAAGCACTAAGAATCGGCGCTTCAGGCCCTTATCGTGGCCGTGAGGGTTACGGTAAGGGCAGAGCCGACTCTGCAGCACCGCCCGAACTAGGCCAGCGTGCGTTGAAAGAAATTGTCGATCCGCCGCCAGGCGTCTTCCGCTTCAACGGGGCGGTGGCCTAAGCCCAACACGGGTTTCATCATCACCCGCGTGAGCGTTGGCCCAGCCGGGTAAGCGTTGAGAAAGCTGTGACCCGCGTCAGGGTACTCGACGACATCATGGTCGATGCCACGAGCTGTGAGGGCCGCCTCAAGCTTCCTCGCAGCGCCGCGCAAGGTCAGATCGCGACCGCCGTAGCTACCGACGATGGGGCAGGCGCCCTCGAGAGTGTCGGGGGTGTCATCAGGCCCGTCATCAGGCCCGCCATCGGAGTTGCGATTGAGACTTGTGGGCAGCATCCCATAATTGATGGATGCTGCGCCGTACCCACCCCCACCCGCCAGCAACAGCGCAAAGCCGCCGCCCATGCAGAAGCCGATGACTCCGACCTGATTCGCAGTGTCGTCTCTCTGAAGCACGAGCTTGCGTGCGGCCTC
>Ga0222707_1000230_pt1 | contig 20236 bp, 20 predicted proteins | sample AntAcemetage1574_FD_179831 | JGI IMG/M metagenome (GOLD analysis project Ga0222707, IMG submission 179831) | Saline water microbial communities from Ace Lake, Antarctica - #1574 | ecosystem: Environmental > Aquatic > Non-marine Saline and Alkaline > Saline | place: Antarctica: Ace Lake...
CCACCGTGGGTTCAAATCCCACCGGTTCCGCCAAGGGGCTTCTTGCATATCTCGCGAATTCTGTTTGCGAAACTAGGCCCAAAGAGAACGCCGCCGAGCAATCGGCGGCGTTTTTCGTATTTCACGGCCTCTATGACACTGTCGGAGTGCATTGGCGCCTTTGCGACGGTCCTGGGGCCTTGATGGAGCCGACAGAGCCTGTGCTCACGCAGGCGACCGATGGGTGTGGCTGCCGTGGGGTCAAATCTTTTGGGTTGCGAACCAGCAGATCAGCGCGCTCCGCTGCAGGACACGTATGGTTGGCGCATGAAATTTCGCTATCTCGGAAACTCCGGCCTCAAAATCTCCGAAATCACCTACGGCAACTGGCTCACCCACGGCTCGCAGGTAGAGAACGATATTGCGACCCAGTGTGTGAAGGCCGCAATTGACAATGGCATCACCACCTTCGACACAGCTGACGTCTACGTGAATACTGTTGCCGAGTCCGTCCTGGGTGAGGCCCTCAAGGGTGAGCGTCGCCAGTCGGTTGAAATCTTCACCAAAGTCTTTGGTCCGACCGGGCCGAAGGGTCACAACGATGTCGGATTGTCGCGCAAGCACATCCTGGAGTCCATCGATGGGTCACTCGGCCGGCTCCAAACCGACTATGTCGATCTTTACCAGGCTCACCGGTTCGATTATGAGACCCCGCTGGAGGAAACTTTTCAGGCCTTCGCGGACATCGTACGTGCTGGTAAAGCGCTGTACATCGGCGTCAGTGAATGGACGGCCGATCAACTTAGGGCAGGCGCCGCTTTGGCGAGAGAGCTGAACATCCAACTCATCTCCAACCAGCCCCAGTACTCGGCGCTCTACCGGGTTATCGAGGCTGAGGTCGTGCCAGCCTCTAAGGAGCTCGGTATTTCGCAGATTGTCTGGTCGCCTATCGCGCAGGGCGTACTGACAGGCAAGTACAAGCCAGGCGCTCCGATACCCGAAGGCTCGCGTGCCACCGACGATAAAGGCGGTGCCCAGATGATCTCCCGCTGGATGCACGACGACATCCTGACCCGCGTGCAGGGCCTGGCACCGATTGCGTCCGAACTGAAGCTCACATCTGCGCAGCTCGCCGTTGCCTGGGTGCTGCAGAACGAGAACGTCGCATCGGCCATCATCGGCGCTTCGCGACCCGAGCAGGTGAAAGAGAACGTTGTAGCTTCTGACGTGCAGATTCCGGCCGAGCTGATGACGCAGATCGACGACGTGCTCGGCAGCGCGGTGGTGAGCGACCCAGCACTCACTCTCGAGTCCTCGCCCAAGACCCGGGAGGCTTAGACCTGGGAGGCTTAGACCCGTCCCTGATCTTGCACGACTGGTCACTCACGTGGCGGAAAATCGAAGAATGTTCAATCGCCTTGGGTTTCGCTCCCGAGTTCCCCCGTGCAAAGCGGGTGCGCAATGTCGCCGGCGGGTACTCGTTGGTTCAGCCCAAAGTGGGGCCGGAGAGGAACGCCCCCGAGGAGTGTGCACGCTACGCTGAGGCCGTCGATGAGCCGAGGGTAGCTCCTCGCGGCGCTCACTTCCCTGTTCGACCGCGGGTCGCGGGCGACTTTCGCCTCATTCTCGCCAGCAGAAGGAACCTGATGACCGACCTGATGAACGTCTCCTATCTCCTGAAGCAGGGTTCCGTCGAACTTGGCTCTGCCCCGGTACCGACCCTTGAGGCTGACCAGGTTCTTGTGCAGGTTGCCGCCGTTGGTGTCTGCGGCAGCGACGTGCACTACTACCAGCACGGCAAGATCGGGCCCTACGTGGTCGAACATCCGCTCGTCCTCGGGCACGAACTTTCCGGTCGCATTACTGCGGTGGGGGCGGATGTCGGTGCCGACCGCATCGGCGAACGTGTTGCCGTAGAGCCGCAGCGCCCCTGCCGGGTGTGTGCCCAGTGCAAGACCGGCCACTACAACCTGTGCCCCGACATCGAGTTCTTCGCAACCCCGCCCATCGACGGGGCATTCTGCGAATACGTCGCTATCCAGTCAGACTTTGCCCACGCCATCCCCAACAGCATCTCCGATGAGGCAGCGGCCCTGATTGAGCCGCTCTCGGTGGGTATCTGGGCCTGCAAGAAAGCAGATATTGGCCCGGGAAGCACAGTGCTTATTGCGGGCGCTGGGCCCATCGGCGTCATAGTGGCGCAGACTGCGCGTGCGTTCGGGGCGACCACCGTTTACATCACCGACATTGACGATGCCCGTCGGGCGTTCGCACTAAAGCATGGCGCGACTATCGCCCTCGACCCCCGCATCGATGCGGTTGCGGGGCTCGAGGTCGACGCTTTCATCGATGCCTCGGGTGCCGCGGCCGCCGTGCAGGCCGGTATCACTGCGGTGCGCCCTGGTGGCCGGGCGATTCTCGTGGGGATGGGTAACGACAATGTTGAGCTACCGGTGTCGTTCATTCAGAACCGAGAGATCTGGCTGAGCGGTGTTTTTCGCTACGCGAACACCTGGCCACTCGCCATCAAGCTCGTTGAAAGCGGGGCGGTCGATCTCGATGTGCTTGTCACCGGCACGTTTGCGCTCGCCCAAGCGGAGGAGGCCCTCAACGCGGGCAAGCTTCCAGGCCAGCTCAAAGTGATCGTCTATCCCGGCAGGTAGTGACGGCCACCGGCAGTCACCAGTCAGCTTTTATCGAAGCGCTCGTTCAGGCCGCTCGGGCGGGCCGCCGAGCGTGCATCCCGAAGCGCGCAAGTTCCCCGAGCGTGAACGCGGCATCACCGAGCCCGACTTCGAGCAGACGATCGAACAGGGGGCGGTCCCGCTGGGCAGCACGCACGACGGTGTCGAGCACTATGGGCAAGTCGATGATTCGGTACAGCGCGCTGGTTTGCCGATATTGACGGTCGAAGCGCGCCGCGAGGGCCTTTGGATACGCGATTGCGGCAGCATCCGGAGCTTCAATCGCAGCTTTGCCGGCGAGGGCACCCGAGACGATCGCGCTGAAGATTCCTTCACCGGTGAACGGGTTGATAAGGCTTGCGGCGTCGCCAACCAGCAGTGCGCGACCGACCGCAGCGCGGGGGCGTGACACAGTCAGCGGCAGTGTGTGGCCGGTCAATTTAACGCCGTCAAGATCGAACTCGGGGAGGAGCGTGCGGAGGCGGTGCTCCAGATTGGCGCGGCTGTGGGTGGGAGCGCCGGCTGACATGCCATAGCCAACGTTGGTGGTGCCGTGTGCCGTCGGAAACGCCCAGGCGTAACACAGGCCACCGGAGCGTTGGCTGTCCCAGCGGATCACTAATTCGCGAGGGTCACCCACTGGAGTCGGCGCGTACCCTCTGATCGCGACAGCGAGGGCGCGACCACGATTCGCAGGCTCGCCGAGCTGGCGACGCACGATCGAGTTGCTGCCGTCTGCTCCAATCACGACCGGTGCGGTGAATGTGTCATTGATCGTGACGGATGCTGCGGATTGCACTGTGTGCCGCACCTTCGTAACCTCGAAGTGGGCGCCCGCTGCCACTGCCGCATCCAGTAGCCGCGCGTCGAATTCCGCTCGTGGTACCACGTACCCGGGGTCGGAGGTCACGGCACCCGCCCCGCCGCCGCCCGGGCCGATGAGGCGCACAGTGCCGACATATTCCTGGGGCTCGATTGCGGTGACACCGAGCAGGTCAAGTTCGCGCACCACGTGTGGCGCAATGCCGTCGCCGCACACCTTGTCTCGACCGCGGGGGGCACGGTCAAGCAGCAGCACTCGAGCCTCTGGGCGAGCGCGAAGGGCGGCTATCGCGGCGGCGCTGCCAGCCGGCCCAGCTCCCACGATGATGAGGTCCCAGTCGTGTGCTTGCCGGTACGTGTTGGCGGGGGGCATGTCAACCGGCAGCACCTCGCCCGACGGTGCGCTGACGGACACATGCGGTGTTGAGCTCGAGGGGCGCGATCGCCATGACATTTGCAAAGTCTACGTCTGCGTCTGCGTCAGCGGCGTGGCCCGCGTTTCGGCAGCGCGGCGGCCGCATCGGGCACGAGTAGGTGGCGGGCCTTGCGCGGGGGCCGCTCGTAGTCGGTCGCCGCGGGCCGGTCGGGAATAGCGGCGGGCTTGGGCATCGCGGCGACATACGGAATTTGGCTGAGCAGGTGGCTGATCGTGTTGATGCGAGATACCCGCTTGTCATCGCTCTCGATAGTCCACCACGGCGCTTCAGGGGTGTCGGTCGCGTCGAACATGGCGTCTTTGGCTCGCGAGTAGTCTTCCCAGCGCACAATGGATTCCAGGTCGGTGGGCGAGAGCTTCCAGCGGCGCATGGGGTCGTTCTGACGCGCGGCGAAGCGAGCCTGCTGCACCTCGTCTGACACTGAAAACCAGTATTTAATGACGGTGATGCCGTCGTCGACGAGCATCCGTTCGACCAGTGGCACCTGGGCCAAAAACCTCTGGTATTGCTCGTCCGTGCAGTACTCCATTACCCGTTCGACTCCTGCCCGGTTGTACCAAGACCGGTCCATCAAGACGATCTCACCAGATGTGGGCAGTTGCTCGATGTAGCGCTGAAAATACCACTGGCCTTTCTCGCGCTCGGTGCGCTGAGGCAGGGCGACAACCCGCGCGTGCCTGGGATTGAGGTACTGCGTGATGCGCTTAATCGCACCACCCTTACCGGCAGCGTCGCGCCCTTCAAAGATGATCAGCACTCGAGCGCCAGTGGCGATGATCCACTGCTGCATCTGCACCAGTTCGCCCTGCAAACGTTTCAGTTCGGCCTCGTATGGGGCCTTCATCGGGCGCTGGGAGGCTCCGGAGGTGGCCGATGACGTGCGTGACATGGGATGCCCTTCTGTCGAGTTCACCCTAACCGCACTGCTGAGCGCCACTCCCTTGCCGAGGGCCTTTCGGCCACTGTTCACCGACTCTCGGGTCAGTAGTGGTCGCGAGCTTGCAGGATGACGATGTGGTCATCCGCGACGTAGTAGACCAGTCGGTTCGTGCCGTCGATGCGGCGGGACCATGCGCCAGAAAGGATGTGCTTGAGAGGCTCAGGTTTGCCGACACCTGCGAACGGATCGCGCAACGCGTCGGTAACCAGATGGTTGATGCGCTTGAGAGTCTTGCGGTCTTGGGTGTGCCAGTAGATGTAGTCTTCCCACCCGTTCGGGTCGAAGGCAAGAGTCCGACTCACTCGACGATCAGGTCGCGGCGCTCGAACTCTCCGCGCCGCGCTCGCTCGATCGCTGTGAGCAACCGCTCGGCGTTCGCAGGATTTCGAAGCAGGTAGGCAGTTTCGGTTATCGCGTCGTAGTCGTCTTTCGACAGGATCACCGCGTTTCCGTGCCGGGAGACGATCTCGACAACGGTGTGGTCATCGTTGACCTGCTGGATGAGCCCGAACAGACTTTTTCGTGCTTCAGTCACGGTTATTGCCGACATGATCGTCTCCTTGTAATAGTACCGGATAGCGTACCATTAGGGTGCGCCGGGAAGGTAGGCGCAGCACAGCACAGCACAGCACAGCTCGGCACAGGACGGTGCCGCGCACGAATCCGTATGGGTCGGCGAGGGCTCGACGGTAGCGCTCATCTTGGGTGACATGGATGTTCTTTGGAGCCAGATCCCTGCTAGTCGCCGTGGGGATTGCAACCCCTTGCCGAATACCCAAGGGGGGTATATCGTCGGCAAAATGAGCGGCTCCCGTAAGACCTCACCAATCCAGAAGAGTGAACCGACGCAGGAGGGCGACCAAGCCAGCCACGGCGGCAAAACCACCCCAGCCAGCCACGCAGGCACCGGCGGGCACGCCGGGCACGGCGACCATGCCGCCCAATTTAGGCGCCTGTTTTGGTTCAACCTTGTTCTCGCCGTACCGGTGATCGCTTTCAGTGGCATGTTCGCCATGCTGATCGGCTATGAGCTGCCCCGCGAGGGGCTCATCCCGTTTATCTCTCCTGTACTCGGCACCATCATTTACGTCTGGGGTGGCCGACCGTTCTTGACGGGCGCAGTCGATGAATTACGCGCACTGAAGCCCGGAATGATGCTGCTCATCGCCCTTGCCATCACCACGGCGTTCGTAGCGAGCATGCTGGCCAGCATCGGGGTTTTGCCGGTCGAGCTCGAGTTTTGGTGGGAGCTGGCACTGCTTGTCGTCATCATGTTGCTCGGCCACTGGATCGAGATGCGCTCGCTTGCGCAAACCTCCTCCGCCCTTGACTCTCTGGCAGCCCTACTGCCCGACGAAGCAGAGCGAGTCACCGACGACGGCACCGAGATGGTGCACCCGGATGAGCTCGCCCTAGAGGATATTGTCATCGTGCGTCCGGGTGGCCGCGTGCCCGTCGACGGCGAGATTGTTGACGGTGCAGCCGAGTTTGATGAGTCGATGATCACCGGAGAATCGCGCACAGTGCGTCGCGAAAAGGGTGACCGGGTGGTTGCCGGAACCGTTGCCACCGACTCGGGCGTGCGCATCTCGGTGACCGCGGTCGGCGACGATACGGCCCTCGCGGGTATTCGCCGCCTTGTTGCCAACGCGCAAGAGTCATCGTCGCGCGCTCAGCGCCTTGCCGATACTGCAGCCGGGTGGCTCTTTTGGTTTGCGCTGGGCGCGGCGGCGATCACGGCGATCGTCTGGTTTTCGCTCGGGATGCCCGGCGACGCGATAATCCGCACCATCACCGTACTCGTCATCGCGTGCCCGCACGCGCTCGGCCTCGCGATTCCGCTGGTGGTGTCGATTGCCACAGAAAAGGCTGCTCGCGCGGGGGTACTGGTGACTGATCGGCTCGCGCTGGAGAGCATGCGCACCATTGACGTCGTCATCTTCGACAAGACCGGCACGCTGACCATGGGCGCGCCCACGGTCACTGCGGTGGCGACGTCGGGCGACCGCACCGACGACGAGGTGCTCGCGCTGGCCGCGGCAGCTGAAGCTGACAGTGAGCACCCGCTGGCGCGCGCGATCGTGCGAGCGGCCGAGCAGCGCGAGTTGAGCATCCCGTCGTCTCAGGATTTCTCGTCCAGCCCGGCTGTGGGGGTAACCGCCACGATTGACGGCCGCTCGATCAGAGTGGGGGGCCCGGCACTGCTCAAGGAGTACAACGCCTCTGAACTTGACGCAGTGGCGCCGTGGCGCGCGGACGGCGCGATTATCTTGCACGTGCTCGACGGCGACGAGGTTATTGGCGCGCTAGCGCTCGCCGACGAGATTCGCCCCGAATCGCGGGCGGCCATCGACGCCCTGCATGAGCGTGGCATCGCCGTCGTCATGATCACCGGCGATGCCGAGGCCGTAGCGAACGCCGTTGCTGAAGAGCTCGGCATCGACCGTGTTTTTGCGGGGGTGCGCCCGGCAGACAAAGCAGCACGGGTCATCGAACTGCAAGATGAGGGCTCATCGGTCGCCATGGTGGGTGACGGAGTCAACGATGCACCCGCCCTGGCGCAGGCCAACGTGGGCATCGCCATCGGCGCGGGCACCGATGTGGCGATCGGCTCGGCCGGAGTGATTCTCGCCAGCGACGACCCACGTTCAGTGCTCTCGGTCATCGACCTCTCGCAGGCCAGCTACCGCAAAATGAAGCAAAATCTATGGTGGGCGGCAGGCTACAACCTGATTTCTGTGCCGCTTGCGGCGGGCGTGCTCGCGCCGATTGGCTTTATTTTGCCCATGTCGGTGGGGGCGTTGCTTATGTCGTTCTCAACGGTTGTGGTGGCCCTCAACGCACAGTTGCTGCGGCGCATCGACCTGCGGCAAGACCCCATCGAGCAGCCGGCAACAGCGTCAGCCAGCGACAGCGTCAGTCAGTAACGCGGCGGTTTTCGGCGCTGACCATCCATGACAGCTGCTCGATGCGTTCCAGCACTCCGTGCAAGATGTCAGCGCTGGTCGGGTCTTCGCCATCAACCTCGTCGTGCACTTCGCGGCAGGTTCCGGCCACAGCGTCCAGCCGTTCGGTGATCAGGTCGACCACGCGAGTGGTGCTGATTTCGCCCTGTGGAAACTCCGGCAGGGTTGTGGTTTCGGCGACGAGGTCGCTCCGACCGTCGGGCAGTGCGTGGAGCGAGCGCATCCTCTCGGCGACCGCGTCAGAGAAGCCGCGCGCCGCGTCGATGATTTCGTCGAGTTGCAGATGGGTGTCGCGAAAGTTAACACCAATGACGTTCCAGTGCGCCTGCTTGCCCTGTAGCGATAGTTCGATCAGATCGACGAGCACCTTCTGCATATTTTTGCTCAGTGCCTCTGATGCCTGAAAACCCTTTTCAGTGTTCTGCTCGCCCGTGAGTTGCGCCCCGGCGCGGGAGGGCCGACGGTGATTCTTTGACACGGTTGCGGCTCGTGAGGTTGTCATATTCGCTCCGATCTTTGGCGTGCGGTGCTTTCACCGTATCGACCGCGGGCAAGCTCGATACGGGGGTTGCGGCGCAGTCGGCCAAGGAGTACACGACGAGATGACAGCGTTCAGCACGCGAACGAACACGCCGTGCCGCCGGGTCAGACGCTCCAGTGCGGGTACTGCGCCTCGACGACGTTGCGGTGAGCACGCACTCGGCTCTTGAGCCAGTTGCGACCGAAAACGGGGTACAGCGGGTTGGCGGGGTCGACATCAACCCCGGGAGCTTCGGCAGCAAGCTCGGCCGGCAAAACGATGTTCGGAATGGTGGCGTCGAGAGCAGGCCCGTGAAAGTACGGAATCGAGATGCGCTCTGTGCCCGCCGGTGGCGAGATGACGCGGTGATTAGTGGCCTTCAGATAACCGTTGGTGGCAATCTCGAGCAGTTCACCGATGTTGACCACGAACGCACCCGCCACGGGTGGGGCGTCAACCCACTCGCCCTCTTTCTCAACCTGCAGGCCGCCTATACCCTCTTCGACGTACAGCAGGGTCAGTACGCCCAGGTCTTTATGGGCGCCGACACCCTGCTGAGGGGTCAGGGAGTCGACCCCTGGGTAGCGCGCGATTTTCATGTGGGGTGACGGATGCGCGGCAAACGCCTCATCGAAGGTGTTGGCAGGCGCCCCCAGTGCTTCTGCCCATGCCCGCAGCAGACGCATGCTCACCGCGCTGAGGCGCTCGACCCATTCATCGCTGACCTCGCGCAGGGCAGGCAGTTCGGTCGGCCACAGGTTGGGGCCTTCGAGGGCCCAGAAATCGTCGACGCCGTCGCCGAGCGGTACCGCGGCGCGATCGGCCCCAATGTCAATCTGCTCGCGCCAGTCTGTGGCACCCTGAGTTTGTTCGCCGCCCATCCGCGTGTAGCCGCGAAAATGGGGGCTGTGCACGTTCTCGATGGCAAGTTTCTGCTCATCAGGCAGGGCAAAAAACGCTCGGGCCGTGTCGAAAGCGCGGCTGACCAGCTCGGGCGGAACCCCGTGACCGACGAGGTAGAAGAATCCCACTTCGTGGGTTGCTCGACGAAGGTCATCGCGAAAGCGTGCGGCATCGTCCGCACTGCCGTCGAGCAGGGCGAGGTCGAGGATCGGCAGGGTGGGAGCGGCGGGAGCGGGAGCCAGAGCATTCATGAGTGAGGCCTTTCGAAGGGTCCGAGCCGAGAATCCTTTGTGACGGAGGAGACGGCTGGGCGGCTGCTGTTGAGAAAAGCGCGCGAGAAGGTGCGCGGGGGAGCTAGTGCGAGATGTCGACTAGCAACAACAGCAGCGGGAGAAGGGGGCCATGACTATCCCCAAGTTATCATCGTGATCACATAGGCGGCAATCGTCTTCAGGCAAAGCACAGCACGGGCAGATTTCTGCCGATCTCGGGCGCTGTCGTCAGGTTGCGCTGGGCCTACGGCGGTACCGTTTCTTCATGACCCTCACCGATGCGCCCCTCACCATGCTCGACGGCCGCGAGACCACCTTTGGCGAGTTCGCCGGCAAAGCCGTGCTCGTAGTCAACGTGGCCTCCCGATGTGGCCTCGCCCCCCAGTACGAAACGCTCGAAAAGCTGCAGAAGACATATGGCGACCGCGGCTTCACCGTGCTGGGTATGCCGTCGAACCAGTTCTTGCAAGAACTCAGCTCGAGCGACAAAATCAGCGAATACTGCTCGACCACGTGGGGCGTGACATTTCCGATGACCGAGAAGGTCAAGGTCAACGGCAAGAACCGGCACCCGCTCTATGCCGAGCTTGTGCAGGCGCCCGACGCGGGCGGCAAAGCTGGGCCCATCATGTGGAACTTCGAAAAGTTCCTGATTGCCCCCGACGGCACTGTGCAGCGCTTTCGCCCGCAGGTGCATCCGGATGCTCCCGCCGTCATCGCCGCCATCGAGGGCGCGCTGCCGAACTAGCTACAGCGTTGAACCAGCTTCAGCGTCGAGCTCAGCCAGGCGCGCGCAGCCTCAACTTCTGCTGCGTCGATTCCGTGGCCGCCGGGCCGAGTGTGACGGGTGACGGATGCTCCGTGGGCGATAGCCGTTCGCTCAAGAGTGTCGACACTTGCGGCAGGGGCCATGGCATCCGCGGCGCCGTTGAGTAGCAGCAACTCGACACCGCTGACAAGACCAGTGGCCACGGCAAGCTCGCCGTCGATCGGGTCGCGCTCGCCGAAGGGATACATGCCCGAAAACGCCACAACTCGATTCAGCACGCTCGGGTGCAACAGGGCGGTCGCGAGGGCGATGTTGGCGCCGTTGCTGAATCCGGCGGCGACGAAAGGAGCATCCGCGATGTCGTAGAAGGTCCGCGCTGTTGTGATGAAGGCGGCCAGTTCGCCGGCCCGAACGATGACGTCGTCGACATCGAAAACGCCCTCACCTAGGCGGCGAAACCAGCGGTTGGCGCCACCCTCGCTCACCCGGCCTCGGGGTGACAGCACCGAGGCGCGGGGATCGAGGCTCGCGGCAAGGCTAGCGATTTCGGTCTCGTTGCCGCCGGTGCCGTGCAGGGTCAGCAATACCGGTGAGCCGGGGTCTCCGCGCTGAAAAAAGTGCGGCCAGCCCTCGATTTCACCGGTCACGCGGCGACCTCGGGGTCGTTTGCGCCGGGGTTGCTAACGGTGGGGTTGTTCTCCGCAGGCACGCGAATCGGAATGACCGCGTTCTCGATCTGCTCGCGCGAAGGCTCAAGCCACGGCGGCAGCTTGAGTGCGCGACCAAGTTCAAGCAGCGGCTCGTCAGTCTCAAAGCCGGGGGTGTCAGTGGCGATTTCGAAGAGCACTCCACCGGGTTCACGAAAGTAAATGCTGGTGAAGTACTGGCGGTCGAGAATCTGTGTGACTTGATGCCCGCGTGCGGCGAGCTCATCGCGCCACAGCTGCTGCGTCGCCTGGTCAGGCACTCGAAACGCGATGTGGTGCACGGTGCCGCCGGCCTGCAGACCCTCGGGGGCAAGAGTGGAGGCGTGCACGTCAACCAGGGCGCCCGGCAGGCCGTCGCCCGCCGCGAGACGAGTGCGATTGCCATCGTGTTCGAGAACGCGCATTCCCAAATCGTTGGTCATCACTGCGATCGTGGCTTCAGCATCGCGCACCGTAAGCACGCTGGAATGTTGGCCACGAATCGCGTATTCGGCTGGCACGCTCGCCGAATCCCACGGATCGCGGGGGTCTTCAAGGTGTGTGGCGACCAACTCAATCTGCAGGCCGTCAGGGTCGCTCACCAGTAGTCGCTCTTCACTTGAACTGGTTGAGGTGATGCGTGCTTCGGCGCCGACGGCTGTGAAGTGGTCGACCCACCAACCCAGTGACCCTGCAGGCACCGAGAACGCAGTGGAGGTTGACTGGCCCGCACCGACGCGGCCGGGTCGAATACCCCGCCACGGAAAAAACGTGATCAGTGAACCCGGTCGACCAGCCGAGTCACCGTAGTACAGGTGGTAGGTGCCGGGGTCGTCGAAGTTGACGGTCTTTTTGACGAGCCGCAGCCCGAGCCCAGTGATGTAAAAGTCAATGTTCTTCTGCGGGTCGCCCGCGATGGCGGTGACGTGGTGTAGGCCTTCAGTGGTCGCGGTCATCAGCAGCTCTCCTCACGATCGACGAAGCTCGACCACTGGTGCAAACGCGCGTGCACCCGGCGCTATTCCGAAACATAAAACTTGCACGTGCTTCTCTCGTCGGGGGCAGTCATTCAGATTCGACTCGTAGCGTGAGGCCCATGCTTGAGTTGTTGCGCCAACTGTTTTTGCGTCGTCCCGCCGTGGTCGCCGAATACTGCGCCACCATTGTGGTGATGAGCGCGGTCACAAAGTTGGATGCCCTCGCCATCGTGGCGCTCGCTGTCGACCACCCCGTCGAGCGGCAGAGAACAATGCGCCCCTACGTACCGCTCGCCGAGGGTGCGTGGGTCGAAATCGAGATACCGAAGTTCGGTGAGCCGCCGCCCCTGGCGATCGACGTGTATTCCACGATCAGTGACGACCACGCGAGGTTGCAAGCGTTGACCCTGGTGGCCACCCTCGAGCAGTACACCGGCTGGCGGGTGCGGCCCGACTTCAGCGTCTGACGCCTAGCGCTGCCGCGCCCAGTTACTAGGGCAGCAGGCGCGTCGGGCCTCGAAACAGGTAGGTGGTCTCGCGAATAGAGCCGAGCCCCAGCATGAGCATGAGCACGCGTGCAAGACCCATGCCAAAACCGCCGTGCGGGGGTACGCCGTAGCGAAAGAAGTCGAGGTAGAAATCGAGCTCTTCAGGCTCTAAACCCTTCTCGCGGGCTTGCGCAGTGAGCACGTCAATGCGGTGCTCGCGCTGGGCTCCCGTCGAGATCTCGGTGCCGTTGTACAGCAGGTCGTAGCTGTTCGTGATGCTCGCATCGCCCTCACGACGCATGTGGTAAAACGGCCGGATTCCGGTGGCGTAATCGGTGACAAACACGAAATCACTGCCGTGGTTGGCTTTCACCCACGCTGACAGCCGTCGTTCGCCCTCCGGGTCAAGGTCACCATCGGCGCGCGGAATTTCGTAGCCGGTATCGGCCACAATCTGTCGAGCTTCAGCGAGCGGGATGCGCGGGAACGGCATGGTGGGCACGCTCACGTCGACGTCGAATGCGGCCGTGATCGCAGCGCCATGCTTCTCGACGACTGTGGCCAGCGCGGTCGTCAGCAGCTGCTCGTGCATCACCATCACGTCTTCATGCGAGTCGATCCAGCTGATCTCAGCGTCGATTGACGTGAATTCGGTGGCGTGACGTGAGGTGAATGACGGGTCAGCGCGAAAGGCTGGGCCGATTTCGAAGATTTTGCCGAAGCCGGCTGACTGAGCCATCTGCTTGAAGAATTGCGGGCTTTGAGAGAGGTACGCCTTGGTGTCGAAGTAGTCGAGCTCAAACAGTTCAGCGCGGCTCTCCGAGGCGCTGGCCATGAGCTTGGGAGTGTGCACCTCAATGAAGTCGCGCTCAACCCACCAGGTGCGCAGTGCGTGTTCGAAAGTGGTCTGAATTTTGAAGATCAGGGCAGCTTCGGGGCGGCGCAGATCAAGAAAGCGCCAGTCGAGGCGCTTATCGAGGCTTGAGTCATCGGCAATGGGAGTTTCCGGCACAGCCTCACTCACCACTTCGAGCGCACTGATCTTCACTTCGAGGCCGCCAAGCTTGACCCGCTCATCTTTTTTGAGCTCTCCGCTAACACGAATCATGGTGCCGTGGGCCAGGGCGCCCAGTGTCTCGGTGAGTGCGGCGGCGGCCCGCTGTTCGTCAGTGGCGGTCTCGTCGAGGTCACGCGTGGCAGGATTCACCAGTTGCACGGCCCCTGATTCGTCGCGCAGAATGACGAATTGCACCTTCTTTTGGTCGCGAACGGTTTCGACCCAACCTGCCACGCTTACGGGGCCGTCGGGCAGAGCAGAGAGCTGAGATACCACGGAGCGATTCACGAGAGATGAGTCTACCGGCGGGGTGGCAGCGCTCTCGGCCGAGGTAAAGCAACCGAACTCTAGACTTGAGACATGCCCGCCGACCTCGTTCATCTTGTGCGTCACGGCGAAGTACACAACCCCGGGCGCGTGTTGTACGGGCGGCTTGAGGGCTTCGGGCTCAGCGAACTGGGGCACCGAATGGCCGCGGCGGCCGTGGCAACGCTGGCGGGGCATCCGGTGACCGCGCTTTTTGCCAGTCCCCTGCAGCGCGCCCAAGAATCAGCGGCACCGTGGGCTGAAGGTTTCGGTCTCGACGTGCGCACCGACGAGCGGCTCATTGAGCCGACGAACAGCTTCGAAGGCAAACGGATGACTGGCCGCACCCTCGCCGACCCCCGCCACTGGTTTCTGATGAGAAATCCGCGACAGCCGAGCTGGGGTGAGCCCTACGCCGACATCGCCGCGCGGATGCTCGCGGCCATGCGCGCTGCCCACCAATCGGTCGATACAGGCGAGGTGGTGCTGGTCAGTCACCAACTGCCCATTTGGACGGCACACAATGCACTCGCGGGCGCACCGTTGCACCACGACCCGCGGAAGCGCCGGTGCTCACTGTCGAGTGTGACCAGTTTTACGTGGGTCGATGGGTCGTTTGCTGAGGTGGGCTACCAGGATCCTGGCGCAGACTTACTGGCAGAAGCCACCGACCTGGGAGCAGTGTGAGACACGTCAGCACCACCCGCACTGCGATCGTTTTCGCGGTGGCGAGCGCTCTTGCGCTCTCTGGCTGCGCCACAGACGATTCGCTCGCCGAACAATTTCGCGCGGGCACCGGCCAAGGCTTCATCTCTGGCGACGGTGCGTACACGGTCATCGCCGAAGCCGACCGGGGTGAGCCCATCGAATTCACGGGAGTCGTCGAAAACGGTGACACCGTCTCTACCGATGCCTACCGCGGTGAGGTTCTTGTCGTGAATTTTTGGTATGCCGGATGCCCGCCGTGCCGACTCGAGGCCCCCGACCTCGAGAAACTCTCGCAGCAGTTCATTCCCGACGGGGTCAGCTTTCTCGGCGTGAACATTTACGACCAGGCCGCCACCGCTCTCTCGTTTGCGGACGAGTTCGGTGTCACCTACCCTTCAGTCCTCGATGTCAACGACGGGTCGGTGCGTCTCGCGTTCGCCGGCCAGGTTGCCCCCAACGCCGTTCCGACAACCCTCGTGCTCGACCGCGAAGGCCGAGTTGCTGCCCGCGTGTCAGGTTTACTTACGGAACCGAGCGTGCTGCGCTCGATGATCACCGACACCCTCGCCGAAACACCGTGAACCTGCTCGCTCTGGCCGCGGTAAACCCCGTGGGTGAAATCGTGTTGAGTGGCAACCTGCTGCTCGCCCTGCCGATCGCCCTCGCCGCCGGGTTTCTCGCCTTTGCGTCACCGTGTGTGCTTCCTCTCGTGCCCGGGTATCTCGCTTACATCGGCGGCGTAACAAGCGCAGCCGAATTAGAGCAGCGACGTGGCCGATTGTTGCTCGGCGTCGTGCTCTTCGTTCTGGGGTTCAGCCTCGTGTTTGTCAGCTTCTCGATTGTTTTTGCTACAGCCGGGCTGCTCTTGTTGCCCTGGATCGACCTCATCACGCGCATCGCCGGTGTGATCGTCATTCTTATGGGGCTTGTCTTCATCGGGCAAGTGTCGTTTCTGCAGCGTGCGCGCACGCCGCGCATCCAGGTAGCGACGGGTCTTGGCGGCGCCCCGCTGCTCGGAATCGTCTTCGGCCTCGGCTGGGCCCCCTGCATTGGCCCCACCCTGATCGCCGTCAACGCACTCGTGCTCAACGAGGGCGACATTGGTCGTGCCGCAGTCATCGCGCTGACCTACTGCCTGGGGTTGGGCATTCCGTTTCTGCTCATCGCTTTCGGGTTTCGCTGGGTCACAGGTGCGACTCAGTGGCTCAAGCGCAACATTCGCGTCATCAACATCATCGGCGGCGCCTTTTTGATAGTGATTGGACTCGCAATGGTCACCGGCCTGTGGCAACAGTTCGTCTCAAGTCTTGCGGCGGTGATCGGTGGAACCGTTACGCCCCTCTGACCACGTCGACTCGGCACCCCCACCCGCGGGCAGCCCCATCGCGCAACCGAAGCTCGACGCCATCGGTTGGCTGCGCTTCGGGTGGCGGCAACTCACCAGCATGCGCACAGCGCTTGTGTTGCTGCTGCTGCTCGCCGTCGCAGCGATACCCGGATCTCTCGTGCCCCAGCGCACTGCCGACCCCAACGGTGTGGTGCAGTTTAAAGAAAACAATCCCGAGCAATTTGCTGTTCTCGACGCGTTACAAGTGTTTGATACGTACAGCTCGATCTGGTTTTCGGCGATCTACCTACTGCTGTTTATCTCACTCATCGGATGCGTGTTGCCGCGCACCAAACACCACTGGAAGGCCCTGTGGTCAAAGCCGCCGGCCACACCAGCCCGACTCAACCGACTCGTCGGCTACACCGATCGTCTCGCCGATGGCCCTGCTGATGGCCCTGCCGAATCGGGCGTTGAGGATGCGTTGCTGGCGGCCCGCCGTGTGCTTCGGCGCGATCGATACCGGGTCGAGCGGTACGGCAACTCGCTCTCAGCCGAGCGTGGCTACGTGCGCGAGACCGGCAACCTCGTGTTCCACTTTGGGCTGGTAGGAGTGCTCGCCACCGTCGGATTCGCCGGTGGATTCGGCTATAACGGCCAGAAGGTGATCATCGAGGACCAAACCTTCACCCATCAACTCACCAGCTTCACCTCGTTCAGCCCCGGACGATTCTTCGATGAAGCGAGCCTTGACCCGTTCTCGATTCGACTCGACAACTTTGAGGCCGTCTACGACCTCAACACCCAGACGGGCGTGGCTATCCCCCTCGATTTCACCGCCGACGTCACGGTGGCTGAGAACGGCGCCGAGCGCGCCGAAGTCATTAAAGTCAACGAGCCGATCACCATCGCCGGCACCACTGCCTACTTGCTGGGCAACGGCTTCGCGCCCTGGATCACCGTGTACGACCCCGATGGCACCGCTGTGTTCAGTCAGCCCGTACCCTTCTTGCCACAGGACAGCAACCTCACCAGCCTCGGCGTGGTCAAAGTGCCCGACGGTCTGCCAGAGCAGCTCGGCATGATCGGATTCTTCTACCCCTCGGCAATACCACTCGCCTCCGGAGCGCTCGCCTCGGTCTTTCCAGAACCCGACCAGCCCGTGCTCACCCTGAACGCCTACACCGGCGACTTGAAGCTCAATGAGGGCGTGCCCCGCAACGTTTTCAACCTCAACGTCGAAGAACTGACTCAGGTCACAGGAGGCGACACTGACGTGCCGTCGCTGGTGCTCGCACTGGGTGACACGGCCGAGCTGCCCGACGGTCTCGGCTCGGTCGAGTTCAGCAGCGTGCCACGATTCGTGAGCCTCGACGTGCACCACGACCCGACACAGGCCGGTGTGCTGATCTCATCGGTGCTCGCCTTCGCCGGGCTGCTCACCAGCCTCTTTGTGCCCCGCCGTCGGCTGTGGGTAGTGGCAGGCGCCGAGGGTGGTGGCGGTGCTGGTGTGCGCCTGCAGTATGCCGGGCTCGCGCGCGGAGACGACCCGGGCCTCGAGCGCGCCGTCGACAGCTTCGTCGAAGCGCACGAAGCCGAAATGGCCGGGGGCTCTCGGCTTCGCCGCTCGCTCTAGTTCAGCTTCTCTGCGACCAGGGTGCGCAGGTCGTCGAAAGACTCCAGCGCGGCCGGTTCACCGTCGATGAAGAAACTCGGGGTGCCCTGCAAGCCCAGACCGACAGCGTCGTCGCGGTCTCGCGCGACCCGGGCGAGGGTCTCCGGAGCCGCGATTGTGCGGTCATACTCAGCCATGTCGAGCCCCAGCTCGTCAGCGAAACCGCGGAACAGAGCAGCCTGCGATGTTGACGATCGACCCCATTCCTCCTGTGAGGCAAACAGCGCCTCATACATTCCGACTGTTGCGCCCTGAGCCGCTGCCGCTTCGAAGGCTAAGGCTGAACTGAGCGCGTTCGGGTGAATGTCGGTCAACGGATAGTGCCGAATGATGATCTCGACGCGGTCGCCGAACTCATCTTTTATGTCAGTGACCACACCGCTGGCCACAGCGCACGCCGGGCATTGAAAATCGAGAAACTCCACAATCGTCACTTCGGCGTTGACCGGGTCGCTGATCGCTAGCGAGTCGTCGCGCTGAACCTGCGCGCTCACCTCGGAGTCAACGGCGGGTAGCGCAAGAGTGTCGCGGGGCGCCTGCGTCGAGGTGATGACAATGGCAGCAATCACCCCGATAAAAGCCACCGCCGCGGCGACAGCGATCAGCTGCGCGGTGCGCGGCGACATCGTCTTCATGGGCGCTGACTTCTTGGACGACTTCGTCTCGCCGACGGGCGGGGGTGTGGGTCGATTTCTAACCATGCCCTCATCTTCGCAGACCGACCATGGTGGCGTCAGGGCTGGGGAGGTCGGATAGACCTTGCTCTCAGCATCCGGACGTAATCTAAGATCCTCATGGAAAATCTCGTTGCGCTTTCACTCGTCGCCGTGTACTCCGCGATGGGCGTGTATACACTCGCGTTCATCCTGTTCACGCTCGACCTGGCCACGCGTAGCGCTAAGGCTCCCGCGAAAGCCGGAATGGGTGTGGCCACTGCCACTGGCGGGAAGGCCGCTGAAGCTGGCGGCGGCGTGACAACCCTGACGCGCACGGCCTCAGCCACGACCAAAACTTCGCCACCGTCAGGGGGCACCCGATACCAGCGCGTCGCAGTCGCGTTGGCAGTGCTCGGCTGGGTGCTGCACTTTGGCGCCACCGTTCTGCGTGGAGTCGCCGCCGAACGCGTGCCGTGGGCCAATATGTTCGAATTCGGCCTCACCGCCACCGCCACTGGAATGGGCGTCTTCTTGCTGGCCCTGTTCTGGAAAGATCTGCGCTTTCTCGGCGCATACATCACCGGCATGACAGTGCTGTCTCTGGGCATTGTTACCGTAAACTTCTACGTCGACATCGTGCCGCTGCCCCCCGCTCTGCAGTCGGCATGGCTCGTCATTCACGTCTTCGTCGCCTCACTCGCGACCGGTTTCTTCGCCATCGGTGCAGGACTCTCGATCATGCAACTGATGCGCACGCAGCGTGAGGTGCGCAAAGCTGAAGGTCTGCGGTTTCTCGATACCCTTCCCGGCGCGACGACCCTCGAATCGCTGGCCTACCGGGTCAACGTCGTCGGCTTCGTGTTCTGGACCTTCACCCTCATCGCCGGCGCCATCTGGGCCGAACGCGCCTGGGGTCGCTACTGGGGCTGGGACACGAAAGAAGTGTGGACCTTCATCATCTGGACCCTGTTCGCGGGCTACATTCACGCCAGAGCGACGCGTGGCTGGCGCGGAGACCGCTCAGCGTGGCTGGCCATAGTCGGATTCTCGGCCGTGATCTTTAACTACACGATTGTCAACCTGTTCTTCAAAGGCCTGCACTCATACTCAGGGCTGTAAAGCAGGCTCAGTTTTTCAGCGGTCCAGGGCGTCCGGACCTCGGCGCTTCAGCGCGTTAGCCCGCCTCCGATTGTGAGACGAGTTGGGCGTAGCTGCGTTCGAGCCGTTGCCGCCACCACTGTTGGCGCGGCTCGGGCGCAGCCAGCCGGCGCAGGGCATCCACGTCGACAACGGCCGTTCGCACCGCAATCATGCCGTCGACCGGCAGCAATGACGGTGAGACCACATCGTCGGCAAGCAGGGCTGCAGTGCCAAGCCCGCAGTCGAATGGCAGATCGGTGAAACGAGCCGCGAGCTGAGCACCCATCGCTAAACCCACGCTCGTGTCAAGTGCGCTCGAGACCACTGCGGGCAGCCCCGACTCGGCCACGATGGCCAGCGCGCGGTCGATTCCACCCAGCGGCGCCACCTTGATCACCAGCAGGTCAGCAGCGCCCGCGCGCGCGACGGCCAACGGATCAGCCGCCCTGCGCACGCTTTCGTCGGCCGCCACCAACACGTCAATGCGGTGAATGCGCCGCCGCAATTCGGCCAGCTCGGGGACAGTCGCGCACGGTTGCTCGACATATTCCAGGTCAAACTGCTCAAGGACGCGAACGGCGTGCTCTGCCTCGTCGAGCGTCCAGGCGCCATTCGCGTCGAGCCGAATGCGCCCAGCCGGCCCCAAAAGTCGCCGCGTTTCGCGCACTCGAGCCACATCGTCGGCGAGAGTTTCGCCGCGCTCGGCGACCTTAACCTTCACCGTGCGGCACTCGCCGAAACGACTCAAGACTTTTGCAATCTCGCCAAGCGGTACCGCCGGCAGGGTCGCGTTGACCAGGATATTCTCGCGCAGTACCGGCGCGCTCGACGTGCGCCAGCCGAAGTCAATGGCCGCAGCTAGCCACGGCGCGCTCTCGACATCGTCGTATTCGACGAAAGGCGCGAACTCGCTCCATCCGGCTG
>Ga0222707_1000237_pt1 | contig 19603 bp, 15 predicted proteins | sample AntAcemetage1574_FD_179831 | JGI IMG/M metagenome (GOLD analysis project Ga0222707, IMG submission 179831) | Saline water microbial communities from Ace Lake, Antarctica - #1574 | ecosystem: Environmental > Aquatic > Non-marine Saline and Alkaline > Saline | place: Antarctica: Ace Lake...
GACTGTACAACGAGCGACTCACCCACATTGCCCAGGGTGATCCCGAAGCAATTGTTGTGTACGACGTGCCACTGCTGGCAGAAGCTCGCGATGCCGGTGAATTCTCTCTTGTGGTCGTTGTGCATGCCCCCGTCGAGCAACGTCTCGACCGACTGGTGACCCTGCGAGGAATGAGCCCTGAATCTGCTCGAGAGCGGATAGCCGCACAGGCCAGCGACGAACAGCGACTGTCCCTCGCCGATGTAGTCATCGACACCAGCGGTTCGCTCGAGCACACCGCCGAGCAGGTCACAGCCCTGTGGCAGCGGCTTCGCGCGAAGGCTGACACCGATCCTCATCACACCGCAGATTCAGGCCCTCTCTCGTAGGCTAAGCCTATGGAACCCACGCGTTCGGTGCGCCCCTTCGAGGTCGTGAGCGACTATCGGCCCAGCGGCGATCAGCCACAAGCCATTGCTGAACTCACCGCACGCATCAACGCCGGCGAGACAGACATCGTGCTGTTAGGGGCCACGGGTACGGGCAAGTCGGCGACGACTGCCTGGTTGATCGAACAGGTGCAGCGGCCCACCCTCGTACTCGCCCATAACAAAACGCTTGCCGCGCAGCTGGCCACCGAGTTTCGCGACCTGATGCCGCACAACGCGGTCGAATACTTCGTGTCGTACTACGACTACTACCAGCCCGAAGCCTACGTTCCGCAAACCGACACCTTCATTGAGAAAGACAGCTCCGTCAACGCTGAGGTAGAACGCTTACGTCACTCGACGACCAACTCTCTGCTGAGTCGACGTGACGTCATTGTGGTGTCGACCGTGTCGTGCATTTACGGCCTGGGTGCGGCAGAAGAATACTTGGAGGCGATGGTCGCTCTACAGGTGGGGCAGAGCATCCCTCGCGAGGTTCTCATTCGCCGCTTCGTCGGTATGCAATATCAGCGCAACGACATCGATTTCTCTCGCGGTAAGTTTCGCGTGCGCGGCGACACCATTGAGATCATCCCCATGTACGAAGAGCTTGCGATTCGCATTGAAATGTTCGGCGACGAGGTCGAGGCGCTCTACGCCCTGCACCCTCTCACCGGAGACGTGGTGCGGTCACTCGATGCCGTTTCGCTTTTTCCGGCTACTCACTACGCTGCTTCACCCGACAGGATGCAGCGCGGCATCGTCTCGATCAAAGAAGAGCTTGAACCCCGGCTCGCTGAGCTTGAGCGCCAGGGCAAGCTGCTGGAGGCTCAGCGGTTGCGCATGCGCACCACCTTCGATATCGAAATGATGGAGCAGATCGGATTCTGCAACGGCATCGAGAACTACTCGCGACACATTGATGGGCGAGTAGCCGGCGAGGCACCCAACTGCCTGCTCGACTACTTTCCTGAAGATTTTCTGGTCGTCATCGACGAGAGCCACGTGACAGTGCCCCAAATCGGTGCCATGTACGAGGGTGACGCCTCGCGCAAACGCACCCTCGTCGAACACGGGTTTCGGTTGCCCAGTGCCCTCGACAACCGTCCCCTGCGGTGGGAAGAGTTTCTGGGCCGCACCGGCCAAAAGGTGTATCTCTCGGCCACGCCGGGCAAGTACGAGATGGGCATCACCGATTCCGTCGTCGAGCAGATCATTCGGCCGACCGGCCTGATTGATCCGGCCATCATCGTCAAGCCCAGTAAGGGCCAAATCGACGACCTGCTCGAACAAATTAGACTCCGCACTGAGCGCAATGAACGGGTTCTCGTCACCACGTTGACCAAGAAGATGTCTGAAGAGCTCACCGACTTTCTCACCGAAGCGGGAGTGCGCGTGCGCTACCTGCACTCTGACGTCGACACGCTGCGCCGGGTAGAGCTACTCAGCGAATTGCGCCAGGGGGTCTACGACGTTCTTGTGGGCATCAACCTCCTGCGCGAGGGGCTTGATCTGCCCGAAGTGTCTTTGGTCGCCATTTTGGACGCTGACAAAGAAGGATTCCTGCGATCGGCGACGTCGCTCATCCAGACGATCGGTCGCGCCGCTCGCAACGTGTCGGGCGAGGTGCACATGTATGCCGACGTTGTCACCCGATCGATGGCACAGGCGATCGATGAAACTACGCGCCGACGAGAGCGGCAGGTTGCCTACAACCTTGCCAACGGCATCGACCCCACTCCGCTGCGGAAGAAAATCGCGGACATCACTGATCAACTGGTGCGAGAAGGGGCCGATACTGCCGCGCTCCTGGCCCGGCGGGCAGGAGGCAAAAGAACGACCACACCCGCTCTTCGTCGAGAAGGCCGCGCCGCGGAGGGTGCCACGCAGTTGGAGAGCATCATTGCCGATCTGACGGCACAGATGCTTACCGCCGCCGAAGAGCTCAAGTTCGAGCTGGCCGGCCGGCTGCGCGACGAAGTGCAAGATCTCAAGAAAGACCTTCGAGGCATGGTCGAGGCGGGGCACGTACGCTAACCCCGGCACCGTCAGCGTGCGGTCGGATGCCCCGCCTACAATGACGAGAGTGTCAGTATCCCCTCTTGAGAGCGCCCCCCATCTGAGTGTGCGCGGCGCGCGCGTACACAACCTTCGCGACGTCGACCTGGTCATTCCGCGGGACGCGCTCGTCGTGTTTACCGGCCTCTCTGGGTCAGGTAAGAGTTCGCTGGCGTTCGACACCATTTTTGCCGAGGGCCAACGGCGTTACGTTGAATCTCTCTCGGCCTACGCTCGACAGTTTCTGGGGCAGGTTGACCGCCCCGACGTTGACTTCATTGAGGGGCTGAGCCCCGCAGTGTCGATCGACCAAAAATCGACGAATCGAAACCCGCGGTCGACCGTCGGCACAATCACCGAGATCTACGACTACATGCGCCTGCTCTGGGCTCGGGTGGGCATTCCACACTGCCCCATCTGCGGCGAGCGTATTCAGCGTCAGACAGTGCAACAGATCGCCGACGAGCTCATGACCCTCGAGAGCGGGATCCGCTTTCAGGTGCTTGCCCCCGTTGTCAGCCAGAAGAAGGGTGAATTCGTCGACCTGTTTCGCGAACTCGCCGCATCGGGATACGCCCGTGCAGTGGTCGACGGCGAGCTCATTCAACTGACTGAGCCCCCCATCCTGAAAAAACAGATCAAGCACGATATTGCTGTCGTCGTTGACCGTCTTGTCGCCAATGATGACGCGCTCACCAGACTGACCGACTCGCTGGAGACTGCTTTTGGCCTCACCGAGGGGCTCGTCGTTATCGATTTTGTTGACCGCGAGGCCGCGGCAGTCGACCGCACACGCACCTTCAGCGAGAAGCTCAGCTGCCCCAACCGTCACCCCCTGCAATTGACTGAGATCGAACCGCGCACCTTTTCTTTTAACGCCCCCTTCGGAGCGTGCCCGGTGTGCTCAGGACTGGGCACCCGCATGGCCGTCGACACAGACCTGCTGGTCGGTGATCCCTCACTCAGCCTCAACGATGGCGTGATCCTGCCGTGGAACCAGCAGGGCAAGGGGCTGTACAGCTATTTTCAGAAATTGCTCGCCGGCTTAGGCCGAGACCTGGGCTTCTCGCTGAACACGCCCTGGGGTGAATTGGAGCAGAGCACGCAAGACGCCATTTTGCAGGGGAACGACTTCGAGGTCAGCGTGAAGTGGCGCAACCGATTCGGCCGCGACGTCACCTACTCAACGGGCTTCGAAGGAGTCATTCCCTATATTGAACGCAAGTACGCCGAAGCCGACACCGACTGGTCACAGCAACGGTTCGCCGAGTACCTGCGCGAGGTGCCCTGTTCAGAGTGCGACGGGGCGAGACTGAAACCCGAGGTTCTCGCGGTGACAGTTGATGGCCGCAGTATTTCTGCGGTCGCAAATCTCAGCCTGCTCGACGCGTATGACTTCATGCAGACCATCACTCTCACCGAACGTGAAGCAACGATTGCCGCCGCCGTATTGCGCGAAATTCGGGCGCGACTCGAGTTCCTCCTCGAGGTGGGCCTGAGCTATCTGAGTATGGCGCGTGCGGCGGGCACTCTCTCCGGAGGTGAAGCGCAGCGCATCCGTCTGGCCACTCAGATCGGCTCTGGCCTCACCGGCGTGCTGTACGTACTCGACGAGCCCTCAATTGGGCTGCATCAGCGCGATAACCGCCGCCTCATTGACACGCTGGTGAAGCTGAAAAGTCTCGGCAACACTCTCATCGTCGTCGAGCACGACGAAGACACCATTCGGACCGCCGACTGGATTGTCGACATTGGTCCCGGCGCTGGCGAGCACGGCGGCATGGTGGTGCACTCGGGCTCGTACGCCGAGCTCATCGCCAACCCGCAGTCGATCACCGGCGACTACCTTGCCGGCCGACGCCGGGTGGTCGACCGTATTCAGCGGCGCCCCATCGACGCCAACCGGATGCTGCGCGTTGAAGGAGCGAAAGCCAACAACCTTCAAAACGTCACGGTCGATTTCCCATTGGGCGCATTCGTGGCTGTCACCGGTGTCAGCGGCTCGGGCAAGTCTTCTCTCGTGAACGACATTCTGTACAAGGTGCTCGCCAACAAGCTCAATGGGGCACGGCAGGTCCCCGGAAAGCACGTTCGCGTAGAGGGCCTCGAACACCTCGACAAAGTCGTCCATGTTGACCAGGCGCCCATTGGCCGTACCCCGCGGTCCAACCCGGCGACCTACACCGGAGTATTCGATCGCATCCGGACGCTATTTTCTGAAACGTTAGAAGCCAAGGCCCGGGGTTATCTGCCTGGTCGTTTTAGCTTCAACGTCAAGGGCGGCCGCTGTGAGAATTGCGCAGGCGACGGCACCATCAAGATCGAGATGAACTTCCTGCCCGACGTTTATGTCTCCTGCGAGTTGTGCGGGGGAGCCCGTTACAACCGCGACACTCTCACCGTGCACTACAAGGGCAAGAACATTGCTGAGGTGCTCGACATGCCCATCGAGGTTGCGGCCGAGTTCTTCGAGCCCATCTCGGCTATTCATCGCTTTCTCAAAACTCTCGTTGATGTTGGGCTCGGATACGTCCGTCTTGGTCAGAGTGCCACCACGCTGTCGGGTGGCGAGGCTCAGCGAGTCAAACTGGCCACGGAGTTGCAAAAAAGGTCAAATGGCCGAAGCGTGTACGTACTCGACGAGCCGACCACTGGTCTGCACTTCGAGGATGTTCGCAAACTGCTGCTCGTGCTCAACGGGCTCGTCGACAAAGGCAACACGGTGATCGTGATCGAGCACAATCTGGATGTGATTCGCGCGGCCGATTGGCTCATTGATCTCGGCCCCGAGGGTGGTGCTGGGGGTGGCCACGTGCTTGCCGTCGGCACCCCCGAACATCTGGCGACCGTCGCGGGCAGCCACACCGGATTCTTCTTGAATGAGCTGATGACCTCTGACCCGGTCGCGGCGAACCCTCCGACACGATCCCGCCCTGCGGTGAAAAAAACGGAGCCAGCTGTCACCAAGAAGAAGAAGATCGCGACCGCCACCGCGAAGCGGTGACAGGGTGAATCGTGAACAGTGGCGCCCCAAGCGCGGCGAGATTCCGACTGATCCCGGGGTCTATCGGTTTCGTGACGACACCGGGCGGGTGCTGTATGTGGGCAAGGCGAATAACCTTCGCAGTCGGCTGAGTAATTACTTCCAACCACTGCACAGCCTGCACGAGCGCACTCGACGCATGGTTACCGCTGCACAGGCGGTGGAGTGGACCGTGGTGGGCAGTGAGCTAGAAGCCCTGTCGTTGGAGTACACCTGGATCAAAGAGTTCGCTCCGCCGTTCAACGTGAAGTTTCGCGACGATAAGACCTACCCCTACGTTGCCATCACCCTCGCCGATCGCGTGCCGCGCGTCATGATCACGCGCAATAAAGCCATCGCCGGAGCCCGCTATTTCGGCCCGTATACAAAGGTCTGGGCCGTACGCGACACGGTCGACCTCATGCTCAAAGCATTTCCGATGCGGTCGTGCACCGAATCGACCTACAAGCGTGCACAGAGCACCAATCGGCCCTGCCTATTGGGCGACATCGGTAAATGCGCCGCGCCCTGTGTGGGGCGCGTCACGCCTGAGCAGCACCGCAGCATCGCCCTCGATTTCGCATCGTTCATGGCGGGCAATGATGTCAGTCACGTGCGCGCATTAAAAGTCGACATGGCGAAGGCCTCACGTGACTTCGATTACGAGAGCGCGGCGCGCATCAGAGACCAAATCGGAGCGCTGGAAACAGCCCTTGCCAAGAGTGCGGTCGTTCTCACCGATGACACCGACGTCGATATTTTCGGAATCGCCTACGACGAACTGGCCGCGGCAGTGCAACTGTTCATTGTGCGTGGTGGGCGCATTCGCGGTGTGCGCGGCTGGGTAGTCGACACTGAGCTCGACGTCACGATGGCAGAACTGGTCGAAACGGTTCTCCAAAACGCTTACGACGATGCCAGCATTCCGGCGCGCGAGGTAGTGGTGCCGGCGGTGCCCGACGATGTGGCTGCACTGCAAACGCTTCTCACAGAACGTCGACGAAGTGCTGGTGAGCGCGGAGCAGTGACCGTGAAAATCGCACAGCGTGGAGAGAAAGCTGCTCTAGCAGACACTGTCGCCACCAATGCTCGGGGTGCGTTGCTGCAGTATTCGCTGCGGCGCAGCGGCGACTTCACCGCGCGGTCCCAGGCCCTGGCCGACATTCAAGAGGCTCTGGGGCTTGCTGATGCGCCCCTGCGGCTGGAGTGTTTCGACGTCTCACACCTCGGCGGCACGAATCCGGTGGCCTCAATGGTTGTCTTCGAGGACGGACTGCCGCGCAAAGACCAGTACCGCAAATTCTCAATCGCTGAGGCCCGCGACGACACTGATGCGATCTATCAGGTGTTACGCCGACGCTTGGCCTACCTGCATGATGACCGTGCCGCCCCGACTGATCCAGCCGCGCCCCGCACGTCATTCCACTACCGACCAGGGTTGCTGGTGATCGACGGTGGCCAACCGCAGGTTGCCGCTGCAGCCCGAGCACTGCGTGACGAAGGAATCAACGACATTGCTGTGTGTGGCATCGCAAAGCGGCTCGAGGAAGTGTGGTTGCCCGATAGTGACTACCCGGTGATTTTGCCGCGATCATCAGACTCACTGTTTCTGTTGCAACGCTTGCGCGACGAAGCCCATCGCTTTGCCCTTCGCTATCAAAAGGTGACGCGTTCACGCGATATTCGTAGTCAGTTGTCGAGTATTCCGGGGCTAGGACCAGCCCGCACAGCCGAGCTACTCAAACACTTTGGATCTGTTACCAGACTGCGTGCCGCCACCGTCGACGCTCTCATGACCGTCGACGGTATCGGGTCGGCCACTGCCGCTCTCGTCCATCGCGCACTGCACGGTGACGGGTAGGCTTACACATGAGAAACACGTATGCAAAAGAGGCCTGATGTCTGACCCCGTTCCCCACGACGTGCTTATTGTCACCGGCATGTCGGGCGCTGGGCGGTCGACAGTGGCGAAGGCTTTGGAAGACCTCGGCTGGTATGTGGTTGACAATCTGCCACCGCAAATGCTCCGTCCACTCGTCGATCTTGCCGTGCATCCGGGTAGCGCTCTACCGCGCATTGCAGCGGTTGTTGATGTGCGCGGCGGAAAACTATTCGCCGACCTTGACGAAATCATCACTGAATTACGGGCCCGCGACATTGTTCGCGTGGTGTTTTTGGAGGCCACCGACGCGGTGCTCGTTCGGCGCTTCGAGCAGGTACGGCGGCCCCACCCGCTGCAAGAAGACGGCACCCTGCTCGACGGTATTGCCCGCGAGCGAGAGCGCATGTTCGGGGTGCGTGAGTTAGCCGACATCATCATTGACACCACCGAGTTCAACATTCACCAGCTCGCCACCACGGTTACCGACGTTTTTGCACCGCAGAGCAGCGCGGGCGTGAAAATCACCCTCGAAAGCTTCGGTTTCAAGTACGGCACCCCCAGCGACGCAGATATGGTGGCGGACGCACGCTTCATCCCGAATCCGTTTTGGCAACCCGAATTGCGGGCCTCGAACGGTCTTGATCCGGCAGTGAGCGGGTACGTACTCGCGCAAGAGGGTGCGGCTGAATTCCTCGATGCGTTTGTCGCCATGTTGACGCCGGTGCTGGCCGGGTATGCCCGCGAGAACAAGCGGCACGCCACCATTGCGATCGGGTGCACCGGAGGCAAACACCGATCAGTTGCAGTGATCGAGCAACTTGCCGAGCGCCTACGCTCAACGCCCCATGTGGCCGTCACGGTGAAGCATCGCGACCTCGGACGCGAGTAGTGTCGACTCTCGTGCCGCACCGCACGATGCCCCTCCTGAAAGGACTGCCGCTGTGGCTTTGACCGCCGACGTAAAGACCGAGCTCTCGGGGTTGGCGATCGCGAAAACCGCACTGCGCGCCGCGGAGCTTGCCGCTATTTTGCGTTTTGCTGGCGGGTTGCACACCATCTCTGGTCGCGTCGCCGTTGAGGTTGAACTCGATACCCCCACCATCGCGCGTCGGGTGCGCAAAGATCTCGCGGAGCTCTACGGCATGCGCAGCGACGCGGCCATGATGTCACCCGCAGGCGCCCGGAAAACTGCCACCTATGTCGTGCGGGTTCTGGAGGGTGGCGAAACGCTCGCCCGACAGACGGGGTTGATGGACGCCCGGCGCAGGCCCGTCCGCGGCCTTCCGAACCGACTCACCACCGGGTCACTCGAGGAGCTTGCTGCAGTGTGGCGCGGAGCTTTTCTTGCACACGGGTCGCTGACTGATCCGGGCAGGTCTGCTGCCTTGGAGATAACCTGCCCCGGCAATGAGTCAGCCATGGCGCTGGTCGGTGCGGCCGGACGCTTGGGAATCTCAGCGAAGGCGCGCGAAGTGCGCGGCGTGTATCGAGTGGTCATTCGTGACGGAGAAAAAATTAGCGACATGCTGCGTCTGATGGGCGCACGCACGACAGTCGGTGACTGGGAACAACTGCGAGCGCGACGTGAGGTTCGCGCTAATGCCAATCGGCTGGTCAACTTCGACGACGCTAACCTGCGGCGCTCTGCCGAAGCAGCTGTCGCCGCTTGCGCTCGAGTTCAGCGGGCGCTGGAGATTTTGGGGGATGACCTTCCTGAGCACCTGCGGTACGCAGGAGAACTGCGGCTCAGTTTTCGTGACTCCAGCCTCGATGAGCTGGGGCATCATGCTGATCCACCCATGACGAAAGACGCCGTGGCAGGTCGAATTCGTCGACTGTTGGCGATGGCAGATAAGCGCGCCGAAGACCTCGGCATAGCCGGCACTGACGCTCACCTACCGAAAGATCTTGACCTCGAATGAAGCCTGCGTCGATAGAGTGAGAGCGTCGACCGCCTCACGTGTCGCCGCGCACCCAACCTGAAAGAGAGAAACGCTCTCATGTCTGTTTACACGCTGCCCGAACTCGGCTACGACTATGCCGCCCTCGAGCCCCACATCAGTGCCCGCATCATGGAATTGCACCACTCGAAGCACCACGCTGCGTACGTAGCGGGGGCAAACGGTGCACTGGATGCCATGGCCGAGGCTCGCGACACCAACACCTTCGCCAACATCAATCGCCTCGAAAAAGACCTCGCATTTCACCTCGGTGGCCACATCAACCACTCGATCTTCTGGACCAACCTCTCAGCCGACGGCGGCGATAAGCCCACCGGCGAGCTCGCCGCGGCACTCGACGAATTCTTCGGCTCGTTCGACAAATTCGTCGCACACTTCACCGCCGCATCCATGGGAATTCAAGGGTCTGGTTGGGGCGTCTTGTCGTGGGATCCAATCGGGCGCCGCTTGATCATTCAGCAGCTCTTCGATCAGCAGGGCAACACTGCTCAGGCCACCATCCCCCTGCTGCAACTCGACATGTGGGAGCACGCCTTTTACCTTGACTACGTCAACGTCAAAGCCGACTACGTGAAGGCCTTCTGGAACATCGTGAACTGGAACAACGTGGCCGAACGGTTTGTCGCCGCTCGCTCAGGGAGCGACGGGCTCCTGCTACTCTCATAAACGGCGTCGATGGCCGGGGCTGATGCCCCGGCCATCGCCATTTCAGCACCACAAGACCACCACCCGCGGCGCCCCTGAGCGCCTGATCTACAGGAGAGCGTCATGACCGTGAAGGTTGGCATCAACGGATTCGGTCGTATCGGCCGCAACTACTTGCGGGCGGCACTCGCCCAGGGCAGCGACATTGAAATCGTCGCCGTCAACGACCTGACTGATAACGCCGCCCTAGCGCACCTGCTCAAATACGACTCGGTGGGCGGCGTACTCGCCCACGAGGTCTCGCACGATGGCGATTCCATCACCGTTGGTGGCCGCCGCATCCGCGTTTTTGAAGAGCGCGACCCGGCAAACCTGCCGTGGGGTGAACTGGGAGTCGACATCGTCATCGAGTCGACCGGCCGATTCACACACGCTGACGATGCCAAAAAGCACATCGCCGGTGGAGCCAAAAAGGTGCTCATCTCGGCGCCCGCCACCGGCGACGACGCCACCATCGTGATGGGCGTCAACGAAGAGACCTACAACCCTGACACCGACGTCATCATCTCGAACGCTTCATGCACGACGAACTGCCTGGCCCCGCTGGCGCAGGTCTTCAACGATGCGTTCGGCATCGAGCGTGGATTCATGATGACCGCGCACGCCTACACCGCTGACCAGAACCTGCAGGACGGCCCACACGGCGACCTGCGTCGCGCTCGCGGTGCCGCTATCAACATCGTGCCCGCGTCGACCGGAGCCGCAAAAGCTATCGGTTTGGTTTTGCCCGACTTGAAGGGCAAACTGAGCGGCTCGTCGTACCGGGTACCGGTGCCCACCGGCTCCATCGTCGACTTGACTGTCGTGACCCCCACCGAAGGCCTCACCATCGAGCAGATCAACGCGGCCTACAAGGCAGCGGCAGCCGAAGGCCGCTTGCACGGTTTCCTCGAATACACCGAAGACCCAATCGTGTCGAGCGACATTCAGCTCAACCCGCACTCGGCGATCTTCGACGCTGAGCTGACAAATGTCAGCGGCACCCTCGTCAAAGTCTCGGCCTGGTATGACAACGAGTGGGGCTACTCGAACCGTCTAGTCGACTTGACAGAGTACGTCGGCGCGCGGCTTTAGCCGGGCTTGTTATCGGCCGAGCTCGTGCTTGACGACGCTCGGCCTCGGCTCTACCGGCCCCGCGCTCATTCGTGTCCCTGTAAGGAGAACCTCTCGTGACGCTTCGAACCATCGAGTCACTGGGTGACCTGAGCGGTAAGCGCGTACTCGTGCGCTGCGATCTCAATGTCCCACTCACTGATGGGGTGGTCACCGACGACGGTCGCATCCGAGCCTCACTGCCCACCCTCAACGCGCTACTGCACCGAGGCGCGAAGGTCATTGTCATGTCACACCTCGGTCGGCCAAAAGGGGCACCCGATGAGCGCTACAGCCTGCGACCGGTAGCGCACCGGCTGAGCGAACTCTTGGGCACACGCGTCACCTGTGCGTCTGACACGGTCGGAGACTCCTCTACTCAAGTGGTGTCAGATTTGGTCGACGGTGAGGTCGCGGTACTCGAAAACCTGCGATTCAATCCGGGTGAGACCTCGTCAGAGCCTACGGAGCGTCAGGCGTTCGCTGATGAGCTGGCACAGCTGGGTGACGTGCTGGTCTCAGACGGCTTCGGCGTCGTACATCGCGAACACGCAAGCGTGTACGAGCTTGCCCGCACGGTGCCGAGTGTCGCAGGTTCGCTGATAAGCGCCGAGACCGACGTCCTTGAGCGTCTGACCGAGCGACCCGAGCGGCCCTACACGGTCGTTTTAGGCGGGTCAAAAGTCAGCGATAAATTGGGAGTTATTGCGCACCTACTGCCCCGAGTCGATCGGCTACTCATCGGCGGCGGCATGATGTTCACCTTCCTCGCCGCGCAGGGGCACCCCGTAGGGGCAAGCCTCCTCGAAGCTGACCAGCTCGATACCGTGCGGGGTTACCTTGCCGAAGCTGAAGAGCGCGGGGTGCAGATTGTCGTGCCCACCGATGTGGTCGTCGCAGAAGGTTTCGCCGCCGACACTGCACACTCGGTGCAGCGCATCGATGCGATCGAGCGGGGGCCTGCCGGAGCATCCGGTATCGGTTTGGATATCGGGCCAGAAACTGCAGCCACGTTTGCGTCGTTGATTTCGTCGTCAACCACGGTCTTCTGGAACGGACCCATGGGGGTCTTCGAGTTCGCCGCCTTTGCGGAGGGAACGCGAGTGGTTGCCACGGCCCTGAGCCAGGTCACCGGGCTGGGAGTTGTCGGCGGGGGAGACTCGGCGGCAGCGGTTCGGGCGTTGGGATTCACCGACGATGATTTTGGTCACGTCTCCACCGGAGGCGGCGCCAGCCTCGAGTTTCTCGAGGGAAAGAAACTTCCTGGCCTGGAGGTCCTCGGATGGCAGTAACACGCGTTCCACTCATTGTCGGCAACTGGAAAATGAACCTCGACCACCTACAGTCGATCGCTTTCGTACAGAAATTGGCATGGAGCTTACGCGACGCCAAACATGACTACAGCCAGGTCGAGGTCGCCGTGTGTGTGCCGTTTACCGACCTGCGCAGTGTGCAGACCCTCGTAGGCGCTGACAAGCTCGAGGTGCGCTACGGCGGTCAAGATCTATCGGTTCACGACAGCGGTGCCTACACCGGTGACATCTCGGGGGCCTTCCTTGCGGCCCTCGACTGTCGCTATGTCATCACTGGCCACAGCGAACGCCGCCAATACCACGCTGAGTCTGACGACATTGTGGCTGACAAGACCGTGGCTGCGATTCGTCACGGCCTCGTTCCCATCGTGTGCGTTGGCGAGAGCGCGGACGACCTCGAACAGCACGGGCCGTCGGCGGTACCGGTCGCCCAGCTGCGGGTGGTGCTGCAGCGTCTCAAGGCTGAAAAAGGCGCGGAGACCGACTCCGGCGCAGGGTCCGAGATCGTAGTGGCCTACGAGCCGGTGTGGGCTATCGGATCAGGCCAAGCGGCGTCGCCTGAACAGGCCGCACAAGTCTGTGGTGTTCTCCGTGGTGTCATCAGCGAGGTGCTGGGAGCTGAAGCTGCTGCACGCACCCGGATTTTGTACGGCGGTTCGGTCAAATCTGCAAACATTGCCGCCTTCATGGCCCACGGCGAAATCGATGGAGCGCTCGTGGGCGGCGCAAGCCTCGATGTCACGGAGTTTTCCCGCATCGCGCGCTTCCTTCAGCACGTCGGTACCGTCTAAACCCTGCTCCGCCCGGCATCCGGTAGGGTTGGAGACTGTTCGAGTCGCACGAGAGGCTGTATCCGTTGGAAATTCTTCAGGTAGTGCTCCAGGTCATCCTGGGCATCACGAGCCTCCTGCTCACCCTCATGATTCTGCTGCACCGCGGTCGCGGTGGAGGGCTCTCTGACATGTTCGGTGGCGGCGTTACCTCAAACCTGGGCGCCTCAGGCGTCGCTGAACGCAACCTCAACCGCATCACCATCATTCTTGCCCTCGTGTGGGTCAGCTCGATCGTGGTTCTCGGCCTCATTACGCGCTTCGACGCGGTCTAAGGAGCTCACCATGGTGTCAGGCGGCAGTGCAATTCGCGGGTCTCGCGTCGGTTCAGGGCCTATGGGCGAGCAAGACCGCGGCGTCCACGCCGAACGCAAGTCGGTGTCGTACTGGGATGCCATGGGTAATGAGACGGTCCGTCACTTCTCGGCGACCCTCCCCGACGAAGAAATTCCCGAGGTTATCGACTCGCCCTCTACCGGCCTGCCCGCAGGGCGCGATAAAAACGCACCGCCTCACGTGGCAAAAAATGAGCCTTACAAGACCCACCTGGCCTACGTGAAAGAACGCCGCACCGACGAAGAAGCCACGCAATTGCTTGACGAAGCGCTGTTGAAGCTTCGCCAACGCCGCGGCACCGCGTAAGTCGGCGCACCGCGTCAGTCGGCGCACCGCGTCAGTCGGCGCACCGCGTAGGTCAACGCCTATAGCCGCTGGTCGCTGATGCGCCAGTCGCCCTGATCCATAGCACCGGTCCAGTAGGCAGTGGTTGCGATGAGCGACTCGGGCACCTCAGATGAGGCCTCTTCATCGATAAAAAACACGGTTCTTTTGGTGCCGTGCACGCCCGCCACCGGTACATCGACGACGGCCGCTTCCGCCAGCGCGAGGCCGAGCGCTGCGGCTTTGTCGCTGCCGGCAAGAACCAGCCAGATTCGTTCAGAACTATTGATGAGCGGGAGGCTCAAACTGAGGCGACCCGCGGGCGCCTTGGGGGAGTCGTGTACGGCGATGACCGTCGGCTCAGCCACAGAGGGGCCATCTCGTTCCGGAAACAGCGAGGCCACGTGGCCGTCGGGGCCGACGCCTAAGAAGGTGATGGCGAACAGGGGGAAGGATCCCTTACCGGCAGTCAGCAGCTCATCGTGATACCGCTGAGCGGCACTCGCCAGGTCGAGGCCACTGTCTGCCGCCGGAAACGGGTGAATATTGGCGTCGGGTAGCGCAATACGCGAGAGAAGAGCTTCTTGAGCCTGGTAGTCATTGCGGTCAGGATGGCCCGCCTCAAGCCAGCGCTCGTCGCCCCACCACACCTGCACTCGAGCCCAATCGATTGAGTCTCGACCAGGGTGTTCCGCTATGGCTGTGAGCACCTCGATGCCGACGCTGCCGCCGGTGAGCACGATGTGCACCTGAGCACGCTCGTCGAGCAGGTCGATCATTTTCGTCAAGAAACGCGCGGCAACTGAGCCGGCGAGTGCTGCACGGTTGGCGTGCACAAGCACACGACGTTCACTGGTCACAGACATAACTCCTTCAGGAGGCGGGATCGCCGTGGGCGCGATGGCCTCAGCCAGCCGAGCCGTAGCTCGCGCCAGGCCCGGCTTTCGCACCCGCACCGAAGCCATGCAGCAACACGGCACCGAACTCATCGTCAGGGTCGAGCCTACGCAGTTCTTCGGCGAGGCACTCTCGAAGGCCGCGCCGCGGCAGTGAGATTTCGTGGTCGGGTTGCCCAGGTTGGGCAAGAACGGCGATGTCGACCTCGGTGCGTTCTAGGCGAATGTCGCCCGACTGACGCGAAAGAATGACACGGTGGATTCCTAATGACGCGTTGCCGTCATCAACATCGACCTCGACCTCGAGCTGAAGGCGCAGGCTAAGCCACGCCGCAAGAAGCGACACTGAGGGGCTGTTCAACGAGCCCGAAACGTGAACACGCGTGATCTGGTCATAGGGGGGTTGGTCGAGGGCCGCGGCCAGTTGCGCTCGCCACAGCGTGATGCGGGTCCAGGCGAAATCAGTGTCACCCGGCTGGTACCCCGCGGCAATGTGGGTAAGCGTGCGGTGCGGATCGATGGTCGACACGGAATCCGTAATCCGCCGCTGTGCCAAGCGCCCCAGTGGGGTGTCACACACATCATTAGGGCATTCGCCAGGCCACCACGATACGACGGGCGCATCGGGCAACAACAGGCCGGTCACCAGGCTCCGCAGGTCGCTGCCTGTCTCTCCGTAGGCCCGCAATACGATGACTTCGCTGGCCCCTGCATCACCGCCGACCCTGATCTCTGCGTCAAGCCGGGGCGTGGCGGCGGAGGCGTTCGTCGAGACAACGATAATGCGCATCGGGTGTTCACGAGAAGCCTGGTTTGCAGCGGTGATGACGTCTTCTTCATCTCCGATGACACTGCTGATGATGAGGGTGAGCACCCGGCCTAGAGCGACGGCACCGGCTTCATCACGAATGCGCACGAGCGTTTTCGACACCTGACTGATGGTGGTGTCGGGCAGGTCGATAATCATGGGCGTCTCCAGACTCGTCCGTCACGGGCCAGCAGGTCGTCGGCGGATTGTGGGCCCCAGGTTCCGGGAGCGTACGGCTGGGGCTTTCCCTGTGTGGCCCAAAACTCTTCGATGGGGTCGAGGATCTTCCAACTCAACTCGACCTCTTCGTGACGCGGGAACAGGGGCGGGTCTCCCAGCAGCACATCGAGAATGAGGCGCTCGTAGGCCTCGGGGCTGGCCTCGGTAAACGCGTGCCCGTAACCGAAGTCCATTGTAACGTCGCGCACCTGCATACCTGCCCCCGGCACCTTCGAACCGAACCTGATGGTGACACCCTCATCCGGCTGCACGCGAATAACCAGTGCATTCTGCCCCAGGGCTGAGGTCTGAGCTTCGGCGAACAGGTACTGGGGGGCGCGCTTGAACACGACGGCAATCTCCGTGACACGACGACCCAGCCGTTTGCCGGCCCGCAGGTAAAACGGAACTCCAGCCCAGCGCCGGGTGCCGATGTCGAGGCGCATGGCCGCATAAGTCTCGGTGAGCGATTCGGGGTTCATCCCGTCTTCTTCCAAGAACCCGGGCACCCACTGGCCGCCCTGCCACCCGCTCAGGTATTGGCCTCGTGCCGTGCCGGTCGCAAGGTCTTTGGGCAGCCGAACCGCTGAGAGCACTTTCTCTTTCTCGGCACGCAAATCAGCCGCATCGAACGACACCGGTTCTTCCATGGCCGTGAGCGCTAACAGTTGCAGGAGATGGTTCTGGATGACGTCGCGGGCCGCGCCGATACCGTCGTAGTAGCCCGCTCGCCCACCCACACCAATATCTTCGGCCATGGTGATCTGCACATGGTCGACATAGTTGGCGTTCCAGATGGGCTCGTACATCATGTTGGCAAAGCGCAGTGCGAGGATATTTTGCACGGTTTCTTTGCCGAGGTAGTGGTCGATGCGAAACACGGCGTCCGGCGGAAAAACCGATTCGACCACATCGTTGAGTTCACGTGCTGTGGTCAGATCACTGCCGAACGGCTTTTCGATGACCACCCGTCGCCACTGATCTGACTCGGAGGTCGCGAGCCCACTGCGACGCAATTGCTCTGTCACCACCGGAAACGACTGCGGCGGAATCGACAGGTAGAACGCGTGATTGCCCATCGTGCCGCGTTCGCGATCAAGCTCCGCCAAAGTTGCTGCCAAACGCTCGAATGCATCGTCATCATCGAATTCACCGGAAACAAAGCGGATTCCTGCAGAGAGCTGCTTCCACACGTCTTCCGAGAAAGGGGTGCGTGCGTACTGTTTGACCGCGTCGTGAACGACCGCCTCAAAGTCCTGCGTCTCCCAGTCGCGTCGTGCAAAACCCACGAGCGCGAATCCGGGGGGCAACAGGCCCCGATTAGCGAGGTCGTACACCGCGGGCATGAGCTTTTTGCGTGACAAATCGCCGGTCACTCCGAAGATGACGAGCGCGCTGGGGCCAGCAATGCGATTAAGTCGACGGTCGTCGGGTGAGCGTAACGGGTTGGTGTCGCGGTCGATCGTGGCCGGGGCCATGGTTCTCCTCGTGAGTGCGGGGCAGTGCGGGGTGGGCTAGGCGAAGGCAGCGATGATCACGGCAATGTCGTCAGAGTTACTAACCCGCAGTGTCAGAACAGGCATTCCGAGCCCGGTGAGAACAGCTGCATCGCCAGCAGCCTGAGAGGCGATGAGTTGCCCGTAGGTGAACGGGCGGCCGGGTATGGCAAGGTCATCGCCGAAAGCTCCGACGATCTGCACAAAGACACCGTTGGCGGCACCGCCCTTGTGGTACTGGCCGGTCGAGTGCAGAAACCGCGGACCCCAACCGAACGTCACCGGGCGATGAGTGCGGGCAGCGATTGCGTGTCGAACTGCTTCGAGCTCAGGGTGGGCGGTCCGATCAAGATAAGCCTGTACCGCAACGTAGCCTCGAGGCGGCACTGCTGCTTCCAGTGCGGCGAGGGCTTGAGCCACGGTGTGCACGTCAGCCAGCATCTGAGCGGGACCAGAAACCGCGATGCCGCCCTGAGAGAAGATCGGAGCGATCGGAGCGGGCTGTGCGTCGAGCAGAGCACGCGCGGCTACCTTGGCCGCCTCCACATCGGGTTGATCGAAGGGGTTGACACTCAACAGCAGGCTCGCGACGGCGGTGGCGTACTCCCACGTGAGCAGCATCGCCCCGAGGGTGCCCGACAGCTCAATGTCATCGGCCTCAACTTGGCGAGTCGCGCGCGCGTCGGCGACGAGTCGAACAACCTGCACGTCGGGTGCGCCAGAGGTGAGCTCGGGGGCATCGGGTCCGACGACGACCGGCAAAATGCCGCGACCGTTTTTACCGGTCGATTCTGCAACAAGCTGCTCGATCCAATCGCCCAGGCCCACGATGTGGGTTCCGTCGGACACAATGACCAACTTGTCGCGCAGGGGCACCGTGCCGGCGATCGCTGCCGCCAGTTGAAGCCCAGGGTTCGACGCAGAGTCGACGGCGAGGGGCAAGCTGGCAGCCTCTGCTTCGTCGAGCAGGGCATCAAGGTCGACTCCGGCGAGACCCGAGGGCACGAGCCCAAACGCGGTGAGGGCTGAGTAGCGACCGCCTACCGAGGGGTCGGCGGTGAAGACGCGGTACCCCGCGGCCAGAGACGCCTCTTCCAAAGGCGAGCCCGGATCGGTGACGACGATGATGCGCCCGGAAGGATCAATGCCGCTCGCCCGAAACGCCTCTTCAAAGCTGCGCTTTTGGCTGTCTGTCTCAACGGTTGAGCCTGACTTGGAGGACACCACGACGGCAGTGTGGCCGAGGTGTTCGCCGATCGCGGCTTTCACCTGGCCAGGGTCAGTCGAATCGAGCACCACCAGTGGTACTCCGGCAGTGGCGGTGATCACCTCAGGCGCCAGCGACGAACCGCCCATTCCGCACAAGACGACGCGCGTCACACCCTGAGCCATTAACTCTTCGCGTAGTTGCACGATGTCGGCAACCAGGGGGCGCGAGACAGAAACGGCCTGTGTCCATCCCAGCCGAATACGTGCTTCAGCCTCAGCGTCGGGGCCCCACAGGGTGTTATCTGCGGCAGTGATGCGGCTTGCCACAAGCTGCTCCACCAGCGAAGGAACGTGCGCGTCGATCGCTTGTTGGGCTGCTCCGCGTGCGGCAACGGTGACTGTCATCGTGCGGCCTCCAGTGCCGCGCTCACCGTGTCGAGTAGCTCATTCCAGCTGATGATGAACTTGTCGACACCCTCCTTTTCGAGCAGCTGCGTCACGTCGTCGTAAGAAATTCCGAGAGCGTCGAGCTGAGCGAGTATGTCGCGGGCGTGTGCGTAACTACCGCTCACCGCATCGCCGGTCAGCACGCCGTGGTCAAAGGTGGCCTGCAGGGTTTTTTCGGGCATGGTGTTGACGGTCTGCCCGACCGCCAATTCGGTGACGTAGAGAGTGTCAGGCAGGCTGGGGTCTTTTACTCCGGTTGACGCCCACAGCGGGCGTTGCGGGTTCGCGCCAGCGGCGATGAGTACCGCGGCTCGTTCACTGGCGAAGGCGAGTTCGAACACCTCGTACGCGAGTCGAGCATTAGCAATGCCCGCTTTACTCTTCAGCGCGAGGGCTTCGGGTGTTCCAATGGCAACGAGCCGCCTGTCAATTTCAGTATCGACGCGTGACACAAAGAACGACGCGACAGAGTGGATGCTCGACAACTCGATACCAGCGGCGTGAGCCTTCTCAAGGCCGGCAAGGTAAGCGTCGATAACCGCACGGTGCCGGTCGAGGCTGAAAATCAGGGTTACGTTGACGCTGATACCCGCCCCGA
>Ga0222707_1000247_pt1 | contig 19041 bp, 19 predicted proteins | sample AntAcemetage1574_FD_179831 | JGI IMG/M metagenome (GOLD analysis project Ga0222707, IMG submission 179831) | Saline water microbial communities from Ace Lake, Antarctica - #1574 | ecosystem: Environmental > Aquatic > Non-marine Saline and Alkaline > Saline | place: Antarctica: Ace Lake...
TGCTGACCTGATCTCCTCCCGATTTGGCAAGTCCACGACCCTTGGTGTCATCGTGACGATCATGGCGGTCATCGCGGCGACGCCTTATATCGCGCTGCAATTGCAGTCTGTGACTCAGTCGTTTCAGGTCTTTGCACGCGCCGGCGGGCAGGACTGGGGCGACGTGGAGCTTAACCGCGCGGCCGTCTGGATCGCCATTGGCCTGTGCTTTTTTACCGTCCTTTTCGGCACGCGAAATTTGGACGCGAACGAACGGCACCACGGCGTCGTCATCGCCATCGCAGTCGAGGCTGTCGTCAAGCTGGTCGCCCTTCTGGCCGTCGGCATTTTTGTCGTCTGGGGCCTGTCGGACGGTGCTCTCGCCATGCTGGCTGAGATCGAGGCATCGCCCATCGCCGATTGGACCCAATCGGGCAGCCGCTGGGCCGCACTGATTTTCCTGTCTGCCGCCGCCTTCCTGTGCCTGCCGCGCATGTTTCAGGTGCTGGTTGTCGAGAACGCTGACGAGCGGCATTTGCAGACCGCCAGCTGGGCCTTTCCACTGTATCTGTTGTTGATGAGCCTATTCGTCATTCCCATTGCCGTCGTCGGCTTGCGGGTCATGCCGGTGGGGGCCAATCCCGACCTTTTCGTGCTGACCCTGCCGCTAAGCCAAGGGCAGCAGGGGCTTGCGACACTGTCCTTTCTGGGCGGATTTTCGTCCGCTACATCTATGGTGATCGTTGCGACGATCGCGCTGTCGACGATGGTGTCGAACCATATCGTCTTGCCGCTTTGGATGCGTGCAGGGACGACTCCCGGCGCGATTATGTCTGGCGATGTGCGGCAAGTCGTCGTGCTGGCGCGGCGGCTGTCAATCGGCGGTGTGCTAGCGCTGGGCTATCTGTATTTTCGCCTGTCGGGCGGCGGGGCCGCGCTGGCGGCGATAGGTCTGGTGTCGTTTTCCGGCGTCGTGCAGGTTCTGCCCGCCATGATGGGCGGGATATTTTGGCGCGGGGCGACGCGCACCGGGGCGATCCTTGGGCTGACCTCTGGCTTTTCCGTCTGGGTCTGGTGCCTGTTCCTGCCCAGCTTTGGCGAGGGCGCAATCCTGAGCGCATCTGTGCTGGCAAACGGCCCCTTTGGCCTGACGTGGCTGCGGCCAGAGGCGCTGTTCGGTATAACTGGCGTTGATCCGGTATTGCACGGGCTGTTCTGGTCCTTGCTTTTGAACACATGGCTGTTCTTTGCCGGGTCGGTCCTGTCGTTTCCCAAGCCGCTGGAACGGCTGCAAGGTGCCCAATTTGTTAACGTCTTTGACCATTCACCCAGCGGCCCCGCCTGGACCCGCTCTGCCGCCACGGCAGAGGATCTGCTAATCATGTCCCAGCGCATCCTTGGCGCGACGCATTCGCAGGCGATCTTTGCCCGTGCTGCGGCGCGGCAGGGCAAGGCGGACACTCTGCCGGATGTGACCCCCTCCTTTGTTGCGGGGCTCGAGCGGGAACTCGCGGGCTCTGTCGGGGCGGCGACGGCCCATGCGATGATCGCGCAGCTGACGCAGGGCGCGGCGGTGACGGTCGATGACCTGATCGCGCTGGCGGATGAAACTGCGCAAATTCTGGAATATTCCAACCGGTTACAGACCAAATCTGCCGAACAGGAACGCACCGCCCGCGCCCTGCGCGAGGCGAACGTCAAGCTGATGTCCCTGTCGGAGCAAAAGGACGCCTTTCTGTCCCAGATCAGCCACGAGCTGCGCACGCCCATGACGTCAATCCGGTCATTTTCGGACATTTTGCGCATGGGCAATATCGAACCGCGGGACACTGCCCGCATGGCCGGGATCATCAATGCAGAGGCGCTGCGCCTGACGCGCCTGCTGGACGATCTGCTGGACCTGTCCGTGCTGGAAAACGGGCAGGTGACCCTCCATATGCAGCACGGGCTGCTATCCGACCTGCTGGACCGTGCCGTTGATGCAGCCGGACACGCTCCCGGCGCGCTGCGGATCGACCGAAGCGGCGCGTCGCATCCGCTGTGGCTGGAAACCGATCTGGACCGGTTGTGCCAAGTCTTTATCAACCTGATCGCAAATGCCGCGAAATACTGCAGCGCTCCGGTGCCAGAACTGCGTGTCCTGTGCCACCACATCAACGGACGGCAGGTTGTTGATTTCATCGACAATGGCCGAGGGATCGCCGCTCCGGACCGCGAGGTGATATTTGAAAAATTCTCTCGATTGGGCGATTCGTCGCGGGCCGGGGGCGCAGGGCTGGGACTTGCCATCAGTAAAGAGATCATGACCCGTCTAGGCGGCGATGTGGCCTATGTGCCAGATCAAGCGGGCACCTGCTTTCGGGTGACATTGCCTGCGATTGCGCCATCCGCTGCAAAAGAGGTTGCTGTGTCCGCCACGCCTTAAGGTTGCGGAAACCAAATTGCGCGACATCTGGGTCAGCCCGCTGTTTAGCGTGGGCCTGACAGTGAGGATGGCAATGACAACAGCGACGGGAACCGGCGTGCTGCAGCGCATGGTCCCTCGGCAGCAACTGGATGCGCCTGATGTGCCGCTGACCGCATCGCGTGCGGTGCGGCTGGCGTTGGCCCGCGGCGCGCAGACTAGTACCGGGCTGCTGATCAATGTTGGCAGCGTGGCGGAACAGGCCTTACCGCTGGATGTGTTACTAACCGAAGCATCAGATGATTTGCTGCTGCTGCTGCTGCTGCTGTTGTCGTCGACGCGTGACGGTGCAATTTGCGGCCTGCTGGCCTGCGATGCAGTCTTTGTCCCGCCACGATCGAGGTGATGAAAACCGGCAAGATCAGCGTCGCCGGCCCCGCAACCGCCCTATCACCCGGACCGAAGGGACGTTGGTGCAGCCCGTGCTGCACGCCATCCTTGACGAGCTGGAAGAGATGACAGCTCGCACCTCGCTTGACGCTGGACGCGGCTGGTGGGGTTGGGCAAGCGGTTCGACAGTTGCCGGGCCGCCAGTTTTGATCTGACCGACCGCACCTATCGGGTGGTGCGGATGACCTTGGATTGCGGCGGGCCGGACCGGCAGGGGATGCTGCTGGCGCTGCCGCTTCTGGCGACAGCACTGCCAAATCGCACGATCCGCACCCACGCTGGGGACGGTCAGGCCACTCAGTTCGAAGCTGATTACGACGCAGAACCTGACTGGTCCGCTGCAGCCCTGCCGCTTTGATGTCAGCTTTTTGTGGACCTAGTGTGCCGGGTCCACAGCAAGGGCCTTAGCCAAGACGGTCGCGCAGACCGCTGATGTCGTAACCGCCCTGCGCTGCCGCGGCGATAATCTCTTCCGGGCTCAGCGTTCCAGCTTGGCCCAAGGCCCAGACAATGGTCGAGCGTGTGCCAGAGGCGCAATAGGCCAGCGTCTTGCCGCCAGCGGCGGCCTGCGCCTGCAGGGCAACCATGTCGGGGTTCAGGCCTTGATGCGTGACTGGGTTGTTGACGAAGGTCATACCCTCAGCCTCAATCGCGGCGCGGATCGTGTCAGCCTGATGGCTTGGTGGGACCTCTGCATCGGGGCGGTTGCAAATTACTGTGTCAAAGCCCGCCGCCTTGATCGTGCCTGCATCGGCAGGGTCGATTTGGGGGCTTGACGCATAGGCGGGGGTGATTGGGCGTATATCCATGGCGTAGGATTAACGCGCCGTCCGGCCCGCGTCCAGACGCTTGGCAAAGGCAGGGGCGGCAATTATGCCCGCGATCATCGCAGCGACAAAAACGATACCGCCAAGGCCGCCCCAGAACATTCCTGCCATAGCCAGGCCGAGGCACAGCCTGACCAGCGCCCAGCCCATCCCGAATAGGACCGATACGGCAATCAGCCGCGTGTCCGGCTGCATGGGAAGCTGCCCTACCATTATGGGGCGACACCCTACGGTCCAGCGCCACGCTAGAGTCATAGGCAGTGTAGCAACGCCCATAACAAAGGCCAGCGTCACGTCTCAATCGCCAATAATTTCAAGGAATCCCTGCGCCTTGGCCGTGTCGGTCATGCCCGAAAGTATAAGCCCGGTGCCAAACAGGTCGCCTACGGTAATTCTGACAACCTTGCGCATCACAGACCCCGACAATGCCGCGCAGGGCGGCGCTGGTCGCGGCCCCTGCGCCGATGTAAATCAATATGGTGACGATGCCCCGCAGGCTGAGCCGGCAGGTACCGCAGACGCCGTGCCCGCTGGTGCAGCCATTGGCCAGCCGCTTGCTGACGCCAGAGACAATGGTCAGGCCCGTGTTGGATGTCAGATGCGTCTGTTCGCCGCCCATGGCCAGAGCGGTGATGCCGGGCAACAGCACAAGGCCCGCTATCAGCGCCAGACGCCCCCATGATCCGGCCGTTCACCAGCAGCGCCGCCGATTAGCAGCCCGCTGATCTATCCCATGACCCAGTCTATTGGCATCTTCTCGTTCCTTTTCCTTTGGCGCAAAGCCGTTTATCCTTAAGCACTAAGCGTTGCCATTTAGGCATTCGTTCCGCAGCCGCAAGGCCCGATCATCACCCCATCACAAGGCACCGCATGACGCAGACCGAATGGGAGACCATGGATCGGGCCGCGGCGGTGCTGAAACGTTTGGCCAACCCGATGCGCCTGCGCCTGTTGACGGCGCTGCGCGGGGGGCCGCAATCGGTCAGCGCATTACAGGACATGGTGGGCGCGACACAGCCAGCTGTGTCGCTGTAACTGCTGCGGATGCGCAATGACGGGCTGGTCAGTTGCTATCGCAGCGACGTGGATGCGCGGATCATGCTCTATACCGTAGCAGAGCCGCGCGCGCTGGCGCTGCTGGATATGGCCGCTGCGCTTTAGCTAATTTAACTAAGCAGGATGCCCACGACGACCATCATTAGGCCCAGCATCGCCGAGAAGAAGGACGCAAGGTTCACGGGCATTTGCTTGGCGATCTGCGCGCGCAGCGCTGCATCGTCCAATCCGCCGCGTTTGGCGCGCATGACGGCCACCACCGAATATATTACGCCGCACAGGCCCAGCACGGACACCACGGTCCCGGCCCAGATTAGATAGGTCATTCGCCCATGCCCCCGTTTGTTGCGCGGTTCCGCTACCGCGTCAGGCGGTGCCTTGCAAGGGGCCGGGTCAGCCGCTAGGAACAGGGCTCGACCAATTACCGCGCAGGAGCAACCCGATGTCCGACACCGCCACTAACATCCAGACCGAGAACGTCGCCGGCGAAGAGTTGCGCCAGTTTATTGAGCGGTATGAGCGTCTTGAGGCGGAGAAAAAGGACATAGTCGAAGGCCAGAAAGAGATCATGGCTGAGGCCAAGGGCCGTGGTTATGACGTCAAAGTGCTGCGCAAGATCATCGCGATGCGCAAGCGCGACAAGGACGATCTGGACGAAGAAGAGGCCATGCTGGAACTGTACATGACCGCTCTTGGCATGAGCTAAGCCTGCCGGGCTGCGCTATGCGCGGCCAATTTTCTCCCCGGTCAAATACTGGCCCGGGCAGCACCTGCCTTATGGCATGATAAATGTCACGTCGGGCATCTGCGCGATGCGCTGCACGTCTTACTCGTAGGTCTCTGACAGATACTCGATATCCCCGGCGGTCATGCCGGGCAAGGTCGACGACCTCTTTCACCTCTTCCGTGATTTCGTATTTATCAAAAAAAGCGGCAGTGACGTGCCGCTTTTGGGCATTGGTTTTTGGCGGGTGGGCCCGCATGTAGCTGAGGAAGCGGTTCATGCCTTCTTTGGTCATGATCGACGCCAGCAGATCAAAGCCGCCGGTGATCCTCACGTCGCGGTCCAGCCCGGCGATCTCGCGCACCAGTTCCGCCCAGATCAGCGGCGTATCTTCGTTGCACCAGACGGTCAGGGTCGCGTGCGGGGCCACCCGCCGGATGCAGTGAACCAGATCTGAGCAGAGCACGCTATGCGGATCGCGCTCCTGCATGAAGGTGGAGAAATTGTGCGCCTTTGATCGCCGATACGCATCGGGCAAAAGGTCACAGGGCCGCGCAGCGCCAGATAGATATCCAGTTCGTCCTTCGGAAGTAGTCGCATCAGCCCGCGCAGTTTTAATTCGGCCTGACTGTACAGCATCCCGTTGTAAAAAATGCGGTTCGGGATGCAGGTGAAATTGGTATTGCTCATCACCAGTCGCTGTGGCGGCTCGTCTCACGGATCAGGCGGCGATAGGTGCTGGTCCCCGGGCGCTGATACCATGTTTGGCCAGCACCTCGCTGTTTTTCATAATCGATTTCAGCAGCAGGTCTTCGCCCGTGCAATTGGACCTGATTTGCAGCGCCATTTTCATGACAGCTTAGGCTCAAGATTGAAGTGCGACACCTTCCGCCCCGAGCATTCATATTATTGAACTTAGCCCGTATCATACTGGGAAATCTGGACAGGGGGACCGCTTTCCTTTAGGCGCTTACCCTATGTCAGACCAAAGCACTCAGGTATTGCCCGCCGCCCGTCGCAAGGCATGGTTCGATCCGTGGTCGACGGGGGCCGTGATGATCGCCTGCGTGGTGCTGGCCCCGCTTTTGGCGGTAGTCTGGTTCGCACTGACGCCGACCGACAACATCTGGCCGCACCTGCTGTCCACGACGTTGCCGCGCTATGTGGTCAACACAGGCCTGATGATGCTGGGCACCGGCGCGTTAACCGCTTTGGTTGGCACAGTGACCGCATGGCTGGTGGTCATGTACCGCTTTCCGGGCCGACGCTGGCTGCAATGGGCGCTGCTGATGCCGTTGGCTGTGCCCGCCTATGTCGGGGCCTATGCGCTGGTGGATTTCCTAGACTATGCGGGCCCGGTGCAGACCGCGTTGCGCAGCACATTTGGCTGGGCCACGTCGCGCGATTACTGGTTTCCCCAAATCCGCACCCGCGGCGCGGCGGTTCTGGTGATCGGCGCTGCGCTTTATCCCTACGTCTTCCTGCTGGCCCGCGCGGCATTTCGTGAACAGGGCGGCGCGGGATACGAGGTCGCCCGCGCCTTGGGCGCAGGCCCCTTCGCGCGGTTCTGGCGCGTCGGCCTGCCACTGGCCCGCCCGGCCATCGCCGCAGGCGTCGCCGTCGTGATGATGGAGACAGTCAACGATTTCGGCACTGTCGACTACTTCGCTGTTCAAACGCTGACGACTGGCATCTTTTCTGTTTGGCGACAGGGCGGCAATTTGGGCGGCGCAGCGCAGCTGGCCTGCGTGATCCTGTCGGTCATCGTCATTCTGGTCGGGTTGGAAAAATCGTCCCGCCGCCGGTCCCGCTTTGCCACCTCGGCCCGGAACGCGCGGCCTGTGACCCCGACACGGCTGCGCGGGGCAGGGGCCTGGGCCGCGAGTATCGCTTGCGCCCTGCCGGTGCTGGCGGGCTTTGTGCTGCCAGTTGCCGTTTTGGCGTCACATGCGCTGACGGCTGCGCAATGGACCGCGCCGGGCTTGTTGCAGGCCCTTGGCCGCACCTTGCTGGTCTGTGGGATATCGGCGATTTTGGCCGTGCTGGGCGGGGTGTTCATGGTTTACGGCACGCGCTTGTCGGGCCGCCGTCTGCCGCAACTGCTGTTGCCCGTGACTGCGCTGGGCTACGCCGCGCCGGGGGCGGTGCTGGCGCTGGGCATCCTTGTGCCGCTGGCCGCCTTTGACAACGGCTTGGCCGACTTGATTTTGTCCATCACCGGCCGAGACCCCGGCCTACTACTGACCGGCAGCGCAGGTGTGTTGATTCTGGCCTACGTCGTGCGATTCTTTGCCATCGCAGAAGGCACCGCAGACGCGGCCCTGGGCCGTGTGCCTGCCAGCCTGCCAATGGCAGCCCGGTCACTGGGCCGCAGCGCAGGCCAGACCCTGCGCGCCGTCCACCTGCCATTGATCCGCGCCAGCATCGGATCGGCGCTGCTGCTGACCTTCGTGGATGCCGTGAAAGAGCTGCCAGCGACCCTAATGCTGTACAACCATGACACCCTCTCAACGCGCGTCTACGCCAAGGCGAGCCTTGAAAATATCGCCGAAGCCGCCCCCGCCGCCTTGGTGATCTGCGGCGTAGGCCTGCTCGCGGTCATTTTGCTAGCCCGCGCGAACCGCTAGCCTCTTGCACCCCCGCGCAGAGGGCGCTATTTGACCTCAAGTGCCCCTATAGCTCAGCTGGTAGAGCAACTGATTTGTAATCAGTAGGTCCGCGGTTCGAGTCCGTGTGGGGGCACCATTTAATCTGAAATATCCATATAAATAAGGTGATACGTGCTTGTTAGCGCGCTGGTCTCGTACTGTTTATTTTATTTTACTGTACCATTTTTTGTATCCGCAAGCGGGTGGCATAAGAGGCCTTAGCGAATCTGTTTGCCAGTGATTTTGGGGTCCCACGTTTTGTGGCGTCGTGACGGTTCATCAGTCTTCGATAATCACAGCAGTGCAAGAAGCTACCAGCATGACCACGCTTCCCGCCGGCTTCCTTAATTATCCCTCCAAGGTAGTTTTAGCCGGACCCAACAAAGCGCAGCGCGTTACTCTCCTAGACCATGTTGCCTATCATACGATGGTTGCAATTTGGGAGGAACATTACACTATCGCCGGCGATGACTTTGAAGGTTTGCTTAAGACAAACTATGAGATGAAATAAGCTGGCGATGGGCATCTTACGCGGTGGGCCAGATGTTATTATTAGAATAATAACATGAAGATGAAGGAGAGTAAGGCCACCGTGGCAACCAACGAAAAGCACATCGATGAAGCTGCAGCGCATTGCGCAACGCTTATTGGATCCGGTACCGCAAAAAAATAGGACCTATCGGTTGGAGTATGGCCATGAGCAATTCATCCAACCAAGCGCAATGCGCATAGGCAGTTTTCGTTGCTAGCAATGCGACGACACAAGCCGCACCTTGCCGAGCTCTGTTTATCTATTGGCAATTCGCAACGGTGCAAACGAATGGTTGAAGCTTGGCTATGCTAAAGACATCGACACACGCGCGTCAAACTATGGCCTACCCGCAACCGCCACTATCGAAAAGGTTGTCATAGTGGGCTTTGACACTGGTAACGAGGCTCATTCTTTTAAAGTGCGATTGCACACAAAGTATGCAGTCGCGCGGATATCTAACCGTAAAGCCAGAGCGCTAGGCATGGTGAAAACAGGTTTCGCGGAATTCTACCCAATGGATATGCTGCTGGTTCTTAATGCTGCCCTGACCACAGACCAACTAAACCATTGAAGCATACGCCAGTAGCCGGAAGTGAATGAAAACTGTGAGCGATGTGCAGCACGGTGGCAACGGGGCAACGCTCGATCAAAGACAGATCAGGAAGGTGTTGGGCACTATCGCTTTGTAGTCCCCGATACCTTTGCCCGTCTAGATCCTAACGCTCCGCGTTCGCCCGTATATATCAGCGCCGTGTCGGTAAAGGCTTCTCTGCGCACTCAACGTGCCCGGTATGGGACGGCTTGTTTGCAAAGTGACAGCCTATGGAACAATTTTATCCTCTATCCGTTGGGTTTGTGAAGAGGTTGCAGGCCTGTCAATCAGACCTGACGACACAAGGAACGGGGAAGTTTTTCTGATTTCTGTTCCCGAGCAACGCAACGCTAGTCGAGCCTTTATCTCGTCGGTTTGCAACCTGCTTCACATCTCCCTGTTGCACAGCTTCAGAGTGAGCGCCTGCAGGCTACCTGCAGTGTGTCGATATAAAACCGCCGTAAAGGTTTCTGCACGCCTGTGCCGTAACTTGATTTGTAAGGAATACCCTCATGAGCATGAAACGAATTAATTTGACGACAAGTATCCTCGCCCTCGTCGTTGCGGGTCCCGTAGTGGCGCAGGAGAACGTCCAGGTGCTCTCAGACTGGTCTTACGATTCACTCTATGCCGAAGGCTGGAGTGTGGAAAACATGTTCGACACAACCGAGATCATCGGCACCAACGGCGAAGATATCGGGGATGTGAAGAATGTGATCTTTAGCAATGACGGCGAAGTGCTCGGCATTATCGCGGAGGTCGGCGGCTTCTGGGATATCGGCGACACGCATATCAATGTGCCGTGGGACGAGGTGGATATCGGCGAAACCATCCAGCAGGCACAGGTTCCTGTCACCGAAGAAAATGTAGGTAATTACGACGTATTTGGTGATTACTGGGGCGGCGAACGGGTGAATACTGAGGCCGATGCCGGACCCACGGATGTGGCGGACGACGATCTCGTTGCCGGCCCGGGCATCTTCAAGGCAACTGATCTGATCGGTAGTTTCTCCTATCTCGCGGACGGAATGCGCTATGGTTATATTTCCGACATCATCGTCGAGAATGGCGTGATTTCAGCTATCGTGGCGGATGCGGCGACGTATGGTCGTGGCGGTTTCTATGCCTATCCCTATTCATACCGCGGTATCTCGCCGATGGGCGTCCCGCACTACAAAATGCCATATAATGCGGCTGAAATCGATACGATCGAGAACTTCGACTACGAGCAGCTTCAATCGCGGGGGACGGAATAATCTCTGATACTCCTTTCCTGGCACCGGCGGGCGTTGTTGCGCAACTTGCGCCTGAGGCGTGACTACCCCTTACCCCGCTGACGTCATGCGATGCGGACGATCTTGGCGGTGCAGAGGGCTTTGAAGCGGTTCATGAGGGAGATGCGGATGTGGATTTCGGCGGTCTGGCAGTCAGAGTCTCTTGTCGCGAGGCGTTCGCCAAAGGCCTCCACATGCAGCGCACCATTACCCCTCGACTATCTGACTTCTAATAAGAAGGTTGGAGGCACGCCTTCTACAGAGCCGGTCCAGAGCCTAGCGCGGTTTCGAGCAGTTATAGCCTGCCCACGGTGCTTGGTGTTCCAGTAGATGAAGATGGCAGCAAGCAGGTTTAGCCCCGGCATTCTGTCAGGCGGCGACTGGGGCAAGCCTAAAGGAATGCATTGGTGCACCTATGAGCGGCTTTGCCGAGAATACGACGCCCTCTCCAATCACGCCCTGGTCGGGATCAGGGATCACCTCAGCCACCTGACAGGACGTTTCTAGGCAGCTGGTTTAGAGGTGCCCGTCAATCACTTGAACCGGCCCTCGTTCAATACCCAATAGACATTCGTGCCTTTAATGTCTTGGTTCTCTTTTGCGAGGTCGAAGGGCAGCCTGCCGACGCTGTCCCGGGCCTTAATATCTGCGCCCGCTGCGATGAGTGCCTCAACGACCGCAGGATTTTTGTTGGATGCCGCACAATGTAACGGGGTCCAGTCATTCTCATCCCTTGCGTTGAGATCTGCGCCCGCTGCGATGAGCGCCTCAACGACCGCAGGATTTTTGTTGAGCCACGCCGCAAAATGCAACGGGGTCTGCCCATCCTCATCTCTTGCATTGAGATCTGCGCCCGCTGCGATGAGCACCTCAACGAACGCAGGATTTTTGCTGGACGCCGCAAAACGCAATGGGGTCTTCCCTTTTTCATCTCTTGCGTTGAGATCTGCGCCCAATGCGATGAGTGCCTCAACGACCGCAGGATTTTCGCTGTACCGCGCCGCACAATGCAACGGGGTCTGCCCATCCTCATCCCCTTCATTGAGATCTGCGCCCAATGCGATGAGCGCTTCAACGACCGCAGGGTTTTTGTTGAACCACGCCGCAAAACGCAACGGGGTCTGCCCATTTTCATTCCTTGCGTTGAAATCTGCGCCCGCTGCGATGAGTGCCTCAACGACTGCAGGATTTTCGCTGTACCGTGCCGCACAATGCAACGGTGTCTGCCCTTTCTCATCTCTTGCATTGAGATTTGCTCCCGATGCGATGAGTGCCCGAACGACCGCAGGATTTTTGTTGAGCCACGCCGCACAATGCAACGGGGTATGCCCATCCTCATCCCTTGCGTTGAAATCTGCGCCCGCTACGATGAGCGCCTCAATGACTGCAGGATTTTTGTTGAGCCACGCCGCACAATGCATCGGGGTATGCCCATCCTCATCCCTTGCGTTGAAATCTGCGCCCGCTGCGATGAGCGCCTCAATGACTGCAGGATTTTCGCTGTCCCGCGCCGCAAAATGCAACGGGGTCTGCCCATCCTCATCCCTTGCGTTGAGATCGGCGCCGTCTGCAACCAAGGTCGTGCTAAACATGTCATTATCCAAGTTCGTGCATGCAAATTCTTTTCAGCCTACCTTCACCTAACACATGTATTTTGGAAGGCATCATCTCTTTGACCTGCTCCCCTAAGAGACCTCGTTTATTAGTTAGTTCTGTTCAGGTTTTGGTCTTCCATTGACCGGTCAACATATTCCCACGGTGTCAGGCCAGCGAGGCTTGAATGCGGGCGGTCATGGTTGAATTCATCGCTCCATGCCGCAACTAAACTGCGAGCATGGCGCAAGCTGTCGAAGAGGTGCTCGTTCAGGAGTTCATCGCGCATGCGACCGTTGAAGATTTCAACGTAGCCGTTTTGCATCGGTTTACCCGGCGCGCTGTAGTGCCCCTCGACTTTCCGGTCCTCCTGCCACTTGAGGATCGCGTTGCTGGTCAGCTATGTCCCGTTGTTCGAGGCCACCATGCAGGGGTAGCCCCTAATCTCGGCGATCCGATCCTATTCCCGGCAGACACGAATGCCCGACAGCGATGTGTCGACGACGGCCGCCAGGCATTCTCGGCTGAAGTCGTCGATCACGTTCAATATCCGGAACCGCTGACTTGAGGTAAGGCTGGCGGAAACGAAGTCCAGGCTCCACCGCTGGTTTGGCCCCTGCGGGATTGCCATAGGGGCACTGGTGCCCAAGGCACGCTTCCTGCCACCACTTTTGCGCATAGTCAGCCCTTCCTCTTTGTATATCCGGTAGAGTTTCTTGCAGTTTACAGACTAGCCTTCGCGCCGCAGTAGAAGATGCCGGCGTCGATAGTCGAACCGCCGCCGTTCCGACTACAGTTCCTTCAGTCGTGCCGGCAAGTCGGTGTCTTCCGATCGCGTTAGTGGTCGTCGATACACACGCGGATCAATCCCTGCCAAAGCGCAGGCCCGCCGCTGTCGGTATCCCTTCTGTGTCATGGCCCAGTTTACGGCGCGACACCACGCACCAGGCCTAAGAAGTTTTTTGCCAGCATTTCCTTGAGCGTTGACACGACCATCATCTGCTCGGCAAACAAGCTTCTTGAGCTTGGTGTTCTCGGCCTCAAGCCCCTTCAGCTTTTTCGCGTCCGACACTTCCATGCCGCCAAACTTGGCACGCCACTTGTAGAAGGTCAAATCGCTGAGACCGTGCTTGCGACACAGATCCTTTGCCCCAAGCCCAGCCTGATGCTCCTTCAAAACACTGATGATCTGTTCTCCCGTGGACTTTTATTGCTTCATCGTCCGTCACCTTTAAAAGGAACAGACTGACCCCAAATCGCGAACTTTTAAGGGGAGCAGGTCACCTTACGCTTCGGCGTTTCTTTGACGCCGATATTACTAGGCCTGATCTGCATGTGTGCCAACTATGCTAAGATACTCGAACGCTAAGCTAGGCGATGGCGTAATCCCTCTAACCCCACCGTCAGCATGTCCCGCGCCGCCGCGATGGTGCCAGCTTCCGTATAGAAGCGCAGCTCCGGGGCGTTTCCGGAAGCGCGTAGATGGACAATGCGCCCATCTACCAGCATAATGCGCAAACCGTCGGTGCGATCCACGCTCGCCTCTTCCCCATTAAACAGCGCCAAAAAATCGGCCCGCTTCCGCTGACTAGTGTCGAATTGCGCAACCAGAGCGAGGGATTTTTCTGTCGGCACCTCTTTTAACCGGTCGGCGGCGGTAAAGCGCAGCGGCTGGCTGGCGACTAGTGCAGACATACCCTCTGTCGCGGCAACCAAGGGGGCCACAAAGGGCAGCACTGCATCGCGGGTCATCAGCGGCGGCAGCGTTCCGGCGGGGCCATTCGCAGCGAATCCCAGCAAAAACCCGCCATTCGCCTCGTATCCTACAACACGACCGCCGACCTCTTTCATTCCTGCAATAACAAAAGGCGATCCAATGCGCGTGCGCTTGACCGTGCCGAACAGCGCCTCTGCCCCGGTGTTGGACGACACCGGCGTCACGGCGACATCGGCCCCTAGCAAGGACCCGGTAATCTGGCCCAGAATATCGCCTACGATGACTTCGCCATGCTCGTTCGTCAGCAGCGGGCGGTCTCCGTCGCCGTCAGTAGATACGATGGCATCGAGGGCGTAATCTTTGGCCCAGACCTTCAGCTGCGCGCGGATTGCAGGATCGACGGCTTCTGTATCGACGGGGATAAAGATTTCAGAGCGGCCCAGTTCGACAACCTTGGCACCCAGCCCCGAAACAATATCCAGCAGCAGATCGCGGCCCACCGCCGAATGGCTATAAACACCAATAGTCCGACCTCGCAGCGCATCGCCGTAAGCATCCACATTACGGGCGACGTAATCCGCACCGCAGGTCGTATTTTTGGACGCTGTTCCAGTCTTATTGGAACTGTCCCTACCCAACCCCGCCAAGATTGCCGCCTCGTCCACCTTACCAATCTCTCCGCCGGGGACATAGAACTTTAACCCGTTGCGGTCTGCCGGAATATGGCTGCCGGTCACCATAATCGCCGACGCCGCCGCACCCATCGACGCCAACGCCAGCGCGGGCGTCGGCACCGCGCCGCAATCGGTCACGTCCAGCCCTTCGGCCCGCGCTGCCGCGATCACCATTTCTGCAATATCAGAGGAAGACGGGCGCAAATCACGCGCCACGAAAAGCCCCGTGCCCACCGGGCAAGCATGGATAAAAGCGCGCACATGGCTTGCAACCAGATCGGATGTAAGTTCTGTAACGAGACCGCGCAGGCCAGAGGTACCAAATTTGGGGGGCATAGCAAAGATTTCCTTAGGAACAAATCAGGCTTTGGGTCTGGCGTCCTGCGCCGAAAAATGTGCACCGCCCTCGACCCAACGGGCAACGACCGCACGCAGCGCAGGTTCATTGGCACTCTCGATCGCGAGCCGCAGCGATTTCAGCGCGCTTGCAATCTCGACCTGGGATAGCGTCGCCTCATTGGCTTGCAGAATCTTGGGGTGCGGCGTGGTCAGCTGGCCTTCACCGATCAGCAGCTCTTCATGGATCTTCTCACCGGGGCGCAAGCCGGTAATCCTGATCTCGATATCGCCGTCAGGGTTGGCATCGTCGCGAACAGCATAGCCAGCGGCACCGATCATCTGGCGCGCCAAATCATAGATCGAAATGGGATCGCCCATATCCAGCACAAATACATCTCCGCCCGACGCAAAGGACCCCGCCACTAGCACCAGCTTGGCGGCCTCTGGGATGGTCATGAAAAAGCGCGTAACTTCGCGGTGGGTCAGGGTCACCGGACCGCCCTTGGCGATCTGATCCTGAAATAACGGAATGACCGATCCCGACGATCCCATGACGTTGCCAAAGCGGACCATAGTGAACACGGTCTTACCTGCGCTGCGGCTTGCGAGATCTTGTACAACCAGTTCTGCCATGCGCTTGGACGCGCCCATAATGTTCTGTGGCCGCACAGCCTTGTCAGAAGAGATCAGGATAAAGCGTTCCACCCCCGCCGTGGCCGCCGCCAGTGCCAGCGTGTGGGTGCCCAGTACGTTGTTTGACATGCCAACAATCGGATTCTTTTCCACCAATGGCACATGCTTATAGGCCGCGGCATGCAACACGACCTGCACCTTGTGCTGCGCCATGACCCGGGTCAGCAAGCCACCATCGGTGATGGATCCTAGCACAGGAATAATCTCAATCTTCTGTCTGCGCAGCAGATCTCGGATTTCCATATCGATGGTATAAAGCGCCAGCTCGCTGACCTCAAAGAGGACCAACTTGGCTGGCGCGCGTGTCAGAAGCTGGCGGCACAGCTCTGACCCAATCGACCCGCCAGCCCCGGTAATCAGGATTACGCGCCGCGCGTAGGTCGTGCCGCTGTCCGGCAGAGCAGTGTCCAGCGTCTCTCGTCCCAGAAAGCGGCCCGGGACGACTGGCTGTAACTGGTCTATAAGCGGTGTGCGACCGGTCAGCTGGGCAAAAGACGGAACCGCCTGCACCTCGACTCTCATGTCTTCGAGCTTGCGCGACAGCTGCGCTTGCCGGTGCCGGGGAGCCGAGGGCATGGCCAGCAGCACCCGGTCAATGGAATGGGTGCGGATCAGAGTGGGGATCGCCAAGGGGCCATAAACCGTCAGACCCTGAATTGTCGTGCCTTGTGTATTAGTATTATCGTCGATGAAGGCGATGGGGAAAATCGTCTCGTCCGTGCGCAGCGCTGCGGCTAGCTGTCGCCCCGTTGATCCGGCACCGTAAATTAGAACGCGGGACTGGTCCTGACCGCGCCGATAAATGCCCAGTAGCAACTGCAGCATTCCCATGCGGGTCGCCACTGCCAGCAGAAAATATACCAGCGCAAAGTTGATGAAACTGGCAAGCGGCGTGCCGAACCCGGCCATGTCGTCCAGCACTGCAGCACCTAGCCCTAGTAGGACCGCATGCACGCCCGTCAGGGCTATCGCGTGACTTTCATAGGATTTTAGTTGGATCAGCGGTAGGCCTAGCACGCTCGACAGCAAGCCGCCGATCGCCATAAGCATTGGCAGTGCCAGCCAGTGCCCCAAAATCGTACCAACCAAATCGGCGCTGCCTTGCAGCATCATCGCCCCCAGCAGGGCAACGGGGATCAGCAGGACGTCGAACGCCAGCAGGATCGCGCGCTTGTACCGCCGCGATAAAGAGCTGACCCATCTATACATATTACCGCTACCGATCCCCAAGTTGTCCTTCTCTTTTGAGCCTATGAGTTGCAGTTTTCAAGCATGACTAAAATTTTGTGCGACTTAGCGCTTGAAACTGTTCCTCAACTTCATCATTTTGCGTTCCTCCCTGGGTACCACTTAACTGAATAAGCAAATCCAATCACAATAAGTGGAACTGACTGCGCATAACCATGCTGCGCCTTGCCACAGAGGCATAGAGGGCTTGCAAGCGTGTGTAGGGAAAGAAGCTCGTATTCAAATCAGAACCCATTCGCTGAAATGGATCGTCAGCTCTCCGTTGCAACGGATAGTTAGACGATTGAGGAGGGTATACTGTAAGCGCTCCGTTGGGCTTGCAGTTTCCCACAAGTTTCAGATTTTGGTATTTCAGCGATGCGGGCACCTTCGACAAGGTCAGCGAGGCGGGAGAGGCCGCGCCACAGAACTGTCGTCCCTGGTGGCGCATCAGACGCGCGATCAAGATAGCCCCCGAGCCGCGCGACGGCCCTGACATAGAAGTTCAAATCGCGTGGAACCTTTTGTAGTCGTTCCGACGCCGCGCGATCGAGCAGGTATTGCTCGGCTTCAGTGAATACAGTGCCGGGCGATGCTTTGATTGCCTCGCGGCTGAGCATCATCATCTAGGACACGCGCCAGGCCACGACGCAGCACAGAGCAATGCAGTTTGCCAGTCGATCAGCCGTGGCCAAGCGCCGCTCTTCGATCCGGCACCCGGCTTTCAGGGTCCGGAAGAAGGTCTCGATCTTCCATCTCAGTGCATACTATTCAAGTTTGTGAACGGCCTCCGCATGGGTCGCCACCGGCAGGTTTGTGATCAGTTTTCAGAACACAGGCGCCCGACCTTCTGGCGGGTCGAGCTCTTCGGCATAAATGATCTAAAGGTCCTGATGTGCATATTCCTTTTGCTTTCCGATCGGCGGGCGAACCGTCATCGAAGCGTGACGGATCGACAGGACCGCGCGATGGGCTTTTCCCTGTGCGTCGCGGAACTGGATCTCGTGGGTGCCGCTGGATTGCACTTGCGCCATCACTTTCCCAATGGTCGTGTCGCCATTCTGCGCCAAGCGATCGACACAACTGCGCACCAAGAACCCGGTTCCGAGTTCCTCAGCCAGGCAGTAGAGCTCGTAGATGTCGCTTTCCCGATCACCGATATGCACGCAGCGCTCGGGTGCACTCGCCAGTTCTGTGGATAGGCGCAGATTATCAAGCCAGCGCATCTTGGATTCAAACATCAAGTGCAACGGTTAATTTGAAGGCCGCGATTTCGTCGGCCATGGCTTCAGCGGGTGTTCTCCATCCGAGGGTTTTTCTCGGACGGTTGTTCATCAGGTTTGCAACGTCGTTCAGCCATGTTTGGCTTGCATCGTTCAGGTCAGTTCCTTTGGGCATGAACTGACGCAGCAGTCCGTTGGTGTTCTCGTTGCTGCCGCGCTGCCAAGGCGCATGCGGGTCGCAGAACCAGATATCTATTTTCAATCGCCGCGCCAATTCCGGATGGCAGGCCATTTCGGAGCCACGGTCATAGGTCATGCTCTTGCGCAAGGCCGCTGGCAGTCGTTTCATCTGGCGGGTGAAGCTGTCGAGCGCGGCCTCGGCCCCATTGCCGTCCATTTTGCACAGAATAACAAAGCGTGTCTTGCGCTCGACCAAGGTACCCACTGACGAGCGATTGAATGCGCCCTTGATGAGGTCGCCCTCCCAATGGCCTGGTACCAGTCGTGCTTCGATTTCTTCAGGGCGATTGATAATGCGCAATGATTCCGGGACCATAGCACTGCCCGCCGCTGTCCTGCGCTTGCGCCCACGCTTAGGCTTCGCTTGACGCAACGCCTCGATCATCGCCGCCTTCAGCCCGCCACGTGGCTGCGCGTAAATCGCGGCATAGATGGTCTCATGGCTCACATGGGCGGATGGATCATCAGGCTTCATGAGACGCAGTCTCTGCGCAATCTGCTCAGGCGACCAGTGCAGATGTACGAGCTTGCCATGAACGAAACGATAAAGATCGCTCCCCTCCACAAGCTTGCGTTTGCGGCGGCAGCGCGCGCGACGGGCATCATAGGCCTGCCGCGCCGCTTGCGGGCAATAGCAGCCGTCTTCCTGCCGACCCCGCGCCAACTCACGGCAAATCGTGCTCGCCGGGCGATGCAAAAGCTGGCCGATCAACCGCTGACTGCTGCCCCTATTATGCTCGGCCAATATCACGCCACGGTCCTCGCTGCTGAGGTGCTTGCTTCGTATGTCCATCGCAACATCCTATGCCCAAAGGGCTCTGAGTGTTGCATTTGAAACTTGAGCCTAAG
>Ga0222707_1000248_pt1 | contig 18989 bp, 18 predicted proteins | sample AntAcemetage1574_FD_179831 | JGI IMG/M metagenome (GOLD analysis project Ga0222707, IMG submission 179831) | Saline water microbial communities from Ace Lake, Antarctica - #1574 | ecosystem: Environmental > Aquatic > Non-marine Saline and Alkaline > Saline | place: Antarctica: Ace Lake...
GCCGACAACCATCACCGACAACCAAAACGAAGGAGAAACCTAACCAGAAACATTGAACGACACGCCAACCTCAGCGGCCTGAAAACCGGCCAAGATGGTTGTCGCGCGCGGACAAGGTGGTTGACGCGCTACAGCCTAAATGGTCGGGGTTTTTTGTTGCCCGCGTTGCAAGAGGTGACGCGGCAAGGCGACGAGCTGCGCCCGCCCCCCTGCCCCGCCTTTTTTCTTAGCGGGTTTCCCGCAAGAAAAAACAGCCTGACGCCACGACCTTCGATCCTGGCCGTCGCATCGCATCATTTCTTCAGTTTCTCGGCTAGTTCATCCAATGCGGCGCTGAATGCCGGAACGTAGAAATGGCGGATGCAATCAGCATTTGAGAACGCTTCAAGCGGATCGTGAGCCGATCGAAACTGATCCAGAAGTCCGGTGTCCAGATACACCCACTTTTTCTGCATCGCCCCGGTTATGTCTGTCGGTGGCAGATGCGAGGGCATGGCGCTGACGTTCACCTCATTGACACCGCGCGTTGCTTTCGGAAGCAACCAATTCATAGCGTATGCTTCTGTGAAGCCTCCTGCCGCGCACAGGTCTGTCAGACGAGATGCAAGCGACGTTGGAACACCGCAGTTGATGTAACTTTTCACCATTTCCCCTGTCTTCGCATTTAAGGTCGCAGCCGTGGATTGCGGCTTTGGTTTGGGCGCAGACGCGGGATCAGGCGTACTCAGATTTTCTTTGTGCTTTGTGGCAACGGCGGGTGGCGATGCGCTAACGTTTTTTGCCGCAGTCTGATCTTCTTTTATTGTTGCTTCTGGCTTTTTGGCGTCCGCCGCATCCAGATTTTCTTCGTCATTCCCTACCGAGAATTTTCCGAAAATTTCGCTTTCTGGTGCGTCTATATCGTCAATAGAAAAACGTGGCTTCGTCATTGGGGAGTTCCTTCAAAAAGTTCGTTAATCACCCCAAGCCCGTCATCAAGAACCCTTCTCACGCTGTTAGCGTGAAGCGAAGTCAGTCCTTTGCTGTTTCTTTCACGTCGGTATCGGCCCAGCAAAGGCCCTTCCGCATCCCACGTTTCCACGACGCTATGGTTTAAGATACCTGCTTTGGCGCAGTAAGGGTGTTCGCTTAGTCCATCAAAGACGGCCCAATGCTTTTTGGTCATTCTACTGTTGCTGGGTAGATTATTTCGGACAATCTTGACGACCGGCTTTCGCGCGTCTGGGAGCTTCGCTACATATTTTTCGATTGCTTCCGCTGTCGCGAGGGTGGTTCGGACCGATGCGGTTCCCAGACTTGTCGGGATAACGACAAATTGGCTGTTTCCGACCATCGTCAGTGTGGAAATGTCCCCTACACCGGGGGTGTCTACAAAGACGAGGCCCTTAAATCCTTCAGCTTCAAGCGCAAGTAGAGCGTCTACGATCTCTTTAGCAGTCTTTGCCCGATACCCTTTGCAGTTGTCGGTCCAGTTACCAGCTTCAATAGCCGCTTCCATCCACTGCATAAGATTGCCGGTTGGGTCGCCGTCAAAAAAGATGACTTTGCGCTTTGAAGCTAACGCGGCACTGATCAAGATTTGCGCGACCGTAGTTTTGCCCGGACCACCTTTTGCGTTGACCAATGAGATCACATCAAATTCTGCCATTTCTCTCGCCCCTCTTGCACCTTTACTGGTGCTATATGTTAAACATATCGGGGTATTAGGAACCCTTCGATATGTCTTGCTGCTTCGTTTTCGTGATTATCGTTACTGTGTCTTAATCATCAACGACTCTGTTCGTCGCAACAGATGGAATGTGCGCATTATTGCGTTACCGCAACAGGTGCAACTGCAGCGATAGACAGACTAATCGAGTTTGCGGCGCGAACGGTACAGTTGCCTATACCGCTACTTAGCGCTTTATCGCCATTTGTCCTAGTTCGCAATAGTACGCACTGTCTTGTCCGTGCTTAGTAACCGGTTGTCGCGGTTGTAGCAGTTTTACGACTGTAGCGATTATCGAACATATCGAACATATCGAATCTATCGAACGTGTCGGGTTGCTACCAGCATCGAATTTATCGACCTGATAGGAGCGACGTGAGCGCATTTCACCAATACTTTGCGGGCCGCAATAGCAACAGGCCGAAATTAGCGCCGTAGAGCGCCAAGTCTGTGCTGTCCGCTGTGAGACTAGGCTTGGGGGCTTTTCGAGGCCCCAAAGTGTCTCTCTGTCGCCCTAAGAGATATTGAAGGTCGCTGGGGCGACCTGCTTTTCAATATCGACCCCCTTCAACCTGCGGTCTTCGGGACGGAAATTGACAAACACTAGACAGAGACCCCCGCGCCTTTTTTCTACGCTGATCGCGTAGAAAGGTTGCCAGAGAGGGGGTCTCTGTCTAGTGTTTGAGTTGCAGGATATGTGTACTGTATACCAAAATTGCATTTTGGAGCCATGTGTTGACCAATTCGAGCCGCCGAGACCGAATTAAAGTTCTGCTGGCGCAGGGCGTTTCGGCTGCGAAAATCGCGGCTGAAGTTGGCTGTGCGCCATCGACGGTCCATCGCATCCGAAACGGTCAGGGGTCACGGAAAGGTAATCGAGCGGCGTACATGACAGTCACAGCGAAGGTTACGGAACGCGAATGCAACGCGCTTGATCGGTTGGTTAGCCGAGGTGTTGCACCGTCACGATCAGCTTTGATCCGTGACGTGCTGCGGCGAGCTGGCGATTATTACGCGCCGACACCGGAGGAAGACGCGTTCTTGTTGAAAGCCAGCGGCCATCTTTCGCGCCTTGGAGGTAACTTCAACCAAATCGCAAACGCGCTTTCAGCATCGGTTATAAAAACTGGTAGGGCCGATCCTACGTCCAAGCAGATGGAGAAGATGCGAGAAGCGGCGGACGAGATTCAGCTCATTCGCGGTATAGTCGGAGCAATGCTGAACAATGCTCAAACGAAAATCGACCGTCTAAAGCAGGCGGTCCATGTGCCCGAGGATTCAAGCGATGAATAAGGGCTATTCATCCATTGAACGCGTCATGGGCCGTTTGTTTGACCACGAGAAAAAGCAGAACGGCAGTAGTGCAACTAGCCGCAAGGGAAGGGCGCGGTCTAGTGGCAATGCCGGACCAAGGACTAGTTTTGGTTCCGGATCGCGGCATTCCTTAAGTCGCATGAGCCGCGTCGGTGCGCGTCATGGAAGCGCTGTTTTTAAGCTAATCACCAAAGGCGGCACAACAAGCCGAAGTGGTTTGCGGGGTCAGCTCAACTACATTTTCCGCGACGATAAAGCTGCAAGGGTAATCGACCCGAGCGGGCGGATTGGTTCGCAAGAAATTGCAACCGACAGGCAGTTGAACAGCCTGACGCTAGAATGGTCTCAAGACTGGTGGAACGGCACACGGAACGGCCAGACTTCCCACATGATTTTAAGCTACCCGCGCGGCACTTCCATTGAAGACGTGACGGAAATTACCAAGGGCGTATGTCGTGAAATGTTTGAGAGCGGGGACGCGCGTTTCAAGTATGTCGCCGCTATCCATGACGACGTAGATAGCCACCCCCATGCGCACATCGTCGTCAATCGGCGAGCGGACAACAACACGCTTTTCCATATGCGCAGCGGCACGGAACATAGCTACGAAAGCTTCCGTGAGGCCATGGCTGCACATGCAGAGCGCAGGGGGATCTACCTTGATCCGACATCCCGCTTTGAGCGTGGAATCCTTGAACGTCAGCCGTCCTATAAAGAGCAACTGGCCGCGCAAAAGGAGGGACGTGCGCCCGAACAACGTCAGCGTACCGGAGCCGATCTGCAATACGCCAAGGAGCAGGTCACTTTTTCCAGAATTGCCTATGAGGCTATGGCGGTGATTGCTGCCAATGCTGACTGCCCGAGGCTCGAACGAGCCTACGAAGACATGGCCGCTTTCATCGAAACCTACACAGGAGATTTCAAAATGCCCGCACTAAATGAGGAGGAAAATGCACGGTTTGACGAGTATTCGTCCATTTTGAACGACACAATCAGTCGTACCGAAACCATGCTTGAGAAAAAGGATGCCGCAGCCCGCGTACCTGCGGAACGTCAAATGAGCGATATTATGACGGCATTTACACAACTCAATCCCAATGCCTCCTATGCTCGCCCGCTCCATCAACCAGCGCAAAGCAATTCTATCTATCAGCATAAGCCGGGAGAGAACGCAGCCGACCTGCGCGGACCCGAAGCGCAAGCAGTCATTCAGCGTGTCGCCGCCGAGTACGGTCTAAACGCCGCCGCTGTCACCAGTCGCATCGAGAACCCTGATACCAACCAGTACCTTGAACAGCGATGGCTCATGGACGACGCAAGGCACCTTGCAGATCGAGACGGCTTGGATCATCGCAACGCTGGCGATATGGCAACGATCCGCGCCGAGTTGACTAACGCTCACCAGATTATGCGCGAAGAACTGGTAGCTTCGGGCGTTCTGCGGACCGTCCCGCACCTTGAAGCTGATTATCGCTTTGTGCCGGTGCTCCCTGATACCTACACCTATGTCCCTGACCGTCAGACTGACGATGTGCGCGACGTGATCGAGCATTATAAAGAGGGCGGCGCACCCGATCAGTGGATTGCCGAGAACAAGGCGCAAATCACGAACGATGTGGTTGAACGGTATAATGCGACACAATCATTGTTTCTGGAAGAAAATGCCGAAGCCAGCACCCTTATGCGTGACGCTATGGGGCGCGACAGCGAGGGCAATATGGTCATTACGGATCGCGGAGCCGCCGAGAAGATTGAAACCTATATTAATGACCGTGGCCTTGCATCGAACGACCGGCAGGAAATGCGGACCGCTATTGGAGCCGACTTCACCGCACGGTATCCGTCGATGCCGTATCACGTCGCTGACGTGGTTAGCCGTCACTACTCTAATCTCTACGAAACGATGCAGGCAGAGCGTGAGCGTCCAGTCGCGTTTGAACGTGAAACGTTTGACCATTGGGCGGAGAAAAGTGCCAAGGACTACAGCTTGGCCGACGACGCCTATGACCATCAGGAAATTGTACGACTGGTACAGGCAAACACGACAAACGATCAGTACCAGCGTTTCCGGCACGGCGACCTGTCAGCGATTGAGCATATCACGACTGACCCCGTATTTGCGCGGCAGCTAGTATCCGAGGTGGACAACCACGAACGCGCCAACGGTTCAGAGACAGATCGTGAAACGGAACAAGCGATTAGGGACCACCAAGAATACCTTTCAGACCATTTCGGTTTGAACAGGGACCGCGACAACGGACATGAGAGGTAGAACCATGAAACGTCAACTTTCAGCAGGCATCTTCTTCGCTTTAGGTGGCCTAATTATCGCCTACATTTTCGCAACGCTTTGGGCTGACTTCCAACTGCCCTCGACTGTCGGCTATCTCGATTTTCCGCGCACGCTGATCGAACTTCGGGGCGCCGACAAAAATCTGTTCAATCAGCTATGGCTGATATTTTTATTTCTAGGGATGGCGGGTTTCGCCCTGGGCGTACATTCTGCCAGCGAAGAGCTGACAGACGAAGGCACGTCCTCTTGGCAAACCATGCGCCAAATGAGGAAGCAAAAATTTCTGGGCAAACCCGGTAAAGGTTTCTTGCTGGCAAAGACGAGCAAACCGGGACGGCGTGGGCAGTACGTGACGACGCAACAGAATGGCTACACCAACTGTCTTGTCGTGGCACCGACCGGAGCCGGTAAAGGTGTTGGCTTCGTCTACCCGAACCTTCTGACGTTTGAAGGTTCTACCATCACCCTTGACGTAAAGGGTGAGAACTACAAAACAACAGCACGCCGCCGCGTCAAAATGGGCGATAAGGTTTTCAAATTCGCCCCAGTACAGTTTGGAGAAAACTCGCACCGTTACAATCCGCTTGAGCGGATTGGGAAATTGGAATCGTACTCGCAGATAAGCTACGAGCTGCGCAAGATTGCGACACTTTTTCTGCAAGCCGATGGGGCAGGGGAGTGGCTAAAGGGTGCGATCCAGTTGTTCACCGTCGCCGGCTGCGTGGCGCACGAACAGAACGACTTTACATTGGGTGGTATCTACAAAGTGCTTTCGTCTGGCGACGGCAACATTCAAAAACATATCGGGAACCTTTCGCGCACCGCCAAAAATGCCGCTTTGGCCCGCGAGTTGGGTGCGCTTGCCAAACTCGAAACCAAAACGCTTTCGTCCTATATGTCAGTCATGAACAATGCCGGTTTCGACCTTTGGTCAAACCCGCATATCTGCGCCATGACGTCGCAAAGCGACTTTTCGTTTTCCAATCTGCGTCGCGAGAGAACGTCGATCTACTTTGTGGTCAGCGAAGGCGATCTTGAACCTATGGCTGGACTTGTGCGCCTGTTCTTTAATGAGCTGGTATCGACCATGCAAAACGCGCAGCCGGGAAAAGATGAACCGCACGAGTTCATGATCATTTTGGACGAATTTCACTTGCTGGGCAAAATGTCCAAGGTCGCAAACGCTATGACCTTGATCCGCGGCTATGGCGGACGCATCGCCATCATTACGCAAACCATCCCAAAGTTGGACGCTATCTACGACAGGGAAGAACGGCACTCAATTCAAGGTGGCGCGGGTCTGAAACTTTACATGACCCCATCCGAGGAAATTACTGTTGAAGACCTTTCCGGAGCTTGCGGGACCACAACGAAACGGACGATCACCAAATCCCGCCGTAGCGGCCTTGGCGAGAAGACGACAATCACCGAGAAAACGGAAGAACGGCCACTACTGACACCCAATGATGCACGCCAGTTGCCCGATGATGTTGCTATCATTGTCGCGAAGGGGCGACAGCCGATGTATGTCAAAGCGATCAAGCATTTTGACGATCCGACCTTCAAGAAAATCTTAGCTGAAGACACTCCCTCAGATTGGGCCGAAATCAACGAGCCTTTGGAGAAGGCTCGCCGCTTACGCAACGAGCAGCAGATCGAGGCGCTGATAAACGCGAAGGAAGGGCGGCCCGCGATCACAGCCGAGGCCGCTACCGTCAAGACTAACAAGGACGGTCAAGTCATCATCGAGCAACATGAGGAAGATGCGGCCGAGGTCGAAGTTTCAGATTTTCCCGAAAAAGAGGCAGAGGAAAACCCGACGACCGTGGAGCGTACCACAGAAGACCTAGCTGAATTGAAAAGCGTCACTGAAAGAGCTTTGGACTTCTTTGATCAGGTGAGAGAGCTACAGGATGCCCCGCCCGACTTTCTACCGCAGTTTGTCGAAAGAACAAAACCGACAGCCGAGCAAAGAGCGCCGTTACAGCTTGAAGCCGACTTTGGCGATGAAGATGATGATGATGAGCACGACATAGCAGCAGAATAAAATAAGGGGGCCACGAGGCCCCCTTACTCATTTTTATTAGCGCGACCTTCTTCTAAATCGCTCGACACGCTCAGACATTCGATTGAGTTGCGCTGCCCGATATTCAGTCGCTTGCCCAATGTTGCCTCCAACCTGCGAAGGTCGGACGAAATTTGCAGTGTCCCGCGCAACACCGCCAGCGGTCACACCGGCGCGTTGAGCGCGAGAGTCCCCATAGGAGGGATCATAGTCATATCCAGCGGCTCCACGGCCAGCACCGTATGCGGCTTGGCCGGCAGCGGCCCCACCTTTTCTAGCGAAGCTGGCACCGGAGAGGGCAGTACGAGACATCATTCCACCGACCGCGCCGGTCATTCGTCCAAGTTCAATAGATCCACCTACCATGGAAACAATGACTGGCGACAGAATGACCATGATGATCGACAGCATCAGGACCATTATTACAGGTACAATCGTCCCGACATTCATTTCTGCGTCAGCTTCTAAGCCGGAAATTGTGGCGTTTCCCATCGCTAGTACAGTCGCGAATACACCACTCAAAACTAGCGGAAAAAGCAGCATCAAGATCACTGCCGACAGCCACGACGAAAAGAATGACTTGGTTGCGTCAGTCATGGACGCAACGATTGCCACAGGCGCAAGGCCCACCAGAACAGCCAGAACGATCCGAGATATAATTAGGGCCAATGTAGCAAAGGCCCCTAATCCGCCAATGAGCAATACCATAATCCCGTTCATAACTGATCCCAGAATGTTCAACCGCCCAGCTTGGACGTTTGCAAACTGCGCAGCTTTATTGCCAAGATTATCCAATTCTCGTGCGAAACTGGTGGTGTCGTTTCCGCCAAGACTTGCAGATAGGAGCTGGTTGCCGAGGGCTACAAACATATCATCGAAGGCTTGGAAGACCGCATCAAATTGGCTCCAGCTACGCATGAAAAGTGCAATGAGTGCGAACCGCACAATGAGCCAGATTGAGTCACCAACGGCCATTGGCCGCGTCTGGGTTGCCATATTGATCAAAACGACAATGATCAGCAGGGACGACAGAAGTTGCGCCGTCGATGCCAATGATGCGGCTAGCGCCATATACTCCGACTGACCAACGCCGTCGATGAATTCCAGCGTCGAAACATAGGTGCTTTCAATGAACCCCATAATGCTACTCCGGATTACTACATAGGCGACCGATCGCTACAGACATATCCGAGTGTTCGCGAGAAAGGTCGGATAGAGTGCCGTAGTAGGTATCGGCCATCGCGGGAGACCATGATGCTCGCGGAAGATTCCCAATGCTTTCCCACATGGCCTCAATTTCCAACCGATCTTTTGACCAGTCAGGGTACAGCGCCGCACAGGTGCAGGTATCATTTTCCGCGAGCATCTGCCTTGTGCGCAGAGCTTTCCAAGCCATCGCTAGTTCGACACGCCATTCATAGCCCTTTGGTTGCACCATAACCCAGCCTGGGCGGCTTGGCGATTCCGTGCAGCTTTTTCTACGCGCCAATGAAGGATCGACATAATCATCCCCGAGAGCAGCAGTCGGCGTCAGGTCTGGCAAGATGATACCTTCCTGATTTTCGTCCGCTCGCGCCTGCGGCGCGGCAACTATGCCAAAACACACCGTCGCAATCATGGAGATTTTAGTCAGCATCATGGGCCAAGTCCTTCCGATCATCATAGCTGCGCGGCAAGAAAACTTCTAGAACGCCGCGCTTTCCGTCACGCTTACCCACGTGAACAATTACGTCGATTGACCGTACCACGTAAGCGATCATGTCTTGATAGGTCATTTTTCCATCGGCTTCCAAAGCCGTTTGCGCCATGCGCTCGACCGCCAATTCTGCCGTTTCAGCATGAACAGTCGTCATGGAACCACCGTGACCTGTATTGATCGCCTTCAGAAAGGTGTAAGCGTCCGATCCAGTAACTTCCGACAGGATGATCCTGTCCGGCCGCATCCGCAACGAAGCCTGTAGCAGTTTGTCGGGACTGCGTTCAGGAGCGTTACGATCTGAAACCATCATTACTCTGTTTGGCTGGTTTGGTACGAGGTCCGGTACGTCCTCAATGGTTAGTATCCGTTCGGAATCGGAAACCTGTGCAATCAACCACCGCGCAACTGTCGTCTTGCCGGAGCTGGTGCCACCGCTGACAACAATGTTCAATTTCTCTGATACGCACAGTTTCAAGGCTTCTGTAAGATTAGACTCAGCCAGCGCCCAAACGCGATCTGTCATTTCACGTCGGCGGGCACTGGTACTTTCAGGGCCAGTGCCAAGGTAGGCAGGCTCGAACAATTCTGTGTCGGCCTTGAAGAACCGCATCGACAAGGCATCGCCGCCGCGCACAACAGGGCTTTGCAACATCTGGGCGCGAATAAGCCATTCGCGATAGTTGATCGAGACACTTCCAACCGGGTTTTTTTCTGAAAGTCGAATGTTGCCATCGGCAGCAATCTGCATTCCGGCGTCACGCACTTCATCCGAGGTCATACGGATCAATGAGTCTTGCATGTCCGCGTCACCGCGGTTCTCAAACCACACCCGACCGTCAGGGTTCACGCTGATCTCAACGAGCTTGTCATTGAGCAGCGGGCGCAGTTTGGTGAACGCCTTATCAACGTAGGAATCCTGCATCAGAAAATTTCCACATCGCGATCCAGCAAAATCGTCACAGAAGTGCCTTGGCGGACATAGATCGTCGGAGGAATGGTGAGATATTCTCCAATAGCACTGTCAGATGCGCGGGCCAGATCGTCGCCAACGCTCTCGATGGTATCGACTGTCACTTGGTCATTGCTTTGCCCTGCAATGATCGAGGGGCCAGCGCCGATGATCGAGATAGCGGCAGCGCCGCCAAACTTCGTACCAAACCGAGAATCCACCGCGCCCCCGGTGCCGCTTCTACCCAGCCGGTCCGCACCGTAAGACGCAATACTTACAGAACGATTGCTAGGCGTCAGAATCCGCGTCCAGACAATCAGGATGCGCTTTTGACCAAGTGCAATCCCATCGCTGTATTCACCGAACACCTTCGATCCAGCAGGGATCAAAACGGCAGAACCGTCGATGCTATGAACGTCCTCCGAAACTACGGCACGAATAGCGCCGGGCAGGGTGCTATCTACTGCCGTTTCCAATGATGCCTGAATGATCGACCCTTGCGGAATAGTGGCCTGTGGATTTGCAATTTGCGAGGCACGAGAGATAGGGACCGGTTCAACCACCCTTTTCACAAACGACTCTGCTGCACCCATGGCGCGACCTTCTGCGGCACCAGCTTCCGTAGCCCCGCTACCGCCATATGCGAGCATACTAGACGTGGCCCGCTTTTGCTCTTGAGCCAGCCGTTCAGCATGAAGTTCTTCCAAACGTTCACGATCACGATCCGTTTGTTCAGCTTGTGCGCGCTCCAATGCTAGCCGTTCTTGTTCGAGCGGATCGACTTCGCGAGCCTCCCGAAGTTGTCTGGAAAATTCTGCTTCGCGCTGCGCTGCATCCTGCTCTGCTTGTGTGCGAACCTTCGCGAGTTCCAACTCTGCTTGTTGCCGCGCGGCATTCGCATTGCGCTCTAATCCAGAGACTTGATCCTGTAGCTGTTGAAGCGCTTCGCGGGCGCGGTCCTGATCGTTTTGCGCCGAGCTACGCAGCGCGGCAATGTCACGCGCAAAGCCGTCACGGTCACGCTCCAAACCTTCGCGCAGCTCACGCTCGCTAGCTGTTTCATTCTGCCGATCTTGAGCCAGTTCTTCCGCAGCCGCCAGTTGGACCTCTAGTTCGCGCAAACGAGCCAAAGTCGCGCTATCGGTCTGCGTTGTTATAACAGGCCGCTCAATGATTACTGGTTCCGGTGCGTTGGGCTGCTCCAAACTATCGGTTGCAGACCGATCCGCAGGAAATTCTTGGACGGCGCTTGAAGGTATAGAGGTTTCCTCACGATTAGGTTGAGATAGACTATTCAAGGCGAAGTATCCGCCCAGCCCTGCCGCGACGACAGCCGCCGCAACGCCACCAACTTTGCCGATCGAATTGCGCTTACCGCTGGCAGTCGCACTATTCTCAATCTCCGACATTCTTGACCGAAGGTCGTTGCTATCTTCGTTCATTGAAACAACTCCACCACACAGATTTCTTGTTCACCGAGGCGCAAGGCCCATTGCCGCGACGTACCGCTAACGCGAACGACACGATCTTGAACAACTTGAGAATTTACGCTTCGCTCCATCCCATTCGTGACTTTGAAAATTGCCGGAACGGGGGCATTCGGGCGGAATCTGAAATAGGTGAACGCTCCATCATCCCAGATTGAAACCGGCGTGATTTCGTTGCTGGCACTTACCCCATAGTTGGCGTTTTGAGCTGTGCGGCGAGGCTGGCTACCAGCCGATTGGACCGCTCTTTTGGGATAATCGAACCGGACCACATAGAAGGCCGTCGATGCCTCTTGCAGCGAAAAATAGTAAGACCGGCGATCTGTATAGACGGTGACGTTAGTTTTCACCCCACGCGCAGTCGGTTTGATTGCGAACACCCGATCACCGGGAATGCTCTCGAAGTTGAAGGATTCTGTATCGCCAGCGACGATTGAAACGATACGTTCGCCTTCTTCAAACTCCACCGTAGTTGCGCGGGTCAGTGACGTGTTGATTAGATACACCTCTCCGTCGACGTGGCGCGTGACGCGCACACGACTGTCGTGTGAACCGCGCCCTGGCACAGCTTCGGCAAATACTGGGCCAGCCAATAGAGCTGCGACGCAGGCACCAAGGATTTGTTTGCGCATCATTCTCTCCGATCCCCGTAAAGTTCGTATTGCGTCACCGTGAACCCGAGAGGATTGCGCCAGACCGCTTCAAGCGTTGGCTGCGTATCAGGATCAAAATCGTAACCGATGATCGCGGTGAAGTTGCCAGTTGTGGACCCATCTGGGCTGGTCAGCAGCTTCCGCATCCTGACTTGCACCCGACCTTCATCCAGTAGTGTGATACCGGTGACGACGACCTCAACTTGAGTTCGGTCGCCGTACCGTTCTGGTAAATATCCTTCGCTGCCAGAATCCCACAAACTGACCAATCCTTGTCGAGCGGTGCCCTCCGTCCGCGCAAGCGCCCGATTGATCCGAATATCATTGTCGATCTGGTTGTAGGTTTCTCGGTCAATCACATACTGATAGACGAGCGATTGAACGACGGCTGTGCGTTCATTCAGTGTGACACCGACGACGTTTGCGTTCGGTACGGCCATGCCAGTTTCCGGATTGAATGGTACGACGACCGGGGCAGGGGGGCGATGCCAAATCATCACCGCACCCGCTATTCCTATCGCAAAGATAGCAGTTATCGTCATCCCAGCCGTTGCGATTTTCCAAAACTTCTCGCGCTGTTGAGCGCCGTAGATTACTTCGGCCTCAAGAATAGTTTTTGCTGTATCGGCCATCATTCAAACTCGGGCATTGTAAAATCGGTGAATTTTTCAATGTCGGCTAGTGTGGCGGCATCAAGTACGCCGGTCATTCCGACATTCATTGTTTGGACACTTTCAAGCTGCCACATCGCCGCCATCGCAATCGCCAGTTCGGCAGTCACGCGGGTGTTGTGATCGACAGACTTTTTCAAGGAATCCATGTTTCCAATATCTGTGACCAGCATCTGAATACGCTTCACAGATTGCGTCGCTTCGTCATATGCAACTTCGGCTGCGGCTGATGTTGCAGCGCCCGACGTAGTGGCAGTCGCGTTTCGCTCCGCTTGTGCGTTTCCGGAGTTGGCGAGGGCTTCGACCTGTTCCTGCGTGGTGCCTCCGCCTTCCAAAGCGGCTGTGACACGCTCCTTAAAAATGCCAGCACTTGCGCCTTGAAGCCCGCTCCAATCACCACGCGAACCATTCAAGATCGTGCCGACGATATTGGAGTCAAATTCACCCTCTAGAAGACCATCAAGATCGTCCCCCATCGCAAGCCCAAGCAGTTCTGCAGGGTCTTGCAACAACCCTTGAATTTCTGTCAGCCTATCCATCTGCTCTTGCAGCAAACGCGCCTGTTCTAACAGTTGATCTAACTGATCACTTTGCAGGCCAGCGTCAGTCAGCATTTGCTGAAACTCCTTGAGTTGTTGCAAAAACCCCTGCGTGTCCTGAACAGGGACACCTTGCGCCGCACTCATGACCGGCAGGCCAGCGAGGCTTGTCGCTGTTACGGCGATTTTCAGCCAATTTTGAATATTCATCGCAGACTCCGATCAGAGGTCAGGTTGAGAAAAATCTAGGTAGGACATGGCGATACGTTGCTCGGCCAGCTTCGCAGCGTTTTGCGCATACTCTGCTTGGGTTCGTGCCGCCTTTGTCCGTATCCGCGCATTAAGGATCAGGACGAGTTCTGCCCGCATCATAGTGTTTAAGTCGTAGGCGGCTTTGGGGTCCGATGTTCCCGCGATCTGGACCACCAAATTGCGCACGCGGATCAACGCTTGCTGGGCATTATCCAGTTCGTGTTCTGCATAGTGAAGCGATCCGGCAGACAGCAGACTTGCGCTAGCAGCAGCGTAAAGAGCAGGATCGATTGTACCTTGAGCCTCGACACCACCGACCGTCAGCAAGTAGCTGTTATACTTCGCCGGGATCACCTGCACATAATGCTGGGTTTCCTTGTAGGGCGGAACACCATCGTACTTTTGAACCGCCCCCGGTCCTGCATTGTACGCGGCCAATGCGAAGACAATGTTGCCGTTGAACGCTTGAAGCTGGGCCGCTAAATACCGTGCCCCGCCGACGACCTGAATGTAGGGATCGTTGTAGTATTCGGGGTAGATGCCGAGATCCTTAGCTGTACCCGGAATGATCTGGGTCAATCCGAAAGCGGCAGCAGGGGATCGAGCGCCAACTTTAAAACGACTTTCCTGCCAGATCAAAGCCTGCATTAGACAGCGCCATTGCAGCGGCGATAGGCCCGCCGCACTGACACCCGGCAAGCTATAGGTGTCGCGCGATCCACGGATAATAAGCTCTTCAATATTTTCCCGCGCATCACCGAAAACGAAACGACCACCGGGATTTGCAATCGGCCCATAAACCTCCTGCACACCCTCCATGTCAGAGTCGCCATCCATAAATGTTGTTTGGAAAGTTGAGACCGAGCTGAAAGCTGCGATCATGTTATCCAGCGCATCGACTTGCTGTTTCTCAAAGTCCTGAATTTCAGCACGGTTCGTCGCCTTCGCAACTTGGGTGTCTTCATCCCTTTCAAGCTGGGCATAAGCGCGAAGGCGTTCAGCAAAACTCTGCCCATCGTAAACCGGCACGCCTTGCGCCATCGCGTCACCACACAACAGCGCCAAAACCGTAGCCGAAGCAGCCAATCCTAAACGCTTATGATACGTTTGCTCATTCACCACACAATTCCAGCGTCTTTGGCTCACTGGAGAGCGACATAAGAGACATGCGAGGGGCAGGTTCGCGGGAACCGGAAGCCATGAACGAGAACACGGCGGCATCACCCGGCAGGCGGGTAAAATTGCACGATCCTGTTGGCGAGCCATCGGCGCCAAAACACTTGCACCGAGCCTCTTTCATTTCTGTCGTTGTACAGGCTGCGATCGACAGCAAGCCTACGATTAGCAAAGCGCGTTTCATCATTTCGCTTTTCTCCAAAAGTCTGGTTGTTCACGGAAATCGGGGCCGACAGCGGCAAGGCCCGCTTCACCGCCGCCGAGGATTTGAAGGTAGCTGCCCAAATCAGACAGATCGCCGTTCAGGACGACCGAGTTTTGATCGTCGCGCAGCAAGAAGTTTCGTCCTGTTGACCGAGAGGTCACAATGTCCAGTTCAGCCGCATTAAGGCGCAGGGCTTCATAATCTTCGTAAGAAGACTTGTTGTCGGGGAAGAGAATCTGCGTAGGGAAGAAGCTGAAAACCCTTTCGCCAACCTTGGAGCGGGTTAGTTGCGAAGCATTTTGAGACAGCATGACGACAACTGCGTTTTGCTTGCGAAGAGTAGCCAGCCAACCTTCAATAACGGTCGCAAAATACGGGTTGTCGATAGCCTTCCACGCTTCATCAATCAGAACGATTGTGCGTCTTCTGTCCTGCATTTGCCGTTCAATACGGCGGAAAATGTAGGACAGAACGGCTGTTCTTTCGCGGTTGGACTGCGCATCGAGGATCTGGGTAAGGTCAAACCCAACCACATCACCATCAAGAGAAAACGTGTCTTCCAACGTGTCGCCAAAAACCCAGCCGAAGCGACCACCCTTCGCCCATTCCGTGACGCGCGCCTGCACATGGCCGTCGTCGTCGGTTGACGCAAATTGCTTCGCGAATGTTTCCCACTTCCGTAACCCCGGCGAGGCATCGGCATTGCGCTTAACATTTTCCAAAATGGCGCGGGTTTGAAGTGAGGAAAGTTCTTCATTCGGTGAAAGGATGCTCGACAACCACTCTGTCAGCCATGAGACACCTTCACTGTCGGTTTCAACCCAAAGCGGATTTAAACCGGTCGGCATTCCACTTTCGATCACGGAGTAGGAGCCACGCATTGCGCGTGTCACCATTTCCAAACCGCGCCGATAGTCGAATACGAAGACGCGGGTGTCAGTACGCCGCGCCTGCGCCATAAGGAAAGAAGCGAGGACCGTTTTGCCTGAGCCTGTTTCACCTAAAATCAAAGTATGACCAGCAGGCGGTTCACCTTGACCTGATCCTTCGCGGTGGAAATTGAAGCGGTAGGATGATCCGCCAGCGGTAGGAAATACAGCAACAGGCGTTCCCCATGGAACATCTTTGCCAGCCTTCCCAAGCGGCGTTCGGTGCAGCGAAGCAAAATCAGCGAAATGGACGTTGGTAATGACATTCAATCTTGAACGTGTCGCCATATTGCCGGGAAACTGCGCGAAGTAGTGGGCCTTCTTGACGAAGCTGTCTTTTACCAAACGCGCTCCCGTATTGGTTGCCTCGCCCTCAAGTTCCGACATGAGGTCGCGTACTTTCGCCTCGTTCTTATCGAACAGCGAAATGCTCAACTGATGGTTTCCCAACGACACGTCTTGAACAAGAACACGCTCATGAAGCGCGGCAAGTTGCTCACCAGCCTGCGCACGAACATCTGCGGTAGAGTTCATAATGCGGCGTTTACGCTGGATCATATCGGCAGCCGCGTTGTTGCTGATAGGCGAAAAACTTTGGCTAATGACGAAATCGCAAGGCATCGCGAAATCATCAAAGATCGTCACCCATGATTGCGGAGGGTAGGTTTTCAAAACCCTAATCTGTCCGTACCGATCCCCAAGTGGACCGTCTTCGAGACGAAAGCCATCAGCAGTGAATGTCACGCGATCCGACAACACATCGTCAGCAATGATATTCAAGGCTCCACTTGGGAAAATCGGGCGTTCGTCACCCGTTTGGATGGACCCGAGAAAGCCTAGCAGATCGCCAGAGGAAGCCGTCAGAATGCGTGTCGCCTTTGTCCCAATGGCGGACCGCATGAAGCGACATACTTCTTCCAGTAATTCTATATCACGAGCATCACCGGCACCGTCGATCAGGTTACTTGCACGCTGAAAGAGGCCAGCCGTCTTCTTCAGTCGGCCTGTCCGAACAATGGAAATCGTCAGAAGACTATCCCGAAGCTCCCGAGTTCTTAGCCCATTGTTCCATCGCTCATCGAGCGCCGTGGAGAAGTCGTTACCCTTTAAAGGCTCAAGGTCTTTGGTCAGATCAACTTTCCGGCTGACCTTGTGAGTATAGACAGTAAAGTTGGGCCCCATCTGGGCCACAACGCCCGCGAAGGCTTTCTTCATGCTGTCTAGTTCTTTATCCGTTGTGGTCGCAGCATTCAGACCATCGACACGGATACAGGTCATGAAGGAATTGTCACGCAAACGGATCGTCTTGTCGTCCGCCAGCGTGACATAGGGAACGTGCATGAAACCGTTCCGTAAAAGATTCCGCTGCGAAACGATGCTGGCGGCGACAGCAGAGACATTAAGCGCCATAGCTATCACCCCCGAACATTTTCCGCGTGCGCGTGCCGGGTACGGCACGCGCTCCAATCAGAAATACGTCGATCACCTTTTCATCTTTTTCAGCGGCCCAGCGGCACAGCCCATAGACAAGTACACACCAGACAGCGGTGTAGACGCTCACTGACCAAATCAGCGGTAGAACGGTCCCCCCCATGAAGGGCAGCGCAAATCCATACGGCAAGCCGAACAGTTTTGATGATTGCGTCAGCGCAATGTAGAAGGGGGTCCGTTCCTGCATTTTAAGCGCCCCAAATCGACTGGATAACGGTAGGGATTACGCCGATGATCACGATGATCAGCAGCAGCGTGAAAACACGCGCCCAGTCCATGAAGTTGAAAGCGCCGCCGAGCAGAACGAATACTGCCACGATGGTCATGACGGTACGGCCAGTCACGCCGGTCAAGGCATCGAGGATACTTGTCAGCAATGAATCGACCGCACTAAGGTCAATGTCCTGCGCAAGAGCGGGGTTCGCCCAAAGTAGGGCGGCAAGCACCCCATATATTAAATACTGCTTTTTCATGTGTTGCTCCTAGTTTGCGGTAAGTTGTGCGAAGACGGACATGACCTTGCGGACGTGTCCCTGCGTTTCGCGGTACGGTGGAATCCCACCATGCCGCGCAACCGCTTCTGGGCCTGCGTTGTAGGCAGCGAGTGCCAATTCTCCGGAACCAAAGCGGCTAAGCATCGAAAGAAGGTACCGGGCAGACCCATCGAGGTTTTCGTGCATGTCGTGAGGGTTTACCCCCAACTGACGTGCTGTTTCGGGCATCAACTGCCCGAGACCGATCGCACCCACATGCGAACGCGCCGCAGGATTGAATGCACTTTCGATCTGAACATTGGACCGCACCAAGGCGACCCAATCTGTGGCCGTCAAACCTGCACGAGCAATAGCGGGATCGTTGGCATATTTTCCAGCCGCGGCTTCAATAGCTGCAAGGATTGCAGCCCGTGGCACCCGCGCACGGATTGAAGGGCTAGCGGTCGAAGTGGAAACAATAGCAACAGGGGGGGATTTTTCGACGGGTCGAGAACCGAAGACGACCAAGGCGCTGCCCTGATCATACTTTACCACCGCTCCATTCCGGACGACTAAAACGTCAGCGGAAGCTGGAGCGATGAGACCAAAGTATGTGACGGCGGATAGAAGTGTAGTCGTGGCAACTCGTGGCAGAGGCGTCCAGACTAGGGTCTTAGGTGTTGGTCGTGTCCGAAGATTCCTTGGGAAGTGATTGCAAAGTTCGGCCCCCGACAAAGAACGGAATATCGAGATGCACAAAACCCATTTCGTGCATGAACGATGATAGGCCGTTGATTGTTTTAAAGACCCTGACCTTAATTTCGTCGATGTCACCCACTCGCCGTGGCGCTGTGACGAGCAGCTTTTCGAACGTTCCCTCTGGGTTGACGACTCTAACGATCCACTCGCCGTACCAGACGGAAGCTTTTCGATTGGCCTCAACTTGGCAAACGACTTCAGCATGGTAGCCATCGGCCACAAGCTGTCGGAATCTGAGTTCAGTAACCACATTAGGCGTTTCTTTATTTAGGTCGATTTCCACGCCGGTGGCCCTCCAATCGGTAGGACCTGGCACCCTCCTCGGG
>Ga0222707_1000262_pt1 | contig 18140 bp, 16 predicted proteins | sample AntAcemetage1574_FD_179831 | JGI IMG/M metagenome (GOLD analysis project Ga0222707, IMG submission 179831) | Saline water microbial communities from Ace Lake, Antarctica - #1574 | ecosystem: Environmental > Aquatic > Non-marine Saline and Alkaline > Saline | place: Antarctica: Ace Lake...
AAAAAAAAACCAAATATCTCATGCTTTATAAGATATTTGGGACACTATTTTTTAAAGTTTTTTTTAGTTGTAAGCAACAGTTACGTTAAAACTTCCTGCATATGTACCAGCAGTTAAACCAGCAGTTACTGTTAATGTAGCACCTACTTTAATAGTATCAGCTCCCGAAACGCTTAAGGTTCCGGTAGATACACCTGAACCAGAATCATTGTCTGCGATAAAGCTTCCCATTGTCATAGTGTCTGAACCACCAGTATTAAGCAAAGGAACATTAGCATCTATAACAATAGAATAACCATAACTAGCTTCCCCAGTAAGAGTAAAAACTGCAGCAGTAGGAGCAGCACCTTGATCACCCGGATTTAATGCACTTACAGCGATAGTTCGAGTATCATTCGTTGCAACCACAACAGTTCCTGCACCAGAAATAACTGTACCAAATTGTAAATCAGTTGTTTTAGTAATTGCAATTGGAGCAACAATTGTAGCGAAAGCAGCTGCTGTAGCCACGTCCGTATTTGTTGATTGAGCCTGTACATTGTTTGAGAATCCAGCGATAACTGTGATCGCTAATAAAATAATTTTTTTCATAGTAATATGTTCATTGTTTTAATTGACCTTTATTTATTTATGTAATACAAGATCTAATTATACCTCTGCAAAGATATTCAGGTATAAAGAGAAAAATGTTATATAATTTTATTAATAAGTTTCATAATTAGTGACTTAACACCCCATCAACTCATTTAAATTGTTGCTTTTTTTGGTAACTTAAAATATTTTTAATGATTTTTTGCAAACGTAGAAAGGCGAATTCGTTTTTCACTACATAATCAACTGCCTTATGATGCATGCAGTTTACTGCCACATCAATTTTACTCTGAGAGGATAAGATTATAACTGGAATAGCAGTATTTATAGATTTTATTTTATCCAATGTTTCCAACCCGTTCATAGCATCTTTAACAATACTGTTCATGTAATAATCTGAAATAATGATGTCAGGATTGTCTGATAAATTATCTATGCAATGTTCACCAGTGGTGAATGTTTCCACAATAAAACCTCCAAGTTCAAGAAATTGAATTTGAAGTAATTTTAAAAGTATAGGTTCGTCATCTATAAGAAAAATTTTTGTTTTCATTGTTATTTATAGGTTAAAGTAACTGCTGAAGTAATAATACCAAAAGGATAAACTCGTATTGTTGAATTTAAAAGCAATTCTATGGTTCTTCCCAAAGCGTTTAACAGTAGACTAGACCCAAAACTCAATGAAGTATTTTCAATAAGTGTCATTGCACTAATAGTTGTAATAGACTGCAATTTTATATTAGTTACAAATCCAATCATCATCAAAACAGTAAATAATGTAGTTTTTTTCATTCAATATAAACTTTACTTTACATCGAGTTTTTTAATTATTTCTCAATAAAAAGTGTACAAATTGAATGCAAAGGTATAGCGATAATTATACACAGATGTTATACAATTTTAAGAATAAGTTTCATTATTAGTTGATTATTACATCCTATCCTCAAACCAATTCAATTGATGTTCCTTTTTTTGATAACTTAAAATGTCCGTGATGATTTTTTGTAAACGGAGAAAGGTAGTTTCGTTTTTTACCACATAATCAACTGCTTTATGGTGCAGGCAGTTTACTGCCACGTCAATTTGATCCTGAGAGGATAAAATTATAACTGGAATAGCAGCATTTATAGATTTTATTTTATCCAATGTTTCCAACCCATTCATCGCATTTTTAACAATGCTGTTTAGATGATAATCTGAAATGATAATATCTGGATTGTGTGATAAATTATCTATACAATGTTCACCTGTTGTAAAAGTTTCTAAAACAAAATCGTCAAGTTCAAAGAATTGAATTTCTAACAATTTTAAAAATACTTCGTCGTCGTCTACGAGGAAAATTTTCACTTTATTTTCAGTATTTATTTCACCTAGAACTTCTTCAGAAGAAATCCCAATTTTTTCAATCGCCTTTCGTCTTTTTATTTTCAATTGTTTAAATTGAGAAGGCGAAAAACCGGCAACTTTCTTAAACTGGCTCGATAAATGTGCCACACTGCTGTAATTTAGTTTATATGAAATTTCGGTAAGGGTAAATTCCCCATATGTTAGTAATTCTTTTACCTTTTCAATTTTATGTGAAATAATAAACTGCTCAATAGTAGTTCCTTGTACTTCAGAAAATAAATTAGCCAAATGCACATAGTCCTGATTTAATTTTTCACTTAAATAATTAGAAAAATTTATTTTAATGTGATCGTCTGTATTGTGAATCGTTTCAATAATTATATTTTTTATTTTTTCAATCAATATCGCTCTAGTGTCGTCTATCAATTCGAGTCCTATTTTTATTAAATTAACTTTCAATTGCTCACGCAGTTCTGTTGAAATGTTTTCCATCACATCTACCTCTCCTAAATCAACAATACTAAAATGCAGCCCAAGCTTTTTCAGTTCTTCTTTCACTGCCAATTTACAGCGATTACTTACCATGTACTTTATATGTAATTTCAAAATATTACCCCTTTATTATTTTTAACTCTTCTTCTAATTCTTTATGTGCCTGCTCCAATGCCTTTTCAAGTTTTAACAATAGGGCAGGTATTAAATCTAAATGTTGCTGCGCTATTGCATATTCTTCTACCTTTTTAGCAGCAACTATAATTTCTTTGGGAAGGCCCATTAAATTAAGTGTTTGCATTATCTTATGTATATTGCCATGCAAGCTACTCCAATCTTTAGTGACTACGCTTTTACTTATTTGTTCAATAATTAAAGGTATCTCTTTTAAAATCACTTTAAGCATGACCGCTAAGTGGCTTGGTTTGTTGCCTAATTGCCTTTTCAGAGTATCTAGATTACATATTTTTTTTGGATCTTGCGGGTTATTGTTTGTTATACTTCTTTTTTCGGTTACCAAACGAATAATTTTATCTAGCAAGTCTGTTTCATTAATAGGTTTAGATACATAATCATCCATTCCTGCTTCTTTGCACTTATCTGCATTGTTTTTGGTTACATCGGCTGTTAGTGCTATTATTGGTATGGTAGCTTTTGGAGGTTTCATGTTGCTACGAATGTATTGTGTTGCCTCCCAACCATTCATTTCTGGCATCTGCAAATCCATCAAAATAATATCATAGTTATTTTTTTCTAATAATTCAATAGCAAATTGACCATTTGTTGCAACCTCCGTTTCAAAGCCAATATCTTCTAAGATCGTTTGTGCTAAAAGTTGATTGACGACCATATCATCAACAATCAATATTTTTACCTTTTCTAATCCTTTTAATTGGGTTACTAATGCTAATTTGTTGTTATTAGAAACCGTTTGGTCTATTTTAATTTCTGTAATTGTCGTTTTAATTAAAGGTATGGTTAAAGTAAATGTACTACCAATATGCAATTGGCTTTTTACTGTAATGGTTCCTTTCATTAAATTTATTAATTGCTTTACAATATTTAATCCTAAACCAGAACCTCCGTATTTACGGGCGGTATCTATGTTGCTTTGAATAAAAGGGTCGAAGATGTTTTTTATTTTATCTGGCGCAATACCAATACCTGTATCAGATACACTAATTTTAAGGATTACTTTTTCGTCATCCTGTTTTAATAAATTTACATTTAAACTAATAGCACCACCAATCTTGGTAAACTTTATTGCATTGCCAATTAAATTTATTAAAATCTGATTGATAAGCAGCGAGTCACCAATTAGCCATTCTGGAATGTTCTTGTCATAGTAGGTATTTAATTTTAGTTCTTTTTCTGCTATTCTCAATTTAAAAATACTTATAATAGAATTGATTACATCAGATACTTTTAATTCGGCTATTTCAAGTGTCATTTTACCTGCTTCTATTTTAGCCAAATCTAAAATATCGTTTATTACTACTAATAAAATATCGCTAGAAACTTTAATGGCGGTTAATTGCTCTTTTTGTTTTTTTGTAATATCACTGCGGAGTAATATTTTGGTAAAGCCAAGGATACCATTTAGTGGTGTGCGTATTTCGTGGCTCATGTTTGCTAAAAATTGGTCTTTAAAACCACTTAGTTTTTGTGCTTCTTCTTTGGCCTCTATTAATTCATTATTAATTATGGTACGTCTTGTAATATCCATACTTACGTTTCCTAAACCAATTGGTGTTCCAGTAATATTATCTTTTATTACAAAAGCAGACATAGATACTGCTTGCTTTTCATTCGTTTTTAAATTGAGTAAGAACGTATCTCCTTCCCATATTTCCTTACCTTGAAAAACTAATGGAAATTTTCCGAAAACAGGAGGAATTTCCTTTGGGGGAAAAAATTCTAAGAAGTTATACTTAGAGAGCGATTCTGTTTTAGAAATTCCTAATAGCTTTCTTCCAGCTTTGTTGATAAATGTTGGCGTTCCATCCAAGTTTCCAAAAGCGATAACATCCCGGCTAGTTTCAATTAAAGCAAATAATTGCTGTTTTTCTTTATCTGCGTTTACGCGTTCGGTTACATCCCGGAAACTCCATACACGACCAATATTGCACCCATTCTTAATCTTTGGTTGTGAATATCTGTTATATATACGGTCATCTTTTAATTCGATGAGATCCATACTACTAGCTTCTGGATGTGCATATAATTCTTTTACTTTTTCAAGGAATTCTTCTGGGTTTTTCAACTTACCTAAGACAGCGCCAAGTAGCTTCTCATCATCCATTGTAGACAATATGTTATTTGGTATCTGCCATAATTCTTTGAATTTTTTATTGAAGAGGTCTATTTTACCATTGAGATCTACTACCAATAAACCATCAGCAGTAGAATTTAATATTGCCTCAAGATTAGAAAAAGATTCTTCTAATGCTATTTCATTTTTTTTACGTTTGGTAATATTACTTGCAGCGCCAATCATTCTTATGGCTTTGCCTTTTTCATCACGTACAACAAACCCCTTGTCATTTACATGGATGCTATCGCCATTAGGACGCAAAAAACGATACTCAAATGAAAAATTAGTTTCATCGGCTGAATGTATTATTTCTTTTAACAATTTTTCTATCCGATTTTTATCATCTGGATGAATATAATCAACCCAATTCTTGTTTTTTTCTATAGGATTATCATCATAAAAGCCAAATACTTTATGAAAACCTTTCTTGCTCCTATGAATTTTTCCGGTTAAGAGATTCCAATCCCAAATTAAATCGTTGGTGGCAAGGGATGCAAATTTATACCTTTCATTCGATTTTCTTAATTTTTTTGTAATAACATCTGTTGTGAGGAGAGCTTCAATATAATAATTAAACAAAATTGAAATAGTAATAAAGAGCACTATGCTAGTAACTAAATAAACGAAAGAATAACTAATTAATATAAATAAACGGGTTGGGGGTTGATCGATAGTATAACTCAATATAATAAAACCTTTAAGTTCTAATGTGGCAATTACTAAGAAAGAAAAAATAGTAAAAAAAAATACACCCAAACCTACCCTTGTATTGAAAAGAATAGTAACTAAAGATGGAATTATAATAAACCATACACTTGCGGGAGCAAGTAAGCCGAATTGTAACATACTTAATATACCTACTACATATAATGTAAAGAAAAGAGTAATGGAACGAAACTTGAAGGTGAGTCGCTTTCTTAAGAAGAATATTAGCAAAATAATTATCTGAAAAAGGAATTGGACGAAGGTGATGCGTTCTAAACTTGGTCCAAAGGTGATGCTTTCTAGACTTGATTCATTTATTAATATTGATGAGTTAATAATAAGGCGAGGAATAGAAAGCATTGCTATTGTAAACAAAATTACATTGCATATATCTGACTTAACTTGATCTAATTTTTCACTATGGTATACCATGGAATCTTTTCTGAACAATAAAGATAGAATGCTGAAAATTGATTTTTGAAGATTCATTTTTTTTATGATTACATTTTAAAAATATACATTATTTAATGTGCCTCGCTTTTAAATAATAATAATTAACAAGATATGAAAAAAATCAGCATTTTTATTTTTTTAAAAAAGTTTAAGTACTTTTTGCATACTTAACCCAATAATTTAAATATTGATACATAGATAGTATCCTTATTTTTTTGCGTCTCTAAAAATTAGGCATAATTTTCAATAATTTAATTTAGCATATTATCAAACATAGTGAAATTTTCATTTAAACCCTTTGATAAATGTTACGTTTTATGTTTATCAATTTAAACTATCAGCATCCCCTCTTCTATTAATCCAGTTTTCTAAATCCTAGAACATTAGTTATAAATGAATTAACTGTTATTTGTGCGATTTTCAACTTCGCAAGAGTGAAATTAAGGTACAGAAATAACTTTCAATTGCAGGAATGAGGATACGGCTCCAAAGTTCCGACTAAATTTCATGAGAAATATTGATAAACAATGAGAGTTGATTTATCAATTATATGTATCCTATTTTTTTTTGATTAGGGAATCTTTGTGAAGTTATTTCTATGCACTTAATACTTCTGCTTTTGCTAAATTTGAAGTTTTTTCAACAAACCCTTCTAAAACTTTAAAGAAATTTAAGATGTCTTGTTCTTCGTTATTTGCATTTATGGTTACCAATCTAATAAAGGTATCTTCTTTAAAAGAACCAAAACCAACCACAGTAATTTGATGTTCATACAAAGCAGTACAAAGCGCCGTTGGATCTACATTTTTATAATTAAAACACACCGAAATGGAATCATCAAAACTATACAAGGTATAATCTGAATTACTTCTTATATAGGCTAAAGCTACATTTGCCAAATAAAATTGTTTTTCTACTATTTTCTTTAAACCTTGAGTACCAATAGATTTCCAAAGTGTCCAAAACTTTAAGGCATCATTTCTTCTGCCACATTGAAACGATTTTTTACCTAAGTTAAAATCGTCGCCATCTGTTTGATATAAATAATCGGCATCATTGCTAAACGAATCATGCAAGTGTTTTTTATCATTCACTAAAATAATAGAACACGTTAAGGGTGTCCCCAACATTTTATGAGCATTGTAACTAAAAGAGTTCGATCTCTCCACTCCTTTCACCAAATATTTATACTTGGCACTAAAAATAACACTTCCGCAATATGCACCGTCTACATGCAACCAAATAGTATACTTCTCTGTTATATCTGCAATTTTATCAATAGAATCAAAAGCACCTAAAACAGTTGTGCCGGCAGTTGCGTTTACATAAGTGGGCACGCCACCATTTTGTATGTCTTGTAAAATCTGCTCTTCCAATTTATTTGGAAGCATTCTTCCTTTTGAATCTACTTCGATATATCGAATATTATTTCTACCGATTCCTGCAAAACTTGCATTCTTAGCATTTGAATAATGAGATTCTTTAGACGTATAAATAATCATAGGTTTAGACATGCCGTTTAGCCTGCATAAGGGATCTTTTGCGTCTCGCCCCATTACCAGAGCCATGTAATTACTCATAGAACCACCCGTTGGAAATGTACCATTACTATTAGCGCCATACCCAATTAAATTGCAGGATTGTCTTATAATTTCTTGCTCAATACCAACTTGTGGGCCGGCTACTTTATAGGTATACATGCTGTTATTAAGCATTACCGCTAATAAATCTCCTAAAATTGCCTTGCTTTGTCTACCGCCAAAAAGCTGATTAAAAAATAAATTAGTTGCTGTTTTTGGGGTTGATATAAGCACTTCTTTTAATAAAGACTTAAAATTAGTATCTATCATTGCACCTTCATTTAAAGAAAGGTCAATAGTGTTATATAATTTACTTGAATCTATTCTTTTTGCTACGGGGTTTTTATCCTCTTCATTTATTAAAATTTCAACAAGTTCATTAAATAATGCTAAATCGTTATTTATAGTGGACATACTTTTTCTTTTAACTTATTAAGATGCAATGGTATCGTACTCTAATTCTTTTAGTACAAAAGTATTTAATTCCGCATCGAATATTCTGCATTTACGAATAGGTTTTGCATACAAGTGAAGCGACATACTTTTATTATCTGACAGGTTTTCTAAAGAATGAAATCCCATAAAATCTTTCATGTAGGTAACTTGATTTTGTTTTGAAATGATCGTTTTTACAATATCTAAAGCACCGCTTTCATTTTCTTTATAAATGGTTTCTTTAAATTCTCCTTTAATAACTTTTACCCAACATTCTTCTCCATCATGATCGTGAATTGGTGTGCTGTGACCTTTACACCAGCAGATTAAAATTAATTCAAACTTCTCTGTATCAATAATACAATTTCTGGTATAACATTCGTTAGACCAAGAAACATACTTATCAAAAGCATTTGAAGAAAATTTTATGGAATGTATAATCTGATTGTAAGTTGCTCTATCACCCTCTAAAAGTGCTGTTATTAAATCGTCTAAACTTTGAGGTAATTTAGTACTGTCTTTATTAGAATTCAAAATAATATTTATCTTTTTTTTTTCATTTAATAAACATATCGAAGGTAATTCCATAAATCGAACTAAATAATCGAAATGATATCGGGAACTACATCAAGTTTTTCAAATGTAATGAATTTCACTTTTTTAATCGCGTTTTTTATAGTTTCTTAAATGATCTAGTTTGGAAATCTTACTAATTCCTTTCTTTTTAAACTATTTTAATCATCTTAAAATATAATTCCATATCCTATTTAATTTTTTAGACGTTAAACATTTCATAAACTAACTAAAAGAATTAAATAATATTCAAAAGCCAAACTTTATAATTTAAATAGCTCTTTTTGCTGTAAATAAAGGTATTTAATTTTTAGTAGATATAATAACTTCTCGAAAAAAAAAACTGAGTCGATTATTATGTTGTCAGAAAAAAATTGCTTTTTAGCAGCTGTTTTAAATACACAACGCATTTGCTTCTTATTTTTAAACCCGTTTTATGTGATTATTTATTGTTATTTATGTAGCCTCTAAAATCGTTGTTAACGTTGTAACTTTTAAGTCAATGTTAGGAATAGGGTATAAAATTGGGGCACTTATCGTTTTTTTGTATTTTGCTTGCTTACATTCTTTAGTGGCGGTTTTATTGCTGCCTATAGTTTATTGGTTTTACATGCTCGCCCAAAGTAATTGTTTGGTATATGTCTATTAAAAATGAAGAAATAAATAAATTAATACAAGAAAAGAAGAAAAATAACATTCAAAAAAAATCACAAAAAAAAAGCTCAAGTTTAAACTTGAGCTTTTTATACTATATATTATTTAGAGATGTTTTGATCTCTTAATTGTAAAAATTACGCTTTAAAAACAATCTTACGCATACGTAAGCTTGCAGGTGTAACTTCTAAATACTCATCTGCTTTAATGTACTCCATACATTCTTCTAAAGAGAAATCTGTTTTAGGAGCAATTTTCATTGCATCATCAGTACCTGTTTTACGCATGTTTGTTAATTGCTTTCCTTTGATTAAGTTCACACCCATATCAGAATCTTTGCTATTTTCTCCAACAACTTGACCAACATAAATTTCTTCATTAATATCAATAAAGAAACGTCCTCTATCTTGTAATCTATCAATTGCATACGCAGTTGCTTTACCAGCAGCAGAGGAAACAATTGCACCTTTAATGTCTTCAGCAAACTCACCTTTGTAAGGTCCGTATTCAGAGAATCTATGGTTAATAATTGCTGTACCAGCCGTTGCAGTTAAAATTTTGTTACGTAAACCAATTAAACCTCTAGAAGGAATTGTAAATTCTAAGTGCTGTAAATCTCCTTTAGGCTCCATTACATACATATCTCCTTTACGCAAAGATACTAAGTTAATTGCTTTAGAAGAAACATCTTCAGGAACATCTATCGATAAAGTTTCATATGGCTCAGATTTTACACCGTCTATATCTTTAATGATTACTTGTGGTCTTCCCACTTGTAATTCATACCCTTCTCTACGCATGGTTTCAATTAAAACAGATAAATGTAAAATTCCACGTCCAAAAACGTTAAACTTATCTTCACTGTCTGTTGTATCAACTCTTAATGCTAAGTTCTTTTCCATTTCTTTAAACAACCTGTCACGTAAATGACGAGATGTTACAAACTTACCTTCTTTACCAAAGAAAGGAGAGTTGTTAATGGTAAACAACATACTCATTGTTGGTTGATCTACTTCAATTCTTTTTAGAGCTTCTGGATTTTCTAAATCTGCTATTGTATCTCCAATTTCGAAACCTTCAATACCTGTAATGGCACAAATATCTCCACTTCTTACAGTAGAAACTTTTGCTTTACCCATTCCTTCAAAAACATGTAATTCTTTAATTCTTACTTTTTTAGTAGAACCATCTCTCTTACACAACATATAATCTTTACCTTCTTCTAAATCACCTCTATAAACACGACCAATTGCAATACGACCTGTAAATGCAGAAAAATCTAAAGATGTAATTTGCATTTGAGGAGTACCTTCTCTGTAAGGAGCTTCTGGAATAGATTCTATAACAGCATCTAATAAATCTACAATATCTTCTTTAGGGTCTTTCCAATCTGTAGACATCCAACCATTTTTTGCAGAACCATAAATGGTTGCAAAGTCTAATTGTTCTTCAGTTGCTTCTAAAGCAAACATTAAATCAAAAACTTTTTCGTGAACTAAATCTGGTGTACAGTTTTGTTTATCTACTTTGTTAACAACAACAATAGGCGTTAAACCTAATTCTAGTGCTTTACCTAATACAAAACGAGTTTGTGGCATTGGGCCTTCAAAAGCATCAACTAATAATAAAACACCATCAGCCATTTTTAATACACGTTCTACTTCTCCTCCAAAATCGGCGTGACCTGGTGTGTCAATTACATTAATCTTAACACCTTTATAGTTTATAGATACGTTTTTAGAAAGAATTGTAATTCCTCTTTCTCTTTCTAAATCGTTGCTATCTAATAATAAATCTGTACGTTCTTTACGATCGTCTAAAATATGTGCTTGATCTATAATTTTATCAACTAAGGTTGTTTTACCGTGATCTACGTGGGCAATAATTGCGATGTTTCTTATTGATTGCATTTGTGCGTTCTTAAATTTCGTGCAAAAGTAATTGTTTAGAAGTGAATTACACCAATTATACCCAACTATTTTAGCCTGCTTTATTTAAAAAATTGATTCCTGTTTTTTTTATTGTAAAGATAAATAGCAAAGATTGCGTAAATAAGAATTTCTAAACTTGCCTAAAAATTGCCTAAATATCTGAAAAGGAGATTTTAATTCTACTTATTTTGCCGCAAGTTGGTATTAAAAAGGCAACATAGAAAAAGAATTTTACCATAGTTGTAATCGCTAAAAAATATAATTTTTAGAAACGGTTTTAAATTATAATTTTGATGCAATAATAAAAAATAGCCTGCCTAATAAGGCAGGCTATTCAATTAATTTTCTTGATCCCTAAATGCAGATGGTAAAATATCTGGGATTAATTTTATTAAAATAGGAAGTAACAAAGTACCTCCTGGCAATAAAAAAATAGCTAAAGACGGTATCGTCTTACAAATGTCTAATAAATGAACTTTAATTTTTGCTTTTTCAACATCAGATAATTTGGTGCGTGTAGACTTTTTAATTAAGCTCATCGCTTCTTTACTTTGTCTTAATTCTTGCAATAAACTATTTTTGTTTTTTAACAGCAAAACTTTTATATCATCTATACTTGTCATTATAACTTTCTACGTTTACGTTCTGTTTTTAAGAGGTTCAACTCTCTACTTGTTTGTCCTGCTACAGATGTATTTTCTTCTGCTCTTCTAATTAAATAAGGCATAACGTCTCTAACTGGGCCAAATGGCAAATATTTTGCAACGTTATAACCTTCATTTGCCAAATTATAACTAATATGATCGCTCATACCAAATAACTGACCAAACCAAAGATTACTGTTATCTTTTGCAATATTGTGTTTTTTTGCTAGTTCCATCACTAAATAAGAACTGTCTTCATTGTGTGTACCAACGAATAAAGCCATGTTAGCGTTTTCAATCATATATTTTGTGGCAGCATCATAATTTTTATCTGTTGCCTCTTTGTTTACACAAATTGGTGACGGATACCCTTTTTCTTCTGCTCTAGCTCTTTCTTTTTCCATGTAAGCGCCTCTTACTACCTTCATACCAATATGAAATCCTCTAGCTATTGCTTTTTGGTGCAATGCTGTTAGATACTCCATTCTGTCATGTCTGTACATTTGAAGTGTGTTAAATACTATAGCTTTTTCTTTGTTATAGGTTTCCATTAATTCCTCAATTAAGAGATCTGCAGAGTGCTGCATCCAGCTTTCTTCTCCGTCAATTAATAAAGGAACATCTTTCGCTACAGCTACTTGACATACTTTGTGGTAACGTGCAACGATTCTTTTCCATTCTGCTTGCTCGTCATCCGATAACGGTTTACCTGCCGATACTTTTTCATACAAGGCAAATCTTCCAAATCCTGTTGGTTTAAAAACAGCATACGGTATCGATTTTTTTTCTTCACAAAAGTTAATAATTTTTAAAATCTTTTCTAATGCTCCGTCAAAACTAATTTCTTCATCTTTACCTTCTACAGAATAATCTAATACACTATGCACATTACCCTTTGTATACATATTATCTATAATTGGCATACAATCATCTTCATTTACTCCGCCACAAAAATGATCAAAAACTGTAGAACGAACTAAACCTTCTATAGGTAAATGTACTTTTAAAGCAAAATTTGTAACAGCACTGCCAATTTTTACCATTGGTTGATTTTGAATCATTCTAAAAAGAAAATACGCACGCTCTAGTTGTGAATCTGTCTTTAAAGCAAAAGCTACTTCTGTATCGTCAAAAAGTTTCATAAATTAGTTTTAAATAACAACAAAGATAGTAGATAAGGGTTTATTATTCGATTATTTCTTTTTAATTTGCAAACCCAATAAACACACTAATGAAAACCATTCAAGCAGCCTCATATCCAGTTCATTTTCATGATGAGAGTTACCAAGAACTTTCTAATTTGATTGCAAAAAAAAACTACTCAACTATTTTTATTTTGGTAGACGAAAATACTTTTGAACACTGCTATCCTAAATTTATACCCAATTTAGCTACAGATAAAAGAATTGAAGTAATAGAAATTGAGTCTGGAGAAATTAATAAAAATATGGAAACCTGTATTGGTGTTTGGAACGCAATAACAGAGTTAGGCGGAGATCGAAAAAGTGTTTTAATTACACTAGGTGGCGGGGTTATTACTGATTTAGGGGGTTTTGTGGCTTCTTGTTTTAAACGCGGAATTGATTTTATAAACATACCTACAACATTATTATCTATGGTTGATGCTTCTGTAGGCGGAAAAACTGGTGTTGATTTAGGTGTGTTAAAAAACCAAATTGGTTTATTTGCAAACCCTGAAATGGTTTTGGTTGATACTACTTATCTAGAAACCGTTGCAGAACGGGAAATTAAATCTGGAACAGCAGAAATTATTAAATATGGCATTACTTATGATGTTAAACTATTTAATGAAATTAGAAATAATAAAAAACTAGAAATTAGTGATTTAATATTTAGGTCTGTAGAAATAAAAAACGAAGTGGTATTAAAAGATCCAAAAGAAAAAGGCATGCGTAAGATTCTAAATTTTGGACATACTTTAGGGCACGCTATAGAATCTTTTTACTTAGAATCTGATGAAAAAGAAAATTTAACTCATGGAGAAGCAATTGCAATTGGTATGGTTTGTGAGTGCTACATGTCATCAAAATTATTGGACTTCCCTAAAGAAAAATTAACCCAGGTTAAAGACACAATTGTATCTATTTACAATAAAACAAGGCTATTGAAAGAGGATTTTACTGCAATCATTGATTTATTGAAACATGACAAGAAAAACGTTAACGGTCAAGTAAACTTTGTGCTTTTAAACGATTTTGAAGATTTTAGATTAGATTGTAAAGTTCCTGAAGAATTAATTAATGAAAGCATGGAGTTTTATAATTCTTAAACTTTCTAAAAAGTAAAAATCCTATCACTTATATAAAAGGATAGGATTTTTTTACTTAGGAGAAATTTAATTCTCTATATTTTCTTAACTTTTACAGCATTTAAGCCACGCATTCCCTTTTCTAATTCAAAAGAAACCTTATCGTTTTCGGTAATTTCATCAATGATACCACTAATATGTGTAAAATATTTTTCGTTATTTTCTACATCTATAATAAACCCGAATCCTTTAGAAGAATCAAAGAAAGAAACTTTTCCTTTTCTAACTGGATCTTCTTCTGGTAAATCTTCTTTTTTTGTTACAGAGATTTGAATGTCTTCTAACTCGTAAACTACTTTTAATTCTGGATCTGGCGGAGTATCAGATAAATTTCCATTATGATCTACATACGCAAATTGTATCCCCGTTGTTCCATTTTCATCCCTGTCCGCTTTTCTAGCGTCCATTTTCTTTTGCTTATCTAAACGTTTTTTTAAACGTTTCTTTTCTTTTTCACTTTTACTAAATGTTTGCTGCGATTTTGCCATTAATATATACTACTATTTTAAATTAATATTTTGGTAAGATAAAATACTTAACCGAAATTCAAAATCAAACTTATTTTAACTTGTTTAATGTGTGAAGTGTATTCTGTCTTATTGGGTACAAATATAATATTTTAAAAAGATATTTTTCTTTATTTATTATAATATATGTTAAAAAATCTTTAAATAAAAGTTTTAATATCGCATTGTAATAGTATTACTATTATATTTGTGTTTAAAATAATTTTAAAATGAAAGACTTATTATCTGTATTAAAGATATCTGTGCCTGATAAAATTTTTATCAAAGATCCAGAAACTTCAGAACTAGGAAAAAGAATTATTGAACAAGGTATTATACTGATTTGTGAAATAGGCTTTGAAAACTTTACTTTTAAAAAATTAGGAGTAAAAATTGGATCAAATGAAAGCTCAATTTATAGATATTTTGAAAACAAACACAAATTACTTTTGTATTTATCTTCTTGGTATTGGGCTTGGTTAGAGTATCAATTAGTAATTGAAACATTTAGTATTGCTAATTCTAGAGAAAAGCTAGAAAAAGCAATTACAATTCTTACTAGAACTATAGAAGAAGACAGTAGTTTTTCTCATATTAATGAAACTTTATTATATAAAATTATTGTAAACGAAAGTTCTAAATCCTTTTTAACCAAAGAAGTAGACATCGAAAATAAAGAAGGTTATTTTGAAATTTATAAACGTCTAATTACTAGGTTAGCGCAAATGATTATTGGGGTTAAACCAGACTTTAAATATGGTTTAAGTTTAGCTAGTTCAATTATAGAAGGTGGTTTGCATCAACATTTTTTGCGCGAGCATTTTCCTTCAATCACAAATTGCAAAAATGAGGAAACACCAACTACGTTTTTTATTTATTTAGTTCGTAACACATTAAATTAATTATGGAAAATAAACAAATAACTCCTTGGCAGCGATTGATTGGATTATTAAAGTTGGAAAGGAAGGACATTTTACAGATTTTTTATTATGCTATTTTTGGTGGAATTGTAGCTTTATCTCTACCCCTTGGAATACAAGCTATTATTAACTTAATACAAGGTGCACAAATATCTACATCTTGGGTTGTTTTAGTTGTTTTAGTTACCATTGGGGTTATCTTTACTGGTGCATTACAATTAATGCAATTAAGAATTATAGAAACCTTACAACAACGAATTTTTACAAGAGCCTCTTTTGAATTGAGCTACCGTTTTCCAAAAATAAAAATGAACGAATTGCGTAATTATTATCCGCCAGAATTGGCAAATCGTTTTTTTGATACACTTACGATTCAAAAAGGATTATCAAAAATTTTAATTGATGTACCCACCGCTTTACTACAGATTATTTTTGCATTAATTTTATTGTCATTTTACCATCCGTTTTTTATAATATTTGGTATTCTCTTACTATTATTGATTTATATTGTTTTTAAGTTTACAGCACAAAAAGGGCTAGAAACGAGCTTAATAGAGTCTAAAATAAAATACAAAGTAGCTCATTGGATACAAGAAGTTGCAAGAACTGTGGTTAGTTTTAAACTCTCTGGAAACACCAATTTAGCAATGTCTAAAAATGACGACTTAGTTAGTAAATATTTAGAAGCAAGAGAAAATCACTTTAAAATATTGATATTACAATTTATGCAAATGATTGGTTTTAAAGTAATTGTAACTGCCAGTTTGCTGTTAATTGGTGGCGCTTTAGTCTTAAATCAAGAAATGAATATTGGTCAATTTGTGGCTGCCGAAATCATTATTCTTTTGGTTATTGCATCCGTAGAAAAACTAATTATAGGCTTAGAATCGTTTTATGATGTGTTAACCTCTATCGAGAAATTAGGACAAGTTGTAGACAAGGAATTAGAATCTCAAGAAGGTGAAAGACCTGTTTTTAAAGACGACTTAATTGTTGAGTTAGATACTGTTTCTTACAGAGTAGAAAATAGAGAAAAAGCAATTATCAAAAATATATCATTAACGATAAATGCAAAAAGTAGGATTTTAATTATAGGAGAAAGTGGTGCAGGAAAATCTAGTTTAATGCGCTTAATTTCTGGAGTTATAGAACCAACTGCGGGTAATATTTATGTAAATAATTTATCATTAAAAAGTTTACATCTAAATCATTATAGATCTCAATTGGGCTTATCGATGTCTGAAGAAACTCCTTTTGAAGGCAGTATTAGAGATAATTTAGTTTTTGGAAATAAAGAAATACATGATGATGTAATTTTTGACGCATTAAAAGTTGTTGGATTAGATTCTTTTCTAAAAGAACAACCAAATGGTTTAGAAACTATCTTAAAACCAGAAGGAAAGCAAATGTCTTACACTATTTCAAAAAAAATAATTTTAGCTAGGGCTATTATTAAGAAACCAAAAATAATGATTTTAGAGGACCCTTTAGACCAATTTAATTTATCGGAAACTATTAAAATTATTAGTTATTTAACAGCTCCAGAGAGACCTTGGTCATTGATTGTTACGAGTAGTAAAAAAAGTTGGAAAACAAAATGTACTCAAATAATTACTTTAGAAAAAGGTAAAATTAAATCTATAAATTAAATAAGCGATGTTAAATATTTCTAACAATCAGTTAAACAAAAAAGTAGATTTACAAGCGTATAATTCTGGTAAATTAATTTTTAGCAAACACTATTTCAAATCCTTTAATAAGTTTTTATTAGTGTTTGCATTTCTTGTCTTAATCGTACTTTTTTTACCTTGGACACAAAATATAACAGGCAATGGTCTAGTTACCACCCTAACACCAGAACAAAGACCACAAACAATACAATCTCAAATTCCTGGTAGAATTGAGCAATGGTTTGTTAGAGAAGGTGACCATGTTAAAAAAGGAGATACTATTTTAAGAATCTCTGAAATTAAAAGTGACTATTTTGACAATAAACTGATAGAAAGAACAAACGAGCAAATTAACGCTAAAACTTCTTCAGTAGACTCTTATCAATTTAAAGAAGATGCTTTAAATAGGCAAATTGCAGCATTAAACGAAGAGATGAAATTAAAGTTAGAACAAGCTCATAATAAGTTTTTGCAATCTAAATTAAAAGCAAAAAGTGATAGCATCGATTTTGAAGCAGCAAAAACAAATATCAAAATTGCAGAAAGTCAGTTTAACCGCACACAAACTTTGCAAAATGAAGGATTAATGGCAGTTAAAGATGTGGAGGAAAAACGATTAAAATTGCAAGAAACACAAGCCAAATTAATATCACAAGAAAACAAATTATTAGCCTCTAAAAATGAAATTATAAATGCTAAAGTAGAGATTTCTACCGTAAGTGCAGCATATGCTGATAAAATTTCTAAAGCACAAAGTGATAAATTTACAGCGCAATCTAACGGATTTGACGCAAAAGCACAGGTTTCTAAATTAGAAAACAGCAATAGTAATTACATAATTAGAAATAGCCTTTTATACATTACTGCTCCGCAAAATGGATATATCAACAAAGCGATTAAAGGCGGAATTGGTGGTACTTTTAAAGAAGGTGAAGATTTAGTTGGTATAATGCCATCAAAATACGATCTAGCTGTAGAAACTTTTGTAAGACCTAT
>Ga0222707_1000264_pt1 | contig 17857 bp, 18 predicted proteins | sample AntAcemetage1574_FD_179831 | JGI IMG/M metagenome (GOLD analysis project Ga0222707, IMG submission 179831) | Saline water microbial communities from Ace Lake, Antarctica - #1574 | ecosystem: Environmental > Aquatic > Non-marine Saline and Alkaline > Saline | place: Antarctica: Ace Lake...
TGTCGCGGGCAAGCGTTCTTCGCCACCGCTCCACACTGACCGCCCCGCCACGCGCGGTCAAACCGCGCCCTCCTTCAGCGCGTGCCTTGCCGGAAAACGAACGTGATCAGGTGCTTGCTCAACTGCGAACCCCGCGTTTCGCTGATCAGACGCCCTCAGAAGTCTTTGCTACATTGCTCGACGAAGGCACCTACCTTTGCTCGATCCGGACGATGTATCGCATCCTGGCCGCTCAGGGGGAGGTTACCGAGCGCCGTCGCCAGCGTCGCCATCCCGTCTATCAGAAACCCGAATTGCTGGCCGAGGCGCCCAATCAGGTCTGGTCTTGGGACATCACCAAGCTGATGGGACCGGTGAAGTGGTCCTACTTCTATCTCTATGTCATCCTCGACATCTTTAGCCGCCGTGTTGTTGGCTGGCGCATTGAGCACTCCGAAAGCGCCAGCCAGTTCAAGGAATTATTTATCGATGCTATGGAAAAGCATGCTGTGCCACGCGATCAGCTGACATTGCATGCTGACCGTGGTGGACCTATGAAGGCAAAGACAACGGCCTTGATGCTGGTCGATCTTGGTGTGCTCAAATCCCACAGCCGTCCCCACACATCAAACGATAACCCGTTCTCAGAAGCCCACTTCAAGACGCTGAAATATCAGCCTGAATTTCCCAAGAAGTTTGAAACTATCGAGCAGGCCCGCGACTTCTGCCGCAGGTTCTTTGCATGGTACAACGAAGAACATCATCACGCAGGTATCGGGTTGATGACCCCCGATCAGGTCCACTTCGGACAGGCCGAGGCTATCTATGCCGCACGCCAGGAAACCCTCGATACTGCGTTCATCAGCACGCCCGAGCGCTTCGTCCGCAAGCCACCCAGGCCGCCTCACATCCCGACTGCTGTCTGGATAAATCCACCAAAGCAAACGGAGGGAAACCAAGCTTAAAGTCCAAAAGCCACTGCCTCAAAGTCGTTGATACGTTCCGGGGCGTGCAGCGGTAGCTAACTTGGGTCGGTCACGAGTCTTATAGTGAGCCGGATGTAGGTTATTTTGTCCGTGACCGGCCGCAAAATATTTGGCAGTTGCATACCAGGTTGCATATTGCGCACCACACAAGCGACGTGAGGCGATATGAGGCACTCCGTGATGCTCTGGCGTGGGAATGGGGTGGTTCGGACGCGATGGAGTTATAGCTGAAAGTTGGTGACGGCCCAGATGGGCGGCATATCATGGCGTTGTTGACGCGCCGCAATTCTCATTGAGAAAAGGATATGCCACATGACTAAGAATACAGTAATCGAGTTTGCAAGACCAAGCGATTTTTCACCTGATCCGCTGACGGATGTGCTGCGCGCTGGTGCGCGTGAGCTTCTGGCCACTGCCGTGCGTGCGGAGGTGTCAGAGTTTGTAACGAGATACGCGCATCTTTTAGACGACGATGGACGCCAGCGCCTAGTGCGCCACGGCTTTTTACCTGAACGCGAAGTGATGACCGGGATCGGCAATGTGGCGGTTCAAGTTCCTCGGGTACGTGATCGTGGGGCAAACGCAGATGGTTCGAAACTCCGTTTCACCTCATCGCTTGTCCCCCCGTATTTGCGCAAGGCCAAGTCTGTTGAGGAGTTGTTGCCGTGGCTTTATCTCAAAGGCATCTCGACGGGGGACTTCAGCGAAGCATTGGCTTCGCTTTTAGGACCAGATGCAGATGGCTTATCCGCTTCGACGATCACGCGTGATGAGCGACAACCATCTTGGCCGGTGCCGACAACCACCTTGGCCGGTGGGGCTGGACGGAAGACGGGCATGCCCGTCTGGAGGGCAGCCCCACCGGCCTGATTGATTTTGGGAATAGGTGCTGGTCGCTGCGGGTTGGTAAACTGGGATCTTCTGCCTTCAAACGGAGGACCCGGATTGGCCTACAAACCCATCACCGACCAGCAATTGAGAGTATACATGACCGACCTCCAAAATCACAGTCAGCGCACCGCGGCTGCCCGCGCCGGGTTCAGCGAACGTACCGCCAGACGCTTCGATGCCGACCCGACACTGCCTTCGCATCGTAAGATCATTCACGGGCGCACGGTTGCCGATCCCCCTTGAAGACTATTGGGAGACCAATCTTCTTCCTTTGCTTGAGAAGGACAGCGCGTTGCAGGCGGTCACCCTGTTACGCCACCTTCAAAGCGCGCATCCACTGGCGTTCCCCGACGACCGTATTCGACGCACCCTGGAGCGGCGGGTGCGCCAGTGGCGGGCGCTGAGTGGTCCCGAGCGCGACATCATCTTCCGCCAGACGCCGGAGCCGGGATATATGGGCCAATCCGACTTCACCCATGCTGACGAGCTGGGCGTGACGATCGCAGGGCAGCCGTTCCCGCACCTGCTTTATCACTTCGTCATGGTCTACAGCCGCTGGGAACATGTCGGCGTGGTTCTTGGCGGCGAAAGCTTCACGGCCTTGGCCGAGAACCTGCAGCAGGCCCTCTGGTCGCTTGGCGGCGTGCCGCAAAACCACCGCACCGACAGCCTCTCAGCCGCTTTCCGCAACCTGACCACCGATCAGCGCGAGGATATGACCAAGCGCTATGATGCCTTTGTCGGCCATTACGGCATGGATGCCAGCCGCAACAATCGCGGTGAAGCACACGAGAACGGGGCGGTGGAATCCCAGAACCGGCACCTCAAGTCCGCAATCAATCAGGCGTTGATCCTGCGCGCCAGCCGCGACTTTGCATGCGTCGAGGACTACCGGCGCTTCGTCGACATGCTGGTTGCCAGGCGCAACAAGCAGCGGGTGGCTGCCGTTCAGGCAGAACGGATGCATTTGAAGCCTTTGCCGCAGCGGCGGACGACAGACTTCACCGAGATCGTGGTACCGGTCACACGGACGGGCGGGTTCCTGATCAAGAGCATTTTCTATAGCGCGCCATCGCAGCTGATCGGTCAGCGTCTGCGGGTTCACCTCTATGATGATCGCATTGAGGCGTTCTTGGGTGGCACTCTCGTCGTGACCCATCCCCGGGCTCGCGGGCGCAGTGACGGACATCGCGTCCATGTCATCAATTACCACCACGTTATCCACGCTTTGCGGCGTAAGGCACAAGCGCTGTGGAGTTCGATCTACCGCGACAGCCTCTTCCCCCGGACAGAATACGCCGCGACATAGAAGGTCTTGCAGCGGGAACTGCCAAGACGGGATGCCTGCCGTCGGATGGTCGATCTGCTGTTCATCGCACATGAACAAGCCTGTGAGGCGGAACTGGCGCATCTGCTGGCAGCAGACCTCGACGCAGGCCGGGTGCCGGAGCCCAAGGCCCTGGCATTGCTGCTGGTGCCCAAGGCCACAGCATTGCCGAGGGATGTGGCGGTCGCCCATCCTTCGCTCGACAGCTTCGATGCTCTCTTGGGAGCAAGCGCATGACCGCCCGCGAGATCGACATTCACACGCTGCCCAGCATGTTGACCGCGCTCCGGCTGCCCAGCTTCCACAAGCTCTGGGCCGAGATTGCCACCCGCGCAGATAGCGAAGGCTGGCCAGCCGCCCGTTTCCTCGCCGTTCTGGCGGAATATGAACTGGCCGAGCGGGACATGCGCCGCATAAGGCGGCACCCTCAGTGACTCGCTCCTGCGCTCTGTGGGTATAATCTTTTTCCTCAGAGAAAGGCGAGATCGGCAACAAGGTGAGTTTGATCGACTAGGCTTATAATGGAGCGGATGTAGGCTATTTTTTCCGCGCCTGTCTTAAGGGTCTATTTACAATGGCTGTGATGATCTTGACTGGATGATTGAGGGTCTGCATGTGCGATGGCCATATCGAGTCCAATATGCAGGGTTTTGCAACTCCGATAGTACTAAGGTTCAGGTCTTCGTGTGTTATATATGTGTTAATAAAGGTGTTACGAGAATCAGAGAAATTTTAAGTGTTTGATAAATATTAATAAAAAGACCCTCTTAATGCACCTCGGTGGGTAGACTATCGAACAATGGTGGGTAGACTATCGAAGAACGGTGTGTAGAGTATCGAAGAACGTAACCTTGTGGTGGGCAGACTGTCGAAGAACGGTGTGTAGAGTATCGAAGAATGGCAAGACCAAGAAAACGCACAGCGCTCCTGCCGGAAAGGCATTTAGAGCCTGATCTTTTTGTGTGTGATATACTCGATGCAACGCCGAAGAGTGACCGAGCTTCTATGGAGTATCCGCTCTTCTCCCTATCTGTGAAGAAGGACATGGCTGCGTTCCAGTATGAGCAGGGAAACGTAAAGGTAAAAATCACGCCGGCTGCTGAAGAAGGCCGAGCAAATGTCTTTGATCGGGACATCTTGATTTACGTTCTGAGTCAGCTGATGGCAGCGAAGAATGACGGACAGAAGATTGGCCGACGTGTCCAGATTTCGGCTCATGATCTTCTGAAAGCAACTAATCGCCATACGACAGGACAGGCCTATGCAACCCTGAGACGCGCCCTCACCCGCCTACAGTTCACCCAAATTGAAACAAATATCCACGATCATGGTATTGGCGAATGGCGCTCTATTTCGTTCATTACAGATGCACGCATCGTCAAAGAAGATTCAACTGGACGGCTCTTGAGTGTAGAATTGGAAATGGGTGATTGGCTTGTTAAGGCCATTGAAAACAAAAATGTTCTTACTCTTCACAAGGCATATTTTCAGCTTAGAAAGCCTTTGGAGCGTCGCCTCTATGAGCTCGCTCGGAAACACTGCGGAAAGCAAGAGATCTGGAGAATTGGTCTGGATAAATTGCAGCTCAAGACTGGCTCCACCTCTACGTCTAAGGAGTTCAAACGACTGGTAAAAACCATCTGTAAGGCGGATGAGGATTTATCACATATGCCAGACTATAGCTTCAGGTTGCTACACGACATCCTGGAGATCACCCCGAAGCCTGAATTTCTTGATGTTTATGGGGATCGTCCCGCTTCAAGTCTTGCGGACATAGTTCGTCTCTCCAGCGAAGCTTATGAAAAAGCGCGTGAGGCGGCTCCAACATGGGATGTTTATTTTCTGGAGCAAGAGTGGCGGATGTGGATGAGTGAAGCTCCTCGTCATGCAGACGCTGCTTTTGTTGGTTTTTGCCGAAAGTGGTATGAGCGGAAGGGTAGTGCACCGTAACTGTTATCGGTTATCTATTAAGGGGTAAGTGTTGACTGTTAGGTGTTACCTGTTAAGCATTGCAAAAAAAGGAGTGCTTTATGACGCAAGTTATTAGCGTAGTTCAGGAAAAAGGCGGCGCAGGTAAAACGACGCTGCTGACGGCGCTTGCGAGCCTGATGGTCGCTGATGGCGCAAAAATTGCTGTGATCGATACCGACCCTCAGCGCCACTTGGAATCTTGGGCAAAAAAAGAAAAAATAAGCTTGGACTGGCTGTTCGAGGAAGACGATGAAAAGCTTCTTCCTACAGTTAAGGCACTCAAAAAATCCGAGCCCGCCTACGATGCAATCTTCGTGGATACGGCAGGCTTCAAGTCAGCGATGGCAATGCACGCGATTGCTGCTGCAAACCTAATCCTTATACCATCAAAGGCCAATGAGGCCGATGCCAAGGGGGCGATGCGCACCTTCTCCCATGTCCAGAGTGTTGCCGAGACGATGGAAAAGGAAATTCCGGCTCTTGTCGTCATGATGGACGTGGATGCGCACACCAACATCACACAAGCGATTGTTGATGCCCTGGATGCTAAGAACGTGCCACGATTGAGCGCGATGTGCGCACATCGCACGGGTTTCAAAGAAATGACCTCTACAGGCATGGCACCACAGGGGGCCGCCAAAACCTCCGCACAATCTGTCTTGGCCGATCTGCAGAGCAGAGGCCTTATCAACTTCTACAGGAGCGGCTCATGGCCAAAGTCAGTGTAAACCTTGAGGACGATCTTGATAGCGATGATAGCGCTCGAAAGATCAAGGAGATGGCTGCGCCCTTTCCGAGTGTAAGCAGAGCTAAGTCCTCAGCATTGAGGGATGCACCACGCGTCCAGTTTTCTTTTACGAATGTCCCTAAGCCGATAAAGGAGGCATTTGTTGCGGAAGCCAAGAAACGGCAGTTGACCCAGAAAGAGTTACTTTATGAGTGCCTGAGAGCTGGTGGCCTCAACATTCCGGCGAATGCCGAAATTGATGGCCGCAGAAGGTAACTGATAACAGGTATCTGGTAATGGTTACCTGTTACCTATTGTGCGTGATGGCTTGCTTAATACGGCATATTACCAATCCAATCCAAATTTTTGATGACTTGAAGGATGAGGCATGAACGCTGTTGAAATCGAAGAGGCCATCTCCACGCTCGCAGAACAGCCTTTCAACGCAGCTGAGTTCCCCTATGCTTTCTTACTGGCTTTCGGCAACAAAGACACCACTATCAAACGCCTGCGCACAGGCGCGTCGAATAAATCCGATATCGACGGTGTTCTTCAGACCAACAACATCCACCTCAAAACCTGTGCCGAAGGGCAGGTGGCCCAGACCCTCGCCGATCTCAAAACCAGCCGCGCCACCACCAAGGCCAAGGCGAAGTTCATTCTCGCGACCGACGGCATTGATCTTGAGGCTGAGGACATCACCACCGGTGAAACCATCGCCTGCGCCTATACGGACTTCCCCGATCACTTCGGGTTTTTCTTGCCCCTCGCGGGCATCACCACCGTCAAACAGATCCGTGAAAGCGCTTTTGACATTCGGGCGACCAGCCGCCTCAACCGGCTCTATGTCGAGCTGATCAAGGACAACCCAGACTGGGGCACGTCTGAGCGCCGCCATGACATGAACCACTTCATGGCGCGGCTGATCTTTTGCTTTTTTGCCGAAGATACCGACATTTTCAACAGTAGCGATCTGTTCACCGCGACGATCGATCGGATGTCGGATCGTGATGGGTCCAATACCCACGAGGTTATCGGTGAAATCTTCCGCGCAATGAACACGGCGATTGCAGATAGGGCCGGGGCCAATCTGCCCCGCTGGGCTTATGGCTTTCCTTATGTCAATGGCGGGCTGTTTTCCGGCAGCACTGAGGCGCCACGTTTTTCCAAGATCGCGCAGCGGTATCTGTCCCATATCGGCAGCCTTGATTGGACCCAGATCAACCCCGACATCTTCGGCTCGATGATCCAGGCCGTGGCCGATGACGAGGAACGCGGCGCGCTTGGCATGCACTACACCTCTGTGCCGAACATCCTGAAGGTGCTTAACCCGCTGTTTCTTGATGACCTGCGCACCGATCTTGCGGCGGCGGGCGACAATCCACGCAAGCTGGCGAACCTGCGCGCCCGCATGGCCAAGATCCGGGTGTTTGATCCCGCCTGCGGGTCGGGCAACTTCCTTGTCATCGCCTATAAGGAAATCCGCGCGATCGAGTTTGAGCTGAACAAAAAACGGGGTGAGCCCGAGCGGCGCAGTGATATTCCCCTGACCAACTACCGCGGGATCGAGCTGCGGGATTTTTCCGCTGAGATTGCCCGCCTTGCGCTGATCATCGCGGAATACCAATGCGATGTGACCTATCGCGGCCAGAAAGAGGCGCTGGCCGAATTCCTGCCACTGGATGCGCAGAACTGGATTACCTGCGGCAACGCGCTGCGGCTGGACTGGTTGTCCATCTGCCCGCCCACGGGGACGGGGGTCAAGTTTCAGTCGGATGATCTGTTCATGTCACCGCTGGAGCAGGCCCAGATTGATTTCGAGAATGAAGGCGGCGAGACATATATCTGCGGCAACCCGCCCTATCTGGGGTCAACATGGCAAAGCAAAGAGCAAAAAGAAGACCTTGGCCGCATCTTTGACGGGCGCACCAAAAGCTGGAAGTCGCTGGATTATGTGGCGGGCTGGTTCATGAAGGCCGCCGATTATGGCCTGCATACGCCCACCGTTTCGGCTTTTGTGTCCACCAATTCCGTCTGTCAGGGCCAGCAGGTGCCGATCCTTTGGCCGCTGGTTTTCGAGACTGGGCACGAGATTATTTTTGCTCATACAAATTTCAAATGGGCCAACCTTGCCAGCCATAATGCGGGCGTGACCGTGGCGATTGTGGCAATCTCCAACCATGCGGGCTCAGTGCGGAAGCTCTATGCGTTGAATGATGCGCGTGAGACAGTGATGAAAGAGGCGAGCAACATCAACGCCTACTTGGTGGCGGCACCAGATGTAATCGTTGAGCCTGTTTGGAAACCGTCTGACGGCCGCCTCGGTTTTATCTCTGGGAATGTTGCCGACGACGATGGCGCATTGTTGGTTTCGTCGAAAGAAGAACTGGGCATCGTTCCAGCAAGTCTACAGCACACGATCAAGCGGTTTTTAGGCTCCACGGAGTTTATCAACGGCAAGGCGCGTTACTGTCTATGGATCGAAGACCATGACTTGAGTGCGGCTCAAAAGCACCCAGAGTTTCAAAAACGCTTTGATCAGGTAAGAAAAAAACGCAGCAGCGACAAAGCTGGGCCGAGAGCAAAAAAGGCTGTCAACGAGCCACATAAATTTGCTTTTCGGTCTAACAAGTCATTACCAGCACTGGTAATACCGCGCGTTTCCTCTGAGAATAGACCTTATCTTCCGGTTGGCCTTGTTGATGCGGACATCATTTTAGGCGACCGAAACTTCGCTCTATACGACGCCCCCCTCTGGAACATGGCGCTGATCGCCTCACGCCTGCACTGGGTCTGGATCGGCACGGTCTGCGTGCGGATGCGAACCGATTTCAGCTATTCCAACACCCTCGGCTGGAACACCTTCCCCGTCCCGAAACTCACCGAGAAAAACAAAGCCGACCTGACCACCTGTGCCGAGGACATCCTGCTCGCCCGCGAGGCGCATTTCCCCGCTACCATCGCCGATCTCTACAACCCCGAAACCATGCCCGAAAACCTGCGCGCCGCCCACGCCCGCAACGACGAGGTGCTGGAACGCATCTACATCGGCCGCCGCTTTCGCAACGACACCGAGCGGCTGGAAAAGCTGTTTGAAATGTATACGAAAATGATCACCAAGGTGCCCGCATGACGCTTGATCCTGTGATGAGCGCGGAACGCACCCGCAAACTGGTCGACGATCTGCGTGCCAAACCTGCGGAAACCCCGTGGGTCGAGTTCAAGGAAAACAATGCCGACGGGCCGTTGATCGGCAAGCTGATCTCGGCCCTGTCCAACGCTGCGCGTCTGGCCGACCAGCATTTCGCCTATGTCATCTGGGGTATCACCGACAGTGACCACGCCGCCGTGGGCACCACTTTTGAGCCCACTGTCAAAAAGGAGCAGGGGCAACCGCTGGAAATGTGGCTGGCAACCCGTCTTCAGCCGGGCATAGATTTCCGCTTTGAAACGGTGGATCATGAAGGCCAGCGCCTGATCCTGCTGACCATCCCCGCCGCCGCCACCGCTCCCGTAGAATTTGACCGCACAGCCCACCTGCGCATCGGCAGTGCCACACCCCGACTGTCCGACCACCCCGAGCGACTGCGCGCCCTCTGGGCCAAGCTACAGCCCTATGCGTGGGAGACAGGCATCGCGGCGCAATTCCTGACTGGCGACGAGGTTCTGGCGCGGCTGGATTATACCAACTATTTTGATCTGACTGCACAACCCTTACCTGATAACAGGAAGGGGATCTTCGACAAGCTGTTGGCCGATCGCTTGATCCAGCGGGACGTGAGCGACCATTGGAACATCACCAATCTTGGCGCGATCCTCTATGCCAAAAAGCTGGCCGATTTTGGCCCTTCAGTAGAGCGCAAAGGCGTCCGCTTTGTAGCCTATGCAGGCACCGGCCGCGCAGATGACGTGAGCCACCGTCAGGACGGTCAGCGCGGCTATGCAGCGGGTTTTCAGGGCCTGGTGGACTATATCGATGGCCTTCTGCCCCGCAACGAGCTGATCGGAAAAGCTTTCCGCGAGGAGCGCCCGCTTTACCCCTCGATCGCGATCCGCGAGCTGATCGCCAATGCATTGATCCACCAAGACATGACGATCACCGGCGCAGGCCCGTTGATTGAGCTGTTTACTGACCGCATGGAGATCACAAACCCTGGTGCGCCGTTGATGAGCCCGGACCGGTTTCTGGACTCGCCTCCGCGCTCCCGAAACGAAGCCCTTGCGTCCCTGATGCGACGCATGAAGCTGTGTGAAGAGCAAGGCACCGGCATCGACAAGGTGATCACGGCCGTCGAGCTGCACCAGCTACCGCCACCAGACTTTCGGATGGAGGGTGACGCCGTGCGCGTGGTTCTGTTTGCACCGCGCCGATTTGCCGACATGACCCCCGAAGAGGCTGTGCGCGCCTGTTTCCAGCATGCCGCCCTGAAATACGTAGGCGGCCAAAAGATGACGAACGCCACACTGCGCGAGCGACTCGGCATTGACGACCAGAACGCAGCGCAGGCATCACGGGTTATCCGCGCGACACTGGATGCGGGCTTGATCCGGCCAGCTGACGCAGAGCGCCCACGTGCGGGCTATGCGCCCGCATGGGCGTGACACGGGAAAAGATTTGATCGGGTTTTGATTGTGACGATGCAGGCAGGAGGGTGAGATTTGAAAGATATATACAAATCATGCTGTTATGATGGATGCACCGCGATATTATCATTTGATCGGGCCTTGATCACCTACCCTGAAACGAAAGATGTCGCGAAAGCCAGAAAGAAAACAGCATGAAAAATCAAGTTCCCTCCGTCTCCGTCAAATATGAAGCCACTGGGGCATCGACCAAGTCCAACGAGATGGGCATGCGCCAGATGCAGGAACGCGCTTATGAAAAGCGAGGCGAGCAATATCTGTTGATCAAGTCGCCTCCAGCGTCGGGAAAATCACGCGCGTTGATGTTCGTTGCTCTCGATAAGCTGCACAATCAGGGGGTCAAGCAAGCCATCATTGTTGTTCCGGAGAAGTCGATTGGTGCCAGTTTCAATGACGAGCCACTCAGCAAATTTGGCTTCTGGACAGACTGGCAGGTGTCCCCGAAATGGAACCTGTGCAACTCACCCGGAACGGATGGCGGTAAGGTCAAATCGGTTGGCGCGTTCCTTGATAGCAGCGACCAGATATTGGTATGCACCCATGCCACGTTCCGGTTTGCGGTGGAGAAATTCGGCATTGGGGCGTTCGATGATCGGCTGATCGCCGTCGATGAGTTCCACCACGTCTCGTCCAGCGAAGACAACATTCTGGGCAAGCAACTCAACGACTTTATCACCCGCGATCGAGTGCATGTCGTTGCAATGACCGGCAGCTATTTTCGCGGCGATGCTGCCCCGATCTTGGTGCCTGAAAACGAAGCTAGGTTCGATACCGTCACCTACACCTACTACGAGCAGTTGAACGGCTATAAATATCTCAAAACCCTCGATATAGGTTATTTCTTCTACTCTGGATCTTATGCTGACGACATCCTCAAGGTGCTTGATCCCAATGAGAAGACGATCCTGCACATTCCGAACGTGAACTCCAAAGAGAGCACAAAGGATAAACACAAGGAAGTAGAGCACATTATCGAGGCTCTGGGAATATGGCAGGAAATGGACCCCGTTACCGGGTTTCATCTTGTTAAAACGCCAGAGGGAAGAATTCTGAAGATCGCCGATTTGGTGGACGATGAGGCTGTGAAACGCGAAAAAGTTTCTGCCGCGCTAAGAGATCCTACTCAGAAGAACAACCGTGATCATGTTGACATCATTATCGCCTTGGGGATGGCCAAAGAAGGCTTTGACTGGATCTGGTGTGAACACGCGCTGACGGTAGGCTATCGCGCGAGCCTGACCGAGATCGTGCAGATCATTGGCCGCGCAACCCGTGACGCGATCGGTAAATCTCGCGCCCGTTTCACAAACCTGATTGCCGAGCCTGATGCTGCGGAAGAAGCTGTAACTGAAGCCGTAAACGATACGCTCAAGGCAATTGCAGCAAGTCTTCTAATGGAGCAGGTTCTTGCCCCACGATTTAACTTCACGGCGAAGAGCGCCAAAAGTGGTCCAGTCGATGGCTTTGACTATGGTGACGACGGCTATGACCCGAAGAAGGAAAATGTCGGCTTTGACAAGCACAGCGGCCAGTTTCAGATCGAAATCAAAGGACTTGCAGAGCCAAAAAGTGAATTCGCGCAGCGCATTTGCCATGATGATCTAAACGAGGTGATCACCGCTTTTGTTCAGGACAAGACGACGATCGAACGCGGGTTGTTTGATCCCGAACTTGTGCCTGAAGAGCTGACCCAGGTCCGCATGGGTAAGATCGTCGCTGCAAAGTTCCCCGAGCTGGATGCCGAGGATCAGGAGGCGGTGCGCCAGCATGCGGTTGCGGCCCTGAACTTGACCCAGAAGGCAAAAGAGATCGCGCTTTCGATCTCAAATGATCCGGAGACGAGCGGCAACACCGCGCTGATCGACGGCGTGCGCAAATTTGCGATGGACGTGCGCGAACTCGATATTGACCTGATTGACCGGATTAACCCCTTTGGTCAGGCTTATGCCATTCTGGCTATAAGTATGAACAAGGAAAGCCTCAAACAGATCGCGGCGGTGATCTCAGCCAAGAAAGTGCAGCTTTCCCCTGAAGAGGCGCGCGATCTGGCGCGCCGCGCAGTGAAGTTCAAGCAGGAGCGGGGGCGGTTGCCCTCGATCACATCATCCGACGCCTGGGAAAAGAAGATGGCTGAAGGCGTCGCCTTCCTTGCCCGCATGAAGCAGGAGGCCGCCAATGGCTAAAGAATTCACCCCAGATGATGATGCTCTATTGGCCGAGCTTGGCATTGAGGTCGAGGTAAAAAAGGCCGTCAGCCGCACGCCGCGCGAAGAGCGCATCATTGCCGGTTTTGAAGAGATACAGCGCTTCACCGAAGAGCAGAGACGGCCGCCGCAACATGGCGATAACGGAAATATTTTTGAACGTCTCTACGCTGTCCGATTGGACCGTATCCGCGAGGTGCAGGAATGCCGTGAACTGGTGGGACCACTGGACCATCAAGGACTTCTAACCGGATCTGTTCTAACGTTGACAACAGACATCGATGATCTCGATGATGATGCCCTTTTGGCTGAGCTTGGTATCGAGGTCGATACGCCTCCGATCACAGAGCTGAAGCACGTCCGCTCAACTGCAGAAAAGAAGGCGGCAGAAGACATCGCGAACCGCGACAAATGCGAGGACTTCGACACCTTCAAGCCGCTCTTCGAGCAAGTGCAGAAGGAACTGAATAGCGGCCTGCGCGAAACACGGCCATTCGAGATGAAGGCTGAGATAGAGAAAGGGCGTTTTTTTATCGTCAGCGGGCAGAAAGCTTACGTTGCCGAGAAGGGTGAGACAACAATTAATGATCAGGGGCGCACCGACGCCCGTCTACGCGTGATCTTTGACAACGGCACCGAGAGCAACATGCTGATGCGCTCGCTCCAGCGTGCGTTGAACAAAGATGAAGCTGGGCGCCGGATCACCGAACCAACAGCCGGACCACTGTTCTCTGACCAGACGATCGACGGCGATGAAGCCAGCGGCACAATCTATGTGTTGCGCAGCAAGTCTGATCACCCGCTTGTAACGGATAATCGCGATCTGGTGCATAAGATAGGCGTGACCAATATGAGCGTTGAAAAGCGCATCGCAGGCGCACACCTTCAGCCTACGTTTTTGATGGCCAATGTCGAGATTGTCGCAACCTATGAGCTCTACAACATAAACCGCACAAAGCTGGAAAATCTGATCCACCGCATCTTTGAGCCAGCACGGCTTGAGGTCGAGATCTTGGACCGCTTCGGCCGCCCAGTTGTGCCTCGTGAGTGGTTTTTGGTGCCATTGTTCGTGATCAAAGAAGCCGTTGAGAAAATCAAGGACGGCTCAATTTCTGGCTATTGCTATGATCCGGACAGTGCCTCTTTGATCGGGCGTGGGATCGCCCACCAGTCTGAACCTATGCTCTGAAAACGTCGAAGATGTCCTATTAAAGCAATGTCGATCGGTTCTGTCGCAAACTTTTTTGACGATTGAGTGCTGTAGAACGTCAACCACCTTGTCCGCGCGCGACAACCATCTTGGCCGGTTTTCAGGCCGCTGAGGTTGGCGTGTCGTCCAATGCTTCTGGTTAGGTTTCTCCTTTGTTTTGGTTGTCGGTGATGGTTGTCGCTGGGGCTTCGGCCTGTGCCCTTTTGTTTGAGGCGGCAGTGCGCTGACGGAAGCTTTCGGCGTTCATCTCGAGGATGGTCGTCTCGGTGATGGTCGTGCATTCCGGCTGTTGAACGTGCTGGACGACTTTAACCGCGAAGGGCTTGGCATCGAGGTCGATTTTTCTCTCCCTGCGGAAAGGGTCATCCGCAGCCTCAACCGGATCATCGAATGGCGTGGAAAACCAGAAACTATTCGGGTTGATAATGGTCCAGAATATATCAGTGGCAAGCTGTTAGAATGGGCTGAAAAACAAGGTATTAGCATCCAGCATATCCAACCCGGAAAGCCGCAACAGAACGCTTACATCGAGCGCTACAATCGCACGGTCAGGCATGAATGGTTGGACCAACACATCATTGAAAACATCGAGGAGGCGCAAGACTTCGCCACACAATGGCTCTGGACTTACAACAATGACCGGCCGAATATGGGCATCGGCGGGATAACACCCGCACAGAAACTAAAAATGGCCGCGTAAGTTCTACAGCCGCACCCCGTTAAAAATGGGGGGATTACCCAATGACAATCCACCAAATTCTAGCCAGGCGTTTCCCCGACTGCCGATGTATGAATGCGATTCAAGTTGAGATATGAGATTAATCTGCCCTTCGGAAACGGTCAGTAGGTCAGTGCCACCCTTGTACAGTTGTGCGCCTAGTGCAGCATAAACAATCAATCCATCCGCAGTAACAGTTCCTCCATCTAGGTACGGAACAATTTCGTACCCAAGGCACGGAAGACTTCTGGTAATATACGCGTTCGATAATGTTCCGTCTGTATTAACAATTGCTGATATCGTGCTTACACTTACAACATAGACCCTTTGATCAATATCTACATTTACGAGAATTCTATCTCCAGCTTGTAGTACACGCGGCACACCAGTATTTTCTGTAGTTACGTAACCAGATGCATGAGCCAGACTAGGGACTGCAAATGCGACTACTGTAGCAAAAATAAACAAACCGATACTATTCATTTTTTGACCCTTTCATCTCGACCATCGGGCCCATTCTGGCATGGCAGGCTCGCGTATCGGTCTTAAACAAAACCCCTCCTACGCCATCATTACACTAAACCCGCCGAATAGGCTCGCGGATGTACATGCGATCGACCTAAGCGGAAATAGGCTGACTTATGTCACGTCTGACATCTCTCGGATGCGATCACTTACGAAGCTCGATATCCGCAATCAGAAAACGGAAATCGACATGATGCGCGCGATCGTCACCCCGCTTTCAGACGCCTGCCTCACAGCTCTGCACAATCTGGTTAAAAGCATCGATGTGAAGTATTGAGGCCGAAAACCATTGATGAATTGTGCAGTGTTAGAGTTCAACAAACCCTCGTTTTTGACGCGGTGTTGGAGATCTGCTGTGCGGGACAAAGCCGTCGTTCTTTGAGGCCACTCAACAACAGCTATCGGTCCGGAAGTTGATTAGCTGGCGTGTTCCGGTCCCGCATTCCTAGAAACGCTCTCGAACATGTCAACAATACTGGCCGGAGGTATTCGGTCCAGAATACCGTCTGCAATTTGGTCCTGCGTCCATATCAAAGACTTTGCCGGATCATGCAGCATCGCCCAATCCCCAAACATGCGGCTGGTGATCTGCCTGCTGACAAGCTCGCTGATCCCTGCATGACGGTCATCACGGCAAATGCGCATGTAGGCGGCAGCCACCTGTTCAGAAGGACCTTCGAGCAACTGGAGGTATATGTCTTGTCTGCAAACAAGCGCACCTGTTATGCCATCGCGCAGGTTGCACTTTCGCGCATCATTCAGAATACTGCTCAGTATTGTGCTATCATAGCCAAAGGGTTGTGATGCATAAATCAGTTGGGTTAGATTATTAATAATCATCGCTCCTGATGAGACTATGCGATCTTGGGACCGATCGGACGTCGGTTGGATAGTCATTGGCGGAAGTCGGTTGGATCTTCACCGGCTCCGCCCAGCTTAGCGGACATTGGCGGCAGCGCAACATAACAACCTGTCGGGCTCGAACCGGACATTAGCCACATCTGCATAAATGCCAAAAACGGCCGTTTTTGGCAGGGCCAGATCAATGATCATTGGATACGCACGTGTCTCAACAGAAGAACAGCATCTTGATGCCCAGGTCTCAGCACTGGAAGCGGCAGGCGCTGACCGCATCTTTGCAGAGAAAATCTCCGGCACCCAAAAGTCCCGCCCCGAGCTGGATCGCATGATAGAGCAACTGCGGGACGGCGACGTGGTTGTCGTGACCAAGTATGACCGCCTCAGCCGATCATTACAGGACCTCTTGAGCATCGTTGAGGCGGTAGGTGCAAAAGGTGCTGGGTTTCGTTCCTTGGCCGAAGACATCGACACCACGACACCAGCGGGACGGCTGGTGTTCCATGTGTTCGCCTCCATCGCCCAGTTCGAGCGCGAACGGATATCCGAGAGAACCAAGGAAGGTCTTGCCGCCGCCCGCAAGCGGGGGCGTATTGGGGGCAGACCCACCGCCCTGTCATCAGAGCGCCGCGCAGAGGTTGCGCGTATGCGGGATCAGGAGGGTCGGGGCATTGCAGAGCTGGCGCGTCTGTTCGAGGTCAGCCTAAACACCATCAGGCGGGCTTGAACCAGAACCACCCCTGCCTGCTTCCCCCCTGCCCTATCTTAGTGTAAGCCTGTTACAGTTATAAGAAACAGATGTTTTTCAACTGACAACCCCATAAGAAACAGGTGTTACGGCCCATGAAATACACACTAGGACAAGCCGCAAAAGAAACAGGTGTAAGCAAGCCAACTCTGTCTAGGGCTGTTAAAAAAGGAGATTTATCAGCGGAAGGGGGAGGGGGTAGTCCCTACAGGATTGATCCTTCCGAGCTTGGAAGGTGGCTCTCTAGTTACAGGGAACGCAACCCTGAGCCTTCTACCTCGGAAATCCCTAGTGAAATACTTGAAACATTCAGTGGAAACAAGGAGCTAGAAGCCGAAGTTGATGCGCTGCGTGAACAGATCACGCGCGAAGAGACTGAACGGACGCGTGAGCGAGTGCAATTGGAGGCACACATAGCTGATTTACGTGGGCGAGTGGATCGTGCTGAGCGCAAAGAGGATCAGTTAATGGCGCAACTTACCGACCAGAGGGAGACTAAGAGCAAAGCTGTGGAGTTACCGCAAAAGCGCGGCTTTTTTGCTCGATTCACGAGGTAGATCAAACCTTCAACAACCATGTCAGTTTTGAATGGTGTTTGTGGCGGCCCAGAACGGGGCAGGGGACCTGCATTCCAAAAACGAGCGTTTTAGAACGGCCCCTAGATAGGGGCGAGGCATCCAGCCATGTTTCCCTAGTGTCTGGCGGTCACGTTAAGGTCAGCAAGCTGGCTCGCGTAACCGCCTTTCTTGGACTTAATCGCTGAATAGGAGAACAGCCATCCGTGCCTCCCAAAAATCAAGCTTGAGTGAAACTCGTCTAATTATTCGAAGGTGAACTCGCCAGTGGTACAAACGTCGACACCATCTTCCTTCAGCTGATCGCCGTCTTCAAACTTAGCTAGAAAATCAAATATGCAATGGCCTGTGCCATCATCAAAATTTATGGCTCAATTGGCGTTAATTATGCGTGCTGTGAGATCGGTAGGATTCCTGCGGCGGCGGCGAGTATCGCGCGGGGAGTTTGGTGTTTTGGAATGACCGCAAGGTGAAACCAGCGCAGGTAACTGTCC